>Ga0105246_10001751_pt1 | contig 12988 bp, 6 predicted proteins | sample KBSM64metaG_FD_99694 | JGI IMG/M metagenome (GOLD analysis project Ga0105246, IMG submission 99694) | Miscanthus rhizosphere microbial communities from Kellogg Biological Station, Michigan, USA - KBS M6-4 metaG | ecosystem: Host-associated > Plants > Roots > Rhizosphere > Soil | place: Michigan...
AGTAATGGCGTGTGCTGGTCAGCCAGCCAGCGCGCCACCAGTGGCCAGACTTCGGCCTGGGCAGCCTTGCTCACCAGCATTTCGACATGACCGAAATTTTCGCTGAAGCCCTGTTCACGACCCAGATTGATAAATTGCTTGTGCTCGGAGCCGACCTGATCGAACAACTTGCGGCAGGCCCAGGCCGGATCCTGATGATCCCCGGCCGCCGTCACGGCCAACACCGGTACCTGGACATCGGCGAGCCCCGCCCACCAATCCTTGTCCTTGTCCCCGAAACGCCCGAACAGGCCATACCAGCGCATGCTTTCCAGCGCGAGGCCGATCGGCTCGTCTTCCGGGCCACGCTTGAGACGCGAGCCGGACAACTGGGCAAAACGCTTGAGAATGAAACGCCCGCTCCATTCCACCGGCGGAATTTTCAGCGGCCAGTAGGTACGACTGACCTGCGTGCCGAAAAACGCTGCCGACGCTACGGCCGGTTCGCCGAGGTATTCGCCGCCCAGGGCGGCCGCGAGCGTAATGCCGCCCAGCGAATGACCGATCCAGTGCGGGATCTGCCCGCTCTGTTCACGCACGAACGCGGCGATGGCCGGCAAATCGTAACGGGCGTAATCGGCGACGCGGTTGCGGCGATAGTCCTCGTTGCGCTGGGACATGCCGTGGCCGCGCATTTCCGGGATCCATACATCGAACCCCAGACGCGTCAGATAAGCGCCCAGCCCCAGACCTTTCGGGGAGAACCAGAAGCGCCGGTTGGAGAAGCTGCCGTGCAGCAAGATCACCGGCACGCCGCGTGTCGCCGGTTCATCGGCCATGCCGAGACGGGTCACCGCGATTTCCACGGACCAGTCAGGGCTGTTGCCCGGCTTCAAACGGTAGATGTCTTCGCTCAGATCACCGCGTCGTTCAGCGCTGATCAGGGCGACAGGAAATAGGTTGCTGCTGCTTTGCATAATGCTCTTGCACAAAAAAGGGCGGCATCCGGAGAGCTCGCCCTACTTCAATCTTAAAGCCCCGGCCCGGGTCAACGGGCCGGGGCTTCATTCACGGTTTATTCCGCCGCCTGGCCTTCGGCAAGGAAGAACCAGGTTTCCAGCACGGTGTCCGGGTTCAACGATACGCTTTCGATGCCCTGCTCCATCAGCCACTTGGCGAGGTCCGGGTGGTCCGAAGGGCCCTGACCGCAGATGCCGATGTACTTGCCGGCCTTGTTGCACGCGGCAATCGCGTTGGCCAGCAGCTTCTTGACTGCCGGATTACGCTCGTCGAACAGGTGCGCGATGATCCCGGAGTCACGGTCCAGGCCCAGTGTCAGCTGGGTCAGGTCGTTGGAACCGATCGAGAAACCGTCGAAGAATTCGAGGAACTCTTCAGCCAGGATCGCGTTGGATGGCAGTTCGCACATCATGATCACGCGCAGGCCGTTGTCGCCACGCTTCAGGCCGTTTTCGGCCAGCAGATCGACCACCTGGCTGGCTTCGCCCAGCGTACGGACGAACGGCACCATGATTTCGACGTTGGTCAGGCCCATCTCGTTGCGCACGCGTTTCAGCGCACGGCACTCGAGTTCGAAGCAGTCACGGAACGATTCGCTGATGTAACGCGAAGCGCCACGGAAGCCCAGCATCGGGTTTTCTTCTTCCGGCTCGTACAGCTTACCGCCGATCAGGTTGGCGTATTCGTTGGACTTGAAGTCCGACAGACGCACGATGACCTTCTTCGGTGCGAACGCAGCGGCCAGGGTACTGATGCCTTCAACCAGTTTCTCGACATAGAAACCGACCGGATCGTCGTAACCGGCGATTCGCTTGTCGACGCTTTCCTTGATGTCCTGCGGCAGGCCGTCGTAGTTCAACAGCGCTTTCGGGTGGACGCCGATCATGCGGTTGATGATGAATTCCAGACGGGCCAGGCCCACACCGGCGTTCGGCAGCTGCGCGAAGTCGAAGGCGCGGTCCGGGTTGCCGACGTTCATCATGATCTTGAACGGCAGCTCCGGCATGGCGTCCACGGAGTTCTTCTTGATGTCGAAGCCCAGTTCGCCTTCGAAGATGTAACCGGTGTCGCCTTCGGCGCAGGACACGGTCACGCCCTGGCCATCCTTCAGCAGCTGGGTGGCGTTGCCGCAACCGACGACAGCCGGAATCCCCAGTTCACGGGCGATGATCGCCGCGTGGCAGGTACGGCCGCCACGGTTGGTGACGATGGCGCTGGCGCGCTTCATCACCGGTTCCCAGTCCGGGTCGGTCATGTCGGAGACCAGCACGTCGCCCGGCTGGACTTTGTCCATTTCGGAGACGTCCTTGATGATCCGCACCTTGCCGGCGCCGATGCGCTGACCGATGGCACGGCCTTCCACCAGCACGGTGCCGGTTTCTTTTAGCAGGTAACGTTCCATGACGTTGGCCTGGGTGCGGCTCTTCACGGTTTCCGGACGGGCCTGCACGATGTACAGCTTGCCGTCGTCACCGTCCTTGGCCCATTCGATGTCCATCGGGCAGCCGTAGTGCTTCTCGATGATCATCGCCTGCTTGGCCAGCTCGCTGACTTCGGCGTCGGTCAGGCAGAAACGCGCGCGCTCGGCCTTGTCGACATCAACGGTTTTCACCGAACGACCGGCCTTGGCCTCGTCGCCGTAGATCATCTTGATGGCCTTGCTGCCCAGGTTGCGGCGCAGGATCGCTGGGCGACCGGCCTCCAGCGTGCCCTTGTGGACATAGAATTCGTCCGGGTTCACCGCGCCTTGTACGACGGTTTCGCCCAGGCCGTAGGCGCCGGTGATGAACACCACGTCACGGAAGCCGGATTCGGTATCGAGGGTGAACATCACGCCGGCGGTGCCGGTTTCCGAACGCACCATGCGCTGCACGCCGGCCGACAGGGCGACCAGTTTGTGGTCGAAGCCCTGGTGCACGCGGTAGGAAATGGCACGGTCGTTGAACAGGGAAGCGAACACCTCCTTGGCTGCGCGAATGACGTTTTCCACGCCACGGATGTTCAGGAAGGTTTCCTGCTGACCGGCGAACGAGGCGTCCGGCAGGTCTTCGGCGGTGGCGGAGGAACGCACGGCCACGGCCACATCGGGATTGCCGGCCGACAGCGCGGCGAACGCGGTGCGGATCTCGGTGTTCAGTTTTTCAGGGAATTCGGCTTCCATGATCCATTGGCGGATCTGGGCGCCGGTCTTGGCCAGCGCGTTGACGTCATCGACGTCCAGGGCGTCGAGAGCCTTGTGGATCTGGTCGTTGAGGCCGCTCAGCTCGAGAAAGTCGCGATAGGCCTGCGCCGTGGTGGCGAAACCGCCGGGGACCGACACACCGGCACCGGCCAGGTTGCTGATCATCTCGCCCAGGGATGCGTTCTTGCCCCCCACATGCTCAACATCGTGTTTGCCGAGCTTATCGAGGGAAACTACGTACTCTACCAAGGTGATCTCTCCACTAACTGTGTTGGAAAAGCTCAGAAACCGGCGGCTCGGAGGAGCATCGGCCGGTTGTATGGCCTGGACCTGGAAAATAAGTGAGAATGCGGGCCGATGGCGGCCGGCAAATCGCGCCTATCATATCCAGAAATACTCATTAGCTTAAGGCCCAAGGTGCAAATGAAACGATCTGCTTTCTTTATCTCCGATGGCACCGGCATTACTGCCGAAACCCTGGGTCAAAGCCTTCTGGCGCAGTTCGAAAACATTACCTTCACCAAGCTCACGCGGCCCTACATCGACAACGCGGACAAAGCGCGGGCCATGGTACAACAAATCAACAAAGCCGCTGAAACCGATGGTTTCCGGCCGATTATCTTCGACACCATCGTCAATCAGGACATCCGTGAGATTCTCGCAACCTCCAATGGTTTCATGATCGACATTTTCTCGACGTTCCTCGCCCCGCTCGAACAGGAACTGACCGAGCATTCTTCCTACACCGTCGGCAAATCCCATTCGATCGGCCACAACTCCAACTACATGGAGCGGATCGAGGCGGTGAACTTCGCCCTCGATAACGACGACGGCGCCCGCACCCACTATTACGACAAGGCCGACCTGATACTAGTGGGCGTGTCGCGTTGTGGTAAGACGCCGACGTGTCTGTACATGGCGATGCAGTTCGGCATCCGCGCGGCCAACTACCCGCTGACCGAAGACGACATGGAACGCCTGCAATTGCCGACCGCCCTGCGCGCCCACCAGCACAAGCTGTTCGGTCTGACCATCGACCCGGACCGCCTTACCGCGATCCGCAACGAGCGCAAGCCCAACAGCCGCTATTCGAGCTACGCCCAGTGCGAATTCGAAGTGCGCGAAGTGGAGAACCTGTTCCGCCGCGAAAACATCCCGCACATCAACTCCACGCATTTTTCCGTGGAAGAGATTTCGGCGAAGATCCTGGTGGAAAAAGGCGTGGAGCGGCGTTTCAAGTAACCCCGACGCGCCCAACCTGTCCGCAGGCTGAATGAAGTATCACAAGCTCGCCTGCGGGCCGTGTTTTTTACGCCTTTGTAACATTCCGAAATATACAATCCGCGCAAGTTGCGTATCCGGCCACAAACCGGATGCGCCAACCCTCTCGGCCCGCTGAATTCAACGGGCCCGCAGCATCCAGCCTCCCCATTGAAGTCAAGGAATGAGCGTCCGTTCATTCCCGGGTGCGCCGTGCAGACTGAAGCTACGTTCAGACTGCCGCGCCTCCATTCAGAGCACTGCAGGAATCACTGCTTATGAATAAGGTGTTCCGTCACTACATACCGGCCTCGACCCGACGTCTGCTGCCCAATCGCTGGGACTTGATCGCCCTGCCGCTGGTGATCGGCTTCCTGCTGTTTTTCTCGATCGGTGCCCGGGAAACCTGGGCCCCGATCGGCACGCTGCAAAGTGAAGTGGTCTCACTCGACCCGAGCCATTTGCCGGAATACGCCATGCGCACCACCCTGCGCATGCTCGCGGCGATGGTCGCATCACTGGTGTTCACCCTGCTCTACGGCACCTTGGCGGCCAAAAGCCGACGCGCCGAAAAACTCCTGGTGCCGGTGCTGGACATCCTGCAATCGGTGCCGGTGCTGGGTTACATCTCCTTCACCGTGACCTTCTTTCTGTTGCTGTTTCCCGGCCGGGTACTGGGCGCGGAATTCGCCGCGATCTTTGCCATTTTCACCAGCCAGGCCTGGAACATGACGTTCAGCTTCTATCAGTCGCTGCGCATGCTGCCGCGGGATCTGGTGGAGGTCTCGACCAACCTGCAACTGTCCGGCTGGCAGAAATTCTGGAAGCTTGACGTACCCTTTGCGATGCCCGGGCTGGTCTGGAACATGATGATGAGCATGTCCGGCGGCTGGTTCTTCGTGGTGGCCTCCGAAGCGATCACCGTCGGCGACCAGACCATCACCCTGCCCGGGATCGGCTCGTTCCTCGCCCTGGCCATCGCGCAAAAAGACATGCACGCCGTGGGCTACGTCATCCTGACGATGATCGTGGTCATCCTGATCTATGACCAGTTTCTGTTCCGCCCGCTGGTGGCCTGGGCCGACAAGTTCCGCATGGAGAACACTGCCTCGCAGACCGCTGCGCCGGAGTCCTGGGTGCTGAATCTGATTCAGCGCACCCGGATGATCCAGCGCATTTTGCGCCCCATCAGTCGCGCCATCAGCCGCCTCGGCAACATGCGCCTGAACCTGCCGCGTTCGGCGCGTAAGGTCATGACCTCGCAAAGCCCCGCCACCACCAAGGCCATCGACTGGATCTGGGGCTCGTTTATCGCGCTGCTGACCGCGTATGCGCTGTACCACATCGTGCTGTATGTCGGCACCGAGGTGACGTTCGCAGAGGTCGGGCATGTGTTGCTGTTGGGGCTGTTCACTCTGTTGCGGGTGGCCGGGTTGATCTTCATCGCCTCGCTGATCTGGGTGCCGCTGGGCGTGATGATCGGTCTGCGCCCGGCATTGGCGGAAAAGATCCAGCCGCTGGCGCAGTTTCTCGCGGCGTTTCCGGCAAACCTGTTGTTCCCGGTATTCGTCATCGTGATCCTGCGCTACCAGTTGAATCCGGATATCTGGCTGAGCCCGCTGATCGTGCTCGGGACGCAGTGGTACATCCTGTTCAACGTGATCGCCGGGGCCAGCGCCTTCCCCAATGACTTCAAGGAAGCCGCCGCCAACTTCCGCATTCGCGGCTGGCTGTGGTGGCGCAAGGTGATGCTGCCGGGGATCTTCCCGTATTACGTGACCGGCGCCATCACCGCCTCGGGCGGCGCATGGAACGCCAGCATCGTCTCCGAATTCGTTTCCTGGGGGCAGGACAAAGTCGTCGCCCACGGCCTCGGCGCCTACATCGCGCAAACCACGGCCGCCGGCGACTTCCCGAAAATCACCCTCGGCGTGGTGGTGATGTCGTTCTTTGTCGTGGCCTTCAATCGCGTGGTCTGGCGACCGATGTACGCCATGGCCGAAAACAAACTTCGCCTGAACTGACGGGATTCGATGTGATGAATACCTATACCGAACACACGGGTGCCACACCCGAAATCTACTCGCTCACCGACGTCAACCGAGTGTTCGGCAAGGGCAAGGACGAGCTGCAGGTGCTCAGCGGAATCAACCTGGCCCTGCACGAAGGCGAAATAGTCGGCATGCTTGGCCGCTCCGGCTCGGGCAAGTCCACCCTGCTGCGGATCATCGCGGGCCTGATCGAGCCCTCGTCCGGGGAAGTGCTGTACAACGGCAAGCCGCTGGACGGCCCGGCCGAAGGCGTGGCCATGGTGTTCCAGACCTTTGCCCTGTTCCCGTGGCTGACGGTGCTGGAAAACGTCGAGGCCGGCCTGCAGGCCTTGCAGGTCGAACGCAAAGAAGCACGCAAGCGAGCGCTGGCGGCCATCGACCTGATCGGCCTGGACGGTTTCGAAAACGCCTACCCTCGCGAACTGTCCGGCGGCATGCGCCAGCGCGTGGGGTTCGCTCGCGGGCTGGTGGTCAACCCGACGCTGCTGTTGATGGACGAACCCTTCTCGGCGCTGGACGTGCTGACCGCCGAAACCTTGAGAAACGATCTGCTGGACCTGTGGAGCGGCAAGCAACTGCCGATCAAATCGATCCTGATCGTGACCCACAACATCGAAGAAGCGGTACTGATGTGCGACCGCATTCTGGTGTTGTCGTCCAACCCGGGGCGGCTGGTGGCGGAAATCAAGGTGCCCTTCGCCCATCCGCGCAATCGCCTGGATCCGGTGTTCCGGCAAATGGTCGATGACATCTACGCGCAGATGACCGACCGCCGCAGCGCCGACGCTGGCACCGGCAAACCCGAACTGAAGATCAGCAGCCCGCTGCAGGAAGTATCCACCAACCTGATGGCAGGCCTGATCGAAACCCTGGCGGCCGAGCCCTACAACGGTCACGCCGGCCTGCCCACCGTGGCCGAACGTCGCTTGCTGGAAGTGGACGACCTGTTTCCGGTGGCCGAAATGCTCGAATACCTGGGCTTCGCCGAACTCAAAGGCGCGGATATCACCCTGACCGAGGCCGGGAAACTGTTCGCCGACTACAGCACCCAGGCACGCAAGACCCTGTTTGCCGAACATCTGATCCGCTACATACCGCTGGCCGCGCGGATCCGTCAGGTATTGCTGGAGCGCAACGGCCACCGGGCGCCACGGGTGCGTTTCGAGCAGGAACTGGAAGATTCGCTGACCGAGGCCTTCGTCGAGAAAAACCTGGAAATCGTGATTGCCTGGGGTCGCTACGCCGAAATTTTCTCCTACGACGACAACACGGAGACCTTCAGCCTGGAAGATGTCGAGGGCAGCCTGTAGCCCTCGACAATCCCGGCGATTCAGATCACGAACAAGTCGACAAAGCGGTTCACCGGCGTCGCCTCGAGCCGCACCTGATCCTTGCACAGCGCAAGGATCTCGGCGCTGCGCTGGCCGGTAAAACGCGTGGCCAGGTTCGCCCTGAACTTGTCCTCCAGCAACGGAATGCCCTCGGCCCGGCGCCGACGGTGACCGATCGGGTACTCCACCACCACATTTTCGGTGCTGGAACCGTCCTTGAAAAACACCTGCACCGCATTGGCAATCGAGCGTTTGTCGGGCTCGAGATATTCGCGGGTGAAACGCGGATCTTCGACGATGACCATTTTTTCGCGCAGCACATCGATGATTGGATGGGCCCTGTGGAAATCGTCCTCGTACTGCTCGGCCACCAGATTGCCGAACGCCAGCGGCACGGCGGTCATGTACTGGAGGCAGTGATCGCGGTCGGCGGCATTGGCCAGCGGCCCGACCTTGGAAATGATGCGGATCGCCGATTCGTGGGTGGTGATGACGATCCGGTCGATCTCATGCAGACGATTGCGCACCTGCGGATGCAGGGTCACGGCGGCTTCGCAGGCAGTTTGCGCGTGAAATTCGGCGGGGAAGCTGATCTTGAACAGCACGTTTTCCATCACGTAACTGCCGAACGGCCGCGAGAAGCTGAAGGCGCGCTTGCCTTCGGGCTTGAGTGCCAGATCGTTGTTGGTGTGGCTGAACAGCACGTCGTAGAAACCCCACTGCTTTGCCGTCAGTACACCGGGAATGCCCATCTCGCCGCGCATCGCGATATCCGCCAGACGCACGCCCCGGCTCGAGGCATCCCCCGCCGCCCAGGATTTGCGCGAACCGGCATTTGGCGCATGCCGGTAAGTGCGCAACGCCTGACCATCGGCAAACGCATGGGACAACGCCGACAACAACTGCTCGCGATTGACACCCATCAGTTTGGCGACAACGGCTGTCGAAGCCACTTTCACCAGAATCACATGGTCGAGGCCTACGCGGTTGAAAGAGTTTTCCAGGGCGATCACGCCCTGAATCTCGTGGGCCATGATCATCGCTTCGAGCACATCGCGCATGGTCAACGGCGCTTCGCCATTGGCCAGACGCTTTTGTGCCAAGTGATCGGCCACCGCGAGAATCCCGCCGAGGTTGTCCGATGGATGCCCCCATTCGGCGGCGAGCCAGGTGTCGTTGTAATCGAGCCAGCGCACGATGCAGCCGATGTCCCACGCGGCCTTTACCGGATCGAGGCGATAGGAAGTGCCCGGCACTCGGGCGCCGAACGGCACGACGGTGCCTTCTACGATGGGGCCCAGGTGCTTGGTGCATTCGGGAAAACGCAGGGCCAGCAGTCCGCAGCCCAGCGTGTCCATCAGGCAGTTGCGGGCGGTGTCGAGGGCTTCGGCGGATTCGATTTTGCAGGTGAGGACGTAATCGGCGATGTCCTGCAGGACATCGTCGTAGTCGGGGCGGTTGTTCAGGTCGACGTTGGCGCTCATTGCGGTTCTCCTGGGTGGGGAATGATGAGTGGTGGGGTCTTCCTCAGGGGCTTGGCTGGTTTGTTGAATGCAGGTCTGGGTTGCCTGCTCATTGTGTGTTTCTTCAGTTAGTAAAGCCCCTCACCCTAGCCCTCCCGAAACGTCGGACCGCCCGGAGGGAGAGGGAACTGACCGTGGGATATTCAAGCGTTACATCGACCTGAAAGTGCTTTGCCGAATCCATAATCGCCACGATTTTTCAGGTCGATGTATCCCGCAAGACACCTCGGTCAGCCCCCTCTCCCTCCGGGAGAGGGCTGGGGTGAGGGTAGGCTTTTGATCTTAAAAAGAGTCGCCTGGTACGCGGACGTAACCTTCCATCAGCACGCGCGCACTACGGCTCATGATCGCTTTCTTCACAACCCACTCACCGTTTTCCAGACTGGCCTCGGCCCCGACGCGCAACGTCCCGGACGGATGCCCGAAGCGCACGGCATTGCGTTCAACGCCACCGGCCGCGAGGTTAACCAAAGTGCCAGAGATGGCCGCCGCCGTACCAATCGCCACCGCCGCAGTGCCCATCATCGCGTGGTGCAACTTGCCCATCGACAACGCCCGCACCAGCAAATCCACATCCCCGGCCGCAATCGCCTTGCCACTGGATGCCACGTAATCCGCAGGTTTGGCGACAAACGCAACCTTAGGCGTGTGCTGCCGCTTGGCCGCTTCATCCAGATTGGAAATCAGCCCCATGCGCAAAGCACCGTAGGCACGAATCGTCTCGAACATCTGCAACGCTTTCGGGTCGCTGTTGATCGCACTCTGCAGTTCGGTGCCGGTGTAACCGATGTCTTCAGCGTTGACGAAGATCGTCGGGATACCCGCGTTGATCATGGTCGCCTTGAACGTGCCGACGCCCGGCACTTCCAGATCGTCGATCAGGTTGCCGGTGGGGAACATCGAGCCACCGCCACCCTCTTCTTCCGCCGCCGGGTCCATGAATTCGACCTGGACTTCGGCGGCCGGAAAAGTCACGCCGTCGAGTTCGAAATCACCGGTTTCCTGCACTTCGCCGTTAGTGATCGGCACGTGGGCAATGATGGTCTTGCCGATGTTGGCCTGCCACACGCGAACCACCGCCACGCCGTTGTGCGGAATGCGGCTGGCGTCCACCAGACCGTTGCTGATGGCGAACGAACCGACCGCCGCCGACAGGTTGCCGCAGTTGCCGCTCCAGTCCACGAACGGCTTGTCGATCGACACCTGACCGAACAGGTAATCGACGTCGTGATCGGCCTTGATGCTTTTCGACAGGATCACGGTTTTGCTGGTGCTCGACGTGGCACCGCCCATGCCGTCGATCTGCTTGTCGTACGGGTCGGGGCTGCCGATGACCCGCAGCAACAGCGCATCACGGGTCGGACCGGGAATCTGCGCGGCTTCGGGCAGATCCTTGAGGCTGAAAAACACGCCTTTGCTGGTGCCGCCGCGCATGTAGGTGGCAGGGATTTTGATCTGCGGTGCAAAGTTAGCTGCGTGAGCCATGGATGCTCCTTATCAGCAAACGCGGGTCAACCGACCCGCGTTCGCACTACGTGATTTAAACGGCAACCGCCGACTCTTCGAGGAAGTCCTGGGCGAAGCGTTGCAACACGCCACCGGCTTCGTAGATCGACACTTCTTCGGCAGTGTCGAGGCGGCAGGTCACCGGCACCTCGACGCGTTCGCCGTTTTTGCGATGGATCACCAGCGTCAGGTCGGCGCGCGGGGTGCGCTCGCCGATCACGTCGTAGGTTTCGCTGCCGTCGATGCCCAATGTCTTGCGGTCGGTGCCCGGTTTGAATTCCAGCGGCAACACGCCCATGCCCACCAGGTTGGTGCGGTGAATGCGTTCGAAACCTTCGGCGGCGATCGCTTCCACACCCGCCAGCCGCACGCCTTTGGCCGCCCAGTCCCGGGACGAGCCCTGGCCGTAGTCGGCGCCGGCGATGATGATCAGCGGCTGCTTGCGTTCCATGTAGGTTTCGATGGCTTCCCACATGCGCATCACTTTGCCTTCCGGCTCCACACGGGCCAGCGAGCCCTGCTTGACCTTGCCGTTTTCCACGACCATTTCGTTGAACAGTTTCGGGTTGGCGAAGGTCGCGCGCTGCGCGGTCAGGTGGTCACCACGGTGGGTCGCGTAAGAGTTGAAGTCCTCTTCCGGCAGGCCCATTTTCGCCAGGTATTCGCCGGCGGCGCTGTCGAGCATGATCGCGTTCGACGGCGACAGGTGATCGGTGGTGATGTTGTCCGGCAGCACCGCCAGCGGGCGCATGCCCTTGAGCGGACGCGCCCCGGCCAGCGCGCCTTCCCAGTACGGCGGACGGCGGATGTAGGTGCTCATCTCGCGCCAGTCGTACAGCGGCGCGACTTTCGGGCCGGTGTCTTCATGAATGGCGAACATCGGGATGTAGACCTGACGGAACTGCTCGGGCTTGACCGAGGACTTCACTACGGCGTCGATTTCTTCGTCGCTCGGCCAGATGTCTTTCAGGCGAATTTCCTTGCCGTCGACCACGCCCAGCACATCTTTCTCGATGTCGAAACGGATGGTGCCGGCAATCGCGTAGGCCACCACCAGCGGCGGCGAAGCGAGGAATGCCTGCTTGGCGTACGGGTGAATCCGACCGTCGAAGTTGCGGTTGCCGGACAGCACAGCGGTGGCGTACAGGTCGCGGTCGATGATTTCTTGCTGAATTACCGGATCCAGCGCGCCGGACATGCCGTTGCAGGTGGTGCAGGCGAAGGCGACGACGCCGAAACCGAGTTGCTCCAGCTCCGTGGTCAGCCCCGCTTCATCGAGGTACAGCGCCACGGTTTTCGAGCCCGGTGCCAGCGACGACTTGACCCACGGTTTGCGGGTCAGCCCGAGCTTGTTGGCGTTGCGCGCCAGCAGGCCGGCAGCGATCACGTTGCGCGGGTTGCTGGTGTTGGTGCAACTGGTGATGGCGGCGATGATCACCGCGCCGTCAGGCATTTGCCCCGGCACCTCTTCCCACTGTCCGGCGATGCCTTTGGCCGCCAGATCCGACACCGCCACACGGGCGTGCGGATTGCTCGGGCCGGCCATGTTGCGCACCACCGAAGACAGGTCGAAGGTCAGGCCGCGCTCGTATTGCGCGCCTTTCAGGCTGTCGGCCCACAGACCGATCTGTTTGGCGTACTGCTCGACGAGCTGCACTTGCTGATCTTCACGACCGGTGAGTTTCAGGTAGTCGATGGTTTGTTGGTCGATGTAGAACATCGCCGCCGTGGCGCCGTATTCCGGAGCCATGTTGGAGATGGTCGCGCGGTCGCCGAGGGTCAGCGCGGAAGCACCTTCGCCGAAGAACTCCAACCATGCGCCGACCACTTTCTGTTTGCGCAGGTACTCGGTCAGCGCCAGCACCATGTCGGTGGCGGTGATGCCCGGTTGCAGCTTGCCGGTCAGTTCGACGCCGACGCTTTCCGGCAGACGCATCCACGACGCGCGGCCGAGCATCACGCTTTCAGCTTCGAGGCCACCGACACCAATGGCGATCACGCCCAGCGCATCGACGTGCGGGGTGTGGCTGTCGGTGCCGACGCAGGTATCCGGGAACGCCACGCCGTCGCGCACCTGGATCACCGGAGACATTTTCTCCAGGTTGATCTGGTGCATGATGCCGTTGCCCGGCGGGA
>Ga0105246_10001755_pt1 | contig 12974 bp, 10 predicted proteins | sample KBSM64metaG_FD_99694 | JGI IMG/M metagenome (GOLD analysis project Ga0105246, IMG submission 99694) | Miscanthus rhizosphere microbial communities from Kellogg Biological Station, Michigan, USA - KBS M6-4 metaG | ecosystem: Host-associated > Plants > Roots > Rhizosphere > Soil | place...
CGCACCTTCGAGGACATGAGCGCGCTGAGCCACGATCAGTTGGTGACCTGCATGGTCGGCCGCGATATCCAGGACATCTACGACTATCGCCCGCGCGAGCACGGCGAAGTGGCCCTCAAGGTCAACGGCCTGCTCGGTCCCGGCCTGCGCGAACCGATCAGCTTCAACGTGCGCAAAGGCGAAATCCTCGGCCTGTTCGGCTTGGTGGGGGCAGGGCGCACGGAACTGTTCCGCCTGCTCAGCGGCCTGGAGCGTGCCAGTGCCGGCCACCTGGAGTTGTGCGGTGAGCCGCTGCAATTGCGCTCACCGCGCGATGCCATCGCGGCCGGCGTGCTGCTGTGTCCGGAAGACCGCAAGAAGGAGGGCATCATTCCGCTCTCCAGCGTTGCTGAAAACATCAACATCAGTGCCCGGGGCGCGCATTCGGCGTTCGGCTGGCTGTTGCGTGATGGCTGGGAGAAGGGCAACGCCGACGGGCAAATCAAGGCCATGAAGGTCAAGACGCCGAGCGCCGAACAGAAAATCATGTACCTGTCCGGCGGCAACCAACAGAAGGCCATTCTCGGCCGCTGGCTGTCGATGCCGATGAAGGTGCTGCTGCTGGACGAGCCCACGCGCGGTATCGACATCGGCGCCAAGGCCGAGATCTACCAGATCATCCACAACCTCGCGGCCCAGGGTATTGCGGTGATCGTAGTGTCCAGCGACCTGATGGAAGTCATGGGCATTTCCGACCGCATCCTGGTGCTATGCGAAGGCGCCATGCGCGGTGAACAACTGCGCGACAACGCGACTGAATCCAACCTGCTGCAGCTGGCCTTGCCACGCGGCCTGGCGAACTGAGAGACGACCATGACCCTTCAAAACAACGCGTTGCCCTCGGCACGCAAACCCCTCGATCTGCGCGCACTGCTCGACAATTGGGCGATGCTGCTGGCGGCGGTGGGCATCTTTGTGCTGTGTGCCTTGCTGATCGATAACTTCCTCTCGCCGCTGAATATGCGCGGGCTGGGCCTGGCGATTTCCACGGTGGGCATTGCCGCGTGCACCATGTTGTTCTGCCTGGCCTCCGGGCATTTCGACTTGTCGGTGGGCTCGGTGATTGCCTGCGCCGGCGTGGTGGCGGCGATTGTGATGCGCGATACCGACAGCGTGATGCTGGGCATCGGCGCGGCGCTGTTGATGGGCTTGATGGTGGGCCTGATCAACGGCATCGTCATCGCCAAGCTGCGGGTCAACGCGTTGATCACGACCCTGGCGACCATGCAGATCGTGCGTGGCCTGGCCTATATCTTTGCCGACGGCAAAGCGGTGGGCGTGTCCCAGGATCAGTTCTTCGTGTTCGGCAACGGCCAGTTGTTCGGCGTGCCGGTGCCGATCCTGATCACCATCGTGTGCTTCCTGTTCTTCGGCTGGTTGCTCAATTACACCACCTACGGGCGCAACACCATGGCCATCGGCGGTAACCCGGAAGCGGCGTTGCTGGCCGGCGTGAACGTGGATCGCACCAAGATCCTGATCTTCGCCGTGCACGGTTTGATCGGCGCGTTGGCCGGTGTGATCCTGGCCTCGCGCATGACCTCCGGCCAACCGATGATCGGCCAGGGCTTCGAGCTGACGGTGATTTCGGCCTGTGTGCTGGGCGGGGTGTCATTGAGTGGCGGTATCGGCATGATTCGCCATGTGATTGCCGGGGTGTTGATCCTGGCGATCATCGAGAATGCGATGAACCTGAAGAACATCGACACGTTTTACCAGTACGTGATCCGTGGCTCGATCCTGCTGCTGGCGGTCGTCATCGACCGCATGAAACAACGCTGAATCCAAGTCATCTGGAGATCAAATGTGGGAGGGGGCTTGCCCCCGATAGCGGTGAGTCAGTTGATGCATCTGTAGCTGACCCACCGCAATCGGGGGCAAGCCCCCTCCCACAGTTTTAATTGGCGCTGAATTTGAAGACGGTGTTCTGGGTGTAGGTTTGCCCTGGGTTCAAGCGAGTCGAGGCAAAACCAGGCTGGTTAGGCGCATCTGGAAAGTGCTGGGTCTCCAGGGTGAATCCGCTCCAATGCTGATAGGCCTTGCCGCCCTTGCCCTTCATCGAACCGTCCAGGAAGTTGCTGGTATAGAACTGCACCCCAGGCTCGCTGGTGTAGAGCTGCAAGCGCCGACCCGACTCGGGATCATGCACCTCGGCCGCCAGCTGCTTGACGTCACCCTTGGTATCCAGCGCCCAGTTGAAGTCGAACCCGCCCTGTTTCGGTTCGGCAAACTTGAGCTGCGGGTGGTCGTCCTTGATGTGCTGGCCGATAGGCGTGGGCGTGAGGAAGTCCATCGGCGTGCCCTTGACCGGCGCCAGTTCGCCGGTGGGGATCAGGGTGGCGTTCACCGGTGTGTAATGGCTGGCGTGCAGGGTGGCGACCTGCTTGAGGATGTCGCCATTGCCCGCGCCGGCCAGGTTGAAGTAGCTGTGGTTGGTGAGGTTGAGCACGGTCGGTTTATCAGTGGTGGCGGTGTAGTCGATGTGCAGTTCGTTCTTGTCGTTCAAGCGATAGGTGACTTCGGTTTTCAGGTTGCCGGGGAAGCCCATTTCACCGTCCTTGGACAGGTAGGTGAGGGTGACCCCGACCGAATCCTTGTCCTTGAGCGGCTTGGCTTGCCACACCTGCTTGTCGAAGCCCTGGGCGCCGCCATGCAGCGAGTTGGGGCCGTCGTTGAGCGGCACCTGGTAGCGTTTGCCGTCGAGTTCAAAGGCACCGCCGGCCAGGCGATTGCCGAAGCGGCCAATGGTCGCGCCGAAAAACGCGGTGCCAGCCTGGTAGCCCTGCACGTCGTCAAAACCCAGCACCACGTCGTCGACCTTGCCGTGTTTGTCCGGCACCTTCAGCGACTGCAGCACACCGCCGTAGGTAATTACCGTGGCTTGCATGCCATGGCTGTTGCGCAGCACGTATTGTTCGACGGCGGTGCCGTCGTTGGTTTTGCCGAAGGGTTTGTGTTCGCTGCTCAAGCCGGCGGCATGTGCGCCGCCGCTGGCGATCAGCATGGACAGCGCCAGGCCGGACAGCAGGTATCGAGGGTGCTTCATGGTCGAACTTCCTTTTGTTGTTTTAGGATTGAATAGTTCTACTAATGTGCGATATTTCGTCACTTGGACAGCGAATTTATAGCCTTTAACGCCGATTTCGTAAAATAAAATAAGACTAATTGATCGAGGCATCACGTTATGAGTACTGAGCACGCCCTGTATCCCGACCTCAAGGGCAAGACCGTAATGATCTCCGGCGGGGCCTCCGGCATCGGCGAATTCATGGTGCGGGCCTTCGCGGCCCAGGGCGCCAAGGTGGCCTTCGTGGACCGCGCACAAAGCCAGGGCGAACGCCTGGCGGCACTGTTGAACTCCAAGGGGCATACCGTCGAGTTCGAATGCTGCGATATCACCGACGAGATTGGCTATCGCGCCGCGATCGGGCGCTTCGAACACTCACTGGGCCCGATCACGGTACTGGTCAACAACGCCGCGAACGATGTGCGCCATACCTTGGAGGAAATCGACTCGGAGATGTTCGACCGCCTGATTGCGGTCAACCTCAAGCACGCGTTCTTTGCCGCCAAGGCCGTGGCACCGATGATGAAACACGTCGGTGGCGGCTCGATCATCAACCTCGGCTCCGTCGGCTGGATGATGGCCTCCGCCGGCTACCCGGTGTACGCCGCCAGCAAGGCCGCCGCCCATGGCATGACCCGCGGCCTGGCTCGGGAGCTCGGGCCGCACCGCATCCGCGTCAACACGCTGGTGCCAGGCTGGGTGATGACGGAAAAACAACTGGCCCTGTGGGTGGACGACGCCGCCCGCGAGCTGATCGCCCGCAGCCAGTGCCTGCCGGGCAGTGTGATGCCTGAGCATATCGCCAATATGGCGCTGTTCCTCGCCTCGGACGCTTCGGCGATGTGTTCGGCGCAGAACTTTATCGTGGATGGTGGTTGGGTGTAGGCCCACGCCTCGGTCCAACTGTGGGAGGGGCGGTGCGACGATTCGACTTGCCCCCGATGGCGGTGTACCAGTCACATATAAGCTGGCTGACACACCGCTATCGGGGGCAAGCCCCCTCCCACATTTGAAAAGCGATGCTGCTCCAGGCCTTCATATCGAACGCCTGGCAGCGCCGGGCGGCTGTCCGGTAATGCGCTTGAAGGCACGGCTGAACGCCGCCTGGGAGGTGTAGCCGAGGCGCTGCGCCACGGTTTCGATGGGCATGCGCTCCAGGGTCAGCCATTGGCTGGCCAGGCGCATGCGCAGTTGCGTGGCGTAGCGCAGCGGCGGTACGCCGAGGACGGCCTGGAAGCGATCGGCGAATACCGAGCGCGAGGTATGACACTGGTCGGCAAGCTCCGCCACGCTCCAGTCGTGGCCCGGTTGCTGGTGCAGGGCGAGCAGGGCGCGGGCCAGGCGCGGGTCGCGCAACGCCGCCGCCAGACCCGAGGCGTTGCCGCAGGCGCACTCGACCCAACCCCGTACGATCATCGCCGCCACCACATCGGCGAGGCGCGCGAGGATACCGGCATAACCCACGCGCGCCGTGGACACTTCGCGTTCCATGACCGCCAGGATCGGCATCAGCCCCGGGTAACGCTGGCCTGCGGCATCGATCAGCATCAGGGCCGGCATCAGGTTGCCGAGCCCCTGGAGGCTGCCGAGCTCGAACTCCATGCATGCACTGAACAACAGCCTGTCGGGGACGGTATCGGGTGAGGCATTCACGGCGCAGACAGTATCCCCCAGCGGTGCGCTGTCGAAATCACTGATGTCCTGCACAGCCGCATCCGGCGCGGATAACAGCGCGTGCGCGCCGCCGTGGGAGACGAACACCGCGTTGCCGGCCGACAGGGCGAAAAGGCTGCCGTCCTCGGCACGCAGCGTGGCGTGACCGGCCGCGAGAAAGTGAAAATAGGCATGGCCCGGCTTGGCATCAAAGGCCATGCCGAACGTAGGCCCGGCCTGGATGCGCCGGTACTGCACACCGCGCAGGCGCATGCCGCGCAGCAATTCATTGATCAGGTCGGAGGAGGCGGTGAAAGCGTCCACTGAAGTCATATTCGGGGTTTCAGTCAAGGATTCAAGGTTCTGCATCATAGATCATCCTGGCAGGCCTACCTAGACTGAGCGCCTCGTTAATGACTGCAGGAAGACTTGTTATGACTGATTGTGCAGCCCGTGCGCCTGCGGGCGTTGTGGTGGAGCCGGCCTGGCTGGCGGTATTTTCTCTGGCGATGGGGGTGTTCGGCCTGCTGACGGCTGAGTATTTGCCGGCCAGCCTGTTGACGCCGATGGCCCTGGACCTGGGCGTTACAGAGGCGCTGGCCGGGCAAGCCGTCACGGTGACGGCGGTAGTGGCGCTGTTCGCCGGTTTGCTGGTGCCCGGCCTGACCCGTGGTATCGACCGGCGCATCGTGCTGCTGGGCTTTTCCACGCTGATGATTGCCTCCAACCTGCTGGTGGCGCTGTCCTCCAGCCTGACGGTGTTGTTGCTGATGCGCATCCTGCTGGGCATTGCCCTCGGCGGTTTCTGGAGCATGGCGGCGGCGGTGGCGATGCGCCTGGTGCCTGCGGCGTCGTTGCCCCGTGCGCTGTCGATCATTTTCAGCGGGATCGCATTAGGCACCGTGGTCGCCGTGCCGCTGGGCAGCTACCTGGGTGGCCTGTACGGCTGGCGCAGTGCGTTTATCGCGGCGGCCGCCGTCGGCGTGGTGACCCTGGCGTTCCAGGCATTCACGCTGCCGCGCCTGGCGCCCAATGGCACCGCGCGCCTGCGCACCGTGCTGCACGTGCTGCTGCGCCCCGGCATCGCCATGGGCATGTTCGGCTGCGTCTTGGTGCACACCGCGCATTTCGCGCTGTTCACTTATATCCGGCCGTTCCTGGAAAGCACCACCGGCGTCGGCACCGAAGGGCTGGCGCTGATGCTGCTGGGTTTCGGCGTGGCGAACTTCGCCGGCACGCTGTTCGCCGGTTGGTTGCTGGTGCGCCACCCACGGGCAACGCTGGTGTTGATGCCGGTGCTGGTGGGCGTTGCGGCACTGGCGCTGGTCTGGCTGCCTGCGTCACTGCCGACCCAGGCGCTGCTCCTGGCGCTCTGGGGAATGGCGTTTGGCGGCGTGCCCGTGGCGTGGTCGAACTGGGTCGCGCGTGCGGTGCCGGATCAGGCCGAAAGTGCCGGAGGCATGGTGGTGGCGTCGGTGCAGTCGGCCATCGCTGCGGGCGCTGCCGGTGGCGGGTTGATGTTCAGCGTCAGCGGCATTGGTGGAGTGTTTATCGGGGCGGGTGTGTTGATGCTGCTCGCGGCCTTGCTCATCGCATTGCGTGTGCAGGTACCGGGGCAGGACGGGGACCTGAGTGTGACGCACCACCCGTCTTTGGTTTAGTCTGAATCCCTTCGTTGATCGCAAGCGCTCCAGGAGCATTGAACATGGCTGACTACGTACCCCCCAAGGTCTGGACCTGGGACGCCGAAAGCGGCGGCACCTTCGCCAGTATCAACCGGCCCATCGCCGGCGCCACCCATGAGCAAGCGCTGCCGGTGGGCAAACACCCCTTGCAGCTGTATTCCCTGGCCACGCCCAACGGGCAGAAGGTCACCATCCTGCTCGAAGAGTTGCTGGCCCTCGGGCACACCGGCGCCGAATACGACGCCTGGCTGATCAAGATCGGCGACGGCGACCAGTTCGGCAGCGGCTTCGTGGGGGTCAACCCGAATTCGAAGATTCCGGCGTTGATGGATCACAGCGGCGCTGCACCGATTCGCGTGTTCGAGTCGGGCGCGATCCTGCAATACCTGGCTGAAAAATTCGCTGCGTTCTTCCCCGCCGAACCTGCGGCGCGTGCCGAGTGCCTGTCGTGGCTGTTCTGGCAGATGGGCAGCGCGCCGTATCTGGGCGGTGGCTTCGGGCATTTCTATGCCTATGCGCCAAGCAAGATGGAGTATCCGATCAATCGCTTTGCCATGGAGGCCAAGCGTCAGCTGGATGTGCTGGACAAGCGCCTGGCGGTGAGCGAGTACATTGCCGGGGATGAATACACCATTGCCGATATCGCTATCTGGCCCTGGTATGGCGGCTTGGTGAAAGGACGGTTGTATGGGGCGGCGGAGTTTTTGTCGGTGCATGAGTACAAGCATGTGTTGCGCTGGGCCGATGCGATTGATGCGCGGCCGGCGGTGCAGCGTGGGCGGCGGGTGAACCGGGTGTCGGGTGACGATCAGTTGGCTGAGCGCCATGATGCACGTGATCTGGACTGAGTGAAAACCAATGTGGGAGGGGGCTTGCTCCCGATGGCGGCCTCTCAACCGACGGGTATCCATCTGACACACCTCGGTCCAAATGTGGGAGGGGGCTTGCCCCCGATGGCGGCCTCTGGGCTGGCCAGTATCTTGGATCAGACCGAGTACATATCCATTATTTAGGTAACGGCCACTTAGGGTTCCGCTTTTACAGCGGCTCACTTTTGAAAAGCGCAAAAGTAAGCAAAACGCTCTTGCCCCACCACTCGGCACCTCGCTTAGGCTCGGTGTGCCCGTAATCCGCCATGGATTTGGGGGGCCGCCGCCACGCGCCATCCATGGCGCGGGGCGGCTAAACCGGCATCCCTGCCGGTTTACCCCCCAAATCCATGGCGTATTCCGGCCAGCGTGGTTTAACGGGGCGCCTGAGATCAAAAGCAGATCAAAAGCAGATCAAGAGCAAGAGCGGCTCGCTTCGCATCGTGGATACGTTGTTTGTGTGGGAGGGGCTTGCCTTCGATTTATTTGTAGCGTTGCTCGAAGACGGCCACCTGTTCGGGCTTGATCAGCTCGAAAGGCACCCACACCTCCGACTCAATCGGCTCGCCCTTGATCATCCGCACTGCTGCCTGCACGGCCTGGGTCGCCTGGGCTTTGGGGTCCTGGAACACCGATGCGCTGAGCACGCCGCGCCGGATCGCCGCCAGTCCATCGGGCAGGCCGTCGATACCCACGATCGCCACTTCGCCCTTGGCCTTGCCCGCCTGCTGTAGAGCCATGGCGGCGCCAATCGCCATTTCATCGTTGTTGGCCACGATCGCGTCGAACTGCGTGCCCGCCAGCAACCAGTTGCTGGTCAGGTCCATGGCCTTGCTGCGTTGCCATTCGGCGCTTTGCTGCTCAACGATCCTGATGCCCGGAAATTCCTTGAGCACCTGCCTGGCGCCTTCAGTGCGGTCGCGGGTGGCGTTTTGCGCCAGGTCGCCCATGATGATCGCCACGCTGCCCTTGCCGCCGAGTTTTTCCGCGAGGTAGCGCATCTGCAATTGCCCGGCCTCAATGTCGTTGGACGCCACGGTGACCACACCCTTGGGCAATGTGCGCTCATCCGGGTGACGGTTGACGTACACCAACGGGGTGTTGCTGGCGGCGGCGGCACGGGTGATGTTGGCGGTGGCGGCGGTGTCCACCGGCAGTACGATCACCGCGTCGACGTTCTGGTTGAGGAAACCTTCGACCTGATTGAGCTGGCGCACCACATCGCCCTGGGCGTCCTCAAACTGGATCTGCACGTCCTGTTGCGTGGCGGCCGCTTCAAGGCCGGTGCGCACGTAGGTCATGAAGTTATCGTCGACCCGCGCGATGCTCACGCCGATGCGATACGCGGCAAAGCTTGATTGGCTCAACAGCAATAACAGTGTGGCCACGATCAATGAATAGCGATGCATGAGGTGTTCCTCTTGTTGTTATAGGGTGAACGCCTGGCGGAAACGCTCCAGGGCCCTGTCGCTGTCGCCGCTGGCCCAGCCTTCCAGGCCGACCACGCCGCTGTAGCCCATGGCATGCAGCGCCCTGGCAATCGCCGGATAGTGGATTTCGCCGGTGCCGGGCTCCTGGCGTCCGGGCACGTCGGCCACCTGGATTTCTCCGATGGCAGGGCCTGCACGCTGGATCAGTTCGATCAGGTTGCCTTCGCCGATCTGCGCGTGGTACAGGTCCAGGTTCATCTTCAAATGCGCGCTGCCCACCGCTTCGATCAGGGCCAGGGTGTCGGCGGCACGGGCGAACGGGGTGCCGGGGTGGTCCAGCTCGGTGTTGAGGTTTTCCAGCAGGAACACACGGCCGGCGTCCTCGCCCAGGCGTGCGATCTTTTCCAGGGTCTTGCAGGCGCTCAGCCACATGCGCCCGGAGGTGTGGCTGACGGGCTGCACCGGCAGGCCGCCGACGCCCAGGCCGGTGCCGTGCAGATTGAGGCTGGGGCAGTTGAGGCGCTCGGCAACGTTCAAGGATTCGCGGGCGCTGTCGAGCAAGTGGCGGATACCGTCAGGGTCGGTGAGCGTGCCGCTGATGTAGCCGGTCATCGAGGTGAAGTCCGCGCCTGTCGCGGCCAGGGCGTTGATGTCCTTGTCTGTCCAACTCCAGATTTCGGCGCTGAAACCGAGTGCATGAATGCGTTTGACCCGCTCCACGAACGGCAGGTCCAGGAACACCATCTCGGCACTGACCGCCAGCTTGAACGGGATCACAGGCTCACCGCCGTGCCTTGCTCGTAGGACTCGATACACGCGCGCGCAATCGCCAGGGCGGCGCGGGCATCTTCGCCACTGGCCAGGGGTTTGGCGCCGCTGCGCAGGCAGTCGACAAAGTGGTTGAGCTCGGCGATGTAGGCGTCGCGCAACAGGTCGGTGTCCAGGCGTTGGGTGTCGGCCTGGATGCCTTGGGCCTGGTAGCGCACCAGGTCGGATGCCTGCACGCCGCCCATGGTCAGCATGCCGGCACTGCCGAACACTTCACCGCGTACATCGTAGCCATACACGGCCTGGAAGCTGGCTTCGGCGGTGGCAATCGCACCGTTATCGAAGCGGATCGTGACCACGGCGGTGTCGAGCAAACCTCGGCTTTTGTATTCCGGGGCGATCAGCGCGTCGGCCATCACCTGCACCTGCACCGCTTCGGCACCTGGGTTGAGGTAGCGCAGGGTGTCGAAGTCGTGGATCAGGGTTTCCAGGAAAATCACCCATTGCGGTGAGGCGCCAGGGTTGTTCAGCGCCGGGTCGCGGGTCAGTGAGCGCAGCAACTGCGGGGTGCCGATGCGTCCCGCGGCAACATCAAGGTGAGCGCTGCGAAAGCTCTTGGCGAAGCGACGGTTGAAGCCGACCTGCAGGATCACACGGGCATCGGCCGCGGCGGCGATGGCGCGGTCGGCTTCATCGAGGGTGATGGCCATGGGTTTCTCGCAGAAAATCCCCTTGCCGGCGCGGGCGGCGCTGATCACCAGTTCGGCATGACTGCGGGCGGGGGCGGCGATGAGGATGCCGTCGATGTCCGGGTCGTCGAGCAGTTGCTGTGGGTCGGTGTAGACCTTGTCCACACCCAGCTCCGCCGCCAGACGCGCGGCTTGCCCTGGGGTCGGGTCGGCGATGGCGGCCAGGCAGGCGCCGGGGATGTGGCGGGCGGCCGTCAGGCCGTGGAAGCTGCCCATGCGACCGGCACCGATCAAGCCCAGGCGGATGCGTTTGGTATTCATGTGTGACCCCTTTTTATTGTTGGCCTCAGGACAATCCTGGTTGGCAAAGGGGCAGGAGCAAAGGCTGTGCCAGATTATAACTAGCTGATATTTATAGAGTTTAAAAAATATAGTGTTCATTTAAATGACATGTCTATGCTGACATGTCGAAAACATGAACATGGAGCCCGCTTATGAGCGCTGCGATCAGTGCGCAAGACCTCGACTACCTGACGGCGCTGGGCCCCGCGGCGCTGAACGATGGCCCGGTCGCGGCATTGGAACAGGCGTGGCAAGCCTGTCTGCGCGGCCAGGTGCAGCGTCCGCCCGAGGTACGTCGAACGATCTGGGATTCCTGGTGGCGCAGCGTCGAGGCGGGCATTGATCCGGCCGACAGCGCGTACCGCTTCGTCGCCGCCGACCGCCTGACGGCCACGCTGGCCAGCCACCGCGTGCTGATCGACGCCGCCGCGCAAGTCATGCAGGGCTTGCTGGCGTACAACCCACGCGGGCATATCAACCTCACCGATGCCGAGGGCACCACCTTGCATTTCTGCGGGCTGGATATCACCCCCGTGGGCAGTCGCCTGCTTGAATCGGTGCAGGGCACCAACTGCACCGGCCTGGCGCTGGCTGAAGATCATCTGGTGTATGTGCTGGCCGAAGAAAACTTCGCGGTCGGCCTGCGTCAACGCCGCATGCACTGCGCCGCCGCGCCGATCAAGAACGCCCAGGGCCAGACCCTGGCCGTGCTGACGCTCACCGCCGAACCCGGCTGGTTTCACTTTCATACCCTGGGCACCGTGCAGGCGGCCGCTGAAGCCGTGTCGCGGCAAATGGCGCTGCAGGCGTTGCTGGAGGAACAGCAAACCGTGCTCGAAGTGCTCAACGAAGGCCTCGTGGTGGTGGATGACCGCGGCTGCATCAAGGCGCTCAACCGCTATGCCCGCCAGCTGTTCGGGGTGGGGCTGGAGCTGATTGGCAGTCCCTTCCAGCGCCTGGGCCGCAGTGAATTGAGCGAGGTGCTGGGTGAGGCTGTGCGCGACCTGGATTGCACATTCCACTTGCATGACCGCAGCCAACTCGCCTGCCTGGCCTCGGTGTGCCCACTGGAGCAGGGCGGGGTGATCGTGTCGCTGCGCGAAAACCGGCGCATCCGTGAAATCACCCGGCGCATTGTCGGCACCCAGGCGCGGTATACCTTCGACACCCTCCAGGGCACCTCGCGGGCGATCCAGGACGCGCTGCACCTGGGGCGCATCGCCAGCCGCAGTGATTCCACCACGCTGATCCTCGGGGAAAGCGGCACCGGCAAGGAGTTGTTCGCCCAGGCTATCCATAACGCCAGCGAGCGTTGCCACGGCCCTTTCGTGGCGGTCAACTGCGGTGCGATTCCACGGGACCTGGTGCAGAGTGAACTGTTCGGGCATGTCGAGGGCGCGTTCACCGGTTCGGCCCGTGGCGGCTCGGCGGGCAAGTTCGAGCTGGCCGATGGCGGCACTATTTTCCTGGATGAGATTGGCGACATGTCCTTCGACGCCCAGGTCAGCCTGTTGCGGGTGTTGCAGGAAGGTGAAGTTGCGCGGGTCGGCGCAAAAAGCGCACGCCAGGTGGATGTGCGCATCATCGCCGCCACCCACCGCAATCTCAGCCAGGCAGTGGCCGACGGCGCGTTTCGCGAAGATCTTTATTACCGCCTGAATGTGCTGAACCTGACGGTACCGCCGCTGCGGATGCGCCGCGAAGACATCCCGCTGCTGGCGCGGCACTTCCTCAAGCGCTGCGCGCGCTCGTTGCGTAAAACGGTGCAGGGCTTCGCGCCGGACGCGCTGGCCTTGCTTTGCGCCCATGCCTGGCCGGGTAACGTGCGCGAACTGGAAAACGCCATCGAACGGGCAACCAACCTGGCCATGGGCGAGTTGATCCAGCCGGGCGACTTGCCGTTGGACAGCAAGCCCCGTGCGCTGGCCCAGGGCTATGCGTCGCAACCCACCCAGGACCTGAGCAGCCACGAAATGCATGCCATCGTCGCCGCGCTCAAAAGCACCAGTGGCAATATCCGCCTGGCCGCCCGGCAGTTGAACGTGTCCCGGGGCGGGCTGTACAACAAGATGACTCGGTTCGGGTTAAATGCCGGGGATTTTCGCGGGCCGGTGGGCGGTTACTAATGGGGGAGGGGGCTTGCTCCCGTGACGGCCGGACAGTCAACGCGTATTTACCTGACGTTCCGAGGTAAAAATGTGGGAGGGGGCTTGCCCCCGATGGCGATGTGTCAGTCACTGATGTACTCACTGACTCTCCCTCATCGGGGGCAAGCCCCCTCCCACATTTGGATCGCGGATCGGCAAAAGATACCGGTCGGCTCTAAGGCCGCCGCGCTTTTGCTTTTGATCTCAGGCGCCCCGTTAAACCACGCTGGCCGAACGCAGGCTTGAATCCGTGGGTAACCCGGCAGGACGCCGGGTTAGCCGCAC
>Ga0105246_10001756_pt1 | contig 12961 bp, 10 predicted proteins | sample KBSM64metaG_FD_99694 | JGI IMG/M metagenome (GOLD analysis project Ga0105246, IMG submission 99694) | Miscanthus rhizosphere microbial communities from Kellogg Biological Station, Michigan, USA - KBS M6-4 metaG | ecosystem: Host-associated > Plants > Roots > Rhizosphere > Soil | place...
ATTTGTTTTGCTGACGACCGAACGGGCACAGGGTCCTCAAGAACCTGCCCCGTCCGGTCACAGCCGAAGCAGCGTGGTCAGCAGCGTGCTCTATTAGACGGGCTGCTTTCCGAACCACACTGCCTCTTGCCCTGTTGACTTTCGACCTTCCTCGGCCGCATCACGTTCGGCTTCAAAGTTGATGCTCCGGCTGAGGATGATGTAGGCAGCGGCTGAGGCGGCCAGGCCTGCAAAGAGCGCAAGGTCTGCTCCACCCAGTGCTTGTGCGACAGGCCCGACATACCAGGCGGTGACGGCAAAGGGGGCCATTGCAACGATGCCCACCACATAGGCGGTCATACCCCGCCAAGCCCAGGTGCCGTAGATGCCATTGGGTTTGAAGATCTCTCCGATGGCGTAGCGGCCGCGGCGGACGAAGTAGTAATCCACAAGATTGACCGAGGTCCAAGGCACCAGCACGTACAGCAGGATGACCAGGAAGCTGCCGAAGTTGGCAAGGAAGTCACCGGTGCTGAGAATCGAACCGATGAACGCGGCCACGCCGATAATGCTGCACGCCAAGATGCGGACACCCCGTGTGGGACGGATGGGCTTGATCGAGTCGGCGATGGTAATGAGTTCCATTGCGGCGGCGTAGATATTGATGGTGATGACGCTGATTAGGCCCGGAAGCGCAGCGAGGAGCAGCCAGAATCCCGTCCCAGGAATGACCTTGTCAGCGGCGTCGCGAATGCCTTCCAAAGGTGATGCGCCGGTAAAGGTCGCGGCGACGAAAGCGCCAAGTGTCATCAGCCACACGGCACCGACGAAGATGCCTCCGTAGGTGTAGACCAGCGCCTTGCCCGGCTTGGTTTCAGGGGGAAGGTACCGGGAATAGTCCGATACATAGGGCGCCCAGCCCAGTGCATAAGCGGCGGCAGCTCCGAACTGCAGGAGGAACGGCACCCAATTAAAGCCTGCCAGCGAGAACTGGGCCGGATCGAGGGGCATGAAGATGACCGCAGACGCAGTGAACACACCGAATGTGAGGAGGAAAACCAGGGTCAACCACTTCTGTGTGTTGTGGATCCAGTGATAGCCAAAGATCGCCAGCACGAGCGCGAGTCCGCTGATGATCAAGTACCACAGGGGGTTGGCATCGACACCGGTGGTCATGTTCAGGACTTCTGCGGCCAGCATCTGGTTGAACATGTTGAAGCCCACGAGGCTGAAGACAACGATCGCGCAGATTACAGCGACCCCGCGGAAGCCGAACTGCGCCCGCGACTGGATCATTTGCGGCAGCCCGAGCTGGGGACCTTGGGCCGAGTGGAACGCCGTGAACACAGTACCCACGGCGGCTCCGGCACAGATGGCCAGCAATGAGGTCAGAAAGGAAGCGCCCAAGGCTGCGCCCAACATTCCGGTGGCCAGGGTTGTCACGTTGGCGTTCGACATGAACCACAGCGGGAACAGGCTCCAAGGCCGACCCCGCCGTTCCGTGAGGGGCACCCAGTCAATGGATCGGGATTCGACCATTCCTGACTGTCCCCTTGGGCGGGAAACTTCCGTGGCGGATTGGCTCATGACTCTCCTCAAGAGTGGTTAAAGGCACGAGGTGGAATGTCCAGGATGGTCATGGACGAGTGGGACGACCTCGTCTCATGACAGTAGGAATGATCTACTCATCGCACAAGACGATGTTTCCCTTTGCGAGTCATAGCTCATCACTATGGTGCGGCATCCTTGGCTGACTTCATCACCATTTCCGTGGCCAGCCGCATCAGCTCGGAAGTCGCAGGTGAGAGTGCCGCACCCTGTCGGGTGATGACGGCAATAGTGTCGTAAATGGGGTCCGCGAAGGACGTGGTGAGGACTCCCTCAGGGAAGATGTCGCTTACGGAAACTGCACGGGATGTGATGGTGTCGCCCACGCCCCGCGCGACCAGGCGCAGAGCTGACTCCACGTTCTCGACCTCGATCATCGGCTCGAGGCGGACTCCAGCCAGTTGGGCGCGTTCGGCCAACTGACGCCTTGTAGGATCCTGCCAGCCGTAGTGGGCGTCGTAGAGAATCAACGGGGCTTTCGCGACCGCCTGCATTGTCATGGGCTTGTGTACCCGCTCCGGATCGGAGCTCGCCCACAGCACCTCATCACGCAGCAGGGGTTTAACGGTTAGTCCATCGTCACTGACGGGAAGCACCACGAGGCCGGCCTCCAGCTCTCCGGACCGTACCGCGTCAGCCACTTCGACCGAGTTTTGGCCGACCAATCGGGTGCGTACTCCGGGTCGTTCGGCATGGAAGCGTACCGCCAGATCAGAAAGAAAGTAGTAGGACGCGTTGCGCAATACCCCCATGGAGGCCACGCCGCCCCGTAGTCCGCGAAGCGCGCTGAGGGACTGCTCGGCACCTTCGGCGCCTTCCACGGCCCGCCGTGCCCAGGGAAGCAATTCATGGCCGGCCGAAGTTAGGACGAGGCGGCGACCACCGCGGACGAAGAGCTGCAAGCCGTTTTCGGCTTCCAGCTTGCGCACGAGTTCGGAAATGGTCGGTTGAGTAATGCCCAGTTCGAAGGCCGCGGATGTGAAAGATCCGAGTGTGGCGGCGGCCAGGAAAGCCCGAAGCTGCGTTAGAGTCATAGGAATAGGCTATACCTACGATAGCTATCATAGCTCTTGTGGCATACCGTGCGGCGGGCCTACGATCGCTGCATGCTCTTTACTCCTGCAGTCCTTAAGAATCTGACCGGGTCCTACCATCACCTCAAGACGCCCTTGGTGGATGCGCCCGCAGCCCAGCGCGACCCCGCCGTCATCGATACGGTCTCGACGATGCTCCGCGATATCGAGACTGGTGGCATGGACGCTGTCCTGCGCTATGCGAAAAATCTTGACCGTTGGGACGGCGCCCCAATTGAACTCCCCACAGCCCAGATTGCCTCCAGCGGGGACCGACTTCCAGCCGCGTTGCGTGAGGCGATCGAGCTTGGTGCAGAACGTACACAGGCATTTGCACGGGTACAACGGAAACACCTCGTCGATTTCGAAACCGAGCTCGTGCCGGGACTGGTAGCTGGGGCACGCTACATCCCGGTGTCTCGCGTCGGAGCGTATCTTCCGGCGGGCCGCTTCCCCCTTACCGCCAGTGCCTTCATGACCGTAGGTGTGGCCAAGGCCGCAGGTGTACCGACAGTCATCGCGTGCACACCGCCGCAACCGAACGGCCAGGCTAATGACGCTGTCGTCTATGCAGCGCATTTGTCCGGCGTCGACCGCGTATTTATGCTCGGTGGCGTGCAGGCTCTGGCCGCAATGGCTTTCGGGCTGCTCGGCGATCTTCCCGTGGACATGCTTGTCGGCGCCGGAAACGCGTACGTCGCGGAAGCGAAGCGCCAACTATTCGGCACGGCCGCTATCGACCTTCTCGCCGGACCGTCTGAAGTCGCTGTAATCGCTGACGAAAGTGCCGACGCCGAACTCGTCGCCGCTGACCTGCTCGGCCAGGCCGAACACGGCCCGAATTCCCCGGCAGCACTCGTGACCACATCTGAACAGTTCGGGCAGGACGTTATCGCCGCTGTGGACCGGCAACTGCTGACGCTTGAGACGGCTGCAATCGCCGGCCCCGCTTGGCGCGATTATGGGTCCGTAACGGTGGCGTCAACCCGTGAAGCTGCTGTGGTGCTGATGGACGACCTCGCACCGGAGCACCTGGAAATCCTTACCGTCGATAACGACTATTACCATGATGGCCTCCGCAACTATGGATCCCTTTTTATTGGTGAATGGAGCACTGTTGCCTACTCCGACAAGGGCATGGCCGGAACCAACCATGTGCTGCCAACAGCCGGAGGAGCCAAGCATTCAGCAGGACTGTCCGTGTCGCGGTTCCTGAAACCCTTGACTTATCAGCGCATCGCCCGTGAGGCAACCAAGGACCTTGCAGAAGCAGTTGCAGTTATCTCGGATTCGGAAGGCATGGCAGCCCACAAGGCCACTGCAACGATGCGGCTTGAGCGGGCAGCGGAATGGCCAAGCGGCAAAACCGAGCCCGCATCAGTGCGATGAGAACGGAACCTCAACCGGGCGTTGTTCCAGCACCCGTTTCGCGCAAAATATTCGTGCGCGCCCATGAACTGGCACCCCGCATCGGTGATCTCGAAGTCAACCTCCGGATGATCGAGCAAGCTATCCGCGATGCAGCAGAAGAAGGCGTGCAATTGCTCGTCCTCCCTGAGCTGGCCACGAGCGGGTATTACCTTCATCCGGACGAGGCGAAACGATGCGCACTGCCAGCGGACGACCCCGTATTTATCAAATGGGCATCGCTGCTTGCCCCGGAAATGGTTCTGGTTCTTGGATTCTGCGAACGTGACGGAGACACACTGTTTAACAGTGCGGCCGTCATAACCCAGGCGGGTGTCATTGCGGTCTACCGCAAGACACATCTGTGGGACGAGGAACAGGCCATCTTCGAACCGGGCGGCGCGCCTGCCCCCGTCGTGCAGACGCCGCTGGGAAACCTCGGAGTGTTGATTTGCTACGACCTTGAGTTCCCGGAAATGCCCCGGGGGTTGGCACTTGGGGGAGCTGAGATCATTGCGGTGCCCACAAACTGGCCCACGGTGCCGAGGCCGGACGGTGAACATCCCCCGGAAGTCATCCAGGCCATGGCGGCGGCCAGATCCTCACGCGTGGCAATTGTTTGTTGCGATCGTGCTGGCACCGAACGCGGCCACTCCTGGACCCAGGGAACCTCAGCGATTGACAGCGAGGGTTGGCTTTCGGGCAAACGACACGTGGACTGTCTGGACGCGACGATCACTATCGAACCTGTACGCACACGAATCGGGCCACGAAATGACTCCATTGCCGATAGGCGTCCGGCAATTTATGCACCCTCCGGAAGCGATCCCCGAGGGTAAAAGGAGCATGTCCAAAAATCACCCGGGCCTTGCCCTGCAGAACATCTGCGGGGCAAGGCTTTTTTGGCTCCAGACGGAAACACTGACCGCTCGAGGTGGGGAGCGAAGCCTCGCCGCCGGCCGGACCCAGCCTGTCCCTCACCATGGTGGATACTGCCAATGCCGTGAGGCGTCGAGGCGCAGGAACACCCGCCACATCGACGGCGCAAAAGGGCTATTCGTCCAAGCCGCCTCTCGCGCTGCAATCCGTGATGTCGTTTGTGGCAGGGCGGGGATCCCTGCCACAAACGACGTGGATTCCTTGTGCCCGTCGGGTCACGGCGGGCACAAGGAAGATTATGGGCCGGAGTTAAGCGGTCCCAGACGTGTGGAGGCACCGGACCAGGCCATGTTGGTCTCCGTCGCAACCAGGACGTCTACCTCCGGCATCTTTTCGATGAGGCGACGGGTGACAACCCCTTCCATGGCCAGCCAAAGTACCGAGCCGTCTGCCGTGATCGTGTCCACCCGGCCGCCGTCGACAAGAGCCTCCTCGCTCATGATCAACACCCAGATTCCTTGAGCTGCGTCCAGTCCTCGGCCGCCAGGCGGGAAACGGGTGCTTCATCTGTTGACTCACACATCTCAACGAGCTGCTAGAAGGCGCGGAGGATGTCTTCGACGCGTTGTTTTGCGTCGCCGAAGAGCATGTGGGAGTTGTCTCGGTAGAAGAGGGGGTTTTGGACGCCGGCGTAGCCTGCGGCCATGGAGCGTTTGAAGACGATGACATTTTCGGCTTCCCAGACGCGGAGGACGGGCATCCCGGCGATGGGGCTTCCCGGGTCTTCTGCGGCGGCTGGGTTGACGGTGTCGTTGGCGCCGATGACGAGCACCACGGAGGTGGCACCCAAGTCGTCGTTGATTTCGTCCATTTCCAGGACGATGTCGTAGGGGACTTTGGCTTCGGCGAGGAGGACGTTCATGTGTCCGGGGAGGCGTCCGGCGACGGGGTGGATGCCGAAGCGGACGTTCACGCCGCGTTCGCGGAGTTGGTGGGCGAGTTCCGCGACGGGGTATTGGGCTTGGGCCACGGCCATGCCGTAGCCGGGGGTGATCACGACGCTGGAGGCGTTGGTCAGCATTTCTGCGGTTGCCTGGGCGGTGGTTTCGCGGTGCTCGCCGTAGACGGTGTCGGTTTTGTTGGGTGCGGCGATGCCGAACCCGCCGGCGATCACGGAAATGAAGGACCGGTTCATTGCCTTGCACATGATGTAGGACAGGTACGCACCCGAGGAGCCGACCAGGGCGCCGGTAATGATCAGGAGGTCGTTGTTGAGCAGGAAGCCTGCTGCGGCTGCGGCCCACCCGGAGTAGCTGTTGAGCATGGACACGACGACGGGCATGTCGCCGCCGCCGATGGAGGCGACCAGGTGCCAGCCCAGTCCGAGTGCGAGCAGGGTGACGACGATGAGGAGCCAGAGCTGGGAGTCGTTGACGTACCAGACGGTCAGGGCGATGAACGCGGCGAGGGCGCCGAGGTTGATCGCGTTCTTGCCGGGCAACGTCAGGGGTGAGGATTTCATCCGGGCGGAGAGTTTCAGGAACGCCACGATGGAGCCGGTGAAGGTCACGGCTCCGATGAAGACGCCGATGAACACTTCGGCGTGGTGAACGTCCTTCAGGGCTCCGGTCAGTTCCGGGGCTTGGATGTGGCCGTTCCAGCCCACAAGCACTGCGGCGAGGCCCACGAAGCTGTGGAGCAGGGCGATGAGTTCGGGCATGCCGGTCATGTGAACGACGCGGGCGCGCCAGAGCCCGATCGCGCCTCCGATGATGACCGCGGCGAGGAGCAGGCCCAGGCTGGTGAGGGCGTGCCCGGTGCCCGAGGCGTTCTGGAGGGTCAGCCAGGTCGTCGCGGCGAGGGCGATGACCATCCCGGTGATGCCGTAGATGACTCCGGCGCGGGCTTTTTCGTGTTTGCTCAGCCCGGCGAGGCTGAGGATGAACAGCAGGGCCGCGACGATGTAGGCCGCCCCTGCGATGGTCTCGGCGGTCAACGGACCGGAGGCGGTGTCAGACACGGTTAGGCTCCTGGTAAGTGTTGTTGCTGCTGCGGTGACGGCGCTCATGAACGGGCCTTCCCGGCGGTGAACATGGCCAGCATGCGCCGGGTCACGGCGAAGCCACCGAAAATGTTGATGCTGGCCAGCAGCACCGCGACGGCGGAAAGGATCTGCATGACAGTGTTGTCGGAGGTGACCTGCAGCAGCGCGCCGACGACGATGATCCCGGAGATGGCGTTCGTCACCGACATCAGCGGGGTGTGCAGGGCGTGGTGGACTTTGCCGATGACGTAGAACCCCACAACGACAGAGAGCATCAGCACCGTGAAGTGCTGCGGCAACGGTGCCGGGGCGACAGTATTGATCCCGAACAGCACCGCTATCCCTGCGGCGAACAGACCTGCCTTGCCCGCCGGGCTGAGGCCCTGCTTGTGCTTCGGAGCCGTAGTCCCGGCGCCCGTGGCGGCCGTGGCGGGTTCGGCGGTGACGGCTGGGGCGGCGGAGACCTGGACCGGGGGCGGCGGCCATGTCTTCTCACCGTCCCGGACCACGGTCACTGAACGTTGCACCACATCCTCGAAGTCAATGCTCAACACCCCGTCTTTGTCCGGGGTGAGGAGCTTGAGCAGGTTCAGCAGGTTCGTCCCGTACAGCTGGGAGGCCTGGGCAGGCAGCCGTGAGGCGAGATCCGTGTAGCCCAGGATCACCACACCGTTTTCCGTGATCACCCGTTGCCCTGCGACGGAGCCTTCGACGTTTCCGCCCTGGCCCGCGGCCATGTCCACGATCACGCTTCCGGGTTTCATGCCCGCGACGTCCCCGGCGGTGAGCAGCTTCGGTGCGGGCCGGCCCGGGATCAGGGCGGTGGTGATGATGATGTCCACCTCCGCTGCCTGCTCGGTGTACATTTCCGCGGCGCGGGCGTTGTATGCCTCCGAGGTGGCCTTGGCGTACCCGTCGGACGAGTTCATCTCTTCGGCAACCTCGACCTTGAGGTAAGTCCCGCCGATGGACTTCACCTGGTCAGCCACCTCGGGCCGAGGGTCGGTCGCGCGTACGATCGCTCCCAGGCTGGAGGCCGCACCGATCGCCGCGAGCCCGGCGACACCGGCACCGGCCACCAGGACCTTCGCTGGCGGGACCTTGCCCGCAGCAGTGACCTGCCCGGTGAAGAACCGTCCGAATTCGTGCGCTCCCTCAATCACGGCCCGGTACCCGGCAATGTTCGCCATTGAACTCAGGACGTCCATCGACTGTGCCCGCGAAATGCGCGGCACGGCATCCAACGCCAGCGCCGTAATAGGACGTTCCGCTAGGGCCTCCACAAGATCGGGCCGGAACGCCGGACTCAGCGTTCCGATCAGCGTCGCGCCCTCGACCAGACGGCCGATCTCTTCCTCTGTGGGCGGGTTCACCCGTAGCACGACATCAGCACCCCATGCCTCATCCGCGCCAACAAGCAGGGCCCCAGCCTCTTCGTACGCTTCGTTACGGAAAGACGCGCGCTCCCCGGCGCCCTTCTCGACCACGACTTCGTAGCCCAACCCCAACAACTGTTTAACGGTGACAGGCGTCGCCGCCACCCTCGTCTCGTGACCCAACTCGGCCACAATGCCAATGCGTTTCAAATCTTCTCCTCATGAATGAAAACGGGCGCATAGTTTTACGCAGCAGGGCCGACACGCGCCTTCCCGGCGATCGATCAATTTGGTGCTTCTGGCGGCAGGATCTGCGCCTATTCAAAGTTTTGGCTCACGCAGGCTAAGGGATGCCGCGGTGCGTCGCAGCCCCTGCATCACCTGACGTGGCACGTTGCATCAGCCCGCGTGGCACGTTCGGACGCGCTCGACATTGAGCTGCTTCTTCGACGATGCCCGGCGCCAGGACGACCTACAACACGGCATCAAATGTTCACCCGCATCCGGGTGGGGCTGTGGGGATGCAGGGGCGTCGTCGTCCACGGGAAAGTTTCCGGAGACAAAGGGCAATTGTTGGGGCTGGATGCGTGGGGGCAGCGCTAGGCAAGAGGCCTTCGCCTCCGTTGCCGGGCGCTGGAACCATCTTTCGGACGGTAGGTGACGGAACGTTTGTTATCTAGAGATGCGCTTAGCCCTTTGCGCAAGGGCAGGTGGCGCAACGAGCCGAACATGCCTCATCCCTGGATCTTTCCCACACGGCAGCCTGACCCTGTACGGAAGGCAAGAGGCTCCCCTCGGTCAGGAAGCGGGAGGCATCCCGCTCGACTGTGGTCCACCAACCAGTTGCTGGGCAGTGGTCTCCGGTGCGCAGGAGGAGCTTGGGAAGAAACTTTCCCTCGCGGGTTTGGTGTGCAGGGTGCATTCGTACATTCCTTACGTGTGCCGGAAGAACTTGGCGGTGGGAGTTGGGGACGGCCTGGATTTTGCTGAAGTCGTCCCCAACTTCGCTGCCGGGGTCAGTCGTCTTCGGCAGCACCCTCCATGACGGCTGTTGGTGCGATGTAACCGTTGGGGTCGATGACCCATCCGGCGTCGTGGGCAGCGGCGGTTACCTCGGGGGCCCACTCAAGACGGACGCGGTCATCGCCCGGGTTGATGACAAGGATTTCTCCCGTTCCCGGGGTAGCCGCAGTGTGTCCGGCTTCGAGGCAGCGGAATTCCCGCCAAGCGCCTGCCGGGACCGAGATCGAGTCTGAGGGACCCAGCTCAAGAGTGGTGCTGGAGTCGCCGTTCAGGGTAATGGCCCAACGGCCCGACTTGACCAGCAGTACCTGGGGACGGCCGTGGCGGTGCTGAAGGACGCCCTCTTGGGGCTGAGCGCGCACCCATGCCAGGTTAAAACTGTGCGGTTCGTGGATATTGGGGACTTGGCGACGGTCCTCGGAGATGCCGTAGCCAATCACTGTGCTTAGTTCGGCACGACCCCCAGGCAGAACGTTGCACAGGAGGGCGTGCCTGCTGTATTTGCGATCGCCCGGCTGTACGACGCGGGAGCGCATCTCTTCGGGGGTGTAGGTGGTGAGCTCATCGATGTAATGCTGCTGCATCGGCTTGATGAGGGCGGCATCCTCAGGTAGTTCATCGCCGGCGACCGTATCGATCAGCCGGTTGTCTGCCGTGAGGTGCAGCCCATATGACTCCGCATCCCGCAGAACTGAGGGGCCCCAGATGATGCCACCGGTGTCGTCGTGGCCGAGGACTGTGTAGAGGATTCCGTCGTCCGGACCCTCGTTCGTGAATCCACGGAAGATCCAGGTGGGAACGGAAACGATGTCGCCATCTTTGGCGATGTACTCGCCTTGCTTGCCGTCTGCGCCCCAACGCAGCCGGAACTCTCCTCCGAGGTTGATGAACACTTCGGCGGTGAAGTGTAGGTGGAGGTTGTTGCTGATGCCGTTGGGCATTCCAGCCGCGCCCGTATTGAAACCGTGAGGTTCGGTCAGGTTGATGTACTGATTTGGGTTCTGCGATACCCCTGGCCCGACGAAAGCGTAGTTTTCTTTCTGGTCCGATCCTGGGGTGCGGCAGTCAATGAACGCCGAATTGCAGGCAACCCAATCAGTGCGTCGGATGGTCCGCCGCTGGATCTCCTGGGCATCGATTGCTACATCGGTATCGATTGTGTTGGTCATGGTTCTTCCTTTGGAGAAAGTTCAGGTCTTCAGGGTTAGTAGATGTTGACGGCCGGTGCAGGGCCGTCGCCACGGTTGGCGTTGATTTGGGCTCGGACGGCGATGTCGTCCCAGAGTTTGATCTCCCTGACGATCCGTCCGTTCTGGACGAGGAACTGGGAGATACCAAGAATGTCCACGGGCTTGCCCGTCAGGGCGCCGTAGCGGGCTTGCCCGTTGTAGTCGCCCGTGAACTTCCAAGTAACAGCGATCCGAAGACCTGCGTAATTCGGGTCGTTGTGGGTCTGGATGTCGCGGACCTCGAACTGGCCGCCGGGGAATGCATCAAGGAAGCGCAGGAGCTGGCGGCGGTAACCTTCCGGGCGAATGATGAGGTCGTTGCCGACAGTGTGCAGCGTGAGGTCGCGAACGAAGAACTCATCAACCTTTTTGAGGTCACGATCATTCCAGACCTGCTGGATCATCCCCAGGACGCCTTCGACTTCCTTGCGGTAGTCGTCAGGGCGCGGGCCGGAATCGCCAACGGCGATCACATCAGCGGGAGCAGCTTCGGTGAACGAACCTGTGTAGCCGCGGAAGGTCTTGGTGCGGGCGACTTCATCAGGGTCCAGGCCCTGGTGGAGGGCGTGGGCGAGTTCGTCCCGGACTACCCACTCCTCCACCATCCGGCCTCGACGGTACAGGCAGTTGGCAATGGTATTGCCCACAACCTTGAAATCCTCCTCGCCGGAGATCACCAAGTGGGAGCTGAGGAAGGCATCGTTGCCCCTGGCCTCCCAGATCACGTCACCCGCTTGACCGATGTGGTTCGGCGCAGCCGAGATGCGCATGAGACATCCTTCGATGACCTCCTGCCGCGTGGTTGACGTGCCGTAGGAGCCATGCACTATCGAATCGGGTTCGTAGTTTTCGCGGATGAACCCGATCTGACGGTCCACCCAGATGTAATCGGTGACTTCCCGGATGAAGTCATCCGGATCGTTGTAAGGCTGGTAGGCAACGGGGTCGAGAGACACGACTTGCACTCGCTTTCGGTGAGACTGGTTCAGGGTAGACACTTGCGAGTGTATGCGTATGCACAACGTGCTGGCAACCCCCTGACTGCCATGCTCTGAACAAATCTGCTGCTAGGAAGCGGCTGGTCCGAGGGTTTGACGCTGGACCAGGCGCGAGGGAAACGAGGCTTCCTCGACCTCGCGACCGGGCTTCTCGATGCGCTCTATCAGCAGCTCTGCGGCCTTGCGCGCCATTGCGTTCAGATCGTAGGAGATCGTGGTCAATTTAATAATCGGCCATGAAGCTGTAGGAAGATTGTCGAAGCCGATGATCGATACGTCCTCAGGAACCCTGGCCCCTGCACTCCGCGCCGCATTGAGCGCTCCGAAAGCTACTACGTCATTACCGCACACGATGGCGGTCGGGGGTTCGGGAAGGGCCAGGAGCTGTTCTGTTCCGGCCTGGCCTGTGGCGGTGTCGAAGGGCCCCCGGTGCACGTAACGGGCCGGAATGGAAATTCCATGATGGGCCAGGGCCTCACGCAAGGCCATCTCACGATTGATGGCGGTACTTGTGTTTGCGGGACCGAGGATCGCGGCGATGCGTCGATGACCTTGCGAGAAAAGCGCCTCGGCTGCTTCTTCCATGCCCCGTATGGGATCAACCACCGCCGAATCCGCCTGTACTCCGGATGATGTGCGGTTGAAATACACAAACGGGAGTCCACGGTCCCGCAGCCTTAGGGGCACCACCGAGTCGATGGTGGAGGTGGCAAGGATGACGCCATCAAGCCCGTTGGAAATCAGGCGCTCCGCGACCGTGTCGGTGTCCGCTACCTCGGTGTGCAGCATGAGCTGATATCCGTGGGTCTCGAGCTGGTCGTGGGCGGGCGCAATGATGTGGGGATAGAACTGGTTTTCCAGATCCGTCAGGAGGAGGCCAATGCGCCGGGTGCGACCACTGGACAGTGCGCGGCCTACGTCGCTCGGAACGTAACCGAGCCTCTCTGCGGCCTTTCGGACGCGGTCTTTGGTCGCTTCCGAAACACGCTTATCGTCCCGTAGCGCACGGGACACCGTCGGCTGTGAAACGCCGGCAAGTTGTGCGACGTCGCGACTGGTTACCGTCATCTTAATCTCCCTAACGCCTGCGGCATTTTGGATGCCGTTTGGAATCAATCGAATCAGACTCTTGACCTTGTTGCTGCCCGCTCCTATTATGACATACGTATGCATCCCTTAGGAGTAAACTGTGGTTAAGTATTTGAAGCAAGCACCGTCCAAATCATTCGCCGACAACAGCCATGCCGACGTGGCGGAGCGTGTTGGCCAGATTATTTCTGAAATCCGTGCTCACGGCGACGCTGCCGTCCGCAAGTATGCCGAGCTCTTCGACAAGCAAACTGTG
>Ga0105246_10001759_pt1 | contig 12960 bp, 9 predicted proteins | sample KBSM64metaG_FD_99694 | JGI IMG/M metagenome (GOLD analysis project Ga0105246, IMG submission 99694) | Miscanthus rhizosphere microbial communities from Kellogg Biological Station, Michigan, USA - KBS M6-4 metaG | ecosystem: Host-associated > Plants > Roots > Rhizosphere > Soil | place: Michigan...
CGACAACACCTTCGCGTCCCCGTACCTGCAGAACCCGCTCGCCCTGGGTGCCGACGTCGTGGTCCACTCCACCACGAAGTACATCGGCGGACACTCCGACGTGGTGGGCGGCGCCGTCGTCGTCAATGATGCGGAACTGGCCGAGAAGATCGGCTTCGTGCAGTTCGCGGTCGGCGCGGTCTCCGGCCCGATGGATGCCTTCCTGACCACCCGCGGCCTGAAGACCCTCGGCGTCCGCATGGACCGGCACAGCGAGAATGCGCAGGCCGTGGCTGAATGGCTGCTGCAGCGTCCCGAAGTGGAGGCCGTGCTCTATCCGGGCCTGCCGGACCACCCGGGACACGAACTGGCCAAGAAGCAGATGAAGAAGTTCGGCGGCATGGTCTCCGTGCAGTTCAAGGGCGGCGAGGCCGCGGCACGCAAGGTGGCCGAAGCCACCAGGATCTTCACCCTAGCCGAGTCCCTGGGTGGCATCGAGTCCCTCATGAACTACCCCTCGGAGATGACCCACGCCTCCGTGAAGGGCACCGAACTCGCCGTGCCGGTCAACCTGCTCCGCCTGTCCTGCGGCATCGAGGACGTGGAGGACCTGATCGGGGACCTCGAGCATGCCTTCGCGGCGATTGAAGGCTGACGCGATCCCATAGAGCAGAACGGCCGCGGCACCCGGAACCACCGGTGTGCCGCGGCCGTGCTGTTTTCAACAGCTCGGGAACGGGCCAGGAAGGCTTAGCCGGAGATGCCCGGCTTGCCGTTTTCCTCGCAGCCGGTGAGCCGGCGCCGGAAGCTGGCGTCCTCGATCGCGGTGACCTCGATGTCGTACCAACCCTTCAGGGTCTCCCAGGCCAGGATCTTTGAACCGCCGGGCTTGAGTTTCACCTGGGCACTGAACTCCCTGTACTGCAGGGAGGCGAGCCGCAGCGTTACGGTCTTGGAGCCGGTGTTGCGCAGATCCAGCACCACATCACTGCCCTCGCGCGCGACGACGGAGACGTCGACGCCGGCCCCGGCGCCCGCCGTCGAGCCCTTCAGTTCGTACTGGTAGCGGTTGGGTCCGGTGACGATCAGGTCGAAACTGCCGGACGGCGCCGGGAGCGTGACGAGCCGGGCGCCTTTCACGTCCGCGTGCAGCGGTTCAGCGAGCTCGCCCGCGTAGCCGTACACGGCAAAGTGCGCGGAGCGGGTGCCCCCGTTGCGCAGGGATAGGGCGACGCCGTCGGCGCCCACGGCAGCGGAGGCCGCGGGCCGGTACGGCAGGGGGCGGGCCGGGCGGGTGCCGTCCTCCTGGATCGGCGCCACTTGCACGGCCGGCGGAACCGGGCGCCAGCGGCTGATCTTCGCGGGAACCGGGCCCGGGTGGTCCAGCACCGGCGGCGTGCCTGCGGCGGCGAAGTTGAAGACACCGGTGAGGTCGCCGCAGACTTCGCGGCGCCAGGCGGAGATGTTCGGCTCCTGCACGCCGGTCCAAGCCTCCAGGAAGCGGATCACGGAGGTGTGGTCGAAGACCTCGGAGCTGACGTAGCCGCCGATCGTCCACGGCGAGACGACGGTCATGGGCACGCGCGGGCCGAGGCCGATGGGCCGGGCCGTGGTCCAGTCGGTGGATTCGCCGGAGGCCGGGCGGGGCTGCACGGGCGGCGGGACGTGGTCGAAGTAGCCGTCGTTCTCGTCGAAGTTGAGGAAGATCGCGGTGCTGTCCCAGGTTTCCTGCTTGCTGGCCACGATGTCCAGGAGGCGGTAGACGAAGTTGGCGCTGCCCACCGGGGTGGAGGCGCCGGGGTGCTCGGAGTCGGCCGCCGAGGGGACCAGCCAGCTGACCTTCGGCAGGGTGCCGCCGTCGATGTCCGCGGCCAGGCGTTCCAGGAGGGTATCCGGCCGGCCGCGGCGCATGGCCTTGTCGAAGAGGAGCTTCTCGGAATCGCTGAGCAGTGCGCGGCCGGCTTCAAGCTGGGCGAGGAGCCGGTCCTGTTCAGCCGGGGTCTTGCCGTGGAGCGAGTCGTAGAACTGCTCCGTGGTGCGCAGGTCCCCGTCGACGGCGGCCAGCATCTTGTGGCCGATCTCCTTGAAGGTGTCGAAGTATTCGACCGCGTTGTCGGTGAAGTTGTCCCAGTCCTGGTAGATCTGCCAGGACACACCGGCCTGCTCCAGCCGTTCCGGGTAAGTGGTCCAGTCGTAGCCGGCGTGGTCGTAGCTGTAGGCGGCATTGGTGACGGCGCGCTTGCCGGTGGCCTTTTCGGTGCCGGTGGTGCCGCTCCAGAGGTAGTTGCGGTTGGGGTTGGTGGAGCCGTTGACCGAGCAGTGGTAGGCGTCGCAGATGGTGAAGGTGTCCGCGAGCTCGTACTGCAGCGGGATGTCGGAGCGTTCGTAGAAGGTCATGGTGGAGGCGCTCTTGGCAGGGATCCACTTGTCGCACCAGCCGTTGTTCCAGGCGGTGGTGGTGCCGTTGAAGGAGTGGTCCAGGTCGCCCAGGTACTGGATGTCCGAATCCGGGCGGCCGGCCAGCTCCGCGGCCTTGCGGAGCGAGAACGGCAGCACGGTTTCGCCGGTGGCGCGCGGCTGTTCGAACATCGACTTGCCGTTGGGCAGCCGGGTCAGCGACTTGTCGCCGTAACCGCGGACACCGCGCAGGGAGCCGAAGTAGTGGTCGAAGGAACGGTTCTCCTGCATCAGGATGATGACGTGCTTGATGGACTGCAGGCTTCCCGGCGCCACAGGCTTGGCCATGGCGGCCTGCACGGAGGGCGGCAGCAGGGAGCCGGCGGCTGCTAGCGCCGTTGCTGCTGCCGTGGCGCCCAGGAAGCCGCGGCGGGAGAAGCCCGGGAGCTGTTCGCCTGTGTCTGAGGTTGAACGTTTCATCATCTCGGGGTCATGCGTTGCCATAATCGGATTGCCTTTCGTAGATAAGGTCCAGCCCCACCAAAGTAGACGCTCCGGGTGAATCCTTGGTGTATTTCGGGTGCATCGGCCGGCAACCGCCCGGACACTGGAGGGTTGTGTGGTCCGCCCGGAATAGCTGGCTTGCTTGAAGAAAGCCAGCTACGATCGAGCCATGCCTCTTCGATCCGACTGGTCCGCGCGCACATGCAGCCTCGCCCGGGGCCTGGACGTGCTTGGCGATCCGTGGGGGAGCCTGGTCCTGCGGGAGGTCTTCTTCGGCAACGGCCGCTTCGATGCCATCAAGCAGCGCCTCGAAATAGCGGACACCGTCCTGAGCAAGCGCCTCGGCTGGCTGACGGACGCCGGACTGCTGGCGCAGCGCCCCTACCAGGACGGGAGCCGCACCCGGCAGGAGTACGTCCTCACACCCAAGGGCGAGGACTCCCTGCCCGTGCTCAACGCGATCATCATCTGGGCCGAAAAACACCTGGATGCGCCCAACGAGGTCTCCCACATGCGGGTCATCCACACCGACTGCGGGCGGCCAACCTCCTCCGCCGATACCTGCAGTCACTGCGGCGTGCCGCTGACCGCCGCAAACACGAGCTGGCACAGCTTCAAGCGCAGCGACCATCCGATGCCACTCGCCACAGCGCCCGCAGAAACCTTCCCCGCGGGAACCTTCCCCGCAGAATCCGCGTCCCCCGAAACGGAGATCCCCGCATGACCGCTCCCGACGTCACCAAGGTACGCAGCGGCAAGTCCCGGCGCAGCCGCCTGCACCCTGCATGGTTCGTGGCCGCCGTCGCGTTCCTCGCCCTGGTGGGCGCCGCCGGCTTCCGGGCCGCACCCGGCGTGCTCATGGTCCCGCTGCAGGCCGAATTCGGCTGGTCCACCACGGTCCTGTCCCTTGCTGTCAGCCTCAACCTGGTGCTGTTCGGGCTCACCGCGCCCTTCGCCGCCGCCCTCATGGAACGCTTCGGCATCCGCGCCGTGACCTCGATAGCCCTGTGCCTGATCGGCCTCGGCTCGGCCCTGACTGTCTTCGTGAACCAGTCCTGGCAGATCCTGCTCACCTGGGGGCTGCTAATCGGCCTGGGCACCGGGTCCATGGCACTCGTCTTCGCCGCGACCATCGCCAACACCTGGTTCGCCAAGCGCCGCGGCCTCGTGATCGGCATCCTCACGGCCGGCAGCGCCGCCGGGCAGCTGGTGTTCCTTCCGTTCATCGCCGCCCTTGCCCAGAGCCCCGGCTGGCGCGGGGCTTCGCTGCTGATCGCTGCCGGCGCGCTCGCCGTCGTCCCGCTGGTGCTGCGCTGGTTGCGGAACTCGCCTGCCGACGTCGGCGCCCGCCCCTACGGTGCCGAGGAAACCGAGGCGGCCGAACCGGCGACGACGGCGGCCGCCGGCGATTCCCCGAACGCCGCCGTCCGGGCGCTGCAGGTCCTGAAGCGCGCCAGCAAGGTGCGCACGTTCTGGGGCCTTGCCGCCGGCTTCGCGATCTGCGGGGCGACGACGAACGGCCTGATCGGCACCCACTTCATCCCCTCGGCCCACGACCACGGCATGCCGGAGACGACCGCGGCCGGGCTGCTCGCCGTCGTCGGGATCTTCGACATCGTGGGCACCATCGCCTCGGGCTGGCTGACGGACCGCTTCAACCCGAAGGTCCTGCTGGCCGTGTACTACCAGTTCCGCGGGATCGGCCTGCTGGTTCTGCCGCTGCTGCTGGGCTCCACGGTGGAACCGAGCATGATCGTGTTCGTGGTGGTCTACGGGCTGGACTGGGTGGCCACGGTGCCGCCCACCGCCGCGATCTGCCGCCGGGTGTTCGGGGCAGACGGCTCGGTGGTGTTCGGCTGGGTTTTCGCCGCCCACCAGCTGGGTGCGGCAGCCGCGGCCGTGGCAGCCGGATTCGTCCGGGACGCCACCGGGCACTACACCTACGCGTGGATCGGGGCCGCCGCGATGTGCATCGTGGCCGCGGTCATCAGCGCCACGATCCGCAAGGACGCCGCACACAAGGAAGCCGTGCCGGTAACGGCCTGACTATTTCGCCGGAACTGTTTTCGCCGCGAAGTACGCCCTGGTGGACGGCAGGAAGCGGCACACGACGGCGAGGACCACGCCCAGGAGCAGCAGCACCACGCCGCTCACGAAGGCGCCGCCCACCCCGAAGATCCTGGTGTCCCCGTAATCCGGGTCCCACATCTGCACCGCCGAGATGAAGAACGCCGCGCCCAGCATCACGGCGCCCAGCAGCGGCAGGATCCCGCGGAACCACAGGTTCCGGACGGAGTCGCGCAGGGTGCCGCGGAAGTACCAGACGCAAGCGAAGCCGCTGAGGGCGTAGTAGAAGGCGATGAACAGGCTGATCGAACTGATTGAATCGGCCAGCAGGTTCTCGCTGAGGAAGGTCATGGCGACGTAGTACACGACGGCGGCGCCACCCATGAGTTGGGTGGAGAAGCCGGGGGTCTGGTAGCGCGGGTGGACCTTCCCGAAGCGCGGCGGCAGGGCACCGTGGACGCCCATGGACAGGGTGCCGCGCGCCGTGGGCAGGATGGTGGTCTGGGTGGACGATAACACCGAGGCCAGGACAGCGACGACGATCAGCCAGCCCCAGGGCCCCAGCACCACGTCTTTCATGGCCAGGAACACATCGGATTCGTTCGCGCTGTTCCCCAGCCCGATCCCTTCGGCGCCGGAACCGGCGTACATCATCACCAGCAGGGCCACGGACACGTAGATCGCCACCAGGACGAAGGCCGAAATCACGGCACCCCGGCCGGGAGTCTTCGCAGGGTTCTCCGTCTCCTCGTTCAGGGCCAGGCAGGTGTCCCAGCCCCAGTAGATGAAGAGCGCCAGCAAGGCGCCGTGCACCACGGCACCGGGATCCGCGAAGGCCCCCGCAGGGTTGAACCATTCGACGGTGAAGGGCGTGCCGTTGCCGGCCCCGCCGTTGGCGATGCCGATCATGAGCGCCAGGGCGAAGATGCCCAGCGAGATGTACTGCACGTAGGTCAGGGTGCGCTGGACATGTTCCCCCAGCCGGATGCCGCGGTGGTTCACGAAGGTCATCAGGGCGATGAACGCCACGCCCGTGCCGGTCACCAGCCAGGTGTTGCCGGCCAGGGACCCGTCGCCCACCAGGAGCCACAGATATTGCCCGGCCACCTGGGCGAGGTTCGCCAGGACCACCGTGCCGGCCAGGGCCACGCCCCAGCCGCCCAGCCAGCCGGCCCAGGGGCCGAAGGTCTTCCGGGCCCACACGAAGGTGGTGCCGCAGTCCGGCATGGCGCTATTGAGTTCCCGGAAGGCGTAGGCGATGAACAACACCGGGATGAAGCCAAGCACGAGGATCAGGGGAGTGTAGTCCCCGTTGACGGCGACAATCAGCCCCAGCGTTGCCGCGAGCGAGTAGACCGGCGCCGTCGAAGCCAGGCCGAGCATCACCGAATCGCCGAGGTCAAGGATCCCTGCCCGCAGCCCTTTGCCCGGGACGGTGCCGCCGGGCTGCGGCTGGCCGGACGACGTCGAGGTTTCCATGCTCACAGGGCGGCTCCGTTCGCTGAGGTGGCGGACGCGATGGTCGGCGCCGGTGCGTCGATGGTGTTGGGCACGAAGCGGCAGAAGTAGTCGGTGACGGGCCCGTCCGATTCGCGGATGCCGCAGCCCACCGATTCCCCGTCCACCACCCACAGGCCAAGGACGGGGTGGTTGCCGTCGAAGTCCGGCAGCTGCTGGTACTGCTGGAAGCACCAGCCTTCGCGGCCGTACTTGCCGGGTTGGTCGACCTCGACGCCGGGCGCATGGATCCGGATGTTGTCGCCTTCGCGCCCGTGCAGGGGTTTCGCCACCCATTCCGTCAGCGGTCCCGGGTCACCGAGGTAGGCCGGGAGGAGGTTTTCGTGGCCGGGATAGAGGTGCCACAGGGCCGCGAGCAGCGCCTTGTTGGAGAGCAGCATCTTCCACGCCGGTTCCACCCAGCGCGGGTTGTGGGCCCGTTGCAGCAGGCGGTGGCCGAACGGCTCCTTCATCATCAGCTCCCACGGGTACAGCTTGAACATGGTGCTGATCATGAAGTTGTCCAGGTCCACGAAGCGGTTCAGGTTCGGGTCCCAGCCGATGTCCGACATGTTGATGCCGATCGTCGTCCAGCCGCCCTGGCTGGCGACGTCGCGCATGTAGGCCGCCGTCATCCAGTCCTCGCCGGACTCCTCGGCCTCCGAATGCGCCACGTGCAGGGTGCTCATGCCGGTGCGGTACTGCAGCTTCTTCCATTGCCGGATGAGGGCCTCGTGGATGCCGTTCCACTGGTCCTTTTCCGGGAAGACGTCCTGCAGCCAGAACCATTGCGCCACGGATGCCTCGATCAGCCCGGTGGGGGTGTCGGCGTTGTACTCGAGCATCTTGGCGGGCCCGCCGGCGCCGTCGTAGATGAAATCGAAGCGGCCGTAGATGTCCATGTCCCCGGCCTGCAGCGATTCCGCCGCGAGTTCCAGGGCCTGCTGGCCGATGCCGATCCCGCCCATCGCCCCGGTGGCCAGGAACTTTGCCGCCTCCAGGCACATGAGGTGCATGTCCTCGGCGGTCTTTTCGAGCGTTTCCACCTCGTCCATGGTGAATTCGTAGTACGCCGACTCGTTCCAGTACTCGATCTTCCGGCCGTCGGGCATGGTGGTGGTGGAAAACACCAGGCCCTGTTCCTCGATCTTCTGCTTCCAGTCCGGGCGCGGGGCAACGGTCAGTCTCTTCATCGTCAGCCGCCCGTGCTTCCGCCGCCCTTGGAGCTTCCGCCGAAGCCGCCGCGGCTCACCGTTCCGCCCTTGGTGCTGTACCCGGTGGAGGTCTTCGCACCGCTGGGCACCGTCCGGGTGAAGTTCGGATAGGCGCTGCGGTTCTGGCCGACGGCCGGCACGTTGGCACCGCGCGAGTAGAAGTACCAGGCGTAAATCCCGGAGCTTCGCCCCTCGGAGCTTCCGCAGTTGGCATCTTCCACGCGCTCGCCGGTCTCGTCGTTGAAGCACACCTGCGCGTAGTCGGCGTCGTTCTCCTGGCTGGCCACGATCGCCGTGATGGTCCCGGCGAGCAGTGCCGTGACTCCCAGTCCGACCACCACGGTGCGGCGCTGGGAGCGCTTCTTCCGGTGAGCGGCCTCCGCGACCCGCTTCGCTTGTTCGCGGGCGAAGGGGTCGACGACGGCGGGCGGCTCCCGCAGCGATCCGTCCTGCCCGGCGTCGGGCTGCTGGAGCTCCGGCCGCAGCTCCGGCTGCGGAACCTGCCAGGGCGGCGGCTTGGGCCGGCCGCCGTCGCGGCTGCCTTCCGGACCCTTCTCGGGACCCTTCTCGGGGCCCTTGCCGCGACCTTCGTCCGGACCGCCGGCGTCCGCCGGGTTGCTGTTCGGGTCCATGCTTTCTTTATCCCCCCGGAGTCTGATTGCTGAGGAAAGCCTACCCCTGCGCCCGCGCCGCGGCATGGGGTGGGGGAGTGCCAGAATTGGGGCATGGCCGCAGCTGATGCAATGAATGGAACCGGCACGGGGAAGGCCGCCACCCTCCCTGGCCAGCCGGGCGTCCCCGGCATCGGGCGCGGCCGCATCCTGGCGGGCCTTGCCCTCGCGGTCCTGTTGCCGCCCGCCGTCGAGCTCCTGGTCACCGCGGTGGGCTACCGGAACTTCGCCATGATCATGCTCCTGCACCTTGCCGTGGCCGTTGCGGTGGCCGCCGTCGGCGGGCTGTGGCCGGCCGTCGTGGCGGCTGTCCTCGGCAGTTCGCTGCTCAACTACTTCTCCGCGGAACCCGTCGGTTCGTTCTCGATCGCCGATCCCTCCACCCTGTTCACCCTGGTGGTCTTCCTCGCGGTAGCCTGCGGGGTCGGGCTGGCGGTGGGCCTGGCCACCCGGCGGGCCCAGGAAGCCGCGCACGCCGGGGCCGAGGCGCGGGCCCTGAACGAACTTGCCCTGAGGATCCTCCGCTCCGACGGCAGCCTGGAGTCATTCCTGGACAAGATCCGCGCCAAGCTCGGGATGGACGCCGTCACGCTCCTGGAGGCCGCCCCGCCCGAGGGCCCGGACCGCATTCCGGCCACCGCGCGGCGGGCGGACCCGCGCTGGCACGTACTGGCAACGTCAGGGCCCCAGCCCCCGCTGGGCCATGCCGCGGCCGACCATGCCGCCGTCGTCGATGCCAATTACACCCTCCTGCTGCGCGGCGGACCGCTGACCGGCCAGCACAAGCGCATGCTGGCCGCCTTCGGCGCCTACGTCGTGGCGGTGCGCGAGCGGCAGCAGTTGGTGCAGAGCCGGCAGGACAACCTGCGTCTCACCGAGGGCAACACCATGCGCACCTCCATCCTGCGCGCGGTGTCCCACGACCTCCGCACACCGCTGGCCGGGATCAAGCTGGCTGTCAGCAGCCTCCGCCAGGAGGAGGTCAGCTTCAGCCCCGAGGACGAACGCGAACTGCTGGCCACCATCGAGGACTACACGGACCGCCTGGGCCACCTCGTGGACAACCTGCTGGACATGTCGCGCATCACCGCGGACGCCGTGACTCCGCACCTGCGCGGGCTGGCCTGGGAGCAGGTCCTGCCGGATGCGCTGCGCGGGGTGCCCGGGGAGCGGATCCGCAACGAAATCGCCCCCAACCTGCCTGCCGTCGAGGCCGACGCCGGAATGCTGGAACGCGTGGTGGCCAACCTGGTGGAGAACGCGGTGAAATACGCGCCCGGGTCCGACGTCGTGCTGCGGGCGCGCACCGCGGGTGTCGCCGTCGGCGGGCGGCCGGGCAGCGAACTGCGGGTGGCCGACCACGGCGGGGGAGTGCCGCCGTCGGACATCCTGGCGCTGTTCCTGCCGTTCCAGCGACTGGACGACGCCAGCTCAGCAAAGGACGGACGCAGCGGAATCGGGCTGGGACTCGCCGTCGCGAAGGGCTTCACCGAGGCGATGGGCGGCACCCTGACCGCGGAGCCGACGCCGGGCGGCGGGCTGACCATGGTGGTTACCCTGCCGCTGTGGGAAGGGGAGCAGCTGTGAGCCTGGTGCTGATTGTCGAGGATGAGGCGCAGATCGCGCGGGCCATGCAGATCAACCTGCACGCCCACGGCTACCAGGCGCTGACCGTCGGCAACGGGGCTGACGCCCTCAAGGCCGCCGCCCGCCAGCCGGTGGACATCGTGGTGCTGGACCTCGGCCTGCCGGACATGGACGGTGTGGCGGTGATCCGCGGAATCCGGGGCTGGAGCAACATGCCCATCATCGTGCTGTCCGCCCGGCACGGTTCCGAAGACAAGGTCGAAGCGCTCGACGCCGGCGCGGATGACTACGTGACCAAACCGTTCGGCCTGGACGAACTGCTCGCGAGGCTGCGGGCCGCGTCCCGCCGGGCCGGGACACGGGACGAGGCACCCACCCTGGAAACCGCCGACTTCGTGGTGGACCTGGCCGGCAAGAAGATCGTCAAGGACGGCGGGGAGGTACGGCTGACCCCCACGGAGTGGAACATCCTCGAGCTGCTGGTCCGCAACGCCGGCAAACTGGTCAGCCAGCAGCAGATCCTCACCCAGGTGTGGGGCCAGGCCTACGCCAAGGAAACCCAGTACCTGCGCGTGTACATCGCCCAGCTTCGCCGCAAGCTCGAGCGCGACCCCTCCGCGCCCCGGCACCTGCACACCGAGGCGGGCATGGGCTACCGCTTTGATCCGTAGCGAGAACCCCTCGCATGGGCCCACGCCGCTAGGGTTCCCTGAGCGAGCGAAGCGAGATTAGGGAAGAAGCGGGATTAGGGAAGCGGTGGGGACTGGCGCCTAGCCTGCTCCCCAACCTCGCAAGCTCGGCCGGGGACCCCTCGCAGGCTAGGCTTGGTGCCATGGACACCGCATCGTTGATCGCAGTCTGCCGGGTACACGAGCTCTTGGCCGATCCCGAAGGCAGCGTTGGCGTCACCGCCATCGACAAACGCGCCGTGGATGGACCCGTCAAGGTCCACAAGCTCGGCCTGCACGGCGACGTCCAGGCCAACCGCCTTCACCACGGCGGCGAGGACCAGGCCCTCTACGCGTATTCGCAGGACGACGCCGACTTTTGGACCGGCGAACTCCAGCGGGAGCTGCCGCCGGGCATCTTCGGCGAGAACCTGCGCGTGCGCGGCATCGACACCACCGGCGCCGTGATCGGCGAACGCTGGAAGATCGGCCTGGACGTGGAGGTCGAAGTGACCTCGCCGCGCACGCCCTGCGCCACGTTCCAGCGTGTGATGGACGAACCTCAGTGGGTCAAGCGGTTCACCGATGCCGGGCGCGTCGGCTGCTACCTGCGGGTGGTGAAGACCGGCAGCATCTCCGCGGGGGACCACATCCACCGGCTCTTCGTTCCGAAGCACGGCATCACCGTGGGGAAATGGTTCAGCGATCCCACGATGGAGGACATCCAGACCCTGCTCGACGCCGAAGCGGACGGCGAGATCCGGCTGCAGCCGGAGTACCATGACGAGTTCGAAAAGATCATGCGCCGGGCCGGCGTCGGAAACTGACACAGCGCCCCCCGACCGGGGTTTGACCGGGGCTTTGTGCGCAAGCTCACCGCCTTCGCGGGCGCATGTGTCATGGACGTTCCGTGGAGTGCCCTACAATGGATATATCCCCCACTCCGGAAATCCCTTTTTCCTGCCCAATTTTTGAGGCAGGACTGGTCAGTGTTGGGGCCCGCGGTTTTGATGCGGGCATTTTCATAGGGAGAGCCGGGCGAAGAAAACGCTGTACAGACTGCTGGGATAGCAGCCAAGAGATACAGCGCGAAGTCCTGCCATGGGGTTGCGACAGCGCCGGACTTCTTTGCGTGCGGCCGGGCCCCATAGGTTCAGCCGTGTGCGACGAGTACTGCGGCCAAGCCCAACCGGGCCGCGCCGACTGGCCACCTATGGATGAGGAAATCTTCCCCTATGCCTGAAAACCCGAACGAAACGCTCGACGCCGACATCACCGAGACCGTCGAAACCGCGCCTGAGGCGCCCGCCGCCGAAGCTGCCGAGGCCCCTGCCGAAGCCGCCGCTCCCGCCTCCGCCCCCGCGGAAGAAGAAGAAGGCGTCCGCTTCACCGACCTCGGCCTCGACGGCCGTGTCCTCGCTGCCCTGCAGGACGTCGGCTACGAGAAGCCGTCCCCCATCCAGGCGGCCACCATTCCGCTGCTGCTCGAAGGCCGCGACGTCGTCGGCCTCGCCCAGACCGGTACCGGCAAGACCGCCGCGTTCGCCGTCCCGGCGCTGTCCCGCCTGGCTGAACTGCACGACCTCAACGGCCCCTCCCGCAAAACCCAGGCACTGGTCCTGGCTCCGACCCGTGAGCTTGCCCTCCAGGTTGCCGAGGCCTTCACCTCCTACGCCAAGCACATGGAAGACTTCACTGTCCTCCCCGTCTACGGCGGTTCTGCCTACGGCCCGCAGCTGGCCGGCCTGCGCCGCGGCGCCCAGGTGGTTGTCGGTACCCCCGGCCGCGTGATCGACCACATCGCCAAGGGCTCCCTGGACCTCTCCGAACTCCAGTACCTGGTGCTGGACGAAGCCGACGAGATGCTGCGCATGGGCTTCGCGGACGACGTCGAGCAGATCTTCCAGGAGACCCCGGAGACCCGCCAGGTGGCCCTGTTCTCGGCCACCATGCCGGGCCAGATCCGCCGCATGTCCAAGCAGTACCTGAACAACCCGGCCGAGATTTCCGTGAAGTCCAAGACTTCCACGGGCACCAACATCCGCCAGCGCTACGTGCAGGTCATGGGCCCGCACAAGCTGGATGCCATGACCCGCATCCTCGAGGTCGAAGAGTTCGACGGCGTCATCGCCTTCGTGCGCACCAAGATGGCCACCGAGGACCTCGCCGACAAGCTGAAGGCCCGCGGCTTCCAGGCTGCCGCCATCAACGGCGACATCCCGCAGCAGCAGCGCGAGCGCACCGTGGACGCCCTGAAGGAAGGCCGCATCGACATCCTCGTCGCCACCGACGTCGCGGCCCGCGGCCTCGACGTGGAGCGCATCAGCCACGTGGTCAACTACGACATCCCGCACGACACCGAGTCCTACGTGCACC
>Ga0105246_10001762_pt1 | contig 12939 bp, 6 predicted proteins | sample KBSM64metaG_FD_99694 | JGI IMG/M metagenome (GOLD analysis project Ga0105246, IMG submission 99694) | Miscanthus rhizosphere microbial communities from Kellogg Biological Station, Michigan, USA - KBS M6-4 metaG | ecosystem: Host-associated > Plants > Roots > Rhizosphere > Soil | place: Michigan...
GTCGGCCGGCTTGATCTTGCCGTCCAGATTGAAGCCGTCACCGATGCGCCCGGTCACCTGCGGCTGGCCGGGATCGTCCGCCGCCCAAGGATTGACATAGGTTTCGATGCCGCGTTTGTAACCGCGATAGGCGATGGCGCGATTCCAGATACTGAAGCGGGCACCCAAGGGCGATCGGACCTGGTCCAATCCCGGCGGCACGGAGATCCAATCGATTTCCTGCTGGGAACGGAATTTCTGACGCCCCACCGCTTTCTTGGTCTGATCGGGATCGGCAAAGTGGCGGGTGGCGCCATGGGGGCAGTCCACACCCGGTTCGATCTCACCCTTGCGGCTGAAATCGGCCCGCCCGCCATAGCGAAAGGCATATTCATAAGCGCCCACCACAAAACCGCGGCTCCAAGGCGCGGACTGGGCCGGCAGGGCCATGCCGGTCAGGGCCACAGCCGCTGTGCAAACCATCAGACGCTGTCTCAGGATCATGAACCCCTCCGCGAATGGCGTGCGAGCCACATTCTAGCACGACTGGCCGCAAGTCACCCTGCCCAGGCTGGGGAGGATTCCATTTGGGTGACCGCTTTTGCAGCGCAACATTGCGGCTTTTTAGGCGTACGGGCTTCCCAGTGCTTTACTATGATCCACACGAAGTTCCGAGGGGATGTCCATGTCGAATCTATCGATGACGGCTGTTTTGCGCACGGGCAAGAGGTGGGCGCCCGTGACCGTGCTGGCGACTCTGATGCTGGCCGCGCCCAAGCTCGCCGCCCAAAATCCGCCGGCGGAAGAAGCCGACCTCCTGATCGCCAATGGCAAAATCATCGACGGTTCGGGCGGGCCCTGGCGGCAGGGTAATGTCGCCGTCAAGGGCGACACCATCGTCTATGTCGGCAATGCGCCGGTGAAGGCAAAGAAAACCGTCGATGTTCATGGCCAGGCAGTCACGCCCGGCTTCATCGACATGCATGCCCATTCCGAGTTCGGCCTGTCGCTGGACGGTCGCGGCCTCAGCATGGTCACCCAGGGTGTTACGACCAATGTCTTGGGCGAGCATCTGTCGGCAGGACCGGTGCTGGGCCCGGCGGTGGACGATCCCATGATGATCACGCCGCCAGTCAAACGCAGCTGGACCACCTTGGGCGGCTTTTTCGATTTTCTGACCAAAAAAGGCATCGGGCCCAATGTCGTTTCCTATGTCGGCGCCGGCCAGGTGCGCGCTTCGGTGATGGGTTATGAGAATCGCAAGCCCACACAAGCCGAAATGGCGCGCATGAAGCAGTTGATTGTCCAGGCCATGCAGGAAGGCGCCTTCGGCCTTTCCGCCGGCCTGGTCTATGTGCCCAATTCCTTCAACACCACCGATGAGATGATCGAGCTGGCGAAAGTGGCGGCCGGGCAGGGTGGCATCTATTCGGTGCATATGCGCGCCGGCGACAACCGCGCCGGTTTGCTGGAGACCGTCAAGATCGCCAAGGGCGCGCATATCCCCACCGAGATTTTTCATGTCGGCATGACGGTGGCGCACGACCCGGAATTTCCCCGCATCATCGAACAGGCGCGGTCCGAAGGCATCGACATCACCGCCAATGCCTATCCTTACACCGTGGGCTGGACCTATGTGCGCCAGCTGATTCCGGTCTGGGCGCAGGAAGGCAATGCCGCCGCCATCACCGCGCGGCTGAAGCAGCCACAGGTGCGGGCGCGAGTGGTCAAGGAACTGCAGCAAAAGCCGGGACAGTACGGCGCTTGGACCGTCAGTTCCGCCGATCCCAAATTCGACGGCCATACTTTCAAGCAGATCGCCGATTCCATGCATGAAAGCGTGGAGGAAGCGATGGTGGATTATCTGATCGCGCAGAAGGCGGAAGGCTTCCAGATCGGGCCGGCCGACACCAGCATGGATCAGAAGGAAGCAGAGTCCTACAAATATCCCTGGATCGATGTCGGCTCGGATGGCATTGCCTTGCCGGCCGGAGTTCACACCTCTTTCGGCAAACCCCATCCGCGTTCCTTCGGCACCTTCACGCGTATTCTGGGCGATGTGGTGCGCAACCGGCATGTCCTCACCCTGGAAGAAGCGGTGCGCAAGATGACCTCCCAGCCGGCAAACCGGTTGGGCATCACCGATCGCGGCTTGCTGCATGTGGGCATGAAGGCGGATATTGTGGTGTTTGATCCGGCGACCGTCAGCGACGCCTCGACCTTCGCCAAACCCGATCAATATTCCAAAGGCGTGTCCTGGGTGCTGATCAACGGCAAGCCGGTGGTGGCCAATGGCGCACCGACCAATGCGCTGCCGGGCCGGGTGTTGCACGGACCGGCCTATAAGCCGGGCGCGCCCTGATCGGCATTCAAGCTGGCGTCGATCTGCGCCGCAAGGAAACGGCTGGTCGGCAACGCGACGAGGCCCAGATGCTGCGCCACTGGAAGCTCGCGAATGATCAACGCATGGCCCGCCAGTTTCGCCCACTGAGACCGGTATAAGTCCGCGGTTTCCTTCCGCGCGAAGAGGGTGATAGGGCCGGGATAGGGTCGCGGTTGATAGACCTTTTCCGCCCTGGTGAACCAGCGCAAATAGAAATCATCGCGTTCGTCATGGGGGAGGGCAAACCCCAAAGCATGGCGCAGGCTATTGGGCGTTTCATGCTTTATTCTTGTAATGGTCTTGCGCATATTTCCGTAGGCGCGTTTGGCGGCGTGAAAGAGAGTAACATTCCCGCTGGTGGCAATAGACGGCGCATCGGCAGGCATCTGACCAATGCTGCTCCCATAGCGGGCGGTGGTTGTTTCGACCAGTCCCAGCAAGGCAACCGTATCGCCCGACTGACTCAATTGACGCGCTATTTCATAGGCGATGGTGCCGCCCGCCGAGTAACCGATGATGTTGTAGGGCCCGGAAGGCTGCGCCTTGCGGATTTCGCGAATATATCGGGTTGAGAATTCCTCGATCCTGCGCGGCAACTTCGCGTCTCCGTCAAGCGGCGGGGCCTGCAGGCCATAAAGCGGGTTGGCGCATCGAAGATCTTGCATCAGGTTGCGCACATACAACACTCCGCCGCCGCCGCCATGAACGAAAAACACAGGCGGGCCGTCGCCATGCTCGCGAAAAGCGACCAGCAGGCTTTTATCGGTGGCGCGCCAAATTTCCTCCAGCAACACCGCCTGCTGGGCGATGGTGGGCGCACGGACCATGGTGGCCGCGGGAAGGTCAAAGTTCCGTCCCCTCGAAATCTTGGCGAAGATCATCACCGCTTGAAGGGAGGTGCCGCCAAGCTCGAAAAAATCCTCGTCTGTTCCAATCTTGGGAATACCGAGGACTTCGGACCATATCCGCGCCAGAACGGCTTCATCCTTGTTTGACGGCGCGCGATAGGATTTTTTCGGGCCTTGCCATGCGGGCAACACCAGGGCCTTTTTGTCCAGCTTGCCGCTGGATGTCAGGGGGAATTTCTCGACCCAGGACAAGGCCGCGGGAGCCATGTATTTGGGGAGGGTCTTGTGCAGGTGGCCGTTCACAGCGGCCAGGCTGGGACGGTTGTTGCCGTCACGTGCGATAACAAAGGCAAAGATGCGCTTGGCGCCTTGGCCGTCGCGATGGACTATGGCAACGGCCTGCGCGATTTCCGGCATGGTTTCCAACTGCCGCTCGATTTCGCCCAGCTCGACCCTCAGGCCATTGATTTTTACCTGATCGTCGGAGCGGCCGAAGTAATCCAACGCACCGTCCGCGCGCCACCGCACGATATCGCCGGTGCGATATATCCGGCCAGGTCCGAACGGGTTTGGCACAAACCGTTCGGCGGTCAGTTCCGGCCGGTTGATATAGCCGCGGGCCACGCCAGCGCCGCCGATATACAGTTCGCCTTTGGCGCCCCGGGGCAAAAGCTGCATGTTGCGGTCAAGCACGTACAATTTGGTGTTCCACAAGCCAGTACCGATGGAAGGTTCACCGCTATCAGACTCGATTTTGGCGATGCTGACATAAACAGTCGTTTCCGTCGGCCCATAGGCATTTTCAATACGGACGCCGGGATCGATCGCCAGAACCCGATCCACCAGGGATCGCGGCAGCGCTTCGCCGCAAAAGCGGATGAGCCGGGGCCCCGGTTGATAACCGTCAATCCGGAGCAAGGCCTCGAATACCGATGGCGCGGCCTCGACAATCCGAATTTCTTTCAGGATGGATGCGGTGGGCAGAGCCAGCAGCGAGTCCACAACGATCATGCAGCCGCCGCCCGCCAGTGACATGAATAGCTGGTCGAGCGAGACGTCGAAGCTCAACGAGGTCGAAAACAATATGCCATCGAGATCGTCCGCCGGGGTACAGGCCACCAGGCTGAGCGCCAAATTGACCGCATTGCGGTGTTCCACGGCCACGCCTTTGGGGTTACCGGTCGATCCGGATGTGTAGATCACATAGGCGAGGTTTTCCGCGCCCGCCGCAATCAGGCTGGCTTGGGCTTCGGGCGGGCTGCCCAGGCGGGGATCATCCAGACAGAGTTGGATCGCATCGGTCGGGGGAAGCTGTGCGGCATCCCTTTTCGTCGTCACAATGAGGCGGGCTTTCGCGTCGCCAACCATATAGGCGATGCGTTCAGCCGGAAGTGAGAAATCCAGGGGCAGATAAGCGCCGCCCGCCTTGTGGATCGCCAGCAGGGTCACGATCAGGTCGATATTCCGCGGCAAGGCCACGCCAACCACGATTTCCGGCCCGACCCCGGCCGCCGCTAGATGCAGCGCCAGCGCTTCCGCCCTGGTATGCAGTTTCGCATAAGTGACGGATTGGGTTCCGCAAGTGACAGCGATCCTCCCGGGCGTGCGCAGGGCCTGAGCTGCGCAGATTGAAGCAAGGGTGGCGTCGGAAGGCACCAACGCATCGTTGTCATTGAGCTCGACCAGTTGATGATGGCGTTCAGAGGCGCTCACCAGAGGAAGCGAGGCAGCGGTGTACTGTTGCAGGTCCGCGGGGTTGGTAAGCAGGAATTGAAGGCAGCGGGCCAATCTGGCGCCGTCATCGGCCGCGATCAAGCCCTGATCGAAGGTCAACGTCAGGACGGCGCCGCCATCATTGGTTTCGCGGATGTCAATCGCCAGGGGATAATAGAAACCCGCGCTATAGTTGGTGTAGGTCACCTGGGCGCCGCCCACGGATACCGGCGCCATTGCTGGAATATAATTAAACATCACATCGAAAATTGCGTGGCCCGTTCCCGGTTGCGCGTTCGGCCGCGACAGCGTGGTGAAAGGGAACCGGTAGCGCCGCCGGTCGGCCATCTGCTTAGTGGCAGTGTCCTTCAGCAGTTTTACAATCGCAACGTCGCTGTCGAATGCCATGCGGAAGGGCATCACGGTCATTGCCAGATCGATGGAGCGTTTGGCTGCTGTGCGATTGTGACTGGGTGTTCCAATCACGATGTCGTTGACGCCATAAAGGCGTGAGATGCCGATATAGCTGAGCGCCAGCGCCAGCCTAGCCACCGATGAGCCCAGCGCTGTGGCGGCTTGGTTCAGGCGTGCGAAATCCTGTGGCGGCAAGACATGCGACAGGCGCGAGGGGCGGCCCGACTTGCCGCGTTCGGATTTGCTGCGATCGACCTCCACCAGCAAGGCGGGAAGATTTTCCAGCCGGGAATTCCAATAGGCCAAATCGGCCTGGTAGGCGCTCGAGTTGAGATAGGCGGCTTCCTCCGCAAGGCGGTCCGTCAGGGCAAACGCCTCGGCCGGAGGAGGTTCGATGTCTTGGACCAGGGCGTCATAGAGGCAGGCGATGCGCTGAAAACACTGGAAGCGCCCGATCGCGTCCGACAGCACATGATGAAATTTCTGTACAAAGACAAAATGACCGCCGCCAAGTTTCAGCAGCGCGAAATGGAAAAGCGGAAAGCTATTCCATGACCGGGGTGTGCGGAAATGGTCTTCGATCCATCGGTCGGCGGATTCTTCCGGCCGTTCCTCGGCGGACAAATCTTTTTGTTCCAGCCGGTAATTGTCGAGCGCTGGAAATTCTTGCCGCAGCACGCCATGGAGATAGCTGAGGGACGCGCGGATGGTGGGCGTTTCAGCGACAAGCCGCCGGACGGCTTCCGCGAACGCCTTGGTGTCAATTTGTCCGCGAATGTGAGCAATGTCGCCGGTATTGGCGACCGGCACATTGGGCAGCGCCATCGCATCGACCGCGATGGGAGTCTGGGCGATGGTCAGCGGAAAATGGGTGGCTTCAGGCGGGAATAGCGTGAAGTCCGATTCTTTTTGACCGGGCGCGCTCGCGCCCTCAGGGTCAAATTCTGCCGCGGTCTTGAATGACATATGCCCCGTTCACGGCAGATAGGACGCAGTCTTATGCTGCGGAACGCCGTAATTCCCAGCTCAATTATATGTCATGGCTTGTTGGTAAACCGCTACCGGCAAATTTTTGGCCCAAGGCATTGTTTCTATTATTATTTTCGTCTGCCCCGACCTTTTCGCCTGTCAGGCAACCTGCCGGTTCGCCTGTCAGGCGGGGTAGCACCCCGCCAGCCGGGCGCGTTCTCGGACCATGGCCAGGACCGCCTTGCACAGAGGCGCGTGTTTGTGGGTGAGGTCGGCCAGCTCCACCACTGCGCCCAGCAGGGCGTCTATTTCCATGGGGCGGCCACGCTCCAGGTCCTGAAGCATCGACGTCTTGTGCTCGCCGACTTCCCCGGCGCCATCGATGCGCTTGCCGATGCTGATATTGAATTTGGCGCCCACCGCTTCGCCCACCGCTTGCGCTTCTTCCATCATGTCCCGCGCCACGGCGCGCAATTCCGGACGGAAAGCCAGCCGGTCGAGGGTCGAGCCGGTGAGCGCTGACAAGGGATTGAAGGCCAGATTTCCCCACAGCTTCACCCAGAGTTCGTCGCGGATGTTGGTGCGTACCGGCGCCTTCAACCCGCCCTTGACCAATATTTGCGACAAGGCCTCGACGCGCGCGCTTTTGCTGCCGTCCGGCTCGCCCAGGGAAAAACGATTGCCATAGTGATGTTCGATCATTCCGGGCGCCACAACTTCCGCGGCCGGGTAGACAATGCAGCCGATCGCCTGGCGGGGTGGAAGCAGCGCCCATATTTTGCCGCCGGGATCCACACTTTCCAAGGCGCGGTCTTGCCATGGTCCTTCCTGGCCGTAAAAATACCAATAGGGAATGCCGTTGATGGCGGTGACCAAAGCGGTTTCGGGCCCCATCAGTTTTTTGATCTCCGGCGCGGCGGACGGCAGGCCATTGGCTTTCAAGGTGACGATGACATAATCCTGTGGCCCGATCTCTTCCGGCTTGTCGGAGCAGCGCAGCTTCACCGTCGCCGTATCTTCAGCGGTCTTTAGTGTCAGACCATTTTTGCGCATCGCCGCCAGATGCGGCCCGCGCGCAATCACACTGACATCGGCGCCCGCCTGATGCAGCCTGACCGCCAGATAGCCGCCGATCGCGCCCGCGCCGAAGACGGCTATCTTCATCACGCCGTTCCTTGATTTTGGCCCAGCTTTTGCGCCAGCTTTTCATGCAGGCCGATGCGTTGCAGCTTGCCGGTGGCGCCTTTGGGAATTTCTTCCAGGAACACGATCCGGCGCGGCACCTTGAAGTCGGCGACGCGCGACCCGACAAAGGCGCGCAATTCGCGTTCATCGCAGGCGGCGCCTTCGCGCAGCACCACGGCGGCGGCGATATCCTCGCCCAGTCTGTCATGCGGCATTCCGAAGGTCACCACCTGCGCCACCGAAGGATGATCCATGATGATAGTGTCGATCTCCAGCGGACTGATCTTTTCTCCGCCGCGATTGATCAATTCCTTCAGCCGTCCGGTGAGGCGCAGATAGCCCCTATCGTCCATTACGCCCTGGTCGCCGGTGCGGAACCAGCCATGGGTGAAGGCCTTGGCATTGGCTTCGGGATTGGCTTCGTAGCCTTTGGTGACATTGCGTCCACGGATCACCACTTCGCCCAACTCGCCGGTGGCCAGCAATTTGCCGTCTTCATTCATGATGGCGACGTCAGGTCCCGCCGCGATCCCCACGCAACCGGCAAAGCGCGACTGCGGCGGCAAAGGATTGGACGCCATTTGATGCGCGGCTTCGGTCATGCCATAGGCCTCGATCACCGGCACGGTGAAGGTTGCTTCCAGCGCTTCCATCACTTGCGGCGGCAAGGAAGAAGAGGAAGAGCGGATCAGCCTGAGCCGGCCCTTGGCGATGATCTCCTTGTTGCGCTCGGCCCGGGTGAGAATGGCCTGATGCATGGTGGGAACGGCGGTGTACCAGGTGGGACGCGCTTCCTCGACCCAGCTGAAGAATTTCAAGGCATTGAATCCAGGCGTGCAAACCACCGAGGCGCCCGCCGCGATGCTGGAAAGCGTGGCGGCGATCAGACCGTGGATGTGAAACAGCGGCATGATGTTGAGACAGACATCGTCTTCGACGAGGCCCAGCGTGTTGCCGATATGATAGGCCGACGCCGTGATGTTGATCTGCGACAAAGGCACGATCTTGGGCCGCGATGTAGTGCCCGAGGTGTGCAGTACCAGAGCGATATCGTTTTCGTCCGCAAAGCCGGTTTTTGCTGCTGCGCTTGAACCGCCGTGCAGGGTGAAATCACCCGCCTTGTGGCCCGGCGCCAGCTCGACAATGGGAATACCGCGCGCCGCCGCCACCGCCAAAGCGGGGCTCTCCATGCCCTTGAGAATCACCAGCGCCTTGGCATTGAGGTCCGACAGATAGAATTCAAATTCCTCGGTCCGGTAGGCGGGATTAAGGGGCGCCGTGGTGGCGCCGCAGGCAATGGCAATGAAGGAGGCCGCCATTTCCGGGCCGTTGGGCAGCACCATCGCGACCCGGTCACCCCGGCCGATTCCCATGGCATTCAAGCTGTCCACTGTGCGCTTGCACAAGGCCCGCAGATCGCCATGGGTCAGGGCTTCCCGCTCCGGCGCCCCGATAGCGGGCGCCGCATCGCGCCCCGATTCCAGCAGGGCAGCCAGGGTGCTGGCGCGGTAAAGGCTTGACATAACGGCGTTCTCCGAACCTAGTTTGTGCTGCCGGAAGGTCAAAAATATAGCGGCGGCACAAGGGGCATTCCAGCGCAATTGCCAATAAGATTTGGGAGGGGCGATGTCGGCATCGGGCACGGGCGGCGAGCAAAAAGGCCGCTATTTCCAGCTCATCATGGGCCTTATCTGCATGGTGATGATCGCCAATCTGCAATATGGCTGGAACCTGTTCGTCAATCCCATAGACAAGCAGTATCACTGGGGGCGCGCCGCCATTCAGGTGGCCTTCAGCCTGTTCGTCCTCACCGAAACCTGGCTGGTGCCGGTGGAGGCCTGGTTTGTCGACCGCTTCGGGCCGCGCATTGTGGTGATGCTGGGCGGTGTGCTGGTGGCGATCGCCTGGGTCATGAACTCGATCGCAAGTTCACTGCCCATGCTGTATGCCGCGGCCATTGTCTCGGGCATTGGCGCGGGTGCGGTTTACGGCACTTGCATGGGCAATGCCCTGAAATGGTTCGCCGGCCGGCGCGGCCTGGCAGCCGGCATCACCGCCGCGGGGTTCGGCGCGGGCGCCGCCGCCACCGTGGTGCCGATACGGGAAGTGATTGCTGCCCATGGCTATCAATCGGCTTTCTTGTGGTTCGGGCTGCTTCAGGGTGGCGTGATCTTGATCGCGTCGCAATTCTTGCGCGCACCGCCAGCCGCCGCCGCCCCAGCCGCTGCGGCTGGGCCCAATCTGCAGATGCAGCGCAGTTTCAAGCCGCAAGAAACCCTCAAGACGCCTTTGTTCTGGTTGCTCTATGTGATGTTCGTGATGGTGGCGGCCGGCGGGCTGATCGTCACGGCGCAACTTGCCTCCATCGCCGCCGACTTCGGGGTCGCGGAATCGCCGGTCACCATCTTAGGACTAACCGGCACCGTGTTGACCCTGGCCTTGGTGTTCAACAATGTGCTGAACGGGTTGGCGCGGCCTTTCTTCGGCTTTGTGTCGGATAAAATCGGCCGCGAGCCGACAATGTTCATTGCTTTCATGCTGGCGGCTGTGGCGATCGGATCTTTGGCCATGTTCGGCCAGGACCCGGTGTGGTTCATTGTTATCGGCGGCTTGATCTATTTCACCTGGGGCGAGATCTACAGCCTGTTCCCGGCGACCTGCACCGACTCTTATGGCCTCAAATACGCCACCACCAATTCCGGCATGCTTTATACCGCCAAGGGCACCGCGGCCCTGCTGGTGCCGCTGGCAAATGTGATCAGCGATTGGCATATGGTGCTGTGGGTCGGCGCGGCCGCCAATGTCATTGTCGCGTTGCTGGCGGTCCTGGTGCTTCGGCCGGTGCGCAAGGCGCATCGGTTGAGTCATGCTTAGATACATACGAGCAGGCATCGGAAGCCGTAACGCATAACATTCCGCTGTCAAAATTCTGTAATTAAACAAATCCATAAGCGGAGGCGCTGCAGACGGTATCAGGCGGGTTATGCCTGTTAAACCGGCGACAACGGGGTTGGGGCATGGAGCGGCGATATGGGCATCGCTGCATTGCGTTTTCCGTGCGCAAAGCCGGAAATTGCCAGTGGCAATGGAAATTGATTCCGGACAGTGTTGCTGGACTTTGGCCAGAGCACGGCATGATGACAGGCGAGGCGCGGTTTGCGATTGATGAGGCTCGCCGCGCGATAGAGCGGCAGACATGAAAATTCTATTGTGGTTTCCAGGCAATTCAGGGCGGGAAGACCGCCAGCTGCGAGTTCCTCAAGCGAGATAGCGGTATTTGCTTGCCCAAAAATGCTGTCACATCGGATAAATACTGACGGACGCCTCGGCACCGTTCCCTCTCTGGAACAGGCCGTACCGATGCAATAATCTCTCTGTCATGCTGAAATGGGTGGAACTCCCGGGCGCATGATAGAGTGACCAGATGACTTCCTTGACCGGCCGGCTTCTTGTCGCGATGCCGCAAATGTCCGATCCCTACTTTGACCATTCCGTGGTCTATCTGTGCGCGCACAGTCAGGAGACGGGCGCCATGGGGCTGGTCGTCAACAAGACGATCGACGAGCTCACGCTTGGCGAACTCTATGCCCAGCTCAAGATCGAGCCGGCGGCGGAAGCCAGCGGGCCGGTGCATTTTGGCGGGCCGGTTGCTCCGGGCACGGGCTTTGTGTTGCACAGCCCCGATTACCGCGAGGAAGGCACCCTGGCCATTGATGGGGAATTCGCCATGACCGCGACACGCGACATCTTACAGGCCAACAGCCAAGGCGCTGGACCCCGGCAGTTCCTGGTGGCGCTGGGTTATGCCGGCTGGGGGCCGGGCCAGCTCGATGCCGAGATTCAGGCCAATGGCTGGCTGTTGGTGGCCGCCGACACCGGGCTTGTTTTTGACACCGAAGACGGCAGCAAATGGCAGCGCGCGCTTGCCAAACTCGGGGTCAGCCCGGAAATGCTGTCCGGGGACAGCGGGCGCGCCTGACCGCCGCCGTTATATAAGTGTGCAAAGACACAGTGTCTCGCAAAGCACCTTCAAATTCTTTCCGGCTTGTGTAATTTGTCGGACAAATACGAAAAGCCGTCCAGCTTCGAAGGGACAAAGATGAGGAAATCCCATTTCACCGCCGCGCTGTTTTTGGCGTTCATCATCGGGCCCGCAATGCCTGCGGGCGCGGCAGGACCGGCGAACCCGCCAGCGAATCCCAAAGGGCCGTGCGATATCTATGGGGAGGCCGGCGATCCTTGCGTCGCCGCGCACAGCACCACGCGCGCGCTCTATGCCGCTTATCATGGTCCGCTCTATCAGCTGCTGCGTCAGTCCGATGGCAAGACATTGAACATCGGCGTCGTGCCGGCTTCCGCCGGCGATAGCGGAGGCTATGCCAATGCCGCGGCGCAGGACGCTTTCTGCGCCAATACCATCTGCTGGATTTCCAAGATCTACGACCAGTCTCCCAAGCATAATGACCTGTTCCAGGCGCCGCGTGGCGCCTTCAGCGGCCCGGCCATGGGCGGCTTCAACAACCTGCCGCTCGCCGACATGGCGCCGGTCAGCCTCGGCGGTCACAAGGTCTATGGCGTCTTCATCGCGCCGGGCATGGGTCTTCGCCTGAACGACCCCAAGGGCACCGCCGTCGACGATCAAGCCGAAGGCCAATATTGGGTGATCAACGGTCTGCACTATAATTCCGGTTGCTGTTTTGACTATGGCAATGCCGAAATCGACAGCAAAGACGATGGCAATGGCACGATGGAGACCACTTATTTTGGCAACGCCACGCCCTGGTATCACGGCAGTCCGCCAGGACCCTGGGTGATGACCGATCAGGAAAACAACCTGGTCGGCTGCGTCAACAAGGGCAGTGCTTCCAAGCTCTGCAATGGCCTGCCCAGCATCAATTGGCGCTTTGTCACCGCCATGGCCAAAGGCGAGCCGCATCATTGGGCCTCGCTGGGCGGTGACGCCCAGCATGGCGCGCTTCAGGTCATGTTCGACGGGCCGCGGGTGGATGTCACCTATGATCCGATGCGCAAACAGGGCGCCATTCTGTTGGGCAATGGCGGCGACAACAGCAATGCCTCACAAGGCACCTTTTACGAAGGCGCCATGACGGCGGCGGGCACCTTTCCCACCCATGCCACCGACCAGCTCGTTCAAGCCAATGTCGTGGCCGCTGGATATGGCGCCGCGCGCCTAAGCGTTGCTGCGGCCTCGGCAGGTGCGATGCCGGCGGGCTTGCAAACTTTCACACCCGGCGGCTCGCAAGACACGGTTGTGACCTTCACCAACACGTCGGACGCGCCTGCGGCCGGTGCCACATTGAGTCTGTCTCTGCCCAAAGGCTGGACCGCTTCCGCCGCGGCCAACACCAGCTTCGGTTCGGTTGCGCCGGGCGCCAGCGTGAGCGCCACCTTCAAAGTTACCTCGGGAGCCGCCGCCTTTAACGGCGA
>Ga0105246_10001765_pt1 | contig 12935 bp, 10 predicted proteins | sample KBSM64metaG_FD_99694 | JGI IMG/M metagenome (GOLD analysis project Ga0105246, IMG submission 99694) | Miscanthus rhizosphere microbial communities from Kellogg Biological Station, Michigan, USA - KBS M6-4 metaG | ecosystem: Host-associated > Plants > Roots > Rhizosphere > Soil | place...
ACCTGGCCATGTGCTCGGTGGAAGGCGGCATGGAAATCGAGCAGCTCGCCGTCGAGCGTCCCGAGGCCCTGGCCAAGGTCGCCATCGACCCCGCGGTCGGCATCGACCAGGCCAAGGCTGACGAAATCGTCGCTGCCGCCGGCTTCTCCGCCGAGCTGGCCCCCAAGGTCTCCGCCGTCATCCTGAAGCTCTGGGACGTCTTCAAGAAGGAAGACGCCACCCTGGTCGAGGTCAATCCGCTGGTCCGTACCGGCGCCGGCGACATCGTTGCCCTGGACGGCAAGGTCTCCCTCGACGAGAACGCCGACTTCCGCCACGTGCACCACGCCGAGCTGGAAGACAAGGACGCCGCGGACCCGCTGGAAGCCAAGGCCAAGGCGCAGGACCTGAACTACGTGAAGCTTGACGGCGAAGTGGGCATCATCGGCAACGGCGCCGGTCTTGTGATGTCCACCCTCGACGTCGTCGCTTACGCAGGCGAGAACCACGGCAACGTGAAGCCCGCCAACTTCCTGGACATCGGTGGCGGAGCCTCCGCCGAGGTCATGGCCGCAGGCCTCGACGTCATCCTGGGCGACGAGCAGGTCAAGAGCGTTTTCGTGAACGTCTTCGGCGGCATCACCGCCTGTGACGCCGTGGCCAAGGGCATCGTCGGTGCACTTGCCGAGCTCGGTTCCTCCGCCAACAAGCCGCTGGTTGTCCGCCTCGACGGCAACAACGTGGACGAAGGCCGCCGCATCCTGACCGAGGCCAACCACCCGCTGGTGACCCTGGCAGCAACCATGGACGAGGGCGCCGACAAGGCCGCCGAGCTCGCCAACTCGAAATAAGCACCGAGAAGTAAGGCGACTTAAGTCATGTCTATCTACCTGAACAAGGATTCCAAGGTCATCGTCCAGGGCATCACCGGCGGCGAAGGCACCAAGCACACCGCCCTGATGCTCAAGGCCGGCACCAACATCGTCGGCGGCGTCAACGCACGCAAGGCAGGCACCACCGTGCTGCACGGCGACAAGGAAATCACCGTCTACGGCACCGTCAAGGAAGCCATCGCGGAGACCGGCGCGGACGTTTCGATCGTCTTCGTTCCCCCGGCATTCACCAAGTCCGCCGTGGTTGAGGCCATCGAAGCAGGCATCGGCCTCGTGGTTGTCATCACCGAAGGCGTTCCGGTGCAGGACTCCGCCGAATTCTGGGCCCTGGCCCAGTCCAAGGTGGACGCCGACGGCAAGCAGATCACCCGCATCATCGGCCCGAACTGCCCCGGCATCATCACTCCGGGCGAGTCCCTCGTGGGCATCACCCCGGCGAACATCACGGGCAAGGGCCCCATCGGCCTGGTCTCCAAGTCCGGCACCCTGACCTACCAGATGATGTTCGAACTGCGCGATCTCGGCTTCTCCACGGCCATTGGCATCGGCGGCGACCCGGTCATCGGCACCACCCACATCGACGCCCTGGCTGCGTTCGAGGCCGACCCCGAGACCAAGGCGATCGTCATGATCGGCGAAATCGGCGGCGACGCCGAAGAGCGTGCGGCCGACTTCATCAAGGCCAACGTCACCAAGCCGGTCGTCGGCTACGTGGCCGGCTTCACGGCCCCCGAAGGCAAGACCATGGGCCACGCAGGCGCCATCGTCTCCGGTTCCGCCGGTACCGCCCAGGCCAAGAAGGAAGCCCTCGAAGCCGCAGGCGTGAAGGTCGGCAAGACGCCGTCCGAAACCGCCAAGCTGCTCCGCGAGGTTTACGCAGCGCTCTAAGGGGCCACCGCCTCAGCCGCTAACGACGGCGCCCGTCACCTTCGCTGCGAAGGTGAGGGGCGCCGTCGTCGTTAAGCTCGCGGCGGCGGCCCCGTCGAGGAGCGGGTGACCAGGGCCGGGGCCAGGACGCGGTCGATGGCGGGGGAGTCCGGGTAGAGAATGCGTTCGATGGCGGTCTGGCCGGCGGCGCGGCCGAGTTCGCGGGCGTGCAGGTCCACAGTGCTCAATTCGATGCCGTGCAGTCCGGCCACCCGGGAATTGTCGTAGCCTACCAAGGACAGGTGACGCGGAATGGACAGCCCGAGCGCGGCGGCGGCCTCCCGGACGCCGAGGGCCAGCTCGTCGCTGTGGGCGAAGATTGCGCTCGGCCGCTGCCCGGGCGGCGAAGCGAGCACCTCCATCGCTACGGCCGCGGCGTCGGCCCGGCCGAAGCCCGTGGCTTCGATCATGCGTGGCTGCAGCCCGTGTTCCAGCATGGTTTCCCGGTAGCCGGCGCGGCGCTCCAGATGCCCTTCGTAGGCCGGGCCGCACAGGTGGGCGATGTTCCGGTGGCCAAGTTCCAGGAGGTGCTTCGTTGCCAGCCGGGCGCCGCCGACGTCGTCGGAGTGGACGCTGTCCACTCCAGGTACCGAGCGCGCCACGTTGACCAGCGGGACGAGGCGGTTCAATTCACGGACCCGCTCGTCCGGATCGAGCAGCGTGGCTGCGATGATGACGCCCACCTGGGTTTCGAAGAGGGGGTCGAGGGCACGCGGGTCCGGGCCGTAGGGCGTGGCATTGACACTGATGACCAGGCGGAAGTCGTTTGCCCTGAGGACTTCCTGCACACCGCTGAAGACGTCCGTGTAGACGTCGTTGTGCAGGTCCACCAGATGCAGCCCCACCGCCGTCGGACGCTTCCGCGCAAGGTCTGCCGCCTGCACGTTCCGGCGGTAACCGAGAGCATCGGCCGCGCCGAGGATCTGCCGCCTCATGTCCTCGCTGACTCCCGGTGCGCCGCGCATTGCGAAAGACACAAGGGTGCGCGACACTCCGAGGTGACGGGCCACGTCGCTCTGTGTCACTGCCCGCTTGCCTGTATCCGTATCCGGCCTGCGCATGGCATCAATGATGGCACGGCAAATGTAATTTCAAACTTTTTTGAGAGTATGACCTGACAAACTGTCTTTCGCGCGTTAGGCTACCTGTGATCCACATCGCATGACCCGACGACAAAGGAGTCTCATGAGTTCACATTCGACAGCCGGCAGCCTTGCGAACGGCGCCGCGCTTCCGCCCCTGACGGGAGGCCCGCACCGGAAGCGCCTGGGTCTCGTTGCCCTCGTAGCCACCTTCGGCGGCCTTCTCTTCGGTTATGACACCGGCGTCATCAACGGGGCCCTGCGCCCCATGACCGCGGAGCTCGGCCTTTCGGCCTTCACGGAAGGCATTGTCACCAGCTCCCTGGTGTTTGCTGCCGCAATCGGCGCGATTTCGTGCGGGCGCATTTCCGACGGCTGGGGCCGCCGGAAGACGATCATCCTGCTCGCGGCCCTCTTCTTCGTGGGAACGCTCGCCGTGGTGTTCACGCCGGACTTCGCCGTCCTCGTGATCGGCCGCATCCTGCTTGGCCTGGCGGTGGGCGGCGCTTCCGCCGTCGTTCCGGTCTTCCTCGCCGAGCTGGCACCATACGAGATCCGCGGCTCCCTGTCCGGGCGCAACGAACTCGCGATCGTCGTCGGACAGCTTGCCGCCTTCGTCGTCAATGCGGTCATCGGCGGACTCTTTGGCCACCTGGACGGGGTCTGGCGCATCATGTTCGCGGTCTGTGCGCTGCCCGCCGTCGCACTCTTCTTCGGCATGCTCCGGATGCCGGAATCCCCCCGCTGGCTCGTGGAGAAGGGGCGCCGCGACGAGGCCCTGGCCGTTCTGAAGACGGTACGTTCCGCGGACCGCGCGGTCGCCGAGCTCGCCGACGTCGAGAAAGTCACGCGGGAAGAGGAAGTGGCAGGCGAAATCGGCTGGCGGGCCATCCTGAGCAACCGCAACCTGCTGCGCATTCTCCTGGTCGGCATCGGCCTGGGCGTGGCGCAACAGCTCACCGGCATCAATTCGATCATGTACTACGGCCAGACCGTCCTTGTTGAGTCCGGCTTCAGCGAAAGCGGTGCGCTAATCGCCAACATCGCCCCCGGCGTCATTGCCGTGGTGGGCGGCATCATTGCCCTGACCATGATGGACCGGGTGGACCGCCGCAAGACCTTCATCATCGGCCTGAGCCTCACCACGGTCTGCCACCTGCTGATCGGCGTCGCCTCGATGGCGCTGCCCGTGGGCAGCCCGATCCGCCCGTTCGTGATCCTGTTCCTGGTGGTGGCCTTTGTCGGCTCGATGCAGACCTTCCTCAATGTCGCCGTCTGGGTGTACCTCTCCGAGGTCTTCCCGCTGCACATGCGCGGCATCGGCACCGGCATCTCGATCTTCATGCTCTGGATCGTCAACGGCTTCCTGTCCTTGTACTTCCCGTCCCTCGTGGCCGGGGTCGGGATCACGGGAACCTTTTTCCTCTTCGCTGTCGTGGGTGCCATTGCCCTGGTGTTCGTGGTCACCCAGGTGCCCGAGACCCGCGGGCACACCCTGGAAGCCCTTGAAGAGGACGTCTCCACCGGCGCGATCTTCGTGGTGGCGAAGTCCAAGTAGCCGCTCTGCGCGCCTGGTCCTGAGCATCGCGGACGCCGGGTATTGACCCGGCCTCCGCGCGTGGATATTGTATTAATGTCAGGACAAAGTACAAGAGAGTCAATTGGAAGGTCGCCATGCCCCTCGTTCGAATCGATGTCACCGCGGGCCGCAGCCCCAAGGAACTCCAGGCAATCAGCCAGGCCGTCCACGAAGCGATCGTCGACGAATACCGGATCCCCGAGCGCGACTACTTCCACATCCTCACCGAGCATCCTGCGGGCCAACTCGTCGCGCAGGACGCGGGCCTCGGCTTCGAGCGCAGCGACGCCGTGGTCATGCTCCAGATCTTCACGCAGCGCGGACGCAGCGTCGAGGCCAAGCAGAGCCTCTACGCCAGGATCCACGAGGCGCTCGGGGGCATCGGTGTCGCCGGCGAGGACATCTTCCTCGGCTACGTGGAAAACGGCCCAGAAGACTGGACGTTCGGCTTCGGGCGCGCCCAGTACCTGACCGGCGAGCTGAAGGTACCTGCGACGTCGTAATTTCGCAGTAAATGTTCTGACAAACCTTTGACAGGACATTAAAATCATAGGAAAGTTTAGCTGTGGCCGGCATCACTACGGCCGCGGTCCGCGCCGGGAAACCGGAATGAACCGGGAAACCGGAATGACAAGGAAGGCGGAAGAAGTGGGCTTCGAGCTACTCACGATGGGGCGCATCAGCGTCGACATCTACCCGAACGACGTCGGTGTGACCCTCGATGAGGTCAGCAGCTTCGGCAAGTACCTGGGCGGGTCGCCCTCGAACGTGGCGGTTGCCGCGGCCAGGCACGGCCGTTCGACGGCGGTCATCACCCGCACGGGGCAGGATCCCTTCGGGGAGTACCTGCACCGGGAACTGGCCAAGTTCGGCGTGGATGACCGTTTCGTCAGCGGCGTGGAAGGCCTTCAGACCCCGGCGACGTTCTGCGCGATCATGCCCGAGGAACAGAAGTTCCCGCTGTACTTCTACGGCCGCTTTCCCACGGCCCCGGACCTGCAGATCGAGTCCGCGGAACTGGACCTGGACGCGATCCGGGAGGCGAGGATCTTCTGGTCCACGGTGACCGGGCTGTGCCAGGAACCCAGCCGTGCCGCCCACATCGCCGCGCACCAGGCCCGCCCGCAAAGCGGACTGGCCGAAGGCCAGCATACCGTCCTGGACCTGGACTACCGGCCGATGTTCTGGAACAGCGTCGAAGAAGCCCGAGAACAGGTGGCCAAGGTCCTGCCGCACGTCACGGTCGCGATCGGCAACGACGAAGAGTGCGCCGTCGCCGTCGGCCCCGGGACCCCGGACGAACAGGCGGACCGGCTCCTGGACGCGGGCGTTCAGATCGCCGTCGTCAAGCTCGGGCCCGAAGGCGTGATGGCCAAGACCCGCACCGAGCGGGTGGTCTCCGCACCCGTACCGGTGCAGACCCTCAACGGCCTGGGCGCGGGGGATTCCTTCGGCGGCGCCTTCGCGCATGGCCTGTTGGCCGGATGGTCCCTGGCCGAGATCCTGGACTACGCCAACGCCGCCGGCGCGATCGTGGCCTCCCGGCTGTCCTGTGCCGACGCTATGCCCACGCCGGAAGAAGTCGTGTCCCTGCTGAGCGAACGCGGCCGCCTGGTGGCCGACTCCCTGAAGGAGCTGGCCAAATGAGCCTCGAAACCATCGACCTCGAAGACCCGCGCCGCTACGAATTCCTGACCAAGATCCGTCTTGAGGATCCGGGAGCCGTTGCCCGCGCCGCCGCCGCCCGCGTCAAGCACCCCGGTGCCGTGCTCGGCAAGCAGAATTTCATCGTGGCCGCCGACCACGCGGCCCGCGGAGCACTTGCCGCCCAGGGGCAGCCGACGGCGATGGCGAACCGCCGGGAACTGCTGGACCGCCTGCAGGTGGCCCTGGCCAACCCCGCGGTGGACGGTGTGCTGGCCAGCCCGGACATCATGGACGACCTGCTGCTGCTGGGCGCCCTGGACGGCAAGCTGGTGTTCGGTTCGATGAACCGGGGCGGCCTGGCCGGTTTCGTCAACGAATTCGATGACCGCTTCACCGGCCACACGGCCGAAGCCCTGGCCGCGCTCGGCGCCGACGGAGGCAAGATGCTCACCCGCATCGCGCTCGGTGATCCGGTGACGGCACAGTTCCTGGAAGCGACAGCGAAAGCCATCGATTCCCTGACCAGCCGGGGCCTGATCGCCATGGTGGAGCCCTTCCTGTCCGCCTGGGTGGACGGCAAGGTCCGCAACGACCTGTCCCCGGACGCCGTCATCAAGTCCATCGGCATCGCCTCCGGCCTGGGCGCCAGCAGCGCCCTGACCTGGATGAAGCTGCCCGTCGTGGAGGAGATGGAACGCGTCATGGCAGCCACCACCATGCCCACGGTCCTGCTCGGCGGAGACCCGACCGGCTCGCCGGACGAGGTGTTCGCCCAATGGGGCAAGGCCCTGGCCCTGCCCGGTGTGCAGGGCCTCACCGTGGGCCGCACGCTGCTGTACCCGTCCGACGGCGACGTGGCCGGCGCCGTCGCCGCCGCGGCTTCGCTGCTGCACACTGAAGAAATCATCCCCTCCGTCAGCAAGGAGACTGTGCGATGACGCGCACCATGACCGTGGCCCAGGCCATCGTCGAGTTCCTGGGCAAGCAGTACACCGTGGACCGCGTGGGCGGCGTGGAGTACCGCGAACGCCTGATCCCGGGGATGTTCGGGATCTTCGGCCACGGGAACGTGGCTGGTGTGGGGCAGGCGCTGAAGCAGTGGCAGGCCAAGGACCCGTCCCTGATGCCGTACTACCAGGGCCGCAACGAGCAGGCCCAGGCCCACCAGGCCGTGGGCTACGCCCGGCACACCCGCCGCCGCCAGACTTTCGCCGTAACCACCTCGGTGGGGCCAGGATCGACGAACCTGCTCACCGGCGCCGCGCTGGCCACGGCAAACCGCCTGCCGGTGCTGCTGTTCCCCTCGGACACCTTCGCCACGCGCACCGTGGACCCGGTGCTGCAGCAGATCGAGCAGCCGCACGGCTACGACATCACGGTCAACGATGCGTTCCGGCCGGTCTCGAAGTACTACGACAAGGTCCAGCGCCCCGAGCAGTTGTTCTCGGCCCTGCTGAACGGCCTGCGTGTGCTCACCGACCCGGCCGAGACCGGTGCGGTGACCATCGCCCTGCCGCAGGACGTGCAGGCCGAAGTCATCGAGGTCCCCGAGGAGTTCCTGGCCGAACGCGAATGGCGGATCCGCCGCCCCGCCCCCGAAGCAGAAGACATCACAGAGGCCGTTCGCCGCATCAAGGCGGCGAAGCGCCCGCTCATCGTCGCCGGCGGCGGCGTGCTCTACGCCTTCGCCCAGGACCAGCTGCGCGAGTTCGCCGAAGCCACCGGCATCCCCGTCGGCTGGACCCAGGCCGGCGTCGGCGTCCTGCCGTGGAACCACCCGCAGGCGCTTGGCGCCATCGGCTCCACCGGCACGACGGCGGCCAACGCCCTGGCCCGCGAAGCGGACCTGGTGATCGGCATCGGCACCCGCTATGAGGACTTCACCACTGCCTCGAGAACCGCGTTCCAGAACGAGGATGTGTCCTTCGTGAACATCAACGTCGCCGCGATCGACGCCTACAAGCACGGCACCTCCCTGCCGATCGTGGCCGACGCCCGCAAGGCACTGGAAGCCCTCACCACGGAACTGTCCGGCTACAGCATCGACGCGTCCGTGGCCGCGGAGATCGTGGAGGAGAAGGCCCGCTGGGACGCGACCGTGGACGCCGCCTTCGCGCAGCGCTTCGCGCCCCTCGTGTCCCAGAACGCGATCATCGGCGCCACCAACCGCACCATGGCCCCGCAGGACGTGCTGATCTGCGCCGCAGGCTCCCTCCCGGGCGACCTGCACAAGATGTGGCGGGTCACCGACCCGTTCGGATACCACGTTGAGTACGCGTTCTCCTGCATGGGCTACGAGATCGCCGGCGGCCTGGGCGTCAAGCGCGCCGCCCTGGACGAAGCCAAAGCCGGCGGGGTGAATCGCGACGTGGTGGTCATGGTCGGGGACGGCTCCTACCTGATGATGCACACCGAACTGGTCACCGCCGTCGCCGAGGGCATCAAACTGATCGTGGTGCTGATCCAGAACCACGGCTACGCCTCGATCGGATCACTCTCCGAATCCCTGGGCTCCCAGCGCTTCGGCACCCAGTACCGGGTGCTGGACAAGGCCACGCACAGCTTCGACGCCGGGGACAAGCTCCCGATCGACCTGGCCACCAACGCCGAATCGCTGGGCGCCACGGTCTACCGGATCGAACCGGGCGAGAACGTCATCGAGGACCTCGAAGCCGCGATCGCCAAGGCCAAGGCCGCCCCCGAAGGCAGCGGGCCGATCGTGATCCACCTCGAATCCGACCCCCTGATCGACGCCCCGTCCTCCGAATCCTGGTGGGACGTGCCGGTGTCCGCCGTCGCCGAACTCGACAGCACCAAAAAGGCGTACCAGGTCTACGAAGACTGGAAAGCCGTCCAGAAGCCCCTGCTGGGCTGAACCGTCCGCTGAAGGATACGCCCGGCACAACCTTTGAAAATTCCTGAGCAGGAGAAACACATGACCATTACCACCATTCCCCACTTCTTCAACGGGGTAGAGCACCCCGGCACCGGTACCGAGACCGAGGGCGTTTTCAACCCGGCCACGGGTGCGCAGACCGGTGAAGTCCGTTTGGCGAGCCCGGCGGACCTGGACCAGGCTGTCGCCATCGCGAAGGAAGCCGCGAAGTCCTGGGGCGACGTTTCCCTGGCCAAGCGCACCACCATCCTGTTCAAGTTCCGCGAGCTCGTCGCCGCGCACGTGGACGAACTGGCCGCCCTGATCACCGCCGAGCACGGTAAGGTCCTCTCCGACGCCAAGGGCGAAATCGGCCGCGGCCTTGAGGTGATCGAGTTCGCCTGCGGCATCCCGCAGCTGCTCAAGGGCGAGTACTCCGATCAGGCCTCCACGGGGATCGACGTGTTCTCCTACCGCCAGCCGGTGGGCGTCGTCGCGGGCATCACCCCGTTCAACTTCCCCGTCATGGTTCCGCTCTGGATGGCACCCATGGCGATTGCCACCGGCAACACCTTCATCCTCAAGCCCTCCGGCCGGGTGCCCTCGGCGGCGATGCTGCTCGCGAAACTGTTCAAGCAGGCCGGCCTGCCCGACGGCGTGTTCCAGGTCCTGCACGGCAACCGTGAAGTGGTCCAGGGCCTGCTGACCCACCCGGACATCGACGCGATCTCCTTCGTCGGCTCCACCCCGGTGGCGAAGCTCGTGCACGACACCGGTACGGCTCACGGCAAGCGCGTCCAGGCCCTGGGCGGTGCCAAGAACCACGCAATCATCCTGCCCGACGCCGACCTGGACAACGCCGCCGACCACCTGGCCGCCGCCGCCTTCGGCTCCGCCGGGCAGCGCTGCATGGCGATCTCCGTCGCCATCGCCGTCGGTGACGCCGCCGATGCGCTGGTGGCCAAGGTCAAGGACCGCGCCGAGGCCGTGCGCGTAGCCGACGGCACCCACCCGGAGGCTGAGATGGGCCCGGTCATCACCAAAGCCGCCCAGCAGAAGATGCGTTCCATCGTCACCGCCGCCGCCGAGGGCGGCGCCGACCTGGTGGTGGACGGCCGTGGGTTCACGGTCGAAGGCCAGGAAGACGGCTACTGGTTCGGACCCACCGTGATCGACAAGGTCGACTTCGACATGGATGCCTACCAGGAGGAAATCTTCGGCCCGGTCCTGTCCGTCGTGCGCACCGAAACAGTCGAGGAAGCGATCGAGCTGATCAACTCCAACCCCTACGGCAACGGCACCGCGATCTTCACCTCCTCCGGTGCGAACGCCCGCAAGTTCCACCGCGGCGTGCACGTGGGCATGATCGGCATCAACGTCCCCGTTCCCGTGCCGGTGGCCTACCACTCCTTCGGTGGCTGGAAGGACTCCCTGTTCGGCGACAAGCACATCTACGGCCCCGAAGGCGTATCCTTCTACACCCGTGCCAAGGTCATCACCGAACGCTGGCCCGAACCCAAGCAGCGCACCGGCGCCAGCTACAACTTCCCCACCAACTGAGTTCCGCAGAGAAAGACACCGCTGTCATGACCGACGTCGAGAACAAGCTCATCATCGGCACCGCCCCCGACTCCTGGGGTGTCTGGTTCGCCGATGACCCCAAGCAGACTCCCTGGGAACGGTTCCTGGATGAGGTGGCCGAATCCGGCTACAAATGGATTGAACTGGGTCCGTACGGCTACCTGCCCAACGACCCCGCCCGGCTGGCCGAGGAACTCAGGCAGCGCGACCTCAAGGTCACCGCGGGCACGGTCTTCACGGCCTTCCACCGCGGCGCGAAGCAGTATGACGAGGCCTGGGAGCCGGCCCGCAAGGTGGCCGAACTGACCGCGGCCATGGGCGGCGAACACATCGTGGTCATCCCGGCCATGTGGCGCGACGACGTCACCGGTGAGGCCGTGGAGAGCGGCGAACTGAGCGACGAGCAGTGGGCCGACCTCTTCGCCGGGCACAACCGCATGGGCAAGGTGCTGCTGGAAGACTTCGGACTGCACCAGCAGTTCCACTCCCACGCGGATTCCCACGTCGGCGCCCAGCAGGACATCGAAACCCTGCTGGCCGCCACCGACCCGCAGTACCTGAACCTGTGCCTGGACACGGGGCACGCCGAATACTGCGGGGCCTCCAGCCTGGAGCTGATCAAGAACTACCCGGACCGCATCGGCTACCTGCACCTGAAGCAGATCAACCCGGAGGTCCTCGCCGAGGTCAATGAGAAGAACATGACCTGGGCAGCTGCGAACCTGGCCGGCGTCATGACCGAACCACCGAACGGGCTGCCGGACCTGCGCGCCGTGATCGAGGCCGTGGAAGGCCTCAACCGGCCGATCTTCGGGATCGTGGAGCAGGACATGTACCCGGTGGCCTTCGACGTGCCGATGCCCATTGCCAAGCGCACCCGGAACTACCTGCTCTCCTGCGGATCCCGCACCGCAGTCGGCTGAGAAACCGAATCCTTCGAAAAAACTGAGCTGAAAGGCAAAAGTCACCATGACTGAAAACCTGCGCGTCGCCGTCATTGGCGCCGGCATGATGGGCGCAGACCACATCAAGCGCCTGCACACGCGTATCCACGGCGCCGAGGTGGCCGCCGTCGTCGACATCGACCTGGACCGCGCCAACGCCGCCATCGCCGGGATTCCCGGAGCCCAGGCGTTCGCGACGGCCGCGGAGGCCTACGCCTCCGGCGACGTCAACGCCGTCCTGATCGCCACCCCGGGCTTCCTGCACGAGCAGGCCCTGCTCGAGGCACTGCCGCTGGACATCCCGATCCTGTGCGAGAAGCCGCTCACCCCGGACGCCGAATCGGCTTGGAAGATTGTCCAGGCCGAGGTCGAGGCCGGCCGCAAGCGCATCCAGGTGGGCTTCATGCGCCGCTACGACGCCGAATACGCCGAACTGGGCGGCCTGATCCGCGGCGGCGAGCTGGGCGATCTGCTCATGCTGCATTGCCGCCACCGCAACCCGAGCACCCCGGCCGGGTTCACCAACGAGATGCTCATCAACGACTCCGTGGTCCACGAATTCGACGTGATCCGTTACCTGACCGGCGAGGAAATCACCTCCGTCCAGGTCCGCCTCGGCAAGGCCTCCAGCAACGCTCCAGCAGGGCAGCACGACCCTCAGCACGTGCTGATCGAGACCGAATCCGGTGTCCTGGCCGACGTCGAGATCTTCGTCAACGCGAAGTTCGGCTACGAAGTGGCCACCGAGGCCGCCTTCGAAGAGGCCATCGTGAACATCGGGCGCGACGGCGGCCCGTACGTGCGCCGCAGCGGCGCCTGGGGCGGCCAGGTCACCCCGAGCTTCATCGAGCGTTTCGGTGCCGCGTACGACGTCGAAGTCCAGTCCTGGGTGGACGCCGCCCGCCGCGGTGAGCTGGGCGGCCCCTCCGCCTGGGACGGTTACGCCACCGCCGCCTGCTGTGAGGCCGGCGTCGAGGCGCAGAAGAGCGGCGAGAAGGTCGCCGTCGTGCTGAACGAGAAGCCGGAGCTGTACAGGAGTCCGGGGGAACAGCAGTGAAGATCGCCCTCGACCCCACCCCGTTCCACCACAGCCACTCCCTCCTGGAGTTCCCGGCGCTTGCCGCGGACCTGGGGTACCGCTACCTCCAGATGACCCCGCACGCGGACATGATCCCGTTCTTCCGCCACCCCAAGGCAGACGACGCGCTCGTTGCGCAGTTCCGGAAGAACTGCGAGGCGGCCGGCGTCGAAGTGGCGTCGGTGCTGCCCGTGCTGCGCTGGTCCGGCCCGGACGAGACCCTGCGCCAGGCCGCGGTGCGCTACTGGAAGCGCGCCATCCAGATCTCCGTGGACCTCGGCTGCACCCAGATGAACACCGAGTTCTCCGGCCGCCCCGAGCTGCCCGAGGAGTCCGAGGCCGCCTTCTAC
>Ga0105246_10001767_pt1 | contig 12932 bp, 8 predicted proteins | sample KBSM64metaG_FD_99694 | JGI IMG/M metagenome (GOLD analysis project Ga0105246, IMG submission 99694) | Miscanthus rhizosphere microbial communities from Kellogg Biological Station, Michigan, USA - KBS M6-4 metaG | ecosystem: Host-associated > Plants > Roots > Rhizosphere > Soil | place: Michigan...
CCCTATACTATCTTGATCCAGCCAAAGGAGTGTTTCCTATACGTATCCGCAAAGCGATTATTCCAGCCGCCGGACTGGGAACCCGGTTCCTGCCTGCCACCAAGGCCATGCCGAAAGAAATGCTGCCCATTGTGGACAAGCCGACCATTCAATACATTATTGAAGAAGCCGTTGCCTCCGGAATCGAAGATATTATTATCGTGACAGGGAAAGGGAAACGGGCGATCGAGGACCACTTTGATTATGCCTTTGAACTTGAACAGAATCTCGCAGACAAACAGAAGTGGGATCTGCTGAACGAAGTGCGTAAACCTTCCGAGATGGCTGACATCCATTATATCCGGCAAAAGGAACCGAAAGGACTTGGTCATGCCATCTGGTGTGCCCGCAAGTTTATTGGGAATGAACCGTTTGCCGTTCTGCTCGGGGACGACATTGTTGAAGCGGATCACCCATGCTTGCAGCAGATGATTGAAGTCTATGATGAACTGCAATCCCCGATTGTCGGCGTGCAACCTGTCGATTGGAGTGAGGTATCTAGGTACGGTATCGTTGATGGAGAATTGCTAACTCGTACGGATGAACGCGTCTTCCGGGCAAATCGTTTAATTGAAAAGCCGAAGACGGAGGATTCCCCTTCGAATCTGGCGATCATGGGCCGTTATATTCTTACTCCCGACATTTTTGAAATATTGGGCAGACAGTCTGCTGGTGTAGGCGGAGAGATTCAGTTGACGGATGCCTTGTCACGTCTGAATGAGCAAAGACAGATTCTCGCCTATCATTTTGATGGCCTGCGTCATGATGTGGGTGAGAAACTGGGTTTTATTGAAACGTCCATTCACTATGCGCTCCAGCGTCCGGACCTGCGGGAAGATTTATTGAAGTACCTGGAAAGTATTGTCGGTAAACGATAAGCGAGCCAGTGATTTTTCCGTCTATCAAATGTATTCATATTGCAGTATTCGATTTGTAGTTTGTATTATCTTAAATGTCTGTCCATCCCCAGCCCAGCCGACGTACGATGTTTCGGCTGGGCTTTTGTGTCTGCATGACAGAGGCGAATGAACAAACACTTAGAGGGCCACTCACATATATATAATCAAAATGAAGAGTACTGTCAAAGGCAGAGCGGGGGGGGGATGGCATGAAGGTAATTCCGCTATTTATGAAGGATGCAGCCATACTGGAACCGAAGGTATACGGAGATCACCGCGGATATTTCATGGAAAGTTATAATGAGCAGATGCTGCTGAATCATGGGATACATCATACGTTTATTCAGGACAATCAATCCTTGTCAGCCGAGGCGGGTGTCCTGCGAGGGCTTCATTATCAGCTTCATCCGAAAGCGCAGACCAAGCTGGTGAGAGTGATATCGGGTGCCATTTACGATGTAATTGTAGATATACGTAGACAGTCACCCACCTTCGGACAATGGAAGGGTGTCATACTCAGTGAACATAATCAGCGTCAGTTGTTAGTTCCCCAAGGATTTGCCCATGGTTTCTGTACACTGACTCCACGTACACAGGTGGCTTACAAAGTGGATGCGTATTATTCGCCTGAACATGACCGCGGTATTTTGTGGAATGATCCTGCGCTTGCCATTGATTGGCCTGTGACGGAACCGATCTTATCGGATAAAGATCAGAAGCACCCCGTGCTCAGGGATGCAGAGCTGAATTTTGATTAATGACAAGACCTTCGGATACATTCTTAACTTGGAGGCAGAGGGAGAGAGACAGCATGAAATTACTGGTTACCGGCGGGGCTGGCTTTATCGGCAGCAACTTTGTGTTATATATGCTCCGAGAATATCCGGATTACGAAATTATTAATGTGGATGCACTCACATATGCGGGCAATTTGGAAAATCTGAAGTCGATTGAGTCCAATCCGCGGCACACTTTCATTAAAGCTGACATTGCAGATGTACAGCAGATGGAGAACATTTTTGCTCAAGGTGTCGATGTGGTTGTGAATTTCGCGGCTGAATCCCATGTGGATCGCAGCATTCTGACTCCGGATATTTTTGTTCGCACGAATGTTATGGGGACTCAGGTACTGCTGGATGCATCCAAAAAATATCAGATCACCAAATTCGTACAGGTTTCGACGGATGAAGTGTATGGTTCACTCGGGCCGACAGGACTGTTTACAGAAGAGACCCCTTTGATGCCTAACAGCCCTTATTCTGCAAGTAAAGCTGGAGGGGACCTGCTCGTCAGAGCTTATCACGAGACCTTCGGTTTACCTGTTAACATTACCCGCTGTTCCAACAACTATGGCCCATTTCAATTCCCGGAGAAGCTTATTCCGCTCATTATCTCCCGTGCTTTGAAGGAAGAAGCTATTCCTGTGTACGGTGATGGTCTGAATATCCGTGACTGGCTTTATGTGGAAGATCACTGTCGTGCCATTGATCTGGTTATCCATCAGGGCCAATCTGGAGAGGTATACAATATTGGTGGCAATAATGAACGCACAAATATTCACATTGTAGAGACCGTGCTGGAGCAATTGGGCAAACCGGCGAGTCTGATTCAATACGTACAAGACCGTCTGGGACATGATCGGCGTTACGGTATAGATCCAACAAAGCTGGAGACAGAGCTTGGCTGGAAACCGGTGCACCATTTTGAGACGGGAATTAAAGAGACGATAAAGTGGTATTTGAATCATCAGGAGTGGATGGCGAGCGTGCAGTCCGGCACGTATCAGGAGTATGTGAAACTCCAATATGGTCAGCGAATGGGTGAATCGGGCGCATGAAATATAGAATTATGGTAACAGGAGCAGCAGGACAGCTGGGATATGATGTTGTAAAAACCCTTGAAGCAGACGGTCATCACGTACTGGGCTGTGACCGGGATCAGATGGATATCACGAATCAGCAACAGTGTACAGATCAGATCAATGCGTATCAGCCTGACGTTATTATTCATTGTGCTGCCTACACTGCGGTTGATCAGGCTGAATCCGATATCGATACGGCTTTCTCGATTAATGCTGTAGGTACACGTAATATAACAGTTGCTGCCGAAAGCGTGAAAGCCAAGCTGGTCTATATCAGTACAGACTATGTATTTGATGGGATGGGGAACAGCCCCTATCAGGAGTACGATGAGACGAATCCGCAAAGTGTATACGGCAAATCTAAACTTGCCGGAGAACGGCTGGTTCAGAGCCTGAGCACACGGTGGTTTATTATCCGCACATCATGGGTGTTTGGCAGTCATGGCCATAATTTTGTCAAAACAATGCTGGATCTGATGGAAATGCGTCCAAAGCTTCAAGTTGTGCATGATCAGCAGGGTTCACCAACGTATACGGTGGATCTTGCTCGTCTAATCGCTGAGCTGGCTGTAAGCGAAAAATACGGCATTTATCATGCTTCCAATGCGGGAAGCTGCACATGGTTTGAATTTGCACAGGCAATTGCAGAGGAAGGGACTAAACATGGGACTTTTCAAGCGGCAGTCCAGATAGCTGAAATCGTACCGTGCACCACGACTGAGTTTCCACGTCCGGCTCCTCGTCCAGCGTATTCCGTGATGGATCATATGGGGATTCGAACGAACGGGCTTCAAGCCATGAGACCTTGGAGAGAAGCACTAATTGCATTCTTACATGAGCTGGATACGGAGTAGACGAAGGGAGATATCATTTTTTTAAAAAGATGGATCTCTGATCGTCTTTGAGTGAGAAAGTATGGTGTAACGTCTCGTGTTTTACTGTAAAACATCACGATTCACTATTTATATCATAGTCGTAAAGAGTCGCCTTATGGCGACTTTTTGTTTTGCCTATGCCCGATTCGGGTAGTTAGTTACCAAAATGCAATATGACACAACATGTTCAGATAGAAAACGTCTTGTTCCAGCCATTTTGGGATTTGGACTCAAAAGTTAGTTAGATTCACAATGGTTACTAGTACATGTATTCCTGACTGTTATGAATACGTCTGCAAAGGATGTGTAGATGATATGAAACGTATTGCCGCCGTTTTGACATTGTTGTTTATGACCGTAGGTACGCTCTTCTGGGCACATGATAGCCAGAGTGAGGAGCAACACGACGGATTCACGAACTACCGATTAATTGCCCATGCGATGGGAAGCATTCGGGAACAGCCTTATACCAACGCGTATGAAGCCATGATTGCCAATTATGAAAAAGGCACACGAGTATTCGAAATTGATTTCATGCTCACTTCGGATCGGGTAGCTGTAGCCAGACATGAGTGGACGGCCAATATGAGCAAAATGTTGGGGCAGGATGAGCAATTACCGGAGCATAAGCAGGCTGGAGCTCTCACCCATGATGAATTCATGAATACACCGATCCTCGGGATATACCAGCCTATGGATGCTGACGGTATTATGAACGTGTTGTCCAAATACCCGGATATGTATATCGTCACGGACACCAAAGAGCAGAAGGATGAAGATATTCAGCAGGTGCTTCAATCATTGGTGGATGCCGCGAAGAAACATGATCCGTCTGCGTTAAGTCGAGTCGTGGTGCAAATCTATAATGAGCCGATGCTTGAAAAGGTAAAAGAAGTTTACAGCTTCCCCTCGATCATCTACACGTTATACGCTACACAAGATACAGAGGACCAAGTTGTCGATTTTGTGCAAAATAATGATATCGATGCCGTAACGATGCCGGAATATAAAGTAAATCAGAATTTTGTTGCCAAGCTCAAGAAGGCTGGGGCCGTTACGTATGTGCACACGATAAATGATACCGAGCAGGTAGCTAATTATGAGAAATGGGGCGTGTACGGTGTGTACTCGGACGTACTGACTGAGCAGGAGATGGAAGAGATGAATACAAGGTTCGCATGGAAACCGTAAAAGAATTTAAGACTCAGAAAGCAATTCATACAGTCTCAACAAGAATCGAAAAGAAGACTCGAACTCCAGAGATACAGACTTTTCTAAGAAGGGAAACCTTGAAAAGTCTGTGTTTTTCTGTTCGCCTTTTATACGAACATTGACACCTGTTGTCTGCTGACATAGACTTAGTTTACAAGCTTTTTAGGATGCAGAAGAACCTCTGGAGGAATGTTCGTTGATAGACATGATTAAGCAGTGGAGACATGTATTTAAGCTCGACCCAGACCGGGAAATTTCAGACGAGGCACTGGATCAGGTATGCATGTCAGGAACGGATGCGATTATCGTTGGCGGATCATCAGGAATCACATATGACAATACGGTAGATCTGATGTCCCGGGTTCGTCGTTATGAACTGCCCTGTGTGCTGGAAGTATCCAATTTGGAGGCTGTTGTACCCGGTTTTGACGGGTATCTAATTCCGATGGTGTTAAACACAACGGACAGCCAGTGGATTATTGGACATCACCAGCGGGCTATCGAGCGGTTTGGTTATATGATCCCATGGGATCTGCTGATTACCGAAGGGTATATTGTGCTTCATGCGGATTCCACTGTGGCGAAATTAACCGGAGCGGAGACGGAATTGAGTGCAGAGGCTGCAGCTGCTTATGCTCAAGCTGGAGAACGCCTGCTGAATCTGCCCATTATATATATGGAGTACAGCGGAACTTTTGGTGATATGGAACTGGTTGGCGAGACTCACAGACAACTGGAGCGGGCACACCTCATATATGGCGGTGGAATCGATACGGCGGAGAAAGCAGTACAAGCTGCTCAAGCTTCGGATACTGTTGTTGTTGGCAATGTAGTGTATAGCAATTTGCGCCAAGCGCTGGAGACGGTACAAGCCGTGAAGGAAAACGCCTAACCGGTTTAGTTTACCATTGCCCCACATCCCCCTTTGAATCTGTTAAAATAGAACTTTGGCTTTTATAAATCCCATTTGTTTGAGTAATAAGGCTCTAAGATTTCTAGATATTCTTACCTGGCCCAAAGTATAAGGCGACTACGTTTACACATGAACGGAGAGTGCAGAAGCGATCTGAAGAAACGAAGTGTTCGTATTTATCACCGGATTTTCCCCTTGCCAAAGGGGATCAAAAAATCTGGGGATAACGACGATCGGAAGATGCTACTGCACTCGGAGTGACCAGTGTAACCTCAGGGCCCCGTTATACGACCAACTAATGAAAGGAGCATGCATGCATGCAACCTGTAAATATACATGATGCCGTAGCACGGCTTAACACCCCTCAGCGTCAAGCTGTCGAGGCGACGGATGGGCCGCTGCTGATTATGGCTGGCGCGGGCTCAGGCAAAACCCGGGTGCTAACACACCGGATCGCCTATCTGATCGCAACACGGAAAGCACCCCCATGGGGCATTTTGGCGATTACGTTTACCAACAAAGCTGCTCGTGAGATGCAGGATCGGGTTTCACAGCTCGTAGGCGGTTCTCAGGGCCGTGATATTTGGGTATCCACGTTTCACTCTATGTGTGTGCGCATCTTGCGCCGCGACATTGAACGGATCGGTTTCACTTCCAACTTTAGCATTTTGGACTCATCCGACCAGTTATCCGTTATTCGCAGCTGTATGAAAGATCAGAATATCGATACGAAGAAGTTTGAACCCAAAGCCGTTCAGGCGATGATGAGCACAGCCAAAAACGAACTGATCAGTCCGGAGCAATATGAAAAGCAAGCAGGCGATTATTTCGAGGGCATTGTAGCGAAGGTATACACGATGTACCAACGCCGGTTAAGAGCCAATAACTCGCTCGACTTCGACGACCTGATTATGGCAACGATTCAATTGTTCAAAGAAGTGCCGGAAGTGCTTGACTTTTACCAGAAGAAATTCCAGTACATTCATGTCGATGAGTATCAGGATACGAACCGTGCACAGTACATGCTGTGCCGTATGCTGGCTGACAGCCACCACCGTATCTGCGTTGTAGGGGATAGTGACCAGTCGATCTATCGCTGGCGCGGGGCGGACATTACAAATATCCTCAACTTTGAAAAAGACTACCCGGAAGCACAGACAATCTTGCTCGAGCAAAATTATCGATCCACTTCCAACATCCTGAATGCAGCGAATGAAGTGATTGGCCTGAATACGGGCCGTAAACCGAAGAAGCTGTGGACGGATAAGGAAGGCGGCTCGAAGATCAAGGTATACCGTGCTGATTCCGAACATGATGAGGGGTATTTTGTAACCTCCGAGATTAGTAAAAATGTGAAGAACGGCAAATCCTATCAGCATCATGCGATTTTGTATCGTACCAATGCCCAGTCCCGGGTTATCGAGGAAATTCTGATCAAGTCTGATATTCCGTATCAGATTGTCGGCGGCATCAAGTTCTATGATCGTAAAGAGATCAAGGACATTCTGGCTTACCTGCGTTTGTTGTCCAACCCGGATGATGATATCAGTTTGACCCGGATTATTAATGTGCCGAAGCGCAGCATCGGGGATACGACAGTAGCCAAGCTGGCTGCAGCAGCTGGAGAACGTGGGGTTTCCATTTTCCGTGTACTGCAAGTGGTTGATGATCTTGGTTTCGCTGGTCGTACGCGTAACGCGCTCGTAGAGTTCTATGATATGATCGCTGCACTGCACCAGATGGTCGAGTATCTATCGGTTACTGAACTGACCGAGAAGATTCTGGAGATGAGCCAGTATCGTGACGAGATGCAGAAGGAAAATACGATTGAATCTCGCGCAAGACTGGAGAATATTGAAGAGTTCCTGTCCGTAACGATGGAGTTTGAGAAAAATAATGAAGACAAAACGCTCGTTTCGTTCCTCACCGATCTGGCACTCATTGCAGATATTGATAGCATGAACGATGATGAAGAGGATCAGAGTGATGCGGTCACGTTGATGACGATGCACAGTGCCAAAGGTCTGGAATTCCCGGTTGTCTTTATCGTGGGTATGGAAGAAGGGGTCTTCCCACACAGCCGTGCTTTTATGGACAACGAAGAGCTGGAGGAGGAACGTCGTCTGGCTTACGTAGGTATTACGCGTGCAGAAGAGCAGTTATTTCTGTCATGTGCGCAGATGCGGACCTTGTTTGGACGTACAACTGCGAATCCGCCATCCCGTTTCCTGGATGAAATTCCGGATGAGCTTAAGGAAGATACCTCCATTGCACGAGACCGTTACCGCCGTGGAACCAGCACAGGCGGAGGTTCCTATGGAGGACGCGGTTTAGGCTCCAGTGGTGGAAGCAATTTCGGCGGCGCTGCAAGTGCGTCCAAGCTGTTTGAACAGCAGAGCCGAAGTGGTTCATCCGCAAGTGCTTCCGGGCCAACATCCCGGGTGACGATGAGCACCTCTCGTCCAACATCTGCAGCACCGACCTCAGCTTCGAAGTCTGTCTCTTCCGATAGTGCGGCAGGATTTAAAGCAGGCGATAAAGTGCAACACGGCAAATGGGGAACAGGTACTATCGTTGCGGTCAAAGGCAGTGGTAATGATACCGAACTGCAGATTGCATTCCCGGCTCCAGTTGGCGTAAAACGCCTTCTCGCCGGATTTGCCCCGATTACCAAAGTGGAATAAGAATGAAACGGCCTATTGCCTAATCCTGAGCTGACATGAGATCTGATTCTACCATGTTCGATTATTGCAATAGGCATGTTTTTTCTACATATATTAAATAAACGGAGGGATGGCCCGTATGGACCCGATGCACCGGATGGAGCAACTCGTAGCCGAGCTGAACCAGCACAATTATCAGTACTACACGATGGATCAGCCACAGATCAGTGATAAGGAGTATGACCTTCTGTATGATGAACTGGTTACACTGGAACAGGAGAGCGGTATAGTGTTGCCGGATTCTCCTACTCAACGTGTAGGGGGCGAACTGCTCAAGGGATTTAACCCGCATCGTCATTTATCCCCATTATGGAGTTTAGACAAAGCGCAGAACATTGAACAGTTGCGCAACTGGAACACACGTGTTCTAAAATTGGTTAATGACTACAACAGCAAAAACCCGGATAATCCCTTGCCTGAACCGGGTTACGTCATTGAGTTGAAATTTGATGGACTAACCTTGAACCTGACTTATATAAATGGTGAGTTGGTTCAGGCTTCCACACGCGGAAACGGAGCAGTGGGAGAAGGTATCTTGGCACAGGTTAAAACCATTAAGTCGGTTCCGCTTAAAATTCCGTATACGGGTGGCACAATTGAAGTGCAAGGTGAGGGGATTATGAACCTCTCCGTGTTAAATCGATATAATGAAACGGCTGCCGAGCCGCTCAAAAATGCACGAAATGCAGCAGCAGGAGCGCTGCGTAACCTGAATCCAAAAACGACAGCTGAGCGTCGATTGAATGCCTATTTCTATAACATTGGATACTCGGACGAAATTCAGTTTGCGAATCATCAGGAAATGATGGACTTCTTGCGCGAGAACCGTTTTAAAGTTAATCCATCCATCACCTACTTCCATGAATTTGATGACGTTATGGAGCAGCTCGAAGCAATTCAGGAAAATCGTGGACAACTGGATTACCTGATCGATGGGGCGGTAATTAAGCTAACGGACATGCGCACTCGTGAGGTGCTTGGCTACACGGATAAGTTCCCGCGCTGGGCAGTTGCCTACAAGTTCGAAGCGGAAGAGACAACTACAGTACTGAATGAAGTGGTGTGGAACGTGGGCCGGACGGGCAAAGTGACTCCGCTCGCGCGGGTAGAAGCGGTTGAACTTGCTGGTGTTACTGTGCAAAACTGTACGCTGAACAATGTCGGCGATATTGAGCGTAAAAATCTGAAGTATGCATTGGGTTCACGTGTCTTTATTCGTCGTTCCAATGATGTTATCCCCGAGATTCTTGGAAAAGTGACGGAAGAAAATGATGGTGAAGAGATCATATATCCGGAGCAATGCCCGGCATGTGGATTTCCGTTGGAGCAACGCGGAGCGCACTTGTTCTGTAATAACAAACTGGCTTGCAAACCGCAGACGGTTGCTCGTATTTCCCATTTTGCATCCAGAGACGCGATGGACATCGAGACATTCAGTGAGAAAACGGCAATTCAGTTATATGATGAATTAAACGTGCGTGAACCGGCCGATCTGTATACATTGCAGTTTGATGATCTCGTGAAGCTGGAGCGATTTGGCGAAAAGAAAGCGAATAACCTTCTCGCAGCGCTCGAGCAGAGTAAAGACCGAGACCTTGCCTCGTTCCTGTATTCCTTGGGTATTCCCAACACAGGCAAATCCACGACACGTATGCTCGCCGAGCATTACCGTGATCTGCACGCGATCATGAATGCTACTGTGGAGGAATTGGTTGAACTGCCAGACGTGGGTGGTATTGTAGCAGAGAGTATCGTTAACTTCTTCGCTGATCCGTTTACACAAGCGGCTATCGAGAAAATGCTGAACCTTGGTGTGAAAGCACAAGCACCTGAAGCGCCAACTGTTGTTGCAGAGGACTCCTTCTTCAGCGGTAAAACGGTAGTGCTCACAGGAACACTCCATCAATTGACGCGTGAAGAAGCCACGCAAAGACTTGAAGCGCTTGGCGCGAAGGTCACAGGAAGTGTATCGAAAAAGACAGACCTGGTCATTGCCGGAGAGAAGGCAGGCAGCAAATTAACGAAAGCTCGTGATCTCGGTATTCCAACCATCGAAGATGAGGATGAACTGGTACGCCTGCTGAATTCGTAGACTGTTAATATCTACGACAGATGCACCAGCTCTTGTTATTGGGAATTACACAAACAAGTGTCAGACAGCTTGGAAATCAAAAAGCCTTCAAAACACGCATGACGTGTCTGGAGGCTTCTTTTTTTATGTGTTGGACAACTTTAAGCTTTTATTCAACTTTATGAACCCGTTATATTCGGAAAACGCTGAGAAGCACCGGATAACCATGCATCTTTGTCGTATCCCCGTTCCTCCCAATATCCAATATGCTCGCTGTCGATGACTTCAATGCGGTTCAACCATTTGACTGATTTGTAGGCGTACATCTGTGGAATAACGAGTCGTACAGGTCCGCCAAGGTCTGCAGGAATGGGTTTACCATCATGCATAACTGCAATCATAATGTCATCCATTTGTGCTTGCTCTAACGTGATGGCATCTGTATATACCCCGTCACCAGAATAAAATTTGACGCTGTGCGCTCCAGGTTTCAAACCGGCTTTCTCCAGAAAATGCTTCAGTGGAATGCCTTCCCATGTATTCTTATACACGGACCAGCCGGTAACGCAGTGAAAGTCACTGACTTGCACGGTGCGTGCAAGCTTGACGAACTGCTCCCAATTCCAGATCTGTGCCCGTTCCACAAGTCCATCTACACGAAATGACCAGTTTGCATTGGAAAAGGAAGGAATGGGTGTAACCGTGTATACGCGAAAGTGTCCTTCGGCGCCACCACCGATCGGTGGGGAAGAAGCGGATAAGGGCTGCGGCAATGGAACCAACTGATTAGGGTCATTCTCCAGCATGCTGTCTATGCTGTTATCAAACTTGAGGTTTTTGCCTACCCATGATACAAACGTAGGCCCAAGAGTCACAGCGAGTCCTATGCCAACAGCTGAGCGAATGAAGGTTCGACGAGTGTATACGGGTTGAGGCTTCTCGATCTTTGATCCCTTGTTTCTATTGAGATCTTGTAGTTGACCTCCTTGATGATGAAACGATTTGTCTGCACGCAAATTGGACATGGCTGCGGGTGTACTACGTGTTTCTGACTCCTCTGTATCCGAAGAGGGAGTGTTTGGAGCGGGTACACTTGGAATTTGTGTTGAAGGTTCACTGACTTGAAAAGTACGGCGTGTAGAATCTTTTAACCACCGAGTCCGTGTGATTGAGTGGTAAATGATATACGGCAATCCAACCCATGTGAGCAGATCATGAATTAAAAGTGCTGCGTTGGACCACCGGGGGCCAGCAAGCTTGAACTGCCATAAGATGATACCGGATAATAACCAGCCGATCAGAAGTGCGAGGACGATGATCGTATTTGCTTTTTGCCATGGCTTATTGCGAAGTTGCTTCCAATGCTTACTGGCCAAAAATAAGTAATAAACGACAGGAGCAAGCATCGCGAGACCCACAGCGATATGTAACCATTTTAACCAGACACGTCCGATACCCAGTGTTTCACGCCAGAAGCCACCAATTAGCATAAGACCAGAAACGGAGAGAATGACAACGATCCAGGCGTTCCAAGCATGAATGGAAACCAACTTTTTACCGTAACCCTTGCGCATCTTCTTTAACCAAAGTTTCAAATGTGTTCACCTCGTGTCATGGATTTGAGTTAAACGCAGGCAACAAGCAAAAATCTAATTGATGTACCACTTAAATAACAGTAAGCATTATTAGAGGGCATTGATAAGTTGCGTGATGATGTTCTCGTGTTCCTATTGATTGTATAACCTTAAAAGCCCTTTTAAGCACTTCCTTCAATTTAAGATACCTTATTATAAAGTTTTTGGATCACTTCCTTCAAATTTGTTCTTATTGGAGCTGTTACTTTTCTATATTTTCCTTTGCAAAGCCAAAAGCCGCTTCATATCGAACATTCGCTTCAGCAATTGACATCACTCTTATTGGAATATGAAAAAAATTAAATAAAGCACTTGCTAAAATAATGACAGCATGATATATTATTTCTTGTCGCTTCAAACAGACATTAGTCGAATAGCTTTGAAGAATGGCGAAAAATAATGTTGACAGAAACTTAGTTAACATGATATGATAAATTACCTGTGTGGTTGACGAAAGTTAACGAAAGATAGGTAACCAAGTTCCTTGAAAACTGAACAAATGGATAGTAACTTTTGATTTACAATGAATCGTCAGATTCAAAATGAGCTTATCGCTCTTTTCAATACCCCGATGAGTTGCGCAGTGTTTAACCACGCTGCGAAATTCATCTTTATTGGAGAGTTTGATCCTGGCTCAGGACGAACGCTGGCGGCATGCCTAATACATGCAAGTCGAGCGGACTTGAAGAGAAGCTTGCTTCTCGG
>Ga0105246_10001772_pt1 | contig 12922 bp, 18 predicted proteins | sample KBSM64metaG_FD_99694 | JGI IMG/M metagenome (GOLD analysis project Ga0105246, IMG submission 99694) | Miscanthus rhizosphere microbial communities from Kellogg Biological Station, Michigan, USA - KBS M6-4 metaG | ecosystem: Host-associated > Plants > Roots > Rhizosphere > Soil | place...
CGACGAACTCTTCGACGTCGTGGCCCTGCAGCTTGATCTTCGGTGCACCGTCTTGGGTGAATGCTGGTTGACCGTACTTGTCGGTCGCGTGAGCCAGGTGATACAGCTCGTGTTCGATCAGGGCGCAAAACTCAAGGTCACTGCACTGGGAGCAGTAGTCGGCTGCTAGGGTGATGATGAAGGCCGGAACGTCGCCGAACCAATCACGCATCTGTTGCTCCATCCTGGCCTTCTGCCAACCACCGGCGCGGAACGCTACCTGTTCGGCCTGGCCCAGGACTGTGCGGCCCTGCTTGGCGAAGCTCGACGATGCCCACATGATCCGGATGTCTGCATCCAGTAGGTGGGCATGGTCTTCGTTGTGAATGCTGCCGGTGTCAGCGAGAATCTCTGCTTGGAGCCATTCCCACACCTCGGGAGCAGGAGTAATGCGAACGCCAAAGTCGGACAATTCAAGCAACGATAGTGGCGGCATTGGTCGACTCATATCGTGCCCTTCTCTTGCCGTCTTGCAAGCTTGCGGGTATTCATGAACGGTTTTCTTATTTAACAAAGAGAGATCATGAATACGTTTTTTACGGTCTTCGCGGCCGGGGTAATGCCAATAATGGCAATCGTTCTTGTAGTCCTAGCATATCGACACAACATGAAGAAATGGCGAGCAAGGATTGACGCAGAGCTGCAAACAGCTTTGGACGAGCTGGGAGTTAGCGCTTACACATTGATCGTGGACAAGCTGACTTCGCCTAGCACTGACAGAACAGCTGACGTCTACCGTATCCTGCACGACGATCACGACCATTATTTCCTGTTCATGAAAATCGGAGAGCAACCCGCGGTGCTCAAACCTCTAAGCAAGGAGCGAGCCTTAATGGCGGCAAGGATGAATGGATAAGCTGGTTGACTGAGCAGTAACCCTAGTCTGCGCCACGTTCTAGCGCATTCGAAAACGTGGCGCGGATTATTGCTTCCTGCGGTCGATGCCACCCGGCGCCTTGTCGCAGCCCAAGCAATGTTCACAGCTCAGGTTCCGGCAGAGCCAGGATTTAACAGGCTGCCAGTATGTGACCATAAAGATGTGGCGGGCACCGGCGAGGGCCAGGGAGACGTGCAATGTCAGGCCAGCGGTGCTCGGGCCGAAGAAGACATTCTGGCTGCGCACCGACACAACGAAACCGGTGATGGCGATCGTGGTGTAGATCAGCTTCCCAAGAATGCCGTCCCTCACCTTGCCGCTCAGTACGCACCAGGTGGCCCACAGCGCGATAAGGCCGCAGGCGATGGAGTTGATCAGTTCAAGATTCATGGTGGATTGCCTCCCCCGAACCGCTGGCGGATAAGCGCCCAGAGGTCAGCGGCTTTGATGGCTCGGTTGATTGCTGCCAGGAGCGAGCCGCCGAACGTGCCCAGCAAGAAACCGATGCCGGCGACGATCTTGGGCTCGGTGACATTCAGGTAGGCGCTGACCATGCTCGTCAGGTACAGAGAGCAGGCCACCCCAGTGACCAAGAACACCATCCAAGCGCGCCAGTCGGACAAGTCGTCCTTATGCCACCAGCTCGCAACGACAGCCCCAATGAGACCCGCAATCAACAATTCGAACCTGTCGATCTTGTCGAGCAGGCGCTGTAGATACTCCATGCGCTCGACTCCGTGGGGCATGTTTGGGAATTGAATCGGCTCACACAGCACTCCCAGCTCGGAGCAATGGGTGTGGTGGAGCCGAAAACGAAAAGGCCCCGATCATGTCGAGGCCCTGAATAGGTGCGCGGTCTTTCCCGCAGTCATCCAAAGACCATTCCAGCGTCCACGCCCAAATGCATCGATCTCGCTAATCTGGTTTCGCGCCACCTTGGAAGCACAGTGAGATCAGGATGCACGGGCTGCCGGTTTTTCCCCCAGCGCCGCACTACTGGCTCATCAGCGTCCAGGCCTAACAGAAGGAAGCCTCGGGAACGACGGAGCTTGATCCTTCCCCCACAAAAAAACCCGACATGATAGTCGGGCTTCAAAGGACTCGTTTCATTCAGCAGCTAAAAAGCCGCATGGTTATTGATGCATAGATAACAAGAATTAAATGCCACCTGGAGAATCCAGGATCTGCCTGACTTTACGAGCGAGGTCGTGAGGCAGATACGGCTTCGATATCACTTCAAATTCCGATCCACCTGCATCCGTGCGCTCGATGGAGTTTTCTGCATAACCGGTAGTAAGCAATACCTTGGTCTTCGGCATGCGTCTCCTGACCTCTCTCGCCAGCATTACCCCATTCATACCACCAGGCATGATTAAATCTGTGAAAAGAAGATCGTACTTTTCGCCGGCTTCGTATCGCTTTAACGCCTCACGCGCATTCAGCGATATTTCAGTAGTGTACCCGTAATCCTCAAGCACCATCTTAACTAGCTCAGCAACGTCTGGACGATCTTCTACGATCAGGACCTTTTCAGTACCATCCTCATAGTCAGACTTCTGCCTATTCTCCTCGGGCGTAACGGAAGCCGTATCAACAGGGAAGTACAAGCGAAGGGTTGTGCCAATACCTTCTTCTGAATAGATCCGAGCTACCCCACCGGACTGCTTGGCAAAACCATAAACCATAGACAATCCCAATCCAGATCCTTTGCCCTCATCTTTGGTGGTAAAAAATGGATCCATCACCCTATCGCGAATCGTTGAAGGCATACCAATGCCGTTGTCCGTTACCGATATGCTTACATAAGAGCCTGGGAAAAGTCCTTCGTAAGATGTGGCCAAGTCTCGAATACTGACGTTTCTTGTTTCAACGAATACTTTCGGATTATTACGACCTATCAATGCATCGCGCGCATTGATGAAGATATTCAGGAGCGCCATTTCCGCTTGAGTAGGATCGATTCGGCAATTTTGTAACGAATCGTCTAGATCAAGTTCAATCCTGACGCCACTACCAAATGTCCGCTCAATCAGCGGCTCGACGAGTCCAACCAGGGTGTTTAAATTCAAAACCCGACCTTGCAGCTTTTGCTTTCGCGAAAAAGCCAATAGCTGCTTCGTCAGTGTACTGGCCTTCTCGACTGCAGATTTTGCGTGGAAAGCGCTCTTTTTGATCCGCTCTAGGTTTGCTTCAGGCTTTTCGACAGCACTACCAATTAGATCGACATAGCCGCCTATGACCTGGAGGAGATTGTTGAAGTCATGCGCGATCCCGCCGGTGAGCTGGCCAAGCGCTTCCATTTTCTGAGCTTGTCTCAGCCCTTCCTCTGCATCGCGTCGTCGGCTCACGTCCAACTGCGAGGCAAAGAAATAAATCAAATCGCCCTTTTCGTTATAAATAGGAGATATGAACAACGCGTTCCAAAAGCTGCTGCCATCTTTTCTGTAATTCAGAATCTCAGTGGAGAACTCTTGCTTCGCTTTTATGGCGTTCCTGATCGAGGTTACGACGTCCCTATCGGTATCCACCCCTTGGAGAAAACGACAATTTTTGCCAAAAATCTCGTCGTGCTCGTAACCCGTCATCTCCAAAAAAGCTTGATTGGCGAAAATTATCGGGTTGTTTGGCGAATTGGGGTCCGTGACGATCATCGGCATGCGAGTCGTTTCAACAGCAGCGAAAAAAATATCTTTAGGGTGGTCAGATATATCGGCAGAGACATTATCGTCTACCCGAAGGTCTTTATGCGGCACACATGCCTCCAGCCAAAATAGAAGTCGTATGAGTTACTGATTCTACTCAAATTTCTTTCGGCTGGAAAAAAACCCGGCGAGTGGCCGGGTTCAGAGTTTCGTGTGCGTTTCGCGTTACTTGTGCACTATGGGAAAAGTACGCTCAAAACCCCGTCATGTCAACATCATTATGCCGCCTCTTGATCTTTTTCCGCATGAATCACCTGCCACACTGGCTGTTGTGCCTGAATATCCACTTCCTTGATCACTTCTTTCAGGGATTCCCACAGGTCAAGCCAGTCGCGCGTCCAGTTCTTTGGGTCAATGGTAACGCCGAAGAAGGTGTTCATCTCGGCAGCGACCCGCGCCGGCCCCCACTCGGCAGATCCGGCCACCTCCCCCTTGTACGATTGCAGGGCCAGGGTAACCAGGTACTGCGCCTTCACGCGCTTGGCGGATGTCAGGTCTGGCAGCGCAGCCTTTGCGGTGATCAGCAGCACCGCATTCAGCAGGTGCCGCATGTTCATCGCTGGGTGATAGAGATAGTGCCCGAACTGCTGCACCTGGAACGGCAGAGTGTCTATGGCGCGCAAAACCTTACCTATGGTCGCCAGGTGAGCGGCGCGGGCGGTGGAGCGACCAACCGGTGTCCCGCGCGTCTCGCTGATGCTGATCTTCTGCCGCACAACCTGGATGCGCTCTTCCTTGTCATCTCCAAGCGCAGCAAAGACTGCCTCGGCGCGGCGCATGCGCTGGCCTTTCTTGATCGGTGCGGATTGCGCTTTGTCGATTGCCACAGCGCTGATCGACGCGTTCGATTCATGTTGTGCTTCGGTCCACACCTGTCTTGCATTGATCAGCTTCATGCGGCTTCCCCTTTTTTCAGTTCTCTGGTCATTGCTCGATACTTGGCCTTGATGGCCTTGATCTCTTCCACGGTGTACTTGCATGGCGGGTGTAGACCTTCCAGCCAGGCCACCTTCTCGGCGCCGATGCGCAGCACCAGGCGGATGCGGTACTCCACGGCGTTGCCGGAAAGGTTGCGGTTGCACTTCACACACTGCCGGTGGATGTTCAGCGGCTCGAAGCGCAGCTCCGGGCAGGCGCCGACGGAACGGTAATGTCCGGCGTCCCAGCGGCTGCCGGTCATGAGGTCGTTGTCGTTGGGCGCCGAGTCGCAACTGATGCACGGCAAGTACGCGTCGCGAAGGCGCACGTACGCATTCACTGCGGCCTGGGCCTCACGCAGGTGATCCGCCCTACTCTTCAGCTTCTCCTTACGGACTTTGATCTCGCGGCGGTTAACCTGGGCCAGCGACTTGCGCGCCTTCGCCTGATTCACGTCCTTGATGGCCAAGCCGCATTTCGGGCTGCATACGGCTTGGCCCAGGCGCTGCGGCGGGAAGCTGATGCCGCATGCGGGGTTCTTGCACTTCTTCGTTTTGGGTTGCTTGGCGATCATGCAGCCTCCTTGCTGAGCAGATCATTGAAAACCACACCCTGGCCTGTGAAATAGGCGGCGATGCGGTCGGTGTAAGCGACGCCCTGGGCGCGGTTGAACAGGCTAGTCACCGGGAAGCCGTCAGGGCCGAACAAATGGCATTCGCCCATCATTGCCAGCTTCGTCTCGTATGGCAGATGACGCATGACCCGGTACCACTCGGCCTGGAACCCAGCGTCCTCGTTCAGCAGGATCTGCACGCCGAAGTGCAGCTTGCAGTAACGGCGGGCGTCGGCCGCATCGCCGATCTGGGTCATCTCGGCGATGCGCTTGTACATCCCGAACCACAGCCGGTTCTGGTCGAGCGTACGGTCCTTGCCAGCGCGCAGGGAGACCACCACAAACTTCTTGTCCCGGTACATGGTGGTCAGGCATGTGATGGCCTCAGTGAGCTTGGCCTGGCAGTTGACGCTGATCTTGTCGGTCATTGCACCGCCCTCTTCTCTTCCAGCTCTCGGGCCTGCTTGATAAGGAACGCCCGGCGATCTGCCAACTCATTGGCTGCTTCAATGCGCATCTCGTCTTTTTTCTCAGCGCTGGCGGTGCGCATCTCCAGCATTGAGTTCTTCACCAGTTCGAGCTTCTGGCGAAGCGCTGGCGCCGGCCGCGTAACGGTGCCGGTGAGCAAGCCGGCGATGGCACGACCGTCCTCTGTGATCGGCTCGACACTCAGGTCTGCCAGGTACTTCTGGGCGTGCTCACGAGGAATGCGCTTCAGCTCCATCGCCTTGGTCACAGCTTGGATACGGCGGTTGGCGTCGAAGCCTACGGATACGTGCCAATTGACGGACTTCGCATCCTCGCGGGCCCGGCTCACGAACCGCTGATAGGCGTCGATGAACGCCATACGCGCACCGATTTTGTCACCGCCATCCAGGATGGGTTTCGCGGCAGCCAGTGCCAGTTGGATCTCGTCGGTCAGCACCACGGTTTCATATTCGTCGTTGGTGGTCATTGCTATGGCCCAGGCCTCGTCCTTCCCAGGGCGGCCGTCGGAGGTTTGAACGCGCTGCAGGATGTCGGCCATAGCCAGCTTGCCCTTCACTTCGAAGCGGCAGGACTTCAACGCGGCTTTGACGACGGGTACCTGATAGGCGCAGAGGTCTTCGGCCATCATCGCGGCAGTGCCTGGGTTCATTTCCTGACCCATGGCCTCGGCGGTTGCGCAGATGGCGGCGGCCAGCCCTGCAACCTGCTGGTCGTTCATTTCAGAGGTATTCACTGCGGTCACCTGATTGGCGTTTGGCCAGGACCATCTGGGCGGCCTGCTCGGCTGCGGAGTGGTTCGCCTCGGTCCGTTCCATCTGGCGTGCGGTCGTCCCGTTGATGCGCTGCCCGGTCACCCACTGGGTGTGGTAGCTCTCGGCGTTGGCCAGCAGTTCGTTGAGGCTGTGGCACTTGCGCAAGACGGCGGCATCGCTGGTTTTCAGGAAGTGCGCCGCGACGTGGTGGGCAACATCGGCGCCGAGGCGGTCGACCAGTTGGCCGAGCTGGCCGCCAACCTTGGCATTCCACACCGGCCACGCGCCGTAGCGTTTGCGGTAAGCCATTGCGTAGTTCGCCCAAACCTTGAAGGTTTTGCAGGTCTGGTCCTTGGGGCCTGGCATGTCGGCGGGGATCTCAACCCGAGGAGTGTCGGTGCGATCCACCACCAGCACCAAGCCGCGCGACTGAGCCGGCTTGCCGGTGGCGTCCTGCAAGTCCTGACTGGTGCCCTGATTGGTACCCTGATGATTGGTATCCTGATTTGTCGGAGATTTTTCCGACCCTTGCCCGGATTTTTTTCCGACCTTGCTCGGAGATTTATCCGAGGTAGATCGGATTTTTTTCCGACCCTTATTGTTTGGCGGGGTCGGATATTTTTCCGACCCGTCGAGTTTCTGGTTCCACTCGACAGCCTTCTCTGTGAGGCGGAATAGTGTGATGTTCGAAGTGCTGGAAAGCTCAATCAAACCCGCCTCTTCCAGGGCCTTCAGCATGCGATAAGCAGTGTCCGGCTTGTCAGTGAGCAGCGGCAGCTCCTCGATGATCTTGGCCTTGCTCAGCGCGAAGAAGATCCCGTCATCGGTCTTGATTGGCTTGGTCCAGCTCGGGCAGCCGTAGACGAAGGCGAACAGCAGGGCCTGCTGAGAATTCAGTCCCCACTCCAGCGCCTTCACCTGGTTAATCGTGACGGTGTATTGCATGTCAGGCCGCCAGGTAAACTGTATGCGAGCTATTGCGCGCCACGTTTTCAGATTGCGAAAAACGTGGCGCAAGAATGGTTGGGCTATTGATCGTTTGATTGGCTTGGTGCATGATTCGCTCCACAAGTTTGTTGCTGTTGAAAGAGCCGGGATTGCGCCCCGGCTTTTTTGTGTCTGAAATTCAGGCTGCTTTCACCGACTGCTTGAACACTTCCAGGCTGACGATCACTTCCTCGGCCTCCTTGAGCAGTTCGGACTTCTCGCGAGTGCAAACGCGGCCATCGGCCTGGGCGTCGAACGCAAGGCGGGTCACATCGGCCAGGTCAGCGTGCAGGCGCAGCAGCGCAGAGTTGAGGTTGATGCCTTCGGGCTTTTCCTTTGGCACCAAGTCGAAACCGAAAGCCTCGGCCCAAGCCTTCAGCGGGCGGAAGTCCTGGGTGAACTTCATAATCCGGTGCAACTCTTGGACGTTCAGTTTGTGGCTGTCGTAGTCCGGGTTCGCCTTTTGAGAAAGCAGCGTCTTCGAAGAGAAGCTGGCTCCCTCTGCAATCCGTCCTGCCCCGTGGTCGTCAACCACGTCATAGATCGCCTTCATCAATTCCTGCATGTAACACCTCGAAATTCTTTACGTGGCGCCCTGCAGGTGCAGAGGCGATCATTTGCTCAATGGAACGGCGGACAGGGTTGTCAGGCGGCTGTCTTCTTCGGATGGGCCTCGGCAAGAAGCCAAGAAGGTTTGAATGGCTTGCCATTCGCAGAAGCCAGGGCGGCGATTCTTTCTGCGTACCGTGTCTCCCCGGTGTATTCGGTGCGGGGCAAGCAGTCGGCGGTAAGCCACTTGTAAACGGCCCTTGGTGTCTTTCCGCATGCCAGGGCAACCACCGGAACGCCGCCGGCATCATCAATTGATTTCTTAAGCGGGCTCATGTGGCCTCCAAGCGAAATATGAACTTGCAGTACATATTATGTCGGAACTGAAAGTACATGCAAGGCCATGCGATATTGAACCTATGGTTCAAATCGAAGAGATACGCGCAGCGTTCGCCTCTCGCCTAAAAAAATCCGTTGCCGCAAAAGGCATCGATCAATGGGGCGCGGGCGCTCGACTGTCTGAAATAGCCAAAGTCACCCCGAAGGCAGCCAGCAAATGGCTGAACGGCGAGGCAATACCAGGTCCTGCCAAAATGCAGGCTATAGCCGAAGCGCTCGACGTGAAAATCGAGTGGCTACAGCATGGGGTGGGTGATGAGCCGGGCCACTCTAGCTTGCGAGTGACCAAAGACTCAGCGAGCGCGGATACGCTATCTGCCGCCGATCTAGTGCGTGACATGCTTGAGAAGCACGGAAAGGGTTTGCCTAAAGAAGTACGTCAGCGCATTGCGTCAGCGGCAAATGAGCCAGCAAGCAACGTCATAACCGTCGACTTCTCCCGCCCTGGCCAGGTCGGCGACGAGGTGTGGATTGCTCACTACGACGTGCGCGCAGCGATGGGTGGCGGGCAGATCCCGCACGAATACCCGGAAATGCTCCAGGATATCAGGGTCAGCCCCAAGCATCTGCGGGATCTCGGCCTTACGTTCAAAGAGCACTTCCACCTGAAGATGATCACCGGGTGGGGTCAGTCGATGGCGCCGACGATCAAAGACCGCGACCCGCTGCTCGTGGACATCACGATCAGGGAATTCACCGGAGACGGTATCTACCTCTTCTCCCACGACGACATGCTGTACGTGAAGCGTTTGCAGAAGAAGGGTAAGGACCAGTTCAAGATGATCTCGGACAACAAGCATCACGACCCTCAGGACATCCGGGTGGATGACACCCACATTCTGGCCCGGGTGCTGTACGTGTGGAACGGCCTGCCGGTGTGATGCCGCAGTCCGAAAAAATGAAGAGAGTGGGCGCGCGGTTTGGCGCCCCGGGATGCTCTAATATTTATTTAGCGCGCAGCGCATGGAGATACGTGTGAGCGAGGATAAGCCAGTGGCATCGCCTGACGGCAATGAGCCATTCAAAATATCATTTGACGAGGCCGTGAGCTTTTTCCAGGCGGTATGCGACGATGCGCTGTGCTCGGCTTGCGGCACGGCAGAGTGGGAAATACCAACTATAAAAGGCGATGACAACATTTGTGCCCTCAAAAAGTCAGGCTTAAGTGTCAATGGAAGATCAATTCTCAATCTTGAAATTGAATGTCTCAATTGCGGCCTGCTACGTGCGCACCGCGTTGCCAGAATAAGAGAGTGGATAGATAGTCCCAAATCTGTAGAAATCGACGATGAGTAAATTTGAAAAAGGAATTTTCAATGAAGCACATTTACCTAGGGCGCAGTTCGTCAGGGGTGACAATCGCACGAAAACGTCTAATACTGCTGCCATGAACGACATCACGCGCGAAGAACTGAGCTCAACGTTATCTGCTATTGAAGAGCGGATGGATAAGCGCATCGAAAGGATGGAGTACGATGCGGAAAAGCGCGTGCTGGACTACAAAAGTGAGCTTGCACTTCGCGATGAGCAAGTCAGGCGAGAAGTTGATCTACGCCAAGAATCCTTCCGCTTTGAGCAAGCCGCGAGAGACGCGGCGCTTTCAGAAAAATTTTCTGGCTTCCTTGCTGCTCAGGCTGAACGAGATAAGGCTTGGGAAAAAATTTCTGAAGCCAGATTCGATCGTATCGAAAAGGATGTGAGCAGTATAAAAACGGATACCAAAAAGGTCTCCGATGATGTGAATGGGATCAAGGTAACCATGGCCAAGTACCTTGGTGCTGCTGTCGTTATTGGTGCCCTTGCATCGGCAGCACTAGGCGCGGCCGCAAAGCACCTGCTCGGATAATGCACCCTCTCGAATACGCCCGGCCCAGCGCCGGGCTTCTTGTTTCTGCCCTCCTTGCTACACTTTCTGCTCCTATTCTCGGAGCCTTTCTATGCCTGCGCCCTACTCCCTCCCCGATATGATCGAGCGCATCTACGAGAACCAGCTCGCCCTGGAGGCGGCCATCATGGAGCTTTCACTGTGGGCTGAGCAACAGGACGGCGCTCACGTTGGCGATAACATCCGCGGCGCCCTGGAATCGGCCAGAACGCCGGGCACATCAAGCAGGGCCTGGCCTGGCTACGAGCAAGGGAGAAGGATTGACGCCCTGCCCATGGATGGTGGCTGTAAGCCACGAGTGGTAGAGTTCTGGCTCAATTACGGGAGGGATACCATGCGTTACCGCGCACCAGTCGCAGCAGTTGCTTTTTTAATCTCGATCTCCGCAACTGCTGGTGTATTCAAGGACGAAACAGATCGGTTCACAGGAAATAGAGCGGTGGCGTGGGATTCGCTACCTTCGCGGGCCAATGAATTCTCTTTCTCTACGGTAGCCCTATTTTTTAAAGGTTCGACGGCGCCTGGATATTACAAAGTGCAGCTAATGACTTGGAGCGACAGCGCGGAATTCCGGAACTGCCATCACACCAACTGGCTGGTCGATGGCGTGCTTGATCCTTATCTAGAATATGAGTACTCAGCAACGGGCGCTGGATCTGCAACGATTGAGCGCTTCGATAAGCAGGTGGACCGGGCAAACCTTCAGCGCCTAGCTTCGGCCAAGCTTATAGAGTTCCAAGTCTGCGGCACTGAGGGGAAGATTTCCCAAAGCGATATGGACGGCATGCGCAAGGTCGTCGACGCAACAAAGTAGAATCCGATACTTTTTTGGAAAGCCCGCACAGCGCGGGCTTTTTCATGCCCGCTAGAAAGGCGCTGGCTCCTCTTCAGGCTCAAACTCAGCCTCTCCCTTCCTTGCCACCTCGGCTTCCTGCTGCTGCCATCTGACCGTCACGCTCCCGTCATCATTGAGCGTCAACTCAAGCTCGTCCGTCTCGGCGATCAGGCTCAGCACCTCTTCCCACTCACGATCCCCATCTGTGTCAAGGCGATGAATCGTCACCCAGCGCTGCGCCTGCGCCACGGGGTGGTTGATCATCGATGAGACGCGCAATCCCAGGCGTGCCATGCCGCTCATTTCTTGCCGTGCTGCCGGTGCCGCCGGCTTCTTCGCCATGAAATCACCTCCCGATTAAATACTGTATATATGTACAGTTATAACGCGAGCATAGCGAACCGCTGGCTCAACGTAAATCCCAATTCGTCTGCCGTTTTTCCCCTCTCCACAAGTGAACCAGAAAATTATGTACTTTTGGTACTTGACTGAATGTGAACTAGTAGTTCATATTTAACCCATCGCAGCGACACACAGCCACTGCGAACCGCTCTTTAACAACCAGACGTGACCACCGCGACGTACCCAGGCCATTACCTGGGTCGGAAGAAGCTAAATCGCCGCCCATGCAGCCTCTGGATAGCTGCCGTACTCCCTCATGTGAGTACGCGAAACCACGCAAGCCAGCCAGGAAGAACACCGGACACGAAATGTGTGACCTGGCCAGAGATATGAATCGGGCGATGCGCGTGGTGGAGACAATAGATTTCACTGGCAGGCCTTCGCAAGAGGGCCTGACGGGAAATCAAAGGAGAGCACGGCAATGAGCAAAGATCAGCATAAAGAGCATCAATTATGTGCCGTCAGGCGGCTATCGCGGCACGGCGAGGCGGCTTTAAAAGCTTTAGGAGAGACGCTGTGAAGGCCGCACTTCTGCATCGACGAATGGCCCGAAAATCAGCATGACGGACCTTTTCACTGATGCCCATCCAGAGCGGTGGGCATTGGGAAAACAACCGGAGCGTGACCATGAACAAAGAAGAGATTTACGACAGCCAGATCAGCCCGCTCATGCAGCAGGTTATTGCGATCAGCAAGGGACACGGCATCGCGATGATGGCGAGCTTTTCCATTGGTCACGATGGCGAGGGGCCGAACGGCGAAGATTGCTCGAATTTTACGTGCAACACGTTGCTGCCTGATGGAGCTGGCGAGCCATACCCAGTTTTTGCACAGGCGAACGCATTGATCCGCCGCAACGGCCGGCCTGCTCCACTGATGTTCACCACAGATCATGGCGACGGCACCAAGACCATGACAGCGGTCATCTGAACAACCAGCGCCGCGTCAGCCGGTCGTTAACTGCCCGATCCTCTCATCGAGAGGTATCTGGGTTTAACAAGAAATCTCACAACGGTTCGAAAGTCCATTTCGGAATGATTTCGTCGCTTGGGCGAATGGTGAGATTAAGAACGATGTCCGTGAAAGGACCATTAGGTTTACTGAAAGGCATGCAATAGACCGGACCAAAGATGCACGGGCAAATTGTCATGTTGAAGCCTTCCCCGGAGTCAGAGAACTCATACTTCAACCGCTTTACCAATGCAGCTTCAACCGCGTCAACATCGATCGCGTCAACCATGCGCTTTGAATCGAAAAGCAGTTGGGCTGTGGCTTTAAGATTACCTTTATCGATAAAAAAACTGTACATCGCTACTTTCCTACAGGTGGTGGGTTGGATCGTATTTGACCCTAACCGACATCAAAACGCCACCAGTAGCACAATTCCCACTACGCCCCCCCCCCCCCGAATGAACCCACCTCGCCCCCCCCGGCAACCCCCGGGGGGCATGAGTGTTGACGAAAACAGGGGAACA
>Ga0105246_10001778_pt1 | contig 12883 bp, 9 predicted proteins | sample KBSM64metaG_FD_99694 | JGI IMG/M metagenome (GOLD analysis project Ga0105246, IMG submission 99694) | Miscanthus rhizosphere microbial communities from Kellogg Biological Station, Michigan, USA - KBS M6-4 metaG | ecosystem: Host-associated > Plants > Roots > Rhizosphere > Soil | place: Michigan...
AGGGTTACGGCGGTCATAGCGTGGGGGAAACGCCCGGTCCCATTCCGAACCCGGAAGCTAAGACCCACAGCGCCGATGGTACTGCACCCGGGAGGGTGTGGGAGAGTAGGTCACCGCCGGACACTATTTAGGCTCAGGCCCCGACAATCACGTCGGGGCCTGACGCATTTAACAACCAAACCACAAGACAACAACCCCCCCCAGGACCCGGCCAGCACCGCCGTCGAGCCCTACCAGCACGAACTGGGAGAGCATCCCCCGGTTTCCTGCAGGATGTGAGGAAGCGTCGGGGTAAACCCTGCAGGACCTGAGGAAGCGTCGGGGGAGGGGTGTGACGTTCGGCGCGGCGGGTAGAGTTGACGTCCATGAACAGCCTCTTCAGCCATGCGGATGATTCCATCCCGGACCATGCCGAGTCACGGGATGACCTGGGACCGGTGATCTGCACGGTGACCGTTCCTGGATCAGTTGCCCAGGCGTTCGCGGGCTTCACCGATCACACCCATTTGTGGTGGCCCCTGGAATCGCACGGCGTCTACGGGGCAGGTTCCTATGTGGAGTTCGAAGAGAACCTGATCCTTGAGACAGCTGAGGATGGCAGGACAACCATCTGGGGCACCATCGATGACTGGCAGCCGCCACTGTCCTTCCATGCCACCTGGCACCCCGGAACCACCGCGCTCTGGTCCACGGAGCTACGCGTGGCCTTCAGAGCCGTGGAGTCCGGGACCGAGGTCCGGCTGGTCCATGACGGCTGGGAGGGTGCCGAGGATCCATCGGCAACGCGCGCAGCATATGCAGCGGACTGGCCGGACGTCCTCAGCCGCTTTGTTCGGTTCATGGGCGGAACGGTCCCCGAAGGGAAACAAGCCTAGGCAGGCGGTACCGCTGTGCTGGTCCGGATGATGAATTCCGTCCGGTACTCCCGGTCCACAGTGGCGGGAACCGCAGAAGTTTTCCCGGCGTCCTCCTTGGCGCCGGCGCCGAGCCTTTCAAGCAGCAGCTTGGCTGCCAGCGCGCCCTGGCCACGCGCATCTTGGTCAATGGTGGTCAAACCGAAGACTTCACCCAGTTCGTGTCCGTCCATGCCGATCACGGAAAGGTCCTGCGGCACGCGCAGGCCGAAATCGCGGGCGGCCAGAATAGTGCCGATTCCCATCTCGTCCGACGCCGCAAAGACCGCTGTGGGGCGCTCGGCCGTGCCAAGGAGGCGGCGGGCACAGGCATAGGCGCCCTGGATGGTGAAATCCGCTGACACCTGCCATTCCGGCCGGACACTGAGGCCGGCGGCTTTCATTGCTTCTTCAAAACCGCCCTGCCGGATCCCGGGCAACTTAAAGTCCTGGTTAAGCTCGGCGAGGCCGGTCATGTGGGCGATGCGAGTGTGACCCAGGTTGATGAGATGGTCGGTTGCCATCCGGGCTAGCCGGGCGTCATCGATTCGGATACTTGAGGCACCCTCCAACGCGCCACCAATTCCCACAATCGGCCGGTGTATGGCATGCAGCTGCTTGATTTCGCTATCGCTGAGCACCAGCGCCACCGCGATCACTGCGTCCAGCCGTTTGCGGAGCAGGAAGTCGTTCAGGAGGCTGTGGCGGCGTTCCGGTTGAAAACCCACGTTGTAGAGCGTCAGGTCATAGCCGGCGTCCAGCAGCGCGACGGACACACCCTCCATCACGGACGAAAAGTACCAGCGGTGCACCGAGGGGACCACCAGCCCCACATTGTGGTTACGGCCGGATGCGAGGCTGGAGGCATGGTAGGACGGCACAAAACCGAGTTCTTCCGCGGCTGCCTGCGCGAGCTGACGGCTCTTGGGCGAAACGTTTGCCTTGCCACTGAGCGCGCGGGAGACGGTGGCAATGGACAGCCCTGCCCGGTCTGCTACGTCCTTGATGCCCGCCAGTCCCACTACTCGTCGCCGCTCCCATCGATCCGCAGCCACACGGTTTCTCCGGAAGCCAGAAAGTGTCCTGCGTCTGGTTCCGCGCTGCGGACCAGGACGTCCCCCGCAGGCATCTCCAGGGGTTCGTGGTTCAGGTTCATAAGCACCAGCGTAGCGCCGTTCACATAGCCCAGCGACGAGCCCGTGCACCATTCCTCTGCCCAAGCGAGAGATCCCCGGCCCAGGGCCAGTTCCCGACGAAGGGCCAGCATTTTCCGGTAGAGGGACAAGTGCGACGACGGCGACGCCGCCTGGGTGTCCCTGGCCAGTTCAGCGAAGCTCGCCGGCAGCGGAAGCCAGGGATCCTGGCCGGAACCGAAACCGTTGTGACGCTCGGCGGCACGCCAGGGGAGCGGCACCCTGCAGCCGTCGCGTCCCAGCCGGGTTCCGCCGGTACGCGCAAACGTCGGATCCTGCCGCAAGCCCTCCGGGATGTCGATGCCGTCCGGCAGGCCGAGCTCTTCACCCTGGTACAGGTAGGCGGCACCTGGCAGCCCGAGCATGAACATGGAGGCCGCGGCTGCACGCCGGCGACCGAGGGTTGTATCCGGCTGAGGGTCCGCGGGGCCAATGCCGTCCCCGTCGCGCGGTCCGGGGCCGTTGTAGCCGAATCGGGAGGCATGCCGGACGACGTCGTGATTGGAAAGCACCCACGTGCTTGGTGCCCCTACGGCATCCAGGGAAGTCAGCGAATCGGTGATGACGGACCGCAGACGCCAGACGTCGAGCCCGGCATGCAGGTAGGGGAAGTTAAAGGCCTGATGCATTTCGTCGGGCCTTACCCAATCCGCCAGCCGTGGCAATGGATCGACGTTGGCTTCGGCACACAGGATGCGGTCCGGACCATACTCGTCAAGGATCAGGCGCCAGGCACGGAAGATGTCATGCAGGGCAGGCTGGCCGAACATGGGGGCCTCATGGCCCGGGAAGCCGTCCGAGCTGCTGCCGTCAGCCCTGCCGCCCCATTCCGGGAGCCCGGGGGCCTTGACCAGGGCATGGGCCACGTCCACGCGGAAGCCGGAAACGCCGCGGTCCAGCCAGAAACGGAGCACCCGTTCAAATTCAGCGTGGACGGCGGGGTTGTCCCAGTTGAAGTCGGGTTGCGAGGAATCAAAGAGATGCAGGTACCACTGGCCCGGCCGGCCATCAGCCCCGACTGTGCGGGTCCACGCCGGACCGCCGCAGTGGGACTGCCAGTTGTTGGGCGGTTCGTGGCCATCGGGGCCCAGCCCGTCGCGGAAAATAAACAGATCCCGTTCGGGGCTGCCTGCCGGCGCGGCGAGGGCGGCCTGAAACGCCATGTGCTGGGCCGAGCAATGGTTGGGAACAAGGTCCACAATGACTCTCAGGCCCAGGCGGTTTGCCTCGGCCATCATGACGTCGAAGTCGCCCAAAGTGCCGAATATCGGGTCCACGTCGCAGTAGTCGCTGACGTCGTAACCGGCGTCGCGCTGCGGGGACCGGTAGAAGGGGGACAGCCAGACGGCGTCCACATCCAATTCTGCTAGCTGGTGCAGTTCCTGAGTTATGCCTGCAATGTCTCCGATGCCGTCGCCGTTGAGGTCGCGGAATGACCGGGGATACACCTGGTAGATGACGGCCGAGCGCCACCAGCCGGGAGCCGTGTCCGCATCATGGATGAGGGTCAGCGGGCCTGTCAATGGGGCTGTGGCGGAGATCACTGTTTCAACGGACATGGAGACGAGTTTAGGACGCGCTAGCGCAAAAATGAAAACGCTTCCAGTCATATGACACAAAGGGTGCTGATAGTCAAATGATTAGACGAAATAACAGTATGGAAGCGCTTCCAAAAATAGCTGAGCGGGAGTGCCTCCAGCGCTCGTCCAGCGTGTCCGCCCTAGACTTGGTGAACAGATGCGACGACGGAACTGGAGGCTGCGTGGGCAGCATAGTTGAAGACTTGGAAGGCGCGCTGGGGCTTGCCAAGGTCAGCACGGACGAGGCCTTCCTCGCCTTGTATGCGGTGGACCAGGCACCTGTCCTGGATTACCAGCTGCCTGCCGCCGTCGTCTTCCCGGAAACGGTGGCGGACGTGCAGGCTGTGGTGCGGAGCTGCGCGGACCGGGGGATAGCTGTCGTGGCTCGCGGCGCAGGAACAGGCGTTTCAGGCGGCGCGCATGCAAGCAGGAATTCGGTGGTCCTGTCCTTGGAACGGATGAACCGCATCCTGGACCTGAACCCGGACGACGAGACCGCCGTCGTCGAGCCCGGTGTCCTGAACGTAGTCCTGAACGAGGCAGCGGCAGCGCACGGGCTGATGTTCGCGCCGGACCCTGCCAGCTTCCGGATCTCCACCATCGGAGGCAACGTTGCCACCAACGCGGGCGGGCTGCGTTGCGCCAAGTATGGCGTCACCAGGGATTCTGTCCTCGCCCTGGACGTGGTGCTGGCCGACGGTTCCCTGATCCACACAGGTCACCGGACGTTCAAGGGCGTGGCAGGCTATGACCTGACCGGGCTCTTTGTTGGTTCGGAAGGGACGCTGGGGATTGTGGTGGGTGTGACCGTCCGGCTCAAGTACTTGCCGCGGGACGTGCAGACCATTGCTGCGTTCTACCCGGACTTCAGGCTGGCCGCCTCCGGTGTGCTGGCGGTGGGCCGGGCCCGTGTCCAGCCGGCCATTATGGAACTGCTCGACGGCGGCACGCTTGCCCAGCTCGACGACCTCCACGGCTCGGACCTGAGTTCCCGCGGCCGCTCACTTCTCCTGATCCAGACTGACGGCTTCGGCGCCGCCGCTGAAGCCGACGTGATCCGCACGGTCCTCGCTGCCGGCGGCGCCCTGGTCACCACGGAGTCCACTGCCGAGGCGGAGCAGCTGGTGGAGCTGCGGAGGAGCAGCCGGGGTGCCGAGGTCGATGACGAATACCGGGTGGGCGAAGACGTTGCCGTGCCCCGCTCACGCCTCGTGGACTATATCGCGGCGCTGGAAGCAATGGCAGGAGCTTATGGGGTGAACCTGAAAGTGGTCGCGCACGCCGGAGACGGCAATCTGCACCCCACGTTCTGGATTGACCGGGTGGACCGTGCCGTTGACGAAGACGCCATGAAAAGGCTGAACCTTGCCCTTGATGCCTCCATCGCCACTGCCCTGGAGATGGGCGGCACCATCACCGGCGAACACGGCGTAGGACAGTACAAGCTGCGGTGGCTCGGCCTGGAACAGCCGGAACCCGTCAGGGAACTGCAGCGCAGGATCAAGATGCTCTTTGACCCTGCCGGCATCCTGAACCCGGGCAAGGCAATCTAGCCTGGTTGGGCGGGGTGCGCTTAGTCGTCCACGTCCGGGTACTCGTCGATGGTTTCATCGCCGCCGTACCTTGACTCCTCGGTTTCCACTTCCAGGATCTTGAGCAGCTGGGTGTCGGGATTGAGCATGATTGCGGCCTCGTCCCGGCGGTGGCGAAGGATGGAGTCGATGTAGGACTGCACTGCTTCCGCAAGGGGGATGTGCCGTTCCTGCTTTTCGGACATGTACCACCGGTGCTCCAGTACCTCGTGCACGGCTTCCGCCGGTTCGAGCTTGCCGGAGAGGTCCCGCGGAATGGAACGGACGATCGGTTCGAAGATCTGGCTGACCCACAGGTGGGCGCTGTATTCCTCGTCCATGTCCGGGTTGTTGTCGGCACGGAAGGTGTCCATGTCGTTGAGCAGGCGTCGGGCCTGGTTCTCCTGTGCATCCAGCCCGGTCAGGCGCAGCAGCCGCCGTTGGTGGTGTCCTGCGTCCACCACCTTGGGCTGGAGCTGGATGGTTGAGCCGTTCTGGGTGGTCTTGATGGCGTATTCCTCGACGTCGAACCCGAGTTCGTTCAGCCGCCGGATACGGGCGCCTACACGCCAGCGCTCGCCGAGTTCGAAGGATTCCTTTTCGGTCAGCTCGGCCCACAGGCGGCGGTAGCTGTCCATGATGAGCTCACTGGTGGCAACAGGATCCACCTTGTCCTCAATCAGGCCGCCGTCGAGCAGGTCCATGAGCTCACCGGCGATATTCACGCGCGCGATTTCGAGATCGTACTCCCTCTGGCCGGTGGACAGGTCCGGGTACAACTCGCCGGTTTCGGCGTCCACGAGGTAGGCGGCGAAGGCGCCGGCGTCGCGGCGGAACAAGGTGTTGGACAGCGAGACGTCGCCCCAGTAGAAGCCGATGAGGTGCAACCTGACCATCAGGAGGGCCTGGGCATCGATGAGCCGGGTCAGGGTGTCCTTGCGCAGCATCTGCGAGAACAGTGCCCGGTAAGGCATGGAGAACTTCAGGTGCCGGGTGACCAGCACAGGGTTCAGCGGCCGGCCGTCCGGAGTGGTGCGGCCGGTGATGACGGCGACGGGTTCCACGCAGGGAACGTCCAGCCGTGCAAGCTTGCGCAGCATGTGATATTCGTGCCGGGCCACGTGCTCAGATGTTTCCTTGATGGCGATCACCGAGCCACCCAGGTGGGCAAACCGAACGATGTGACGGGAGATGCCGCGGGGGAGGGCAGCGAGGTTTTCGGCCGGCCAGTCCTCCAGGGCAATGTGCCAGGGCAGGTCCAGGAGCTCAGGATCGGCAGCCGCAGCCGTGATGTTCAGCGAGCTGGAGACCATGGAAAGTTTCTCGTCGTTGGCGCTGGCCGCCTCAAACCGGGGCAGTTTGCCGATCTGCGCGTAGTCGGTGGGTTCGTCGTGCCACTGGGCGCTGTTTTCCTCGGTCATGGGTTAATTCTTCCGTACATCGGGGCGGCGGCCTAAACCATGCGCTGCCTGGGGTTAACGCCGACGGCGGCCCGTCCTATGAGGAGGGGCCGCCGTCGGTTACGGGGACTAGTCGCCCAGGCGCAGGCCGGTCTTCGTGTCGAACAGGTGCACGTGGCCCGACTGCGGGCGGACGTAGATGATCTCACCCTTCATCGGGGGGCGGCGTCCGTCGACGCGTGCCACGATGTCGTGGTCCTTGCCGTCCAGCGTGGTGTGGCCGTAGACGTATGCGTCGGCACCCAGCTCTTCAACAACGTCAACTTCGACCTTGAGGCCTTCGCCGGCCGGGGCCGTCTCCAGGTCCTCCGGGCGTGAGCCCAGGGTGACGGTGCTGCCGTGTGCTTCTTCAAGGACGTTGCGCGGAACAGGGTAGACCGTTCCGCCGAACTGGACGCCGCCGTCGACGACCGGGAGTTCGAGCAGGTTCATGGCGGGGGAGCCGATGAAGCCGGCAACGAAAACGTTCTTGGGCTTGTCGTACAGGTTACGCGGGGTGTCCACCTGCATCAGCAGGCCGTCCTTGAGGACTGCAACGCGGTCACCCATGGTCATGGCCTCGACCTGGTCGTGCGTCACGTAAACGGTGGTGACACCAAGGCGGCGGGTGAGGGATGCGATCTGCGTACGCGTCTGGACACGGAGCTTGGCGTCCAGGTTGGAGAGCGGCTCATCCATGAGGAAGACCTGCGGGTTACGGACGATTGCGCGGCCCATGGCCACACGCTGGCGCTGACCGCCGGAGAGTGCCTTCGGCTTGCGGTCCAGGTAAGGCTCGAGGTCCAGAAGCTTCGCGGCTTCACGGACGCGCTCTGCACGCTCTTCCTTGCTGACGCCTGCGATCTTCAGGGCGAAGCCCATGTTGTCCGCCACCGTCATGTGCGGGTATAGAGCGTAGTTCTGGAAAACCATGGCGATGTCGCGGTCCTTCGGGGGAACGTCGGTGACATCGCGGTCGCCAATGAGGATACGGCCGGCGTTGACATCCTCAAGGCCTGCGAGCATTCGCAGTGAGGTGGACTTACCGCAGCCGGAGGGTCCAACGAGGACCAGGAATTCGCCATCGGCGATATCAATGTTGAGCTTGTCAACAGCGGGCTTCTCTGTGCCCGGGTACAGACGCGTAGCGTTATCAAAAGTAACTGTTGCCACAGTTATCAATCCCTTCACCGGCAGGTACGTGCCGGACGATCCGTTGTGAATGGTTCATGTAATTCAGTTATCCGCGGCATTGCAGCCGCGCACTCCCCGGCCGAAGCCGGAGAGTATCGCGTGACGCCGCACGGTACTTGTGCGCCACATCACACCCCAGAGTATGTCAGACGAATGGGCTTTCCACCTAAATGTTACAAACGTCACATGTGAGCCTGGTCAAGTTCGGCTACCCGCCGGATCTCCCGGACTCTTCCTCTGCCACCACGAGGCTGCGTTCCTGCAGCAGGGTTTCCAGCAGCTCAGCCACATGGACAGGGGCCTCAATGCGGAACTGCGCCTGGGTGAAGTCGAGCCCCACCTTGACTCCCACATCGCCGGGTTCCAGGCGCGCCAGGGCGTCCTCGTCGGTGGTGTCATCCCCGGCGAACAGCACGGCCGTGGCGCCGGTGATCTGCCGCAGGAAGGTTACGCCCTCGCCCTTGGAAGCGTTGACCACCGAAGTCTCCAGCACCCGTTTGCCGTTCTTCAGGAAAACGCCCTTGCGGTCCTGCAGGACGGCGCGGGCCGCTGCCACAGCGTCTTCTGCCACGTCATCCGCCGCGAGCCGGGTGTGCAGAACAACGCCGGCAGGTTTATCTTCCAGGAGGGTGCCAGGCGCCTGCTCCACGATCTCCTCGAGAATGCCGCGGACCTCGGCGAGCATGGCCTTCTGCCCGTCGTCCAGAGTCAACTCGGCGGAGCCGGGGCCCAACCAGGCTTCCGCGCCGTGGCTGCCGATCAGCAGCGTGTCCACCGGTGGCGAAGCCACCGCCCGCAGGCTCGCGAGGGCCCGCCCGGAGATGAGTGCCGTCGTCGTCCGCGGAAGGGCGGCCAGCCCGGCGAAGGCGGCTGCGGAGCGCGGAAGCGGCCGGGCGTCCTCGGCACGGTCAACGATGGGGGAGATGGTGCCGTCGAAGTCCATGGCCACCAGGAGATGCTCCGTCTGCGCGATGCGCCGGAGGGCCTCCCGGAGTTCCGGGGAGAGGGTCAGCGGGCCGTTGGCCGGGTGGGCATCAGGAGTCATCCCGGATCACCTTTTCATTCAGTGCCTGCAGGAAGTCCGCGGACCAGTGGTCCACGTCGTGTTCAAGGATCTGCTTGCGCATGGCCCGCATGCGCCGCGCTGCGTCCCTGGGGGACATGTTGACCGCGCGCATGATGGTGTCCTTGAGGCCGTCGATGTCGTGCGGGTTCATGAGCAGCGCCTGTTTGAGCTGGTCTGCGGCGCCGGCAAATTCGCTCAGGACGAGCGCACCGTCGTTCTGTGTGCGCGCTGTGACGTATTCCTTGGCCACGAGGTTCATGCCGTCCCGCAGGGCCGTCACCAGCATCACATCGGCGGCCAGGTACAGCGCCACCATTTCCTCGACCGGGTAGCTGTGGTGCAGATAGCGGACGGCGGTGCTCTCGATGGTGTCGTAGGTGCCGTTGATGTGGCCGACAGTGCCCTCCACCTCCTCGCGCAGGAGGCGGTACTGTTCCACGCGCTCGCGGCTGGGGCTGGCCACCTGGATGAGGGTGGCATCGCCCACGGTGAGCTTGCCTTCGTTCAGGAGCTCCTCGTAGGCCTTGAGCCGGTGCCGGATGCCCTTGGTGTAGTCGAGCCGGTCCACGCCCAGCAGGATCGTCTTGGGGTTGCCCAGGTCCTGGCGGATCTGGCGGGCGCGTTCGATGATCTCCGGCTTGCTCGCCAGCTCGGTGATGTGGCGGACATCGATGGAGATGGGGAATGACTGGGCACGGGCGATGTGCGTGATTTGGCCGTCGCCGCCCTTCACGTGGACCTGCTGCTGCTTGACGCTGGCACCGAGGAAGCGGCGCGCGGACCGCATGAAGTTCCCGGCGTCGCTGGCACGCTGGAAACCCACCAGGTCCGCGCCGAGGAGGCCGTCGATGATGGCCTGGCGCCAGGGCAGCTGTGCGAAGATCTCCGGGGGCGGGAAGGGGATGTGGTTGAAGAACCCGATCCGCAGATCCGGGCGCACTTCGCGCAGCATCCGAGGCACCAGTTGCAGCTGGTAGTCCTGGACCCAGACCGTGGCGTTCCGGTCCGCATGGGACGCTACGGCGTCGGCGAACCTTCTGTTGACCCGGCGGTAGGCATCCCACCAGGTCCGGTGGAACTCCGGCGGCGCGATGACGTCGTGGTACAGGGGCCAGAGTGTGGCGTTGGAGAAGCCCTCGTAATACAGTTCAATATCCTCGGTGCTGAGCTGGACCGGAACCAGGTCCATCCCTCCGTGGCTGAAGGGTTCAACGGTCTCGTCCGGAGCGCCGTGCCAACCGACCCACGCGCCGTCAGTCTTGGTCATCATCGGGGCGAGGGCTGTCACCAGGCCGCCGGGTGAACGGCGCCAGCCGTCCCCGTCGTCGCCGCCCCCTCCGCTCGGGCAGCGGTCAACAGGCAGCCTGTTGGAGACCACCATGAAGTCGTACTTCGTGCCTATGCCGGAGCTGTTTGCGGCGGAGCCGGTTTCAGGCGGAGCCATGGGTTTTTCCTGGACGGGTGTTTGCATTGCGGCCCCCTGGGGTTGCTTGTGCCTCTTAGCCCACCCTAACGGGGCGGAATCTTCCGTGCTATTCGTCCGTTGGTCAACTGGAGGAATACTTGACAGCGCAAGCTCCTAGGTTTCTCCCCTAAAATGATGAAGTTGCCACTGAGTGGTCCCCACATCGATCGACCCAAGGAACACATGACCCCCGCAAATGAAGTACGTAAGTCCAAGGCTGAGCGAACCGCGGAGGCACGCGAGAAGGCGCGCCTCATCCGCGAAGCCCAGCTGAAAAAGGACAAGCGCAACAAACTGCTGATCGGCTGGGGCATTGTGGCGGCAGTGATTGCCATCCTGGTGATCGTGGCACTTGTGGTGACCACCAGCATGAAGCAGAACGCGCCCATAGCGGACCAGGGCCCCACCCCTGCCAATGGAAACGCCCACGGCGGCGTAACATTGCTCGCCAACACGGACGTGGCCAAGTCGGAGCCCACCACCGTAAATGCTGCAGACGTGCCGGACAAGCCCGCAACCGTCCCCGCCCAGGTGGTTGCACCGGGCGCCGAAGCCGAGGCCGGAAAGCCCGTCAAGGTGGTTCTCTACATCGACTTCATCTGCCCGGTATGCAAGGACTTCGAATCGAAGTACAACGAGCAGCTGACCTCCCTGCGAAACGACGGCAAGATCACGGTCGAATACAGGCCGCTGGGGTTCCTGGATTCCAGGTCCACCACGAACTACTCCTCCCGGGCCGCCAACGTCGCGGCGTGCGTTGCCAATTCATCACCGGATAAGTACGCGGCACTGGTGGACACGCTCTTTGCGAAACAGCCCGCAGAAGGCAGCGCAGGCATCTCCGACAACGACCTGAAGAAGATGGTCACCGACATCGGCGCCCAGGACATCAGCAAATGCGTGGATGACAAGACCTACCGGCCCTACGTGGCCTTCACCACCAAAGAGGCCGCCGCTATCGGTGTCACCGGAACTCCGACAGTTTTCGTGGACGGCAAGCAGTGGGGCAAGGGCGACAGCGCCCAGACCCCGTTCCCTGACTTCCTCCAGGCTGCAATCGCCGCCAAAGGCTAGTTAGCCGCGAAGGCCCGGTTCCGGAATGATCTGGAACCGGGCCTTCGTTGTTCCGTGCAGCTTCCGCTGGTTCCGGCGTTTTTACCAGCGGGTGGACTTGGGCTAACCTTATCTAGCGTCGTTTCTGCGCAGGCCCTCCGGGGCGCGCCTCCTTAGCTCAGTTGGCCAGAGCACCGCTCTTGTAAAGCGGGGGTCGTCGGTTCGAATCCGACAGGAGGCTCAACGAAGGTTGCGGTACTTCTCCAGCCGCCCTGTCAGCAGTTCGCTGATCCCCGACGAAGACAGCGTGGCTAGTTCGTATTCGATCGCCTGTCCCATGCGCTGGCAGAAGGCCCGGACCTCCAGCGCGGCGTCGCTGCGTTCGTCCACGATGTGCTCCACCAGGCCGCAGGCATACAGGGATCCGACGTTAACGCCCTGTGCCTGCGACATCTCGGCGGCAAAGTCGATGCTGCGGTGCACGATGGCGCTGGCGCCTTCCGGCGGCAGCGGCGAGAGCCAGGCATGCTGGGCGGCGATGGTCCGGTCGGCCGGCAGCAGGGCCAGTGCGCCGCCACCCGCTCCCTGACCCAGCAGTACTGACACTGTGGGTGAATTCAGGCCAATGAGGTCGTGCAGCGACCTGGCGATTTCGCCGGCCAATCCTCCTTCTTCGGCTTCCTTGGAGAGGGCTGCGCCACCCGTGTCGATCACCGTCAGCAACGGCAGCCCGAGCTCCTCGGCCAGCCGCATCCCGCGCCGCGCCTCCCGGAGCGATGCCGGGCCCATCGCTGTCTCCTGCGATGGCCGGGGCCGCGTGTGGCCGATCACCACACAGGACATCTGGCCAAAGCGGGCCAGGGCAAGCAGCAATCCCGGGTCCTTTTCCCCCTGGCCCGTGCCATTAAGTGGAAGCACATCGCGGGCACCGTGGGCCAGCAGCTGGCGCAGGTCCGGACGCCGCGGATTCCGGGAGATCTGGATTGATGTCCACGCACCGGTATCGGACGGCCTGACAGCGAGGGTGCGCGGCGGGCGGATCCTCGGCTGCGGTCCCGTCACCAGAATGCTCAGGGCGCGGTCGACGACGTCGGACAGCTGCCAGGGCGGGACCACCGCGTCCACGAGCCCCTTGTCGAAGAGATTCTCGGCCACCTGGACATTGTCCGGGAAGGGGCTGCCGTACATCGCCTCGTAGACGCGGGGCCCCAGGAAGCCGAGCAGGGCGCCGGGCTCGGCCACGGTGATGTGCCCGAGGGATCCCCATGATGCCATCACACCTCCGGTGGTGGGATGGCGGAGGTAAACCAGGTAGGGCAGCCCGGCCTGGCGATGCGCCCGAACCGCGGCGCTGATTTTCACCATGGACAGGAAAGCGATGGTGCCTTCCTGCATGCGTGTGCCGCCCGACGCCGGCCCGGCCAGAAGC
>Ga0105246_10001782_pt1 | contig 12873 bp, 9 predicted proteins | sample KBSM64metaG_FD_99694 | JGI IMG/M metagenome (GOLD analysis project Ga0105246, IMG submission 99694) | Miscanthus rhizosphere microbial communities from Kellogg Biological Station, Michigan, USA - KBS M6-4 metaG | ecosystem: Host-associated > Plants > Roots > Rhizosphere > Soil | place: Michigan...
CGAGGACACCGGGCGCTCCAGCGACTGCAGGCCCCGTACCGACACCGGCGTCCCGTCCAGCGACAGCTCGTCGCCGACCCGCAGCGTCCCGGCGGCCAGCGTGCCGGTCACCACGGTCCCGCTACCGCGGATCGTGAACGCCCGGTCCACCCACAGCCGCACCGGCTCGTCCGCCGCCGGCACCGGCAGCGCCGCGAGCATCGCGTCCAGCGCCGCCCGCAGCTCGTCGAGGCCGGCGCCGGTCGCGGCGCTGACCGCGACCGCCCACACCCCGCCGCCGAGCGAGGTCCGGGCCAGCCGCTCGCGCGCCGCCGCCAGCGCCGGACCGGGGTCGGCCAGATCGGACCGGGTCACCGCGAGCACCCCGAGCCGGACGCCGAGCGCGTCCAGCGCGTCGAGGTGCTCGGTCGACTGCGGCATCCAGCCGCCGTCGGCGGCGACCACGAACAGCACCGCCGGCACCGGCCCGATCCCGGCCAGCATCGTCGGCACGAACCGCTCGTGCCCGGGCACGTCGACGAACGCGACCTCGCCGACCGGCAGCCGGGTCCAGGCGAAGCCGAGGTCGAGGGTCATTCCGCGCCGCTTCTCCTCGGCCCACCGGTCCGGCTCCATCCCGGTCAGCGCCCGGACGAGGCTGGACTTGCCGTGGTCGACGTGCCCGGCCGTCGCGATCACGTACACCGGCTCAGACCCGTACGGACAGGATCGCGCGCTGCAGCGCCCGGTCGTCGGTCTCGTCCACCGCCCGCAGGTCCAGCAGGCAGCGCCCGCCCGCGACCCGGCCCAGCGCGGCGGGATCGGCGGCCCGCAGCGCCGCCGCGTACGGCTCGGGCAGGCTCACCGCCGCACTCGGCAGCGCCACCCCCGGCGCGCCGCCGCCACCGACCGCGGCCTCGCTGTCCACCGCCGTCGCGTCGACCCGGTTCGCCCGCAGCAGCGCGGCCAGCCGCTCCGCCCTCGCCCGCAGCGCCACCGGGTCGGCCGCGAGGAACCGGGCCACCGGCACCGCGGGCCCGCGCAGCGTCGCCTCCAGCGCGGCCAGCGTCAGCTTGTCCACCCGCAGCGCCCGGGCCAGCGGGTGCCGGCGCAGCCGCTCGAGCACGTCGGCCCGGCCGAGCAGCAGCCCGGCCTGCGGTCCGCCGAGCAGCTTGTCGCCGCTCGCGGTGACCAGCGCGGCGCCGGCCCGCAGCGCGGTGGCCGCGTCCGGCTCGTCCGGCAGCACCGCCGACGGCGCCAGCAGCCCGGATCCGATGTCCACCACCAGCGGCGCGTCCAGGGTCGCCAGCCGCTCGGCCGGGACGGCCGCCGTGAACCCGCTGACCACGAAGTTCGACGGGTGCAGCTTGAGCACGAACCCGGTGTCCGGGCCGACCGCCGCCGCGTAGTCGGCCAGCGTGACCCGGTTGGTGGTGCCGACCTCCCGCAGCCGCGCTCCGGTGGACGCGACCAGGTCGGGGATCCGGAACCCGTCGCCGATCTCCACCATCTCGCCGCGGGACAGCACGATCTCCCGGCCGGCGGCCAGCGCGGTCGCGGCGAGCACGAGCGCGGCGGCGCCGTTGTTGACCACGTGCACGCCACCGGCATCGGGGACGGCGGCGGCCAGCGCGGTCAGCGCACCGGCCCCGCGCGGCCCGCGGCGACCGGAGGCGAGGTCGAGCTCGACGTCGGTGGTGCCGGCCGCGGCCAGCACCGCGGCCCGCGCGGCGACCGACAGCGGCGCCCGGCCCAGGTTGGTGTGCACCAGCACGCCGGTCGCGTTGAGCACCGGCCGCAGCGACGCCGCAACCGCCGGCAACCGGTTCAGCACCGCCGGCACCAGCTCGTCCGGCGTCAGCAGCCCGGACCGTACGTCCTGCTGGGCGGCGACGACCGCCTCCTTGACCAGGGCCCGGCCCAGCCGGCCGAGTGCACCGTCCAGCCGCGGGTCGGCGAGCACCGCATCGGTGCGCGGGACGAGCCGGCGCGGGTCGGTCAACTCGGCCACTGCGCCACGGTACGGCGGCAAGCCCTGGGCCTGCCGCCGGCCCCGGAATTAGCGATCAAGAACCCCCGTATAGCACTTCGGCGGCGAAAGCTCAGCAACGGTCAGTATGGTGTCCGACACCCGGGGGAAGCTGTGACATCCGGTAGCCGGCAGTTGCGGCCTGTCCCGGGACCGGTTGGGAGACGCAGTGTGGGGGTTCTTGCAGTGAGCGAATCTGGCCGGACTCGCAGCGGGCTGTCCCGGCTGCTCCTGCTCGGCGCGTCCGTGGTCGCCATCGCCCTGGTTGCCGGCTGTGTCGCGGGGTCGAAAGGCACGCCGGCCGCCGCCCCGACCAGCCGCGCGGCGATCGAGGCCGCCCCCCTCCCGTCGGGCTCCAGCGACACCGACGGCAGCACCGACGGCGGCCTGGCCGGGGCCGAGCCGGCGGGCGGTCCGGTCACCCCGGGCCAGTTCACGCTGCAGTTCCAGGCCCTGCTCGGTCAGCACACCATGCTCGCCGCGGACATGATGCGCGGCCGGATCCGCAACGACCCGGACGTGGCGCAGGCCGCGAACGCCGCGATCGGCAAGAACACCGACGCGCTCGGCAAGCTGTTCGCGGCCGAGCTCGGCGCCGACGCCGCCCAGACGTTCACGCCGCTGTGGTCCGGGCACGTGACCGGGCTGTTCAACTACGCCCGCGGGCTCGGCGCCGGCGACGAGACCGCGATGGCAGAGGCCAAGCTGCAGGTGACCCAGATCGAGGACAAGCTGGCCGACTTCTTCGCCGACCACTCGCACGGCCAGCTCGGCAAGCAGCAGGCGCTCGAGGGCGTCGCCGACCACATCAACCACCTCCTCGACCAGGCCGACCAGTACGCCGCGAAGGACTACGAGAAGTCCGACGCCACCTACCGCGAGGGGTACGCGCACGCGTTCAGCGGCGGCCAGGCGCTCGGGACGGCGCTGCTCACGCCCACCCAGGCGAAGGTGACCGAGACCCCGAGCTGGCGGCTGCGCTCCGCGCTGACCCAGCTGCTCGGCGAGCACGTCGAGCTGGTCGTCGGCGCGCTGCGGTCCGGCGCCACCGACGCCCCCGACTTCAAGGCCGCCGCGGACGCGGTCAACGCCAACACCACCGCCCTGGCCGGCGCGGTCGGCACGCTGTTCTCTCCGGCCGCCGGGCACAGCTTCGAGCAGCTGTGGGCCGACCACATCGACCTGCTGGTCGCGTACTCCGCCGCGCTCGCGAAGGGCGACGACGCCGCCAAGGCGCAGATCATCCAGGGGCTGAACGGGTTCGAGTCCAGGCTGTCGGCGTTCCTGTCCACGGCGACCGGCAAGAAGCTGGCCTCGCAGCAGCTGGCCAAGGCGCTGAACTCCCACGACGCGATGCTCCGCCAGCAGGTCGATGCGTTCGTCGCCAAGGATTACGTGACCGCGCACGATGTCGCATACTCCACCTACCAGGAGATGTTCGGGTTGAGCGGCCAGCTCGCGCAGGCTTTTGGGGCGACCGTGGCCAAGCGGTTGCCCGTCGGAGCTGCCCAGACCGGTCTCGGCGGTGAAGCCGCGATCATCGGAGGACGCTGATGCGGGTGGTGCGCGGCCTGGTGTCGCTGGCTGCCGGGTCGTTGCTGGCCGTGACGCTCACCGCGTGCGGTGCCAGCGCCGCCGGCTCGACCGCTACGCCGCAGCACGCCTCGGACCCGACCGCGACCCCGAAGGGGGAGTCCGACCCGGCGGCGGACCAGTTCAAGTCGGTCCGCACCTATCCGACCGTCGCGCCGCCGACCCGGGTCCGCATCCCGGCGATCGACCTGGTCACGCCGCCGCTGGAGCAGCTTGGCCGGATGCCGAAGGACAAGAGCATCGCGCTGCCGCGCGACCCGCTGCGGGCCGGCTGGTTCAAGGACGGGCCGCGGCCGGGCCAGCCCGGTCCGGCGGTGATCATCGGCCACGTCGACATGGCACACGCGCCCGCGGTGTTCTTCCGGCTGCGGGAGATGAAGCCCGGTCAGGCCGTGTACGTCGACCGCGCCGACGGCAGCACCGAGAAGTTCACGGTGACCGCGGTCCGGCAGGTGGCCAAGACCGACTTCCCGACCCAGGACGTCTACGCGCCGGACCTGCAGGCGTCGCTGCGGCTGATCACCTGCGGCGGCCAGTTCGACTACGACGCCCACAACTACCTCGACAATGTCATCGTCTTCGCCTCGCCGGCGTAGCTGGCTCGCCGCGAGCGCGCTGGCCCTGGTGGCCGGCGCGCTGGTCTGGGCCGGCCCGGCCGGGGCCGCGACCACGCTGACCGTCGTCTCGGTGGCGCCGGGCGACGACCAGGTCACGATGGTCGTCGGGGTCGACCCGCCGCCGTCGCTGGCCCAGCCGGGCACGTTCACGGTGGCGAGCGGCGACGCCGGCAAGCTGCCGACCGACGCCCGGCCGGTGCTCGGGCCGCAGCTCGCGGCCGCGACGGTGCTGGACACCTCCGCGGCCGGTGCCGGCGAGCTGCAGAACGGCATCAACGGCACCACCAACCTGCTGCTGCAGCTGCCGGACGGGGTACGCAACCTCGTCGTCGCCGACGGCGGGGACGCGCCGCGGATGATGTCCCCGCTCACCCAGGGCGCGACCGAGGCGATCGCGGCGCTGAACTCGGCCAGGGCCGCCGGCACCCGGCACACCGGCGCGGCGCTGGACGCCGCCGCGGACGGGCTGCCCCCGCAGGCCGGTCGGTCCCGGCTGGTGCTGCTCTACACCGGCGCGCCGGACGCGGGTGGCGAGCCGGCCGAGCAGCTTGGCCGGCGGCTGGCCCAGGCCGGCGTGGTGCTCGCGGTGGTGACCACCGGACCGGGGCAGCAGTACTGGTCGGACGCGGCCGGGGTCACCGGCGGCGTCGCGGTCGCCGCCACCGGCGCGGCCTCGCTGCAGCCGTTCGACCAGGTCGCCTCGACGCTGCGGAGCCGGTTCGTGCTGACGTTCCCGCGGCCGTCGACGCTGCCGGCGACCGTACGGGTGTCGATGAGCGTCGCCGGGCAGACCGTCTCGCAGTCCGCGATGGTGCCGGAGGCTACGCCGGAGACCGCGGCGCCGGCGGGCGCGGCATCAGGGAGCTCGCCGCGGTGGTGGGCGTTCGGCGCGCTGGTGCTCGTCGCGCTGGTCGCCGCCGCACTGCTGCTTGGCCGCCGGCGCGGCCGTGCGCCGGCCGGGGTGCCGGGGCAGCGCGGGGCGGAGCCGGCGGGGCGCGGACCGGGGCCGGCCGGCTCCGCGGACAGACCCCAGGACCTGCCACGCCGCCGCCCCGCCGCCGGCACGTCGACGATCCCGGTCCACGGCGCCGCCCTCCCGCCGGTGCTGGCCTGGGACGAGCCAGCCGACCGAGCCGCTGACGACCGCGCCGCCGCCGACCGCACCGCCACCGACCGCACCGCCACCGACCGCACCGCGACCGACCGCACCGCGGCCGGTCAGCCTGCCCCCGCCGAGGGAGCCGCCGGCGGTCAGCGGCCCGGCGCGGAGCAGGCGGGGACGGCCGCGGCGTCCGACCCGGCCGGTCGGGCCGCCGCCGAAGCGGCCGAGCGGGCCGGGGTCGGCCGCAGGGTCGGCGACCCGGCGGGTGGCCAGCCGGCCGGGAGCCCGACGCTGCCCAGGCGTCGCCCGGGAGAGGCCGCGGCGCAGCGGCGGAACGGCGCGGCCGGCGTCGACGACGCGACCGTGGAGATGGCCCGTCCGGGACGGCCGGACGCCCGGCAGCACCCGGCCGCCGACGCGCGGGCGTACACCCGGCTCTACGACGAGACCGACCGGGTCGCGGGCGCCGTCGCCCAGGGCCGGATGGAGTTCCGGCACGCGGTCGCCAAGATCGCGCTCGCGGCGCCGGGCCGGCTTGACCTGCTGGACCGGGTGATCGAGACCGAGCGCCGGCTGGCCGGCGTGCAGATGGGCGCCAGCGCGCCGTCCGAGGTGACGCTGAAGCTGCTCACCACCGCTCGCCGGGTCGTCTCCGGCGAGGTCGCGCTGGTGGGGCCGACCGGCGAGCGGGTCGAGCAGGCCTCATCGATGCTGCGGCTGATCCACCCGGACCGGACCACCCGGGAGTATCGCAGCGCCACCGAGCTGGCCCGGCACCTCGACCTCGACACCCTCTCGTTCGACGCGCCGGGCTCCTGACGCTCAGACCCCGAACTCGTGCCGCAGCGGATACTGCGCGTCCCCGTCCCGCGTGGTCTTGGTAGCCAGGATCTGGTGCAGCTGGATGTTGTTGCGTTCGAACCCCAGCCGCGAGCCGGCCATGTACAGCCCCCACACCTTGGCGACCGGCAGGCCGGCGTCGGCGACCGCCTCGTCCCAGTGCGCGGCGAGGTTCGCGCACCACTGGGTGAGCGTCTTCGCGTAGTGCACGCGCAGGTTCTCCTGGTGCTGCACCTCGAGGCCGGCGTTCTCGACGGCGCGCACGATGTCGCCCGAGCCGGTCAGCTCGCCGTCCGGGAACACGTACCGGCCGATGAAGCCGCGCCGGTGCAGCCCCGGATGCAGGTTGTCGGCCCGGGTGATGCCGTGGTTGAGCAGCCGGCCGCCGGGGCGCAGCTTTCCCTTCAGGAACCGGAAGTACGAGTCGTAGTTCTTCACCCCGACGTGCTCGATCAGCCCGATCGAGCTGATCGCGTCGAACCCGGTCTCGGTGACCGCCCGGTAGTCGAGGTGGCGCACCTCGGCCTTGCCGGTCAGGCCGTCGGTCTCGATCCGCCGGCTGGCCCAGGACGCCTGCGCGCGGGAGAGCGTGACCCCGAGCGCGGAGACGCCGTAGTTGCGCGCGGCGTGCCGGACCATCCCGCCCCAGCCGCAGCCGACGTCGAGCAACCGCATCCCCGCGGTCAGCCCCAGCTTGCGGGCGACCAGGTCGTACTTGTGCTCCTGGGCCTGCTCCAGCGTCGAGTCCTCGGTCGGGTAGCAGGCGCAGGTGTAGGTCATCGAGGGACCGAGGACCAGCTCGTAGAAGTCGTTGGAGACGTCGTAGTGGTAGCTGATCGCGGTCGCGTCGCGCTTGCGACTGTGCCGCAGGCCGATGCCGAGCCGGCGGGCCGGCACCTGCTCCAGGTCGGGCAGCGGCGGCGGCTTGAGCGTTCCGAGCCCGAGCCCGCGAAGCCACTGCAGCGCGATCGCCGGCGACGGCCGGCGCAGCGTCAGCCCGTCGATGATGCGCAGCAGCTCGTACGGGTCGCCCGGGTGCACGCCGTCGATCTCCAGGTCACCCTGCAGGTAGGCGCGGGCCAGCCCGAGCGAGCCCGGTGCGGTGATCAGGTAGGACACCGCCCGCGGGCTGACCATCCGGACGGTGATCGTCGCCTCGGGGTCGCCGGCCCGGCTGCCGTCGTACGCCTCGAACCGGATCGGGACGTCCGGTCCGTACAGGTGCTCGAAGATCTGGCCGAGCGTCACCGCGGGCGCGTCCAGCGCCGGCGGGGCCGGGGGCCTCGTCCTGGGCTCGACGGTCATCGCCGCATCACCGCCTTCGCGTAGAGGTCCAACAACCTGCCGTCGGGGTCGTAGCGCTGCTTGACCGCCGCGTACCCGGCGCCGCCGTAGAGCGCGCGGAACTGCTCCTCGTCGTAGTACGCGTCGGAGTACAGGGACTTGTGCCCGCCGTGCTCGGCCACTACCCGCTCGACGTCGCGGTTGACGTCGCCGTCGACGCGGCCCGGCCGGATCGGCACGGTCGACCAGAAGCCGACGTTCACGTACGTGCCGCCGGCGACCAGCGGGTAGAGCGGCCAGGGCGTCTCACCGGCCACCGGCGCTCCGGCCGGTCCGGCCGGGCGCAGCTTGAGCGGGCAGACCCACACCGGCTGCACCGGCACCTCGCGCAGGAACCAGTCCAGGAAGTCGGCCGTCCGCTCGAGCGGGATCTCCACGTCCTGGATCAGCCGCTCCCGCGGCAGCTTGCCCCGGGCCTGCTCCAGCCTGGACACCAGGTGGTAGCGGTTCTCCAGCGCGATCATCTTCCAGTAGACGTCGCTGCGCAGGTAGCGCTTGGGCCAGACCCGGCGCAGCCACGGGTTCTGCGCACCGAACGCGCGCGAGCACCAGAACCAGTCGGTGTCCCAGCGCCACAGGTAGTCCCGCACGGTCAGGTAGTCCTGCTGCCGGTGCTGGATCGAGCGGTAGAAGATCTGCTGTCCGGTGTAGTCCGACGTGTACGGCGCACTGTCCACGAAGGACCCGAGCGTGAGGTAACACTCGCTGGCCGAGAACACCGTGCCGTCGAGGAACTCCACCGGCTCGCCGCTCCACTGTCCACTCGCGACGATCTCGCCGACCGCGGCGGTCAGCTCGGCCGGCCGGACGAACCGGACGTGTCGCAGGTGGACGTACGGCCGGACCGGCAGCAGGTCGATCACCAGCCGCAGCGCGTAGCCGAGCGTCCCGTACGAGTTGGGGAACGCGCGGAAGAGGTCGGCGTGCTCGGTCGGCGTGGCGACGACGATCTCGCCGGCGCCGGTGAGCACCTCGACCTCGCGGACCGCCTCGTGCGGCAGCCCCTCCCGGAACGAGCTCGACTCGATGCCGAGCCCGGTCACCGCACCGCCGAGCGTGATGGTCTTCAACTGCGGCACCACGGTGGGCATCAGCCCGTGCGGCAGGGTCGCGTCGACCAGGTGCTCGTACGTGGTCATGCCCTGCACGTCCGCGGTGCGCGCGTCCTGGTCGACCCCGAGCACCCGGTCGAGGTCCGAGACGTCGAGGCCGGGCCGGCTCACCTTGGCCCGCGGCCGGAACAGGTTGGACGTGTGCTTGGCCAGCCGCACCGGGTCGCCGGCCGGAATCGCCGCGTACTGCGCCAGCAGCCGCTCGCGGGCCCGAGCATGGCGGGTGGTCGGGTCGGTCGCCGCGGTCGTCACTCGGGCACGCTCGACGGTCCCACAGCCCCTCCGGTCGATCAGCCTCGGTAGCGCCGCCCGCATGGTTGCACGGCCGAGCAGGACCAGGGCAAGCCTCATCGCTGTGACATCGGCACGACCTCGTCACCGCTGTCTCAGAAGAAGCGGCGCAGCTCGGCCGCGACCAGATCAGGCTTGCCGCGGCGGTCGGCGTTCTCGGTGACGCCGTGGCCGACACCAGGGATCTCGACCCTCCGGACGTCCGGGAGGGTCCGGTCCAGCGCGGCCAGCGCGGTCTTCAGGTAGGCCGGGCTCCTGCCGCCGCCGAGCAGCAGCGTGGGCGCGGTGACCGCCGCGTACCGGTCGGCGGACCCGGCCCGCTCGGCCACGATCCGCCCGTCGTACGGGAGAGTCGACGCGAGCTCGCGAAAGCTCGGGATGCCGCCGTCGGTGCGGTCCATCATCGCCGCGGTCATCCGCTCCAGCAGTGGCCGGGGCAGCTTCCGGATGAACGCGGGGCCCATCTGGGCGGCGCGCATGCCGGTGACCAGCGCCGCCGCCACGTCGCCGCGGGCGAGCTGCGCGTCGATCTCGTCGGCCCAGCCGGTCGGCATCGAACCGTCGACCACCAGCACCGGCTCGAACACCGCCAGCCGCTCGAACGCGCCGGACAGCGCGGCCTCGAGCAGGATGACCGCGCCCGAGCTGATCCCGAACCCGAGGCGGGCACCGGTGCCGGCGACGAGCGCCGCGACGTCCTGCACCTCCCGGTCCAGCGACCAGTGCGGGCCGAACGTCCCGCTGGCGCCGCGACCGCGCCGGTCCGGCAGCACGACCGTGAACCGGTCGGCCAGCGCCTCGGCCAGGTCGCGCTGGCTCAGCCCGGACTGCATCGCGCCGTGCAGCACCAGCAGCGGCGGTCCGGCGCCGAACGAGCGGTAGCCGATCGTCGTGCCGTCGGCCGACGTGACGGCCGCGGTGTCCACTCCGGTCACGGGTTCCTCCCCCGGTCGGCGAGCTCGGTGAGCTCGGTCGGTACCTGGCCGGTGTCGTGCCAGGACTGCCACAGGTCGATCCCGGGCAGCGTGCCGTCGGCCAGCTCGGCGAGCAGGCCGTCCAGCCAGGTCAGCTCGGCGATGCGGATCGCCAGGTCGTACTCGTCCTCGACCAGGAACAGCCGCGGCACCTCCCGGGCCGTCTCGGCCAGCGCGGCGCGCGCCCTGTCCACTTGGGACTGCAGCTCGGACCGCCTGGCCCGCAGCAGCGCGGTCGCCTCGGCCGGCGGGAGGACGCCCAGCACGGACAGCCCGGCCTCGAACCGGGGCTGCTCCCGCTCCGGCGTGCCGATCAGCTCGCGCACCCAGTCGGCCAGCTCCTCCCGGCCGGCGGCGGTGATCCGGTAGACCGTCCGCTCCGGCCGGGCGCCGCTGCGCTCGCTGCCGGCGACCTCGATCAGGCCGTGCTTCTCCAGGTTGCCGACCACCGTGTAGAGCGAACCCCACTTGATCGGCATGTCCTGGTCCTTGCCACGGGCCCGCAGCACCGAGGCCATCTCGTACGGGTGCACCGGCCGCTCCCGGACGACCGCGAGCACGGCCAGCGCCAGCAGGCTGCCGACCCGCCTCCGCTTCATGCGCGCTCCTTGCTCGCCGACGATTACTCGTGGACGAGTATACACGGGAGCTCGGCCGGGCCCTCCGCCTCGGACGGTTGGCGGCAAGTGGTCCAGTCTGGTCTAGTCCAGTCGTCAGGGTCGTGGTCCCGCTGCCTCCGCGACCCCCGTGCCCGTAGCCGGGCTCACGGGTGGGGCGGCCAGGCGTCGCCCCACCCCGCGTCCCGGGCCGCCCTGTAGTCCGCGCCGCTCCGCTTGGACACGATCACCCGCTCGATCCCGGGTCGGGCCGCACAGACGGTCAGCTCGACCATCCCCTTGCGCTGGACCGGGTGCCGCACGATCCGCCCCTCCGGCCGCCCCTCGGGCCGTCCCTCCGGCCGGTCCGCTCCGTCCCGGACCGCGACCACGTAGGAGAACTTCTCGTCCTCCCAGCCGAGCCGGGCACCCTTGACCTGGCGGTGCCGGGCCGAGCGGGGCAGCCGGACCGGGAAGTGGCACCAGTCGGAGCCGGTCGCCCACGGGCAGTCCAGGTCGTGCGGGCACGGGGCGACGATCCGGAACCCCATGCCCAGCAGGGTGTCCCGGGCCCGGAGCAGGTCGGCGAAGCCGGCCGGCGTACCGGGCTCGACCACCGCGACCGCGCCGGCCCGCTCGGCGGCGGCGGCGACGACCGCGACCTGCTGCTCGGGCCGCAGCTCGCCGGCGAAGTAGGCGAGCGTCGCCAGATCGGCGCCCGGCAGGTCGACCGGCCAGCGGGCCTGCGTCCAGGTCGCACCGGCGAGCACCGGGTCCGGCGCACCAGCGGCGATCCGACGGCCCAGCGCCAGCGCCGGGGCGGAGCCGTCGAGCACGTGCGCGGACCGCAGCGACGGCAGCGTGGCGGCGGCGGCCCAGACCGCGGCTCCGGTGCCGCCGCCGATGTCGAGCAGGGTGGTCGGACGCAGGCCGGGGCCGGCCGCGCGCAGGGCGGCCCGGACCGCGGCGAACGTCGCCGGCATCCGGACGGCCGCGTACGCCCGGGCCGCGGTCGGGTCGTCGAGCACCTCCCCCGGCCGCCGGCCGGACCGGTACGCCGCGGACAGCGCGGCGGCCGCGGGAGCCAGCTCCGAGCCGGACCCGAGCACCGCGTCGAGGGCGGCGTCGAGATCGCGCTCACCCACCGCCACCGCCGCACTCTAGTGTCCCGGGTCAGAGGTTCCGCGCCGGTGCCCGGTGAGCCAGTTTCCCGAGTCAGAGGTCCCGCGCCGGTGCCCGGTGAGCCAGTGTCCCGGGTCAGAGGTCCCGTGCCGGTGCCCGGTGAGCCGGTGTCCCGGGTCAGAGGTTCCGCGCCGGTGCCCGGTGAGCCAGTGTCCCGAGTCAGAGGTCCCGTGCCGGTGCCCGGTGAGCCAGCATCCCGAGTCAGAGGTTCCGCGCCGGTGCCAGGTGAGCCAGGCGGCGCGGACTCCGGCGCCGGTGAGCCGGCGCAGCCGGGACGCCTGCCGGGTGGCCGGCCGGGGAATGGACCGGTCGACCGGATGGTTCCGAGAGTAATTGCAGACGCAACTACTTGAGGAGTCCGCCATGCAGTTCGGGGTGTTCTCGGTCGGCGACGTCACGCCCGACCCGACCACCGGGCGGGAGCCGAGCGAGGCCGACCGGATCCAGGCGATGCTCGCGGTCGCCCGCAAGGCCGAGGAAGTCGGCCTCGACGTGTTCGCCACCGGCGAGCACCACAACCCGCCGTTCGTACCGTCCTCGCCGACGACCCTGCTCGGCTACCTGGCCGGCCAGACCGACCGGCTGCTGCTGTCCACCGCGACCACGCTGATCACCACCAACGACCCGGTGAAGATCGCCGAGGACTACGCGATGCTCCAGCACCTCGCCGGCGGTCGGGTGGACCTGATGCTCGGCCGAGGCAACACCGGCCCGGTGTACCCATGGTTCGGTCAGGACATCCGCGACGGCATCGCCCTCGCCGTGTCCAACTACGCGCTGCTGCGCCGGCTCTGGCGCGAGGAGAACGTGGACTGGGAGGGCAGGTTCCGCACGCCGCTGCAGGGCTTCACCGCCACGCCGCGGCCGCTGGACGGGGTGCCGCCGTTCGTCTGGCACGCCTCGATCCGCTCGCCGGAGATCGCCGAGCAGGCCGCCTACTACGGCGACGGCTTCTTCCACAACAACATCTTCTGGCCGGCCGAGCACGTGCGCCGGATGGTCGCCCTCTACCGACGGCGGTTCGAGCACTACGGCCACGGGCCGGCCGAGCACGCGATCGTCGGCCTCGGCGGCCAGGTGTTCATGCGCAAGAACAGCCAGGACGCGATCCGCGAGTTCCGGCCGTACTTCGACAACGCCCCGGTGTACGGGCACGGCCCGTCGCTGGAGGAGTACATGGCCGAGACCCCGCTGACCGTGGGCAGCCCGCAGCA
>Ga0105246_10001786_pt1 | contig 12863 bp, 13 predicted proteins | sample KBSM64metaG_FD_99694 | JGI IMG/M metagenome (GOLD analysis project Ga0105246, IMG submission 99694) | Miscanthus rhizosphere microbial communities from Kellogg Biological Station, Michigan, USA - KBS M6-4 metaG | ecosystem: Host-associated > Plants > Roots > Rhizosphere > Soil | place...
AGCTGTCGTTCGATGTGGCAATTACTGAACAAAGTACGCCACTTTATGAAAACGGTAAGCCCATTCCCTGGCAGGAAGCACGGTCAGGCAAAAGTGTAGCGGTATTAGGATCAGCTATTTAGGAAGCGTGCATCTTCCGGGGATGTTTGTTGCTGGTGAGAGGTACAATTTGTCAGCGTCATAACTACAGCAGAAATGAACACAAGCCTTAACTTCATATTAAACCTTGATATTAAATTAATTCTTAGCTGTTATCGGCATTTTCACGGCATCCTTTAGCAGCCATTGGTTAAATCAATTCACTGTCATTCCCCTCTCAGCAGGCAGTCCACCGGCATCAGTATCGATTTTCGCAACAGGTCGGACATTTCCCTGACTGGCCGCCGTTTAAGCAGCCGCTTTCAGGCGTACTGAAGTCAGACGGTCGCAGACGAAAGAAAGAACCCGCAGCTAAAACTAACAGCAACGAAGAAGTGATTAGTTACAGCATCCATTAACACAACCACTGCAGTTCCGGCCCTTCGGGCCGGGCGGCGTCGGCTGGCCAGTGGGGGCAACCGGGGTGCAGGTACGGCGACGGTCTTGTTGAAGAGGGGCGCGGTATTGTCAGTCAACCCATCAAAAGGTAATCTGGCGGCACGGGAAAAGTACGCCATCAATATTGCTGTTTCATCGCGGCTATAAATGCTCAGGAGGGTTCAATGTCTTCTGCTTTTCAACATCGTTTCATTCTTACTGGTGGCCCAGGGTCAGACAAAAGCACGATAATTGATACGATTATAAAACGAGGGTTTTGGTGCTCTAAATAAGCTGGAAGAGGTGTTATTCAAGACCAGGTTAACATCGGCGGCGATGCATTGCCGTGGGCCAACCAGACTGCATTTGCAGAGCTCATGCTATCCTGGGAAATGCGCTCGTGGCACGAAGCAGAAGGGCAAACACAACCGTGCTTCTTCGACCGTGGAGTTCCTGATGTTTTAGGTTATTTACGTCTTTCTGAACTTACCATACCGAGTCATCTTGAAAACGCCATCGAGAAATTTCGCTATAACCGAACCGTATTTATTGCACCACCCTGGCGTGACATATATGTGCAGGATACAGAGCGCAAACAATCTTTCGATGTCGCCGTTGCGACATATCACGCAATGGTGAAAACATACCGTACGTATGACTATCAGTTTATTGAATTGCCATGTGTTTCTGTGGAGGAGCGTGTGGATTTTATCCTTTCTAGGATAATATTTTTATAAAACGGCAACTACGCGCTGTGGCGAATCACCATGCCTGAATCTTCCGTATTCGAGTGAACATACAACTTCCGCTCATGGCAGACCGTCCAGTTTTGCTGGGCCAATATGGATTAAGGATCCAAAGTATGGGTAACCGACCTGCAAATATGCGAAGTGAACCCCTCAGCTGTTCGCTAGGGACTATCGTTTTCACGTATGGTTACGGTCTTGAAATCTGGACGAGATAAAGCAGTGATAAATAGTCCTGACGCGTGCTGGCGAAAATGTCGAGTATCGCCTCATCAATATGCTTAATGTAGCGGAAAAGACATACGTACTTCCCTGTGGGATCTAACCAGCGCCTTAAATGCACGCCGTTGGCCAAAGCATTTTGTTCAAGAGGATACTGAAGGGGATTTTCCTCAATACCGACGATAGCCTGTTCGAGCAAATCTGTCGCAAAGTCGCGAGCATCTTCCTCTGACATTGTTACCGCTTTATAAGTCTCAATTGCTGAGAGGGTTTGTTCTGTTACCTGAGTGGTGAGTGCTACCGTCATTAAGTGGTCCTTATATCATTTATGCCGTTCGGATCGCCTCCGTGCCAGAAGCTCACGAGCTGATTCGTGACGGCCATTTTCGAAATCATGCTGGGATAAGCTGACAAGCTTTAGCATGGCGTTTATTTGCTGCTGTTGATGACGTTCAGCCAGCTCCGCTTCACGTTCTTCTGCGGTCTGGATAAACAATTCAGCAGCACCGTTTTTAGTCACGTACACACCGCCTCTGAAGTTCTGCGGAGTGCCAAGCATCTCTCTTGCAGACTTCTGCGAAATGGTAGTCATGTCGATTCCTCTTACTTAATGGTGTAACTGCACGGTTGAAAGCGCCCGCCAGTTACAGTCTCCTTCATTGCTGACCTGCCGGTATTGGAGGTCATGCGTACTTTCAGGGTATACATTAGCAAAGTCCTCAGATTGGTGCAATATTTGTCGCAAGTTTTACCCCTGCCCCCCCCACCCGACCACTCTTTTTGATTCCCGCTGATTTTAACTAATTAAGGAGTCAGTCTGGATACGTGCTGCTGTTAAGCCAACTGCATTCAGGCCCAGCCGGACTGACGACTGCGAAGTCAGCGGCCGTTCAGAAAAGAGATGAGGGCGAATGAACGTAGTGAGTGAGAATGTCATCAGGTCGGGCAGATAACACCTTACGTTATTTTTCCGGCACACAGGTATATGACAGGTGATCCGGAACGGAAAAATACCTTACTGGACGTTCACAGCATTATTTCGTTTTCGCCTAGGCAGGCCAGGCCATAGCATCCATAATACCTGACCACGCTAACAGCCTCGTCAGCGGATAGTTAATTATTTTCATTCTATAGATTTGATATATATCACAGGTTTTTGCAGACGTATCAATTGTAATAACGCGCATCGTTTTCCGGACCAGCCGCTGCCACTCTTTGCGCTCACTGATATTTATCCAGTCTTCAGGTGATTTAACCTAGATCTTATTCCTCTCCTTATCAATGTTCTTTTTTAAATCACTCTTTTTGTATCCCCAATCGATAAGGCTATCAGGATGTTGTTGATCGACAATCACTCTACTTCCACACAGCGAATTCAGCAGCCTCTGAGAATTCGAGGTTCTTCTTACCGCTTTTTAACTCAATGAGGAATATCCCTCTTCCGGGAATTAATGCAAGTAAATCGCCTGTATGGACGAAGGTTGTCATGTCAGTAATAACAGCAAAAGCTAATGGATCGCAGTTTATATCATCAGCAGCTGCCTTTGAATCCAGTATATTCTGTTCAGAAAGATTGTCTGGATTTCCGTTAACAGGAAGCCTTCTGATTGAAGAGTGCTCATTACTTAACATTGTCCAGACCAAGGAATCAATGCATCTTCTAAGAATGGCAATCTCCTTACCAGTGCGAACTTCGTCTCGTATGCATTTCTGCTTTGTTTCATAGTCCTTTTTGGCGTGTGCTGCCTTCCATCCACTCAGTAGACGTTTAAATTTTTCTGCATGCTCAGAGTTACCTTCCTTTTCATTTCTTCTTGATTGAATTTCTCATCAGACATTTTCATAGTCCTTTTTATTTTTTTAGATTGTATTATTTCAATTCAATGGCGTATTGTGTTCGCTGTTGACAACCCACGCGTAATGTTACTACCTGGTTCGAAATTCACAGCATCTGAAATTTTATAAGCACCTATTCCACCTGAAGAACTGTGTATCACAGCATAGAAATCCGGCCCTTCACTACCACAGTTAATAATTGCAAATTTACGTTCAAGATTTATTTTAGTTATCCCCCCCCTCCAGTCTTGAATGCAATAATAAAGGTCCACACCAATCATTTGAATCAGTCAGAGAAAGTAATGCGTTTCCTATCCCCGTTATAGATAGTGGTTGACCTTTACGGCCGCATGCGTTTGGAAAGACCTTTCACCTAAGATGAGGCCATAAAATCAGATAGATTGCATTTGGTGTACCGTAATCTTTATCGACTAACGCAACCCGAAAATTATCCACCTCTATGTGCCATCTTTGTTCTGCGGAGAATGCGGTATTCTTATGCACGCTCTTACCCTGCCCCCTCAGTGCAACATGTAGTGCCTTATCGGCTCCATGTGTTGTATTTGGTGTGTTTGATAGCGCCTAAAGGTCGCGCCTGTCGGCAAATATTAGTGCGGAATTTACCTGCACAGCGTAGAAACTTCCGCAATGCATGTGCGCCACATGATAATTATTCTTCTTGACTAACCACCTAAGCATCAAACTCAATTTTGGAAAAACTTTTGCAAATGTCTGGGCTTATATAATTACCATTATATAAGCCCAGACTCCGGCGCTGAAACGCGCTATCATCAGGATCCGGGGCGGATCCTGACCTTTGTGGCCATTTATACGAAACGGCGCGACCTGGACCCCACCCGGCTGAACAGGCGCTGAGCGCAGGCGGCTAAAACTCCGGCAGCGCTACGTGAATTCTGGCGGGTATCTGCCCTGCTATTTCCTCAGAATTCACGTAGCGTTGCCGCTTAATAAACGGACGAAACTGGTCAACATGAGTGAACTCTCCGGTTTTAACGGTGTTGCCCTTAGCGGCAGCAACGATGACGATCTCACCGCGAAGCTGGCCGCGTTCGTCCGGCATCGCGAGGCATTTTCACCTAACACGTGGCGGCAGCTGCTGAGCGTGATGCGGATCTGCTGGCGCTGGTCGCAGGAAAACCGGCGGTCGTTCCTGCCGATGTTACCCGCGGATTTGCAGGACTACCTTTTTCACCTCCAGGCCACTGAGAGGGCAACTTCAACCATAGCGGTGCACGCAGCGCTTATCGCTATGTTACACCGTAACGCAGGGCTGGTTCCTCCTACGGCCTCACCCGACGTTGTCCGCGCCAGAAAGAAAATTAACCGAACGGCCGTCATCTCGGGTGAGCGCACCGGCCAGGCGGTCCCCTTCTGCCGGCCGGATCTGAACCGCCTGGATGCGGCATGGAACAAATCGTCCAGGCTCCAGCACCTGCGTGACCTGGCCTTCATACACGTGGCATACGGCACGTTGCTGCGTATGAGTGAGATATCCCGGCTGCGGGTGCGGGATATCTCCCGCGCGGCCGACGGGCGCATCATCCTCGACGTCGGCTGGACCAAAACCATCCTGCAGTCTGGCGGTATCGTCAAGGCGCTCAGCGCCCGCTCTTCTGAACGGCTGATGGCGTGGATCAACGCAGCCGGTCTGGCGGGTGAACCTGATGCGGTAATATTCTGCCCCGTACACCGGTCAAACAAAGTTACCGCAGTATCAGGCGTGCCTATGAGCGCGCCGTGTCTGGAAGATATCTGGCGGCGTGCCCGACGTCAGGCGGGTGCGGGGAATCCGCTGAAAACTAATAAGGGACGCTATTCCAGCTGGAGTGGACACAGCGCGCGGGTCGGAGCCGCGCAGGACATGGCGAGAAAAGGGGTCTCCATTGCGCAGATTATGCAGGAAGGCACCTGGACACAGACTCAGACGGTGATGCGTTACATTCGCAGAGTGGATGCACACAGCGGTGCCATGGTCGGACTGATGGAGGATGAAGACTGGCAGTCATGATCCTGTTTAAATCAGTGTTGTCAGGGGACGTAAGCGTGAGACGGTTTCCGGTAGCTGCTGGCGCAACAGGCAGTCCAGAAACTCGTCAGGAGTGAATGGCGGCGATTTCAGGCTGGCGCGCTGGCGGCGCGCGGCATCGAGAACCACAGTAATGTCCAGTTCTGTCAGATCTGTAATAAAGCTGTCAGGGTGAATGGCCCGCAGATTCCATGTCGCAAGAACATCGTCAGGAAAATCTTTCAGATTAAATGTGACAATGCCTTCAGCCTGGGCAACGATTGCCGCAGCGACGACGTGACGATCGTCTTCATCAGGCAATCCCCTGATGGATTCAGTCAGAGACTGATATCCGGTGACGAGAGCATCGGGCACGTGGCGATCCATTAAGGTACGGACCCGCTGAAGCTGAGCCCGGTTCAGTTCGGTGCGATTGAGCAGCACGTTTCGGATCCACTCTTCGTGAATATCTTCCGTCCATCTCGCGCGAAACTGTCCGCCGGCAGCAAGGTACATCAGGAAGCTGCGCAGAGGTGCAGGATAGAGAACGCAGGCGTCAAATATTACGGTATAGCCAGAACTCATTCGTAACCCAGCCCGAGTTCCTGGTCGAGCGCGCCCAGCTCATCAAGTGCATCATGCCTCTGGTTAACCAGTTTTTCACGGTAGGCGAGCGCGTCCACGTAGCGGATTTTACGGCGGTTTCCAGCGCGGTGGTAAGGCAGTTCACCGTTGTCCAGAAGCCGAATCAGCGTCGGACGCGAAATGTTTAAAAGGTCGGCCACTTCCTGCGTAGTCATTTCGGCCCCTACCGGAACAAGGCGCACGGCGTTCCCATCACCCAGTTCGGTTAGCACGTCAACCAGCATACGAAGTGCGCTGACCGGAATGCTGACATTGTGGATCCGGCCACGTTTGTCAGTGAGTGAAACCTGCTGAGACTCTGCCCGTGTTTCAAGGACGGCGGAGAGCTCCCGGCTACACAGGCGCGCAAGTTCCGCTTCATGCAGGGAAGGAAGCTTATTCTGAAGTTGTGTCATTTGAACACCTCCTGTATCTATTATTCGAAATTTTCGCAAATGCCGGCGTCTTATGCAACAGCATTATGGTGTGATGGTGTGGCTTAACGCCCGGGGCTATGTATCCCGTCAGCCGGGCATGGTGGTGAGGTCTGTTTACCCGGTGCGCAGAGGCCACTCCATCAGAAAAATGAAGCTGTTGGCTGGCTTGATGCTGACCGGGAAATCTTCACGATAACAGATGCCATCTCCATGGATTATTATATGAAGTAAGCGGACCCGTCAGGCGATAATCGCTTATATCGCACATTAGATAGATTCTAAATGTCTCAAATGGAGCGTGGCCTTACAGTGGTCAGGAATGCACATTCAAGGCATGAAAAAGACCTTGAGAATACAGTTTGGCGAGCGGGTAAAAAAACTGCGCATAGCCACCGGAATGAGTCAGGAAGCGTTTGCCGATCGGTGTGTATTTGCACGTAGTTATATGAGCCGAATTGAACGTGGCGGCTCTAACGCGTCTCTTGATGCGATTGAGGTGCTCGCATACGCTCTGAGTGTTGAGCCGTGGCAGTTGTTAGCGACCGACTCATCCGAAGATAACGATTCGGAACTATTGGTTCCCTACGCGGCTGATGGTTCGTGTTTTCATCCCGATTTGGCAAGCACTCGCGATGGTTCATTTGGAGTGGGCGACAAGACCGCTCAGAAGCGCTTTGGCACGTTTTCTGAAGCACTTGAGTATCTACGTAGCATGGAGACCGCAAAATGGTGGAGGCCCAATGCCAGTGGCAATTGGGGCATTGTGTCTGCGGTGCGTTGGGACAAACTGAGAAAGTAGCGCAGGTATAAGTTTATAAATTCTTAAACAGTATGAACGAACAGTGTCCTTTGGCAGAGGACGCTTTACCTTGGAATAAGCCTTTTTTTCTATAATAGTCAGTAAAACATCGAAATACAGGTGCGTTACGTAGGCGTTACGTATCACTTTAAGCTAAAGAGCGCCCATGACACAGCCAAATTTTAAAAGAGTCCAAAAGAGAAACCCTCATCAATTAGTTGTTGATCAACATGTCCATGCGGCGCATTGCATAAAAAAATTTGCAGATGAAAAGGGAACAGTCGCCGTTTTTGATAAATCTCTTTCTCGATGGGTGCAGCGTAAACCAGATGCCGCTATTTTTTGTGCTAAAAGAGCTTGGGATCAACGGTCTGAAAAAGGCTATATGATCAGTATCGAAACCGCTTTTTTTAATGTCATAGACAACATCAACACTCCTCTTACAGAGAGAAGGCATGACGATATTAGCCGTTACTATCACTTGTGGCGTTTACGGGGGGTTGCAAGGGATAAGGAGAGACAGAATGTGCATTTCAACAAGGTAGGCGGCCATCGTTTAACTATTGATGAGCAAGAGATTCTAGAAAAAAATGGGTATAGCTTCATTTTAGAAAATGACGGGTTGTTGCACCACCTTGCATCAGGCATCGAGATTCAAGTAATGCTGGCTAAGATTTGCCATGACATGGGGAATATTAAGTGGGGATTGTTAACAGCGAGAAGAGGGGAATTCTTAGTCGCTGATTACTACCCGGGAGATAGCTTCGGCTTAGAGCCTTTTATTCCGGTATCTCCTAAACATGCATTCTTTGCTAATACATTGGACAGTGGCATTGATGTGCATCAAGTGCGCGAGTTGAATCGAGCTTCGATTTCCTCTTCTGGAAACTACTTTTTTTGCAGAACCATAGAGAAGTGCCCATTTTGAGTCGTAACTCATACAGTGATTTCCTCCTGCGATGGTAAGTCAGGAAGAGTGCTTAGGCAGCTTGGCTCTCGCGCTGATGCTACAAGGCCAACGAGAGTAAACACTTCATATGGTTCTTCTAACAAAAAGATCCTACAATCGCCGTCTGTTTAATCCATCGGCACGCGATTACAGCAGGTTACGAAGAGTTAGGTTCGAGTCCGGCCGTTTGGCTAAAGAGGATCTGCGCGGCTTTCAGGGCGTTATACTGCCAGGCGTGAAATCATATTTCCGTGATAACTGAGCATTTGTCCATGCCCGCCCTGCATATTGCGTGACGACGGATGCATCACCCGCCAGAGAAACCTCATTTTCCAGTCTATATGGTCATCAGACCTTATCTCGACATCACCGCCGGACAAGAAAAAGCCCGCAGGGCCGACTGGTTATCACTATTTATCGCCGTAGTGATAGCGAGCTGCATAGATAATGATCTTTCCGTTCTGGATTGAGTAGACCAGCCGGTGGCTCTGATCGATGCGGCGCGAATAGAGGGCCGCATCTTTGTGATGCCGCAACCGTTCAGGTTTTCCAATGCCGGTCAGCGGATCGGCCTCTATGCTGTGAAGCAACTGTCGGACACGTTCAAACTTCTTTTTGTCTGTATCACGCCAGTAATTTAGATCGTCAGCACCATTTTTCGTGAACTTAATATTCTACTTCGACAAACTCGCCGCGCTCCGCCTGTTTCATTGACTCATTAATATGCGCTGCGTTCGCCGGGTTGCTGAACAGATACACTGTTTCAATCAATGCCTCATACTCTTCCGCATCGATTATCACAACGTCAGGTGCGTCGCGGCGCATAACGCGGACAGGCTCGGCGTCGTCGGTGACACGCTTCATCGTATCTGCAAAATGTTTGCGGGCATCGGTAAAATTGATTGAATGCATCTGTTAACTCCCATCAGTTGATGACTATTATGAAACATGTACTCAAATAAGTACAATTTAAATTATCCCGATTTCATTTCAGGACGACACCCCTGCAATGGAAAGATTAGGAAGGGAAGCGAGAAAGTCTGAACCCCCGGAATCCTTATGACGTCAGTATACCCGCTATCCTTAAACCAAGAGATGTCTATGTGCAGACGATATGATTTGGAAAATTATAAAAATGACAGCTGGCCGTCCGAGAGTGTTTTATCTGATCAGAGTAATATCACTCAGTCGCGTCGTATACCGCGGCGGCAGCATTTCACTTTTCATCTGCCAGCGGCTGTGACGCGCGCCCTGTCCCGCAAACCAGACCCTGCTCCGGCCGGATCGGTTTATCCTGTCCGGTGCCGACATCAGCGCATCTTGCTTTGCACGCGGCTGCTGCTCGCTAAACATGTCATACTGCGTCACGCCTGACTGATAGAAATCGCCTAGCATGACGCCGGCTTTTGCATACCGGTCGCCTTCCCGCCAGATTGAGCTCAGTCCACCGAGCGCTAACACAATAAAGTCACGCGTGTCGTTCTTCGGATAATCGCAGATGCGGGAGGCCGTATTTGAATACTGCGGCTCATTACCGTGACGCCCGGTAGCGATCGACACACTAATGTGCCGACAGCGTGACTGCTGCTCCCTGAGCTTTTCCGCCGCACGAGTAGCATAGAGCACACCGCTTGCTGTATATCCTCAAGCCGGGTGACGCGCTGCCCGAAGGAGCGCGAGTTGACTATCTGTTGCTTCGGCGGGGGCGCATCTTCAAGCGCCAGGTAGGACTCACCGTTGAGCTCCCGCATCGTGCGCTCAACGATAACGTCAAAGTTTTATCGTATCATGTTGACGTAACTGTCCGCCAGCTGCAGGGCCGTGGTAATGCCGAGCTGGTTAAAAAAGGAAAAATTATTCTGATGATCTAGTTGATTTTATATAGGTCGCTCTTTTTGAGCCAGAACACAATACAATGCCCAGCGTAATCAATAAAGCACTTATAAGATGGAAAGAATGTAATGGGACCTGTAAGAATAAAATACTAAAAACGCCTCCACTTAAAGGGATCAAATGAGAATATATTTCACCTCGCGTAGCACCTATGACCAAAATTCCTTTATTCCATAACAAATACGATAGCCACGATGGGAAGATAACTAAATATGCCAGTCCTGAAAGGAATTGCGGTTGCAAGTACACACTCAGAACCATGTGGCTATGCTCGATCGTCCGGAAAGCAAGTATAGGTAGTAATATGATGGCACCAATTATGGCACTAACGGCTACAAAGGCATTACCTCCGATTTCGCGGGGTTTTGTACGGAGAAAGGCACAGTAAAGAGCCCAGCTTACTGCAGAACACATTGTCCATACATCCCCTTGATTCAGATTTTTCAATGTGTCGATATGAAGCAGGTCCCCCTGAAGGACAAGGTATACTACCCCCAATGAACTGAGTACTACGCCATAAACGTTTCGAGAGGAAATGGTTTCTTTGAAAATTAGCTTGTTTATTAGCAGTACTATAGCGGGCGTGGTTGATAAATAAATTGCTGCATTCAGCGAAGATGTATATTGGAGGCCAATATAGAGAGTAACAGGGAAAAGCACCTGACCGCATAATGCTAAAAAAAAGATTGTACCCTTAGCTTTTTTCATCGCTGCCCATTGTTGCCTTATCTGGTTAAAGTAAAGCGCCGAAAGTAGCAATGCGGTCAGCGTCCAGCGGGCTTCTGATAACACAATAGGGTCAACCTGGGCGACTAACAGATGGCCTACTACATAGTTCCCCCCCCAAAAGCAAGCGGCTAGACTTAAAAAGAGATAAGGCATTTTTGACTCCTATGAGCAGTGGTAACTTCTAATCAATCACTTACTTAGACTTTAACGGATAACTACAAAAAACTTATTAATACAAGTCAAAAATTTTTGATTTTATCAAAAATATTGCAGTGCTGCTCTTAGTGATTATGCTGCGAGAATTATAAATGCCCCATCCGGCTGCTTGCATTAGTAATGACAATAACTAATCAATAGGACTAAATCGGTTTTCATCAGGAACATTTTTCAGCATGGCACCGCTAAGCATTCTGAGAACGTTATACTAAACGAACCCAAAGGTTTTAGCAGTGTTGCTCATTGCTATATATCTATAGGGGAGCATTTAACGAATGATAGGTCCGATAACCAATTTTATGTTAGTCAATAGCGAGTGCATTTTTTCGAATGCTCTTTCTACTTCTATACTGCAAGTAAACTCTTTTCGGAAATCTCATTATGCATGTGAAGAAACAGCCTTTGCCGTCTGTAACTCTGGCGGCTATAGGAGTTGTATATGGTGATATCGGTACCAGCCCGCTGTACACCTTACGGGAGTGCTTGACCAGCGAAGACCTTATTTCAATAAGTCATGCGTCAATTTATGGTTTTTTATCCCTTATCTTCTGGCTACTGGTTCTTGTGGTATCAATAAAATATGTATGCATTGTTATGCGTGCTGACAGCGATGGCGAAGGTGGTATTTTAACTATGATGTCGCTGGCGACTCGAAATCTTGACAAGCGCTGGATACCCGCATGCGTATTCATTGGTCTGGTCGGCGGTAGCTTCTTCTATGGCGATGGGGTAATTACCCCGGCCATTTCGGTGCTATCAGCCATTGAGGGGCTGGAGATCATTGCTCCTTCACTGGATCACATTATCATCCCATTAGCACTTGTCGTACTAACTGCTTTGTTTGTCATTCAAAAAAAAGGTACCGGCGTTGTTGGTAAACTGTTTGCGCCAGCCATGGTCCTCTGGTTTATCACACTCGCATTACTGGGCATTGGTGGGATCCTGAAACATCCACAGGTTTTGCAGGCAATTAACCCTTACTGGGCTTTAAATTTTTTTCTTGAATACAAAATAATGTCATTTTTCGCTCTGGGTATGGTAGTCCTCTCGGTAACCGGAGCTGAAGCGCTTTACGCTGATATGGGACATTTTGGAAAAAAACCGATCCGCATTGCCTGGTTTACACTAGTTGCACCCTCACTGGTGCTTAACTATTTTGGTCAGGGAGCGTTACTGCTGGTTAATCCAGCCGCAATAAAAAATCCTTTCTTCCTGTTGGCACCACAATGGGCATTGGTACCGTTGATCCTGATTGCTACCCTTGCGACAGTAATCGCCTCTCAAGCAGTTATTTCTGGCGTATTTTCACTTTCTCGGCAGGCGGTACGATTAGGATACCTCCCACCAATGAGGATTATTTATACTTCTGATCAAGAATCCGGGCAGATCTATATCCCATTAGTAAACTGGTTACTATACGCAGCTGTATTACTAGTTATTATTAGTTTTAAACACTCAAGTAATCTGGCTTCTGCTTACGGTATCGTTGTTACGGGAACAATGGCGCTTACATCAATATTACTTTGCATTGTGGCAATAAAAAATTGGAGCTGGCCTCGTTATTGGGGGATCATCATGTTGGCAGCAATGCTGCTGATAGATATTCCACTGTTTGGCGCAAATCTGACAAAGCTTGTATCAGGAGGTTGGTTGCCGGTCGCGTTGGGGCTCATTATTTTGATGGTCATGCTTACCTGGAAATCTGAACGCTCACGGTTAATCCATCGTTTACGTGATAACCGGGACGGATTGGCCGCATTAATAAATTCGCTGGAAACAACACCTCCACATCGTGTAGCCGGTACCGCAGTGTTGATGGAGCGTACCCCTTATGCTTTACCTCTGGTGTTATTACACAATCTAAAACATA
>Ga0105246_10001788_pt1 | contig 12857 bp, 14 predicted proteins | sample KBSM64metaG_FD_99694 | JGI IMG/M metagenome (GOLD analysis project Ga0105246, IMG submission 99694) | Miscanthus rhizosphere microbial communities from Kellogg Biological Station, Michigan, USA - KBS M6-4 metaG | ecosystem: Host-associated > Plants > Roots > Rhizosphere > Soil | place...
GGAACTCCCAATTACGATTACTCGGCTGTGCCTCTTAGCGGGTCGGAATCGCTTTATCTTTCCATAGCAGCGGCAGCCCACAGGTGCGCAGTAGATTTTACCAATATGGACGAGGCGTGGTTTTATTTCCTGATGCGTTACACCAATGGAAGTGCCCCTGGTGGGGCAAGAAATGTAGCCACTATTGCGCTAAATGGTTCTACGACCGCTGTAGCTAATTTTCAAATAGCTGCAACCTTACGCTTTAACTTCGGTGCCGCTAATACCACTCTGGTTACGACTGTTGATACTACTTATCATGTCTGGCTTCATTATAAAAAGGGAACAGGCGCAAATAGTGTTATTGACATAGGATTATCTACGACAGGAATAAGACCTACGTCTGGTTCAGGTTATGCAGAGGTACTTAACGGTGCTGCTACTTCACAGGTAGGGCGAATAATGCTTGGGACAATAGTCACAACTACCAATTTTGATTTCATTTATGATAACGTCAGGGTGGCAGCGACCCAAATTGGAGACTTCGGAACCTAAACAATGAAAGAAAGCTCGTAAAATGACAATGGAAGAATACCAGAGAAGTGAGATGTCAGGGCAACTGGCAGAACTCTTGAAAGACCCGGTGCTGGCGATAGCGATGATGGTGGCTGACGGTGCTGCACCTGTTAACGGCGGGGCCAGAGTAGCTGAGTTACCGCACGTGGCCCATATCCAGCACGGGATAGATCGTGGATATGCGATGTACCCGCGTATCCTGAAGTTACTGGCAACGGCGCCTACTGGCGGTGGCCCGGTCGAACCCACCTATCAAGCCCCCGAGGAGGAAAAGGAGTAAACTATGGCTGACGAACCACAAACCCAGACTGCAGAACCGTCCGTATCAATCCATGACCCGGCTTTTGGGAATTTAGAGGAAGCCTTTGATAACGCTTTCCCGTCCACGATCGAGAAAGAGCCTGAGACCCCTCCAGAGCCCGTTAAACCTCCAGAGGCTGCCCCGCCACCGCCCGAGCCTACAAAACCCCTTCCAGAGGCCACCAAGGCACCGGAAAGTGATCTTCCTGACTTTCTCACAGGAAAAGTGGAAGAAAAAAAGCCTGAACCACCCAGGGAACCTGAAGTTGATCTTGAATCGGTCGGACTCAAAGAACTCCGTGCCCATTACAAGACCCTCAAGCAAACTGCCCGGACCGAACGTGAAACACTCCAGAAAGCCTTGGAAGAAGCCAAAAAAACGCCTGTCCAGCAGACGCCACCCGAGATTGAAGCCACCATCCGCGACTTGGAAGCCAAGAACAAGGAGTTGTCAGAGGCTTTAGAGCAGGGCTACGTAGAAAATCATCCTGCCATCAGGCAAAAATATGTCGAAGGCAAGAAAACACTGGTGGAAAAGGCGCACCGGCTCCTGAACGCAGCCAAAATTGACCCTAAACTCTGGGATCGCGCCATGTCGATGCCCCTGGAGAACCGGATTGAGGCCATGGAGGAAATATATCTGGGTGCCCCGACCTTCGTCCAGAAGTCGTTAACCGATATTTCCGATCAAATTGAGGGGTTAGACGTTGAGCACGAGGCTATTTTAGCCGATCGCAAGGGGGCAACCGAGAAATTGCGCCAGCAAGACATGATCCGGCAGCGTGAAGCCATCCAGCAACATGAAAAGAGCACCCTTCAGATCCTTGACCTCGCCAAAACCGACCTTCTGGACCGGGTAGGGCTCGAAGTCCTGAAAAAGAGCGATAACCCGGGGCACGCCAAGTGGAATGAAGGGGTTGACCGCCGTTTGGCCGATGCAAAGAAGCTGATGTTGGAAATAACCGATGAACCGACCATGGCAAGGGCTTCCATCCTCGCCGCCAGCGCCCTCGATTACCGGCACCTCTATCATTTGTTCAGGGATAGGGCCATTGAAGCAGAAAATAAGCTGAAATCCTATGATTCAGCCGAACCAACCACCGATACCAAGGGCGAAAAGGCCCCTGAGACTAATGATAACCTTTCCTTTGCTGAAGCCGTGGCACGGGATTTTCCAAGGAGATAAAATGCCTGAGATTAACTATGAAAAGCGGTATAAACAGCTAATAGACGCCTGTGTCGGGATGCACACCCAGGATAAGATCATTGAAGATCCAAATGCTACCCCGGAGAACAAGCGATTGGCTGAAATGAACAAACTCGGGTACATCAGCCAGATCAACTTCCTCTTAAGCAAGTGGGGGTTGATATGATGGTTCAAATCCAGTTAAGAGACAGGGTGGTCTCCGCTGAAGTGGTTAAAGCTAATGCCAAAACAGCTTGGGTGCGATTACCGGACGGAAATATAATTAAACGCCACAAGGCCAAGCATTTTATTTCCTGAAATAATCATTGACTTGCGGTATTGAACCTGCTTTATCTACTACCTGTGCGTAGTACGACATCCACCGTACACCAGTACTAGCAGGCACTGGAACCTGCCGCGAGGCTGCCGCATAGCAGCAAGAGGTCGGTAATCTGTCCGCCTCCAGGAAAAGGCAAACGCCCCGTGTACTCCACGTGGAACATCGGTTGCCCAAACCCTTTTAGGAGGAATACAGATGGCTTTAACCACTGCAGACTGCGTAGCAATAAACACGGCCATCGTCCGTGAATCAGGCCGAATCGGTCCTGAGATTTACAATAGAATCGTCTTGAGCGAGCCCTGGGTGGCTCTTACACCCTCAGATGTGTGGCCCGATGAAATGGGCCTTATCCAGACCAACCTCACCTTCGAGCGGATGCTGCCGGCGAACGATGACGAAAGCTGGACCGATGTTGCCGTTTCTGACGGTAGCACCAATAACTGTCTCCCTGACACGGAGAAGCTGAAATGGGGCCAGACGCTCCGCACCTGGAACCTGCAAAAGATCGCCAAGGAAACAGAGGACTTCTGTATCGAGGATCTTCGCAGCGCCTTCCAACTCACCAAAATGCTCCAACAGTTCACCAGCGGTCTCGCTGGGGTTACCCAGAAAGTCTGGGCTAACCGGAACCGGAACGAGTATGTCCGACTGGCATCCCACAAGGTCACCGAAAGATCAATCCTTGATCTGGACGCGACTTCGTTCAGTGCCGCCAGCCCGCCTACGTCCCGTTTAACCAACGGCACTCTTGAGCAGATTTACAATCGCTTGATCGGTGAAGGTGCTGCCGGGTCAGCAATCGGCATGTCAGGGGTGGCTACCCCGGTATTCAGTTTGATTACCGATAATACCACCCACCGTGATCTGATGCGTCAGGACAGCGCCTTGCGCACCGACTTCAACTTTGCCTACATGGGTTCAGGCGCCAAAAGCCCTCTGATCCAGCCGCTGGGCACCGGAGGAGCCTACGATGGCTTTATGCACATCGTGGATTACAACCAGCCGCGCTGGGACATCCAGGGTGGCGTTTACGTGCGCGTTCCCCGCTACAAGGCGGCCGAAGCCACGACCAAGGGCTACAAGCGGGACTTGAACCCTGCTTATGATACCGCCCCCTACGCCGATCACATCATTCATGTGCCATCGGTTTATACCCGTCGAATCCCCAAACCCATCTCTAACCCAGGTGGTAAATTCAGGTTCGACCCGGTCAATTACATGGGCGAGTTCAACTGGCGCAACATTCTGGACCGGGTATGTAACCCGGACGGGACCATCGGCTTTTTCAGGGCAATCTATGCCTCTGGAAGCGAGCCGGTGCATCCTGAGTACGGATACGTCGTCCGTGCCATGAACTGCCCGCCACTACGCGGCATCAAGGCGAGCTGCTACAGCTAATACTTAACCTGCTCCTGACTCGGTCGGGGGCAGTCAAGTGTTAAATAATAAATGGAGCCAAAAGACCGAAGCGAGACCATTGAGTTCATCAACAAGTTTGAGAAGTTCCCTACTCGCGAGGACATCAAGTCGGCGCAGGAACTGTTGCAGAGCCAGCTGGACCGGCGCTTTGAGGAAGTCGATAAAATCGCCAGTATCGAGCTTAACCAGCGTGACAAAGCGGTGGAAGTGCTGGCTAAGACGCTGGAACAACAGGTGCTCGGTGGGGACGAGAACCTGCGGCAGCACATCGCACAGCAGATTAAACAAATCGAACTGGCTTTGGAGGCTGCCTACAAACTCATGGAGGCCCGCTTAGGCACATTGGACCAGCAAATTAAAAGTGTTCACCGCGAGATTGACATTGAAACCGCTGCTACAAAAACGGCGATACAAAAGGCTGAAATGGCAACGGAAAAACGCTTTGAGAGCGTCAACGAGTTTCGAGCGCAAATGGCTGATCAATCTGCTCTATTCATTTCACGAAGGGAAGTCGAAGCGACGATTGGCGGAATCTCGGAAAAGGTTGGCGCTATTACCGACCGCATCAATCGCAGCGAGGGTAAGGGTTCAGGTATGAGCCAGATTATTGCATGGATATTTGGCGCAGTAGGTCTTGTGGTCGGGTTAATCGCTATTTTCACATGGCTCTCACAAATCGAACCACGGGTTGACCGCAATTCCGAGTTCAGACAGAAAGCCGAACCAGTAATACAAAGAAGCAACCCCTAGATGACCGCACGAGCCAAAGCTGAACCCCAAGGTTTCACCATCAACGCCAATACCGTTGTCGGGCTGTTCAGCACCCTGATCGGTGGCGTCGTGCTTTACATGGTCACAACCGGCATGGGTCAGGTGAAAACCACCGCCACCGATGTCAAGGAAGTCAAAACTGTTATCCCCTTCGTGCAGGAGTCGATCAAGGATCTGAAAAGTGACGTGAAACAGATCCAGACCGAGCAAATCAAGGTGCGCGAGGATTTGATGAGACAGCAGGTACACCCGTGAATCGCCTTAACCTCATGCTTTTCATCCTTCTCTCAGCTTGCGCCACTAAACCCGATGATTCAAAACTCAAAGGGCACCTTACCCAAGCCGGTGAGTCCACCGGTCAGACCGGTACCCACATCGGTCATGTCAGGAACAGGCTCGAAACCATCGACTACAAGAGCCAGCGGGCAAAAGAACTCTTGGATAAAGGGTTCGCCAAGTGAGGAAGATATGCGTCATCGCCCTCTCATGCTTTCTGATCTGTTATGTCACTGAAGCCAAACCCAGAAAACCAACCCCGACCCCGGCACCGCAGCCTGCGCCAAGGGGCGATCTTGTCTGTCGAACAAAACAAAGCGATTTGGAACTGCGGGATTGGATCGTCGGGATACAAAATCAGGCCACCGCGGCGATCAAGGAAGCCGACGCCGCCAGAGCGGCCAACGAGCAAACCAAGGTTCTCCTGGGTCAAGCCAGACAAGACGCCGATAAATATGCCCGTCAGTGCCAAGCTGCATTTGAATGCTCACAAGCGCCCTTGTCATGCTGGTTTCACCGGTTCGTCCGGCACCTTCTATGGGTTGGGGCAGCCGTCATCCTCCTCCTGGTGGCTTTATCTGTCGCTTCCATTTTTGTTCCTGCTCTTGCTCCGATCCTTGGCTTCCTCAAAGGACTCTGGACCCGCCTCTGGCACATCTTCAGAAAACCACCGCCAACACCGTAATGTTCTTTAAGAAAAAAACATCATCAACTGTCGCGACTTCAGGGGCACCCGAGCAGCCATCTGCGCCCATGGACGTTGACCGGATCCCGTGGCAACGCCTGAGCCTGTCCATTCTCGGGATTGCCATTGTCATGTTCGAGTGGCGCTGGGCTACCAACCATCTTTATTCCCTGCCCGTAACCTCGGTTGCGGCTTTTACCACTATCACGGTCAACAGCCTTTACGTGGTAGGCGCTCTGGTCGTGTTCTTCGTCACCGGCCGGCTGGTTTACGAATGGAAATCTTCTACCGCTAATCAACTGATTAGTCAGGTCACCGATACTTATGCCAACACGATCCCCGTCCCGCCGCCCAAAAAGTTCGACGATCTCGCCAAGATTCCATGAATTTATCCCATTCGTACTCGAGCATGAAGGCGGTAAACTGGAGAACGATCCTGATGACCCTGGTGGTACAACTAAGTGGGGTATTGACGCTCGCAGTCATCCTGACGTGGATATTCCTAACCTTACCCAAGCAGGGGCCACCCAAATCTATTACGATTCCTACTGGCGACCCAATCACTGTGAATCTCTCATGCCCAAGCTGGGAGAAGCCCACATGGACGCCTGTGTCAACACCGGCCCCGGTCGGGCGAACCGATTTCTGGCTGCCGCGCATGGAGATGTGTCGAAGTATCTTAACGAGCGGGATGCTTTTTACCATCGACTTGCGGCTGCCAGACCTCGGAGCGCAAAGTACCTCAAGGGCTGGCTCAACCGAACAGCAGATTTACGCAAATTTCTCCATGTAACATGAACGAAAGGAACATATGAGTCTAGTTGGCATATTAGTCGCGCTTATAGTAATCGGCGTTCTGGTCTGGGCAATTACCAAGGTGCTTGGTGTTATTGCCATCCCGGAACCCTTCAAAACAATTATTTGGGTAATCGTGGTTGTGGTAGCCGTGTTCATCTTTTTGGAGATGAGCGGCTTATACAGCTTCACAGGATCGGCAATAAGGATCAGATAAAATGCCGGGAGGATTTTCAGGGCTAGCAGGGTACAACCGGTTCTTCCGGACACCGCAAACGTCTCAGTACGGTTACTGGGACACCTACGGGGCCGGTGTGTTGCCGGGTGGCAACCTGCAGGTCAGCCCGAGCCAGACCGGTCAGGCAAGGTCTATGCCGGGTGTTGATATTCCTGTTGTTGGTTACCCCGGCACCGGCTGGAACCCTAACCAGCGGCTTGAACCTCAATACCAGAACTCGCTTCCCGGTGTCGGGCTGCCTAACAGAGGCGACATCGGCGGGAACGGATTGTTCGACCCGCTTGGCACGGGTTATTCCAACGTGCCGCCAAACGAAAATATCATGCCCGGTGGTACCCGTTTTTATCCAAGTGACCCTGGAAGTCCCCTCGGTTACCCGGACCTGTCGAATGCGCCTGTGGTAACCCCGGCAAATGCTACTGATTTATCTAATCTTCCGCCAGTAACGGTTGATCCTCCGGACCCGCGGCGCCGCCCTGGAAATCTGTACGGAACCACCCCAACTGGTCCAGACTGGTTCCAGCCGATGCCGGGAGAAAGCTGGATTGGTGGTGGATTCGCTTTTACTGATCCCAACACCAAACAGCCAGTTTATAACCCTCTTGGTTACGGCAGATTCGGTCGTGGCCCCGGGATGAACATTCCGCAGAGTAACCGCGACGTTGGTTATTCTCCTGGTGGCGGCGGGATGGGCGCTTTTGGCGGGTTCGCTAATGCACTGGCTTCAGGTTCAGGCTTTGGCGGCGGCCTTGCCAGTTTGGGCGGGGGCGGCTGGCAAACAGTCTCTGGGATGCCAGAATTTAGCGGGTTTGCCGGCGCGGTAGGACGCGCCATGGCAGGACCATTGCAACCATGACCGAAACAATCACAACGACAATCGAGGTGTTGGATCCAATCGGGACCACGGTGGAAATCACCGGCAGCCAGCCTTTGGAATCCGGACTAACCGCCTGCACCGTGGGCCAACAGTACGTGGACGTGGTGTTCAGTGACCCGCACACCGACTATAACATTGACGAGTTGCACGTTGAAAACACCACCGACAACCCGCCTATGGGGTTGGATGCCGGTCTGGTAGTTTATCGAGACTCGGAAGGGTTCAGGGTCATGCTGAACGCTTCCCCTGATAGCGCCTTTTACAGTGTCCGCTGGAGGATCACAATTTGAGCAAACCAACTACAGCCATATTCCCGATCGAGAACGGTAAACTCATTACCCCCCTGGACTGCAATAACCTGCAGCTCCTGAACCTGGACGAATCAAACTTGTCTGGTGGGGGCGGTGGAGGTGGGGGGAACGATACCGGCACTACAACTGCCATCCTCAAAGGCGACGGCGCCCACGGGTTTGCTGATGCGGTTGTGGACGTGGATTATGCCAGTCCTGCTTCGGTAGCGTTAAAAGAGGATTCATCCACTCATGACGCTGATATAACGTCTGTAACCGATTCGCTCGCCTCGATCGAAACCAGTCTGGCCCTTAAAGCCAGCACGGCCGCGCTGACCGCGGGATTAGCTCTTAAAGCTGATGCTGCAGATCTGACAGCCTACATAGCCACCAATGATGCCGCGGTAGCCCTAAAAGCCAATAGTGCTGATGTCACCACTGCTCTTTCGGGCAAGGCCGATACCGGGGCAGTCACTTCGGCTCTTGCCGGTAAGGAACCGCTTTTACCTACAACTTCTAATGACTCGTATATTCTGGCACGTCACAATGCCGGGGCTGGCAGTGCATGGTTCTTTGTCGATCCGCTGACGCTGGGCACAACCAGCCAGACGTTTGCCGATGGTGTTGAAAACTCCAGCACAACTTTTACTTCGGCTACAGCCAACTTTGTCGCTAATGATGTTGGTAAAGCCATTACCGGTTCAGGGATTCCTGCTGCAACCACGATTGCTTCCCGAACCAACTCGACCACGATTCTTTTAAGTGCTGCTGCGACCGCGACCGCTACCGGAGTTTCTTTCACCATTGTTAACCGGGTTGAAATAGGGGGTAGCGGGACTGTCACCACGGTTGGTGTCACCAACAACGTCTCCAACCTGCTCACGACCTCGGTAAGCAACGCCACCACTTCACCGAACATCGTACTTGATGGGGCAGTTGTCGGGGCCAACACCTTTTACGGGAACGCCACTGGTTTTGCCGGTACAGCCGCGTTTATGACAGCCAGCGCGGCTAGGACTTCCCTTGGCGGTACCACTGTAGGACAAGCGTTCTTCCAGCTTGCTAATCCAACCTTGGTCGGTTACGGCCGGATCAACGCTGATAATAGTGTTACCTTCAGAACTACGGCGCAAACACTGGGGGATCTTGGGGCTGAAACTGCTCTCACTTTTTCAACACCGCTGTCTCGTGTCGGTACCACCATTTCGATACCAGCGGCAACGGACGCTATCCCGGGACACCTAACTGCTGCCGATCACGCAACTTTTCTGGCCAAGGTTGCAACTACCCGGGCGATTTCGACTAATGCTCCACTGACTGGTGGCGGGAATCTTACTGCAGACCGAACCATATCAATCCCGGTATCTACTGACACGGCTGACGGCTATCTTAGTTTGGCCGATCACGCTCTGTTCACGGCTAAACCACCAAATAGCCGCACCATTTCAACGACTGCGCCTCTAACTGGTGGCGGGGATCTCAGTGCCAACAGGACGCTGGCAATACCAAGGGCGAGCGTAACGGTAGACGGTTATTTGGCATCCACAGATTTTATTAACTTTTCAAGTGGTGCTGGAGTCGTTGCGAGTCTCCCAACTTCTGGTTCTATCACTGTTTCCAACAGCAGCCCTTCTGTAACCAGACTTGTCCTGTTTAATGCGTTAACCGGGAACCTGACAATCACGTTACCTCCGGTGTCCAACTATTCGGCAGGCCAGTTTATTGAATTTGTCGATCTGGTCGCGAACGGTGGACACAACAGCTTTGATATTATCCTTACCCGCAGCAACGTGTCTCCGGGTAACGATTTGATTGATAACAATGCGGTCTCAATCACGTTGCCGAGGACTGCCGCTTATCTAAGGCTTAATAGTAACGGTGCTGGCATTGTGGGTGGCGGCCGCTGGCTCTCTACCAAGTACTACGTTGACACTTTCAGGAGTGCGACCGATCCGACCAAAACTGCTGGGGTTGATGTAAGCCAGCAAACCGGGGGTATTCCCGGGAGTCTAACGCTTGCCGCTGGCGCATCGGTCACGGTCAAATCTTTGGCTCCGGTCTTAGGGACTTTCCTTACCGGGATAGCTGATGGAACCACCGTTCCTGGAGCTACCGGAACCCTGCAGACCGCATCAGTCTATCAAAGGGACGTTCTCTCACGGCAGGACGACATTACCAGCACTGCTGGAAACTCACATGTGGTTCCAGATACCGGTCTGATTGATAATGTGCGTCTTTCGGCCAGTCTCAGTGCTCCATTAACGGTCACCCTGCCTTCGACCCAAGGTTATGCCAATGGTCAGGCCATTTATTTCTATGATGCCAGCGGGAGCGTTAGCACGACTTTCACGGTTTCATTGGTCGGAACGGGCGCTGATACTGTTAATGGCGGCAGTTCGATCCTTCTTAGCCGGCCGTTTGATAATCGTCGGATTATTGCCAATCCCGCCACCTCCAACTGGACGGTTGAAGTTTACGGTGGTGTTTTGGGGAACGGTCTCAGCGTTGGTCCTTTTCTGCCCCTGACCGATGCTGCCAACATTTCCGTTGCCTGCGATCTTAACCTGACTGAGCAGCACTGGAAACTCCTTGGAACCAGTGGGGTTGGAACGACCCGTACCATTACTGTCACGGGCGCCCGGGAGGGTGAACGGTTCCGGCTCAAATACACCCATTACACCACTAACGACACCTTGCTTCTTGCTACTTCGGCCACCCCAGGCAATGGCATCGGAGTTCTGACTCTTTCGACACGAGGGGCGGGGGTAATAGATTTCATTAACGGGACGGTGGAAGGGGGAAAGATTTATTGTGACAACCCGATTTTGGATCTCACGTTCCCCGCTGCTGCTGCTTACAACACTCAAGCTGACGTTGGTACCAGCGCTGGAGCATTAAACGCTCGGATCGGGTCCACCACTAATCTCAGGTATAACTCTGGCGATTTCCAGGCTGGCTCAAGTTACTCATGCGGCCGGATTGATGTAACACTGCGGACTCAGGGTACACCAGCCAATCTTACTGGGAGTCTGTTCCTTGAATTGTGCGCTGATGACATTCGATCGACTGATGCTGGTGCAATCGTGCAAGCTGGAAATGCAACAGTCACTAATGCGACAACGGTGCTGGCTACGGATGCTGGTCAACGGGTAAGCGGAACAGGTATTACTGATCCAACTTACATTGGAACGGTGACTCCTGGAGTCAGCTTCACCATGGTAACGCTTAAAGGCGGCATAGTGGCCAAGAACGCCAGTGGCAATGGCACCGGGGTAAACATTTGGGGCAAGGTCGGAACTTCACTAAGAACTAGCGATCCGTCCGTTTCCAGTACTCTAACCGGAACCTATGGCAGCAGGACGTTCCTGATTCCTGCATTCAGCATTGTCAGTGGCACCACCTACCATTTGGTCATTCACACTGACGGACCAATTAACGCCACCGATTATGTTGAATGGCGGTTCCAGTCTGGTAACCCTGGGCATATACCTAGGAACGGTTCATCCCTTGCCACCTGCACCATCACTTCGAGTGCAAGTAACAAGGCAAACTTCATTACTTACACAACCCCATAATGGCTACAGCAACTGGTTTAACATTCGGTGAAGTGCAGACGGCTTATAACAATACGCCGACTGGTGGCATTCTAACCCTTCCAGCGGGAACAGGAAGCTGGGGGACAAACATCCTGCTTGTAACGAAACCCATGACAATTATCGGGGGCAACGGGAACGAGGTGGCGGGGATGGACAGGGATAGCGTCACTCCGAGCACGGGTAACGGTGCCACAATCATCACTGTTTCGGCTGGCACCTTTATTGACGCAACCTGGGTGTTCTCGGATTTCCTTTGTCGGATTGCAGGAGTAGTCCTGATCTTTGATACTGCCGGTGCGTATGCCTTCAAGATGGCAGGTAGAGCTTATCGTCACCGATCGGGTGGCGTGGTTGTCGGAGGTTGCCGGATAGATCATTGTCGGTTCAGGGCCACGACTGATGCCATCGCCAGCAGTCACAAGTTATTCAAGTGGGGCGGGGCTGATGGAGAATCAGGCGCTGGTACTTATGTCTCAGGCTCAATAGATCACAACTTTGTCGATTACGGTCTCCTTGCTGCGGGAGCCGAAGTTAACAGTCTATCTAATCCTGGGTCACCCCTTCCTGGTGGACCAACCAATGGAGATGGGTACGGCGAGTATGACTGGTGCTCGGATTATACTTTTGGCGGCGGCGATGACACTGAACTGAATGTCCTTTATTTTGAGGATAACATTGTTCATAGAGGCGGGGCGGCCATAGGAACACTTGGGGGCGGTGGTCGGCTCATTATCCGGCACAATACTCTCTGGGGAGGGATGGCCGGACACGGAAACGAGTCGGGGAACAACCTGGGGACGGCAAGTTGGGAGACCTATAACAATCATGTCATCAACTCGACCGTTCTGGGTGGTGATGGTACCAATCATTTTGTTGGGCAAAGTATTCGCGGCGGTGCTCACGTATCCTTTAATAACAGGTTCACCGGTTTCGGTTCGGGAAACCTGGACAATGATCTTCGCTGCCAAATTTCAGGACCAAGCTGTAGTGCTTCGGGGCCAGCAGGGCCGTGCAGTGGCAGAAATTACTTTGATAATAACTGGCGTGGCGACATCGTAGCTGGAGATAACATTAATGGGGGCACAACTTATCTAGCTAAGAGCACTCCTGCTGACAGCAGGGTGGGAAGCATTTATGCCAGCGGCACCGTGGCTTCAGTTCAACTAACTGGGTTGCAATTTACTCTGACAGGGTTGGACGGGACAGTGAATGGTCAACCTGGAAGCAATCTATGGAGAGGCTTTGTTCTGGTCAACACGACCACACCGGCTAACCCAGGAGAGCAGGGGCAACTTACCCAAAAAATTGATGTGCCTGCTGGGACTCCCTACCAAACTACTTGCTACGCGCTTATAGATACCAATGGAAGCGCCATTAATAACTGTCAGGTAAGCGTGCTGGCTGGTCACGATGCCAAAATTTCACTGTTTGCGGGTAACACTTATGCAATATACCGGGTCAAAGATTACTTCTGCATACCTGGAGCCGGTAAGCTGGGTGGAACTAACTCGGTGATGTTGAATGGGGGA
>Ga0105246_10001790_pt1 | contig 12850 bp, 15 predicted proteins | sample KBSM64metaG_FD_99694 | JGI IMG/M metagenome (GOLD analysis project Ga0105246, IMG submission 99694) | Miscanthus rhizosphere microbial communities from Kellogg Biological Station, Michigan, USA - KBS M6-4 metaG | ecosystem: Host-associated > Plants > Roots > Rhizosphere > Soil | place...
CAGCCAGTGAGCTGCCCTTGACGTTCAGTTTGCTGCGATCAATAGACCCCAACGGCGCATCCAGCCCCAGATGGGTCTTGCAGTAATCGGCGTCTTCCCAGGCCTTGAGGGTGCACAGCACCTGCGCGGCGAAGGCTTCATGAATTTCGTAGTAATCGAATTCCTGAAGGGTCAGGCCATTGCGGGCCAGCAGACGCGGAACGGCGTAGACCGGTGCCATCAGCAGCCCTTCTGCTCCGTTGACGAAGTCCACCGCCGCAGCTTCGCCATCGCGCCAATAGGCCAGCACCGGCAGGTCCCGCTCGCGAGCCCATTCCTCGCTGGCCAGCAACACCACCGATGCGCCATCGGTCAGCGGTGTCGAATTGCCCGCCGACAAGGTGCCCTTGGCGCTGCGCTCGAACGCGGGCTTGAGGCTGGCCAGTTTTTCAAGCGTCAGGTCCGGACGCAGGTTGTTGTCACGGATCAGCCCCAGATACGGCGTCATCAGATCATCCTGCCAGCCCTCGGCGTAGGCTGCCGCCATTTTCAGATGGCTCTCGAGCGCCAGTTGATCCTGCGGCCCGCGCTCTATGCCCCAGGTCTGCGCCATCAGCTCGCAATGTTGACCCATCGACAAGCGTGTACGTGGCTCGCCGTTACGCGGCAGCTCCGGTTTGAGGTGGTGTGGACGCAGCTGCATCAGGGCCTTGAGCTTGTCACCGGGCGTCTTGCTGCGGTTTACCTGCAGCAGGATTTTGCGCAGCCCCTCGTTGACGCCGATCGGTGCATCGGACGTGGTGTCAACGCCGCCGGCAATGCCGCACTCGATCTGCCCCAGAGCGATCTTGTTGGCCACCAGCAACGCCGCTTCCAGCCCCGTACCGCACGCTTGCTGAATGTCGTAGGCCGGGGTCTGTGCCGAGAGCCGCGAGCCGAGCACGCATTCGCGGGTCAGGTTGAAGTCTCTGGAGTGCTTGAGCACCGCGCCCGTCACAACCTCGCCCATGCGCAGCCCGTGCAGATTGAAGCGCTCGATCAGCCCTTCCAGAGCAGCCGTGAGCATGTCCTGATTGCTGGCCGTGGCGTAAGGGCCATTGGAGCGCGCGAACGGAATGCGGTTACCGCCGACGATGGCGACCCGACGAGGATGCGTCATGGAAAACTCCCTTTCTTCAAGCGAATGAATGAGCCGTGCCGATCGCAAGAACAAACGTCATGCCACCGTGGTCCATTCCTTTGAACCCCGACTTCAGGAGAGTGTTCCATGCCGTCAGATCGCTACATTGATTTCGCCAACTCCGACATGGGTCGGCGCCTGGTGAAGGCCGCCGGTCTGCCCGCCCCCACTCACCTGGAGCGCTGGCAGGCCGGACGTCTGCGGCCCGTCGAAGGGACGCTGCTGATCAGCGCCGGGCCGCTGGGGGATCAGGTCCGCCAGTTCGCCAGCCGCCTGACCGACTCGCTGTACAGTTTCGGCAGTGAGATGCCCGGTGCCACGACGTGGGTGTCCAACCAGGGGCCGCGCCTGAAAGCAGTCGTGTTCGACGCCAGCCAGATCGTGCGCACCGAGCAGCTCAGGCAGTTGCGGGACTTCTTTCAGCCGCTGCTGCGCAATCTCGATCACTGCGCACATGTGGTCATTCTCGGTAAATCCCCCGAGACACTCGCTGATCCGCTGGCCGCCAGCACTCAACAGGCCATCGAAGGCTTCAGCCGCTCACTGGCCAAGGAAGTGCGCAACGGCGCCACGGTCAAACTGCTGCAAGTGGATGACGACGCGCAGGATCAACTGGAGGGCGCCCTGCGCTTTTTCCTCACGCCCAAGGCTGCGTTCATCTCCGGCCAGTTCGTCCACCTGAGAGCCTGCACGAGCAAGGTGCAGGACTGGACCCGCCCGCTGGCCGGACGCAAGGCAGTGGTAACGGGCGCTGCACGCGGCATTGGCGCGTCTATAGCCGAAACCCTGACACGTGATGGTGCGCAGGTCATTCTGCTGGATGTACCGCAGACCAAAAACGAGCTGGAGGCACTGGCCTCGCGGCTTGGCGGTCAGGCTCTGGCGCTGGATATCTGCTCGGCGGATGCTCCGGCACAGTTGCTCGAACACCTGCCCGATGGCGTCGACATACTGGTGCACAACGCCGGCATCACGCGCGACAAGACGCTGGTCAACATGCCGGAAGATTTCTGGGACTCGGTACTGGCGGTCAACCTCAATGCGCCGCAAGTGCTGACTCAAGTGCTGCTCGACGCGGGAGCCTTGAAGGACAACGCCCGCATCGTGCTCATGGCCTCGATCAGCGGTATCGCCGGTAATCGCGGGCAAACCAACTACACCACCAGCAAGGCCGGTCTGATCGGTTTTGCACGGGCCATGGCCCCCGGACTCAAGTCACGCGGCATCAGCATCAACGCCGTCGCGCCGGGCTTCATCGAAACGAAAATGACCGCGCACATGCCGTTCACCCTGCGTGAAGCCGGGCGGCGCATGAGTTCGCTGGGTCAGGGCGGCTCGCCACAGGACGTTGCCGAAGCAGTGGCGTGGTTCAGCCAGCCGGGCAGCGGCGCGGTGAGCGGTCAGGTTCTACGTGTATGTGGTCAAAACGTGATCGGGGCTTAAGCACCCGCATCGAATTCAAGGAGATGGATGATGACGGCTCACTGGCGCTACCTCAATTCCCTGCAGCCCCTGTCCAACCTGTTCATCCAGGCTGCGCTCAGGCGCAAGGTCACCGGGATGCAGCTACCCGATCTGGGCTTGCGCAGCTGGATCGCGGTCGATACCGATAAACTCGAGGCATACCGCAAGGTCTGCGGCTTCGAAGAAAGCAGCCTGCTGCCTCCGACCTACCCGCATGTGCTGGCGTTTCCGCTGCAAATGCAATTGATGACCTCCGAGGACTTTCCATTCCCGCTGCTGGGGTTGATTCACCTCGCCAATCGCACCCGCACGCATCGTCCACTGGGCGGTGTGAGCCAGTTGTACATCAGCGTACAGGCCACTGATCTGCGCCCGCACGCCAAGGGCGCGACGTTCACCCTGGTCACTCAGGCCGAAGACGGCATGGGGCTGTTGTGGGAAGAAGAAAGCACCATGCTGTGCACCGCTGTGCACCTGGAAGACAGCCCTGTGAGCTATCCCGAAGCCGCGCCGCTACCGCTCAGCGAGCTGCAAGGCTGGCGGGCGTCGGCGCAAATAGGCCGCGAATACGCCAAGGTGTCGGGCGACTACAACCCGATTCACCTCAGCGCCCCCAGCGCCAGGCTGTTCGGTTTTCCACGCGCCATCGCCCACGGCATGTGGCTCAAGGCCCGTGCGCTCGCGGCGCTGGGCGAGCATTTGCCGGCCTCGAATGTCGAGATCAGCGTGCAGTTCCAGAAGCCTGTACGCCTGCCTGCCGACGTGACGCTGTCGACCAGTGCCGCCGGCTCGCATGGCCAGTTCCGTGTCGAAGGCCAGGAGGGCATCGTGCATATGGTCGGTAGCTGGCAGCCTGTCAGCGAGTGACGCACAGCCGGATGAACACCTCTGACGGGAGCATTGCTCCCATCAACGGCTGAACAAACCTCAACGCCCACTTGCCTGGCGAACCGTTCCCCCTGAAGCTATGCGTCTTCAGGAGAACACGATGAACCTCGACGAGTTGACCCAACGCCTGCACCGCATCCGCGACCAGAATGACTGGAAGCCATTTCACAGCCCGAAAAACCTGGCCATGGCTGCCAGTGTGGAGATGGCCGAGCTGGTGGAAATATTCCAATGGCTGCGCGAAGACCAGTCCCGCGAGCTGCCTGCCGAACAGTTGGAGCACGCCGGCCAGGAAGTCGGCGACATCGTCCTCTACCTGTTGCTGCTGTGCAGCGAACTGGGGCTGGACATGGACACGGTGGTGCGTAATAAGCTGGCTGACAGCGAGCGGAGATTTGCCAAGTGAGTGATCGGCATTTCGACCAGTTGGCAACCCGCTTTGCGGAAAAGATCTATGGCGGTGCCAAGGGAGCCATTCGTCTGGCGGTGCTGCAGGCCGACCTGACCGAGACCCTGCCCGCACGACCGCTTCGTGTACTGGATATCGGCGCCGGGCTGGGACACATGTCGCTGTGGCTGGCCGAACAGGGTCATCAGGTAACCCTGGCCGAACCCGCCGAGCCGATGCTCGAAGGCGCACGTCAGCGCTTCGCCGATGCCGGACAGACGGCAACCTTCATTCAGGCTCCGTGGCAGGCGCTGCCGGAGTTACTGAGCGACACTTATGATCTGGTGCTGTGCCACGCGGTGCTCGAGTGGCTGGCCGAGCCGCATACCATCCTCCCGGTGCTACGCCAGTTGACCAGGGACGATGGCTGGTTGTCGCTGGCGTTTTACAACCGCGATGCGTTGATCTATCGCAACCTGTTGAAGGGCCATTTCCGCAAGATGCGCAAGAATGACATGGCCGGGGAAAAACAGAGCCTGACGCCTCAGCAACCGCTCGACCCCCGGGAACTGGCGACGCAACTTGAAGGCCTGTGGCAAGTCGAAACCCGTAGCGGGGTGCGGGTATTTCACGATTACATGCCGGTTGAATTCCAGGCTCGGGCCGAGCTGACGGATCTGCTGGAAATGGAACTGGCGCATCGGCGTCATCCAGCCTTTGCCGGGCTGGGTCGATACCTTCACTGGATGTGCCGTCCGGTCTGACATCACTGCGGAGCCCACCATGAAACACCGTTCTGCCTTGTTTGCCGTGCTGCTGGGGACCAGTCTGTTCGGGATCAGCGCCTGCCATAGCGACAACCCGTATGTCGCCAGCTCTCTGCCCATGCCGCCCGCTCCTGCGCAGGCGGCAAGGACGCTGGACATGAGCGCCTACCCTGCGCCGCCGCGGGACTATGGGCGTTATCGGTCCTGGGGCTGGCTCAACGGCCAGCTGCCGCCCGGTACTGCGTGGGTGGATTCGGCGCAGGTGGTCGAAGCCGTGAGCAACGGTCTGGACCAGCGTGGTTTGCGACCGGCTCGCGGCAATCAGCCGGCAGACTTGTACGTCACTGCCACGACCCGCCAGGAAACCCGGCTGCGTCAGGTGCGTGAAGATTACGATCCCTACTATGGGGGCGGCATGGGCTATGGCCGCTACGATGGCTACCGGCCCGGTTACGGCGGCTACGCCAGCGTGCCGGTGGTACGCACCTATCAGGAAAAGGTCATGGTGGTGCAGATCAACCTGATCGACGCGCGCAGCAACCAGCCGGTATGGAGCGCCAGCGCCGATGCGCGCGCCAGCAATAATCTGGCCGACCGCAGCAGTGCGTTGCGCCAGGCCGTGCAACAGGCTCTGGCGGCCTACCCGCCTTCGTAACCCTTTCGGAGAACTGCCATGTTTCGCCGTATCGTTCTGCTGACCTGTGCCGTGCTGCTGACGGCCTGTCAGAGCAACTCGATCAATCGCGACTTCGATGCCCAGCGGGATTTCGGCGGCTATCGCAGCTGGAGCTGGAAGGAGCCCGCCGTTCAGTATCAGCCTGACAATGATCCGCGGCTCAAGAGCGACCTGACCGAGCAGCGCCTTCGCCAGTCGGTCGGCGAACAGCTGGACCAGCGTGGTCTGCGCATGGCAACAGCCGGGGCCCGGCCGGATTTGAAAGTGCAGGCCTGGCTGATTGTCGAAAACCGTCAGCAGACGGTCAGCACCAACTATGGCGGGGGCTGGAACCCCTGGGGTGGTTATGGCTATTGGAACGGGCCGATGAATACCGAAACCCGCAGCGTCGACTACAAGGTCGGCACCGTGCAGATCGATATGTTCGACGGCAAGGACGGCAAACTGGTCTGGCGTGGAAGTACCGAGCGCATTCTCAACGACAATGCCGGCAGCCCGTCCGAACGCGATCAGGCCATGCGCACCACGGTGGCGAAAATTCTGGAGCAGTATCCACCGCGCTAACCGCAACTGACGTGCCGATGCGCTGCGTCGGCATGGCGATCCAGACACTTTGCTGCCCTGCGCAATGAACAGCGCGATCCGGGTTCAGGCCTGCAGATCGCCCTGCATTTCATCGAGCAATTCCTGAATCGCGTCGAGACGCTCTTCGGGATCGTCGATTTCCAGCAGTTCCACTTTGTCTTTTTCGGTGAACGGCAGCAGGTAGGCAAGCTGGTTGGACAACGCGTATTGCCCACCGGCAGACATGCCCATGTTCAAGGAAGCCACCATCGGATGCTCGGCCAGCGCTTCGAGCAGGGCCACGAGGTCAGCATCTTCCTCCTGCAACGGGCGCTCCACGGGCTCTTCCAGCCATTCAACCTCGGCCACCAACAGTTGATCGCGCTGAACCTCAGCGGCAACGACGCGGAAGCGACGCCCGCCGACGACCCGAATGCCCAGCAAGCCGTTCTCCTGCTGCTGAAAATCGGTAACCAGCGCTTCGCAGCCGATCATCGAGTAGCCGCCCGGCACTGGGCCGATTTCACTTCCCTCGGTGATACACACCACACCGAACCCTTCCCCCTGCTTCATGCAGCGGCCGATCATGTCCAGGTAACGGGCTTCGAACAGCTGCAGATCAAGCACGCACCCCGGAAACAGCACAGCGTTCAGTGGAAACAATGGCAGCGTCATAGAAAAGCCTCCTTTTAAATGGCCAGCGACATTGCCAGCGGCAGGAACAACGCCGTCGCAACGCCCATCAGACTCATTGCCAACGCAGCAAAAGCCCCCGATTCCTCGCCCTCCTGCAATGCCACGGATGTGCCTACCGCATGTGCAGTGAGCCCCAGCGCCATGCCTCGGGCAGCAGGATTATCCACCCCGATCAGCGACAGCAGACCGGGGCCGAAAATGGCACCGAATACGCCAGTAATCAACACAAAAACCGCCGCCAGGGCGGCAACCCCGCCGATCTGCTCGGCGACCAGCATGGCAATTGGCGATGTCACCGACTTCGGTGCCATGGTCATCAGAATCATGTGGTCGGCACCGAATAGCACCCCGAAGCCCACGCACAGGCCGGTGGCAAACACCCCGCCGACTACCAGCGTAGTCAAGACCGGCCAGAACAACTGGCGGATCCGTCGCATATTCAGATAGAGCGGGACCGCCAGTGCGACGGTTGCAGGACCCAGCAGCGTGCCCAGAATCTCGGAGCTTTTGCGGTACTCGGTGTACTCAAGGTCGCAGAACAGCACGACCCCGATCACCATCACCATCGAGACCAGCACGGGCTGCAGAAACAGCCAGCGGGTTCTTTCGTAAGCAGACATCGCCAGTTGATAGGCACCCAGGGTGATCGCGATGCCGAAAAGCGGGTGATGAATCACCGACAGCCATGCACCGTGCCAGTCAAGACTCATGGCAACTCCCGGCGCTGAGCCTGACGCTTGATCAGGGTCTGCATCAGCCAGCCGACGAAGGTCACGGAAATCATCAGCGACAGGGTCAGCGTGCCGAAGATCGCCCAGAAGTCCTCGGCAATCGCCGACGCGTAAACCATCACTCCGACCGCAGGCGGCACCAGCAGCAACGGCAGATAGCGCAACAGACTGCTGGCAGCAGTGCTGATCGGCTCGCTGACTTCACCGCGCCACATCAGATAGCCCATTAACAGCACGAGGCCGATGATCGGCCCCGGCAAAATCGACAAAAACAGATGGTTGAGCGCGGTCCCCAGCAATTGGAACAGCACCAGCCATGTCAAACCCCTTAACAGCATGAGGACTCCAGCAGATAAACGAACCCGGCGAACGATCGGCGTCATTATAAACACGCTGCGCCAGAGGTCATGAGTGGGTATTCGCATTGCCGCAGTTGCTTGACCGGGCAGCCGCCCTCTGCTGATCTGGTCATTCGCCCGCAGGCATCAGCGGATGCGGGCAGTGGCAGCTCCATACCCCCTTATCAGACCAAGGAGAGCGGCATGCCTTTTGTACCCGTCGAAGAGCTCAAACAATACATCGGCAAGGACGCAGTCTATTCAGACTGGCTGACCATCGATCAGCAGCGTATCAACCTGTTCGCCGACGCCACAGGGGATTTCCAGTTCATCCATGTCGACCCGGTCAAAGCAGCGCAGACCCCGTTCGGCACGACTATCGCACACGGCTTCCTGTCTTTGTCGCTGATCCCCAAGCTCATGGAGGGCATCATGGTACTGCCCGAAGGCTTGAAGATGGCGGTCAATTACGGGATGGACAGTGTGCGCTTCGTTCAACCGGTGACGGTCAACTCGCGGGTGCGCCTCAAGGTCCAATTGACCGGCGTAAGCGAGAAAAAACCCGGTCAGTGGTTGCTCAAGGCAATGGCCACACTGGAGATAGAAGGTCAGGAAAAACCCGCTTTTGTGGCCGAGCCTTTAACGCTGTGTTTCGTATAAGGCGTTTAAAACATGAAACAGTCGTAACAGACTGTTTCATCCCGCTGACCCGCTGCGGCATACTCCCCTGCGGTCGTGCCCCCTAACATCTGCTCAAGCGGAGCCGGGCTCGCCCCTGAATCATTCTTCCGGGATCTCACATGCGCGCGCTCGCTCCATTGGCTTTGACACTCTTGATCGCAGGTTGCGGTGATGGCGAATCAATTTTGCCGCCAGACGGCCGCCTGCCCGACGGCGGACGCTACCGGGGCGATCTGGTCAATGGCGTTCTACAGGGCCAGGGCCGCATCGATTACCCCAACGGCAGTTGGTACGCAGGTCAGTTCGAAAACGGCCTGCGTCAAGGTCAGGGCGAATGGCACTCCAGCACCGGCGACGTCTACAAGGGTGGCTTCGAGCAAGGTCTGTTCAATGGCCAGGGCCGCCTGACCACCCGCGCTGGCGCGAGTTATGTCGGCAACTTCAAGCTTGGCATGCGCGACGGCGAAGGCACCCAGAAAGACAAGGGCGTGCTTTACCGTGGCCAGTTCAAGGCCGGTGTGTACGACGGACCCGGCCGCCTGGAGCTGGAAGACGGCAGCCAGCATCAGGGCATGTTCGCCAATGGCAAGGCCAATGGCGAGGGTTCGCGCAGTGACGCCAGCGGCAACCAGTACAGCGGCAATTTCATCGACGGACAATTGCAGGGCACCGGCAGCTTCACCAGCGCTGACGGCGATCAATACGTCGGCAATTTCCACAACAGCCAGCTGGATGGCAAGGGTCGCTACGAAAACAGTGACGGCGACGTCTGGAGCGGTGAATTCAAGGAAGGCGCGCTGACCGGCAAAGGCGAGTTGATCGGCTCTGACGGCAGCCGCTATCAGGGTGATTTCGACAACTGGCGCTTCATGGTCAGGGCCAGTTGCTGTTGGCCGATGGCAGCCGTTACATCGGCCAGTTTGCCGATGACACTTACCAGGGCGACGGTGTGCTGATTTCCGCCGATGGCAAGGAGCAACGCGGCATCTGGGCCAATGGTCAGCGGATCCGTGATGCCAAAGGCAAATTGCTGCCGGACCCACTTGAAGCAGGGCTGCTGGTCCAGGGTTCGCTGCTGGACAAGGCACTGGCAGCCGTGCCGGCGTCGACACCCGCTACCGAGCTGTACACGCTCGTGGTAGGTGGCGACGGCAAGCAGAGCGTGTTCATGCGCGAGGCGGACTACGTGAGCAACCTGCTCAAGTCGCGTTTCGGGGCCGTCGGACAGGTCAGCCTGGTCAATCATCGCGATCACATGGATGACCGGCCGATGGCGACGCGTGAAACCATCACCCGCGCAGTACAGACACTCGCCCAGCGCACCGGCCCGGAAGATCTGGTGTTCATTTACCTGACCAGCCACGGCACTCAGGATCATGAACTGGTGCTCGACCAGCCGCGCCTGTCGCTGGCAGACCTGCCCGCCGACGCCCTGGCAGCAGCCCTCGCGCCATTGAAGAACCGTGACAAGGTCGTGGTGATTTCAGCCTGTTATTCGGGCGGGTTCATTCCCGACCTGAAAGATGAGCGCACGCTGATCATGACCGCCTCGCGCGCCGACCGTGTCTCGTTCGGCTGCTCGGAAGAAGCGGACTTCACTTATTTTGGCGATGCACTATTTGCCAGGGCATTGGTCGAAACCGATGACCTGCAACACGCTTTCAACGAAGCGAAGGCCTATGTTGCGCAACGTGAGACCGAAGACAACTTCGAAGCCTCCGAACCGCAGATATGGGCACCCAAAGGAGTCCTGGCGCGCTGGCAGCAGTTGCGCAAGAGCCAGGCCGAACGCGCGTTGAGTACGGCGTTGAACCGCACGGAAGCGAAGACTTCGACTAGCCGCTAGGCTTATGTGTATTAAGGGAGAAGCCACATGTACCTGACGCCGCAACACATCCTGCTCGCAGGAGCCACAGGCCTTACAGGCGAGCATTTGCTGGACCGGCTGCTCAGCGAGCCGACCGTCAGCCGCGTGTTGGCACCGACCCGCAAGCCGCTGGCCGAGCACTCGCACCTGGATAACCCGATCGGCGAGCTGGCGACCTTGCTGCCAACGCTGTCCGGCCGGGTGGACATCGCATTCTGTTGCCTGGGCACCACGATCAAACAGGCCGGTTCACAGGAAGCCTTCAAGGCCGTCGATCTGGACATGGTCACGGCGTTCGCCAGCCGCGCCCGCGAACTCGGTGCTCGCCACTTGCTGGTGATCAGCGCAGTCGGCGCAGACCCGGCGTCCAGTACCTTTTACAACCGTGTCAAAGGCGAAATGGAACAGGCGCTTCGTGCGCAAGACTGGCCGCAACTGACCATCGCCCGCCCTTCCCTGCTGGTGGGCAGCCGTCCTGAAACCCGCTGGGTCGAGCAACTGGCGGCACCTATCGCCAAACTGATCCCCGGCAAATACGGCGCCATCGAAGCCTGCCAACTGGCCCGCGCCCTGTGGCGGCTGGCGCTGGAAGAGCAGAACGGCGAACGGATCGTCGAATCGGATGAGCTGCGCAAGCTGGGCAAGTAGGTGATGATCGCCAGGGCCCAGCGCTGATCGTTCCCGCGCTCCGCGTGGGAATGCAGTTCGTGACGCTCTGCGTCACCCAAGGGAGCCTTACCCGATAGCCCAGGTGTCGCTCCGCCCCCCTAAAGCCCGCCTGTAGCCTGAACCCCCAGTCCCGCCGCGGTCAGCAATGACAGTGGCAGCAGCAGGGTGTCGAGCAGCGCACTGCCAGGCAGGTCGAGGCCAGGGTAGCTGGGAGCGTCTGCGCCGAATCGGTCGGCGGCACAGCAACCACCCTGCAGCGCGTACATATTCAACCGCGTACCGGCATACACCACCGGCGCACCAGGTTTGGCCGCATTGAGCGTGCGTGCCGTTGCGCATCCGGTCAGCGCCAGCGCAAGCGCTACCAGCAGCAGCTTATTCATCGCCGCCAATATGGTGCTCGCCCCAGCGCGGCAACATGTCCTGAGGAATATTCAGCAGGTTGAGGATCCGCGCGACGATAAAGTCCACCAGGTCGTCGATGGTCTGCGGCTGGTGATAAAAGCCGGGAGACGCCGGCAGAATCACTGCGCCCATGTTCGACAGCTTGAGCATGTGTTCCAGATGAATGCTGGAATACGGCGCTTCGCGCGGCACCAGAATCAACTGGCGCCGCTCCTTCAGCGTGACGTCAGCGGCGCGCTCGATCAGATTGTTGCAAGCCCCGGTGGCAATCGCCGACAGCGAACCGGTGGAACACGGCACCACCACCATCGCGCTGGGCGCACCCGAGCCGGAGGCCACTGGCGACATCCAGTCATCGCGTCCATAGACGCGAATCTGCCCGGCAGACGCACCGGTGTACTCCGTCAGAAACGCCTGCATCATCATCGCCTTGGGCGGCAGGCGCACGTCGGTCTCGGTGGCCATCACCAGTTGCGCCGCCTTGGAGATCAGGAAATGTACTTCCCGGTCCTCACGCACCAGACAATCCAGCAGGCGCAGGCCATATTGCGCGCCTGATGCACCGGTCATCGCGACGGTGACGCGCTCCGGGCCGCTCATTGCAACGCCTCCGCCAGTTTGCCATGCAGACCGCCAAAGCCGCCGTTGCTCATGATCACAATGTGCGTGCCGGGCTGCGCCTGGCTTTTGACCTGGGCGATGATTGCCTCGAGGGAATCACAGACCAACGCCGGCACAGTGCCTCCCGCGACTGTTGCCGCCAGGTCCCAGCCCAGATTGGGGGGCGCATACCAGACCACCTGATCCGCCTGACTCACGCTTTCCCGCAGGCCTTCGCGATGCGCGCCAAGCTTCATCGAGTTGGAGCGCGGCTCGATGACTGCAATGATCGACGCATCACCGACCTTTTTGCGCAGGCCGTCCAGCGTGGTGGCGATGGCCGTGGGGTGATGAGCGAAGTCATCATAAATAGTGATGCCGCGCACGTCGGCCACCTTTTCCATACGCCGTTTGACGCTCTTGAATGCACTGAGCGCCTGCACACCCAGTAGCGGCACCACGCCAACATGGCGAGCGGCTGCCAGCGTCGCCAGGGCGTTTGCTACGTTGTGCTGACCGGTCATGTCCCAGTCGACGGTGCCTTGAAGCTCGCCTTCGAACAGCACTTCAAAGCGCGAGCCGTCTTCGCTCAACAGTCGTGCCTGCCACTGACCGTTCTGGCCTGTGGTCTGTACCGGCGTCCAGCAGCCCATCTCGATGACCCGCGACAACGCCGGCTCGGTAGTCGGATGGATCACCAGGCCTTCGCTCGGGATAGTACGCAACAGATGGTGAAACTGGCGTTCGATGGCCGGCAGATCGGGGAAGATGTCGGCATGATCGAACTCAAGATTGTTGAGGATCGCTGTCCGTGGGCGGTAGTGAACGAACTTGGAGCGTTTGTCGAAGAACGCGCTGTCGTACTCATCGGCCTCGACCACAAAGAACGGGGTCTCGCCCAGACGCGCCGACACGGCGAAGTTCTGCGGGATGCCGCCGATCAGGAAGCCGGGGCTC
>Ga0105246_10001792_pt1 | contig 12840 bp, 12 predicted proteins | sample KBSM64metaG_FD_99694 | JGI IMG/M metagenome (GOLD analysis project Ga0105246, IMG submission 99694) | Miscanthus rhizosphere microbial communities from Kellogg Biological Station, Michigan, USA - KBS M6-4 metaG | ecosystem: Host-associated > Plants > Roots > Rhizosphere > Soil | place...
TGGATACGCCATGACGTCCTCATGCTTGATCTGGCGCAATAGGCGTGGCTGCCCTGGACGTGCACCAAGGTGACGTAAGCGCTGAGGCGGCGAGGCCGGATTTGGGGGCCGCGGCGTGGTGGGCACCGCGAAGCGGGCACGGCCCCAAATCCGGCGAAGCCGCCGGACTCAGCCACGGACAGGCACCCATGGGCCGGCTGGAGCTTCGGGTCGCCTTGCGTGGTCAGCGCTCGGTTGCCGTCCACCAGTACCATCAAGGCGCCCTAAGAGTCTTGAGACCGCACTACCTGGATGACTCAGGGCAGGTTTGCTACGTCGTGGTGAATCCTGGCGGGGCCTATCTTGGCGCGGATCTGTTTGTTTTGGACGTGGAAGTGGGGGATGGGGCTGACCTTTTGCTCACCACACAGTCGGCTACCAAGGTTTACCGGACTCCGGGGTCCTTTGCCGAGCAGCGGATGGCGATTCGGCTGGGGGAGGGCGCCCGGCTGGAGTTGGTGCCGGACCAGCTGATTGCCTACCGGGAGGCCAGCTACCGGCAGAATACCCACATCACCCTGCGGCCGTCGTCGAGCCTGGTCATGGCCGAGGTGGTGACCCCGGGATGGTCGCCGGATGGCGCGTCGTTCCGATATGAGGAGCTGCGGCTCCGGAACGAAATCCGGGTGGACGGCGGCGGATCCGCGGAACCGACACTGCTGGCCCTCGACAACCTCCTGATCCGGCCGCCCCTGGATGATGTCACCGGCATGGGGTTCATGGAGGGCTTTAGCCACCTCGGTTCCCTGCTGGTGGTGGACGCCCGTGTAGATCAAGCGCTCGCCGATGAACTGTACGCGCTCACTGCAGAACATGATGCCTGCACGGGGATCTCCCTGACCCGCAGCGTGTGCGGAACCGGCGGATTGGTGCTCCGCTCGTTGTCCAACAGCACGGGCGAACTGAACCGTCTTCTGGGAGCCTGCATGGCACTGCTCAGGGAACGCTGGCACGGGCAGGAACCCCTGGATCTGAGGAAATACTGATGACCACGCTCACCCGGTTCGCCATGTTGTACCGTGAGCGGGAAACCCTGCCCCTGAGGACGCGGCTGCTGTTCACGTTTGGTGCCGTGGGCGCCCTGCACGCCGCCGCCGTCGTACTCCTTCTTGCCGGGATGTTCGCATCCCCTGTCCCCGGAACGGGCAGCGAACAGCCGCTTGCGCTGGGACTGGTGCTGACCGCCTATCTTGCCGGCGTCAAACACAGCTACGACTGGGATCATCTGGCCGCCATCGACAATTCCACCCGCACGTTCGTGGCGCAGCGCCAGGAACCGGTGAGCGTGGGCTTCGCGTTCAGCCTGGGGCACAGTTCGGTGGTGATCCTGGCGGGCGTTCTCCTGGTTGCCGGTGCCACGATGGTGGGACAGCTCATGCAGTCAGACTCGGCGGGGAACGCGGTGCTCGGGCTCATCGGCAGCGGGGTGTCAGGATCGTTCCTGCTGGCCATGGGAATGTTCAACGGCTCCGCCTTCCTGCAGGCGGCGAAGTTGTATTGGAGTGCACGTGCCGGCGGCGCCATCAACCTCGAAGACCTGGAGGCGAAGGGGCTTGTGGCACGCCTGCTGGCCAGGCCCCTGACCCGCGTGCGGCGGCCACGCAACATCTACGTAATCGGATTCCTGTTCGGGCTCGGTTTTGACACAGCCACCACCGTCGGGCTGCTGGTAATGACGACGGCGGCCTCGCTGGCGGGCGTCTCGCCGCTCGCCCTGGTTGCGCTGCCGCTCGCGTTCACCGCCGCCATGACCCTGTGCGATTCGCTCAACGGGGTGGTGATGATGCGGATGTACCGCTCTGCACTACTCAATCCGCGGCGCAGGCTGGGCTTCAACGCCGCAGTCACCGGAATCTCGGCACTGTCCGCGCTGTTCGTCGCGGTCATCACGCTTGCTGGCTTTTCTAAAGCAGCGTTCCGGCTGGACGACCCGCTGACCGGCTGGCTGGGCGCCGTTGACCTCGGCGACGCCGGGCTGCTCCTGGTGATCCTGCTGCTGGCAGTGTGGGGCCTGGCGGTGCTACACGGCCGGTGCAGGATTTCCGGCTGAAAGCGCGCTTAAGTGCGGGCTAGCCACCCCGGCCTTCTCGGTCCTGCCCGGGCTGTAGCCACGTGGGTGGACGGGCCGGCACCTGGCGGTGGGATCCGCCAGGTGAGTGCCCCTGGCCTACTTTAGGCCGCGAGGCCGTGGTCCGGCCTGCGGGGCGGACGCTTCTCAGCCGGGCCGCGGCGTCGCCGGACTGCCTCTGCCATCACGCGTCCACGCTCGGGCACAGTCGTATCGGCGTGCACATGCGTCCCATGGCCGATCAGGGCCCCGGCTCCGATCCGCGAATGGCTTCCGATGTGGGCTCGGTTGCCGATGACCGATCCGTGGCCTACGTAGACGCCGTCGCCGATTACGGTGCGGTCGCCGACTTTCGCCTCGCGGTCGATCCAGCTTCCACGCCCTACCCGTGCGCCAGGACCGACCTGTGCACCTGGCTCCACATAGGTCATTGAACCGATACGGGCAGTTTCATCAACGTTGGCACCGGGTCCGACAAAGCCCCCGCCGTTAGGGTGCCGCAAGTAGCGGGTCACCTTGCCGGCGTCGTCTTCTACTGATTCGAACTTCCTGCTCATTCCGTTCCTTATCCAGCGCACGGGTGAGTTTCCCGCGCCATAGATGTTAACGTTCAAAGGCACGTGGGGATTCCCGTGAAACCCCGAAAAATGACCGCGCTGAAACCTTCGGAGCGAACAAGGGCCCCTTGCCGCAGAAGCTGCCCTTTTGCCGGGAAAACACCCGGGGTAAACTGTGGTCACCGTCTTTGCAGTAGGCGATCAACCTGGCTGGTAAGCGCTACAGCCACGCTGTGTGTTCAGGGGGGAACCATGGTAGCTGCCGAAGTCTCAGAAAATGACGTTTTCACGGATGTTGCCCAGCACCTTCAGGATGTGGTGCTGGACAATCCTGAAGTTGAGCACTTCCTCGGGGAACTGGCCGCGTACTCAGCGGCCCGGCTCAGCGGTCGCGGAGGCGTGGTTTCCTGCGGGATTTCCGTTGTCAGGAGGAAGAAAACCACCATAGTGGCCGGCAGCAGCCCATCCGCCCGTGTGATGGACCAGTTGCAGCACCACTACGGGGATGCACCATGCCTGGCAGCCATCCGCGGCATGGTCACCGTACTGGTCCCCGACCTGAGGTTGGAGAAGCGCTGGCCGGCCTATGTCCAGGGGGTCACCGGCCTAGGGACACTTTCGGTAGTTGGCATTCCGCTGCCGCTGGAGGGTCCCAGCCGGGCGGCGCTGAACCTGTACAGCGAGCAGCCCCACGCCTTCAGCGGGCAGGCGATTGCACGAGCGGAGGCCTTCGCCGAGCAGGCGTCCAAGAGTCTTCAGCTCGCCTTAAGACTGGCCCAGTTGCAGGAAACCCGCGATGACATGAAGGCCGCGATGAAGTCGCGGACCGCCATCGATCTGGCCACCGGTGCCATCATGGCCAAGAACCGCTGCAGCCAAAACACCGCGTTCAAGGTTTTGTTGCACGCCTCGAATACCCAAAACATCAAGCTCAATGAAGTGGCTGCCCGGGTCGTATCCTCCATTTCAGGAACCGGGGCGACCTCCACCTACTTCGACGAATAGTGGACGGGCGCCAGCCCGGTCCCTCTCGGCTTGGCCACGCGACGATTTGTCAGGCAACGATTTGTCAGGCAACGACGGCGGCGGGTGCGTCCTTCTCCCAGGCCAGGGTGCCGGCCTGTGTGCCGGCTTGCGGCCCGTCCTCAGGCAGTTCGGCTGTCAGCTCCGCGACCGTCGGCGGATTGGCGCCAGGGCGGCGTACGGTTATCGCCGCCGCTTTCGACGCAGTCCGTCCCAGATTCTCCAGGGTGTCAGGCCCCAGGCCCTCGGTTTTACGTGCCAGCAGCCCATAGATCAGGGCCGCCATATAGGAATCGCCGGCACCGATGGTATCTGCAACTACCGACTTGACGGAGGGGAGGTGGAGCGTGGTGGCGGGCGTTGCCAGGAGTGAACCCTCTGAGCCGCAGGTTACGACGGCCAACCCGGCCCCCAGCCCGAGGATCCGGGCAGCTGCGTCCTCAAGCCCAAGATCCGGGTAGAGCCAGGCGGCATCCTCGTCGCTGAGTTTGACCACATCGGTGAGCGGAACGAGCTCCTCAAAGATGGTGCGGGCCTCGGCCTGGCTCCCCAGGAGGGCGGGCCGGATGTTGGGATCGTAGGTGACCATGCACTCGCGGTGCGACTGCTCCAGGAGCGCCTTAACCGCAGCGGCACCAGGGGAGAGGAAGGTGGCGATGGATCCCGTGTGGAGCACCTTGGGCAGGAAGGCGGGCGCCACAGGCGCAAGCTTCCAGGTGATGTCGAATTCGTAGCTGGCGGATCCGTCGGCGGCGAGTGTCGCGGTGGCGGAGGCCGTGCGGCCCGCGGACTTTGAGCCGGGGAGGAGCTCGACGCCGGCACTCAGCAGGTGGCTTTCGATCGCGGCGCCCCGCGGGTCGTCCCCGAGCGAAGTCAGCAGGGCGGTGGCGACGCCCAGGCGGGCCAGGCCGTAGGCGACGTTCATTGGTGATCCGCCCGGATGCTCGACGGTGCCCCCGGCGGAGGTGACGACGTCAACCAGCGCTTCGCCGATGACAACAACGTCCGGAGCGGCCGGCGCCAAGGATGTGGGAGAGTTCTGGGGCACGACGAGGCCTTTCAGAGAGCCGTCCGCGGGCCTGCTGCAGGCCCGCGGACGGCATCGGTAGGGAGGGTTCTTACAAGGAGCCGGTCAGGCTGTGGCGGCACCGGTCATGATGGCCACCGCATCGGTCATTGAGTGCGATTCCGGCGTGATCGTTGCCGCGCACTTGCCCAGGCGCTGGATGTGGATCCTGTCCGCAACATCAAACACATGCGGCATGTTGTGGCTGATCAGGATGACGGGCAGCCCCTGGTCCCGGAGGTCCCTGACCAGTTGAAGGACCTGGTTCGATTCCCGGACGCCGAGCGCTGCCGTCGGCTCGTCGAGCACAACCACCTTGGAGCCGAAAGCCGCGGCACGCGCCACGGCGACGGCCTGCCGCTGGCCGCCGGAAAGGTTCTCCACAGGCACTGTCACATCCTGGAGCGTGGAGATCCCGAGCCGGTTCAGCTCATCCTTGGCCTTGCGGCGCATCCCTTTCGTGTCAAGGACACGGAAGATCTTGCCCATCGGCCCGGCAAGCCGTTCCTCCCTGCCAAGGAAGAGGTTGGAAGCAACGTCCAGGGCCGGTGAGACGGCAAGGTTCTGGTACACCGTTTCGATCCCGTGCAGCCGGGCGTCCTGTGGCCGTTTGAAGTGCACCTGCTGGCCTGACACCATCAGCTCGCCGGAGTCCGGGATCTCGGCCCCGGTGAGGCACTTGATCAGGGTGGATTTTCCAGCGCCGTTATCCCCGATGATTGCCAGGACTTCGCCCGGGTAGAGGTCCAGGCTGACACCATCCAGGCCCACGACGCGGCCGAAGGTCTTGACGAGGTTCCGTGCTTGCAGGATGGGCTGGCGAAGCCCGGTTCCGGCCGGTTCAGCGTGCGTGGCGGTCATGATTTCACCTTTCGGATCCACTGGTCGATGGACACAGCGAGGATGATGAGGACGCCGACCGCGAGGGTCTGGTAGAGCACATCCAGCCCGGCGAGGGAGAGTCCGTTTCGGAACACGCCCACAATCAGCGCACCGAGGAGCGAGCCCCAGATGGAGCCGCGGCCGCCGAAGAGGCTTGTTCCGCCAATCACGACGGCGGTGATGGAGTCCAGGTTCAGATCCACGCCGGCGTTGGGGCTGGCAGCGTTCGTCCGCCCGATCTGGATCCAGGCACCGATCGCCAGCACCGCTCCTGCCGTCAGGTACACGCTCATCAGGACGCGGTTGACCGCGATGCCGGCCAGGCGGGCGGCTTCCTTGTCGTCACCCACTGCGTAGACGTGCCTGCCCCAGGCCGTCTTGCCGAGGATGAACGCCATCGCAATGTACAGCAGGAGCATCATGACGACGCCGGTGGAGATGCGCACCGGTCCAATCGGGAAGGTGCTGCCCATCCAGGTCAGCAGCCCCGGCATGCTGGACCCGCGTACCGTTGACCCGCCCGAATAGAGCAGCGTCAGGGCGACGAAGATATTCAGGGTTCCCAACGTGACGATAAACGGTGGCAGCCGGAACCTGGTGACCAGGAAACCGTTCAGTGCCCCGGCGCCAAGCCCCACCACGAGGCCGAGGATGAGTGCCAGCGGCCCGGGGATGCCATTGCCGACGGACAGCTGCGCCACCACCATGGAGGCAAGGATCATGACCGCGCCAACGGACAGGTCGATGCCGGCGGTGAGGATGATGAGCGTCTGAGCGATGGCCAGGGTGCCCACGACGGACACCTGCTGGGTGATCAGTGAGAGGTTCTCAACCCGCAGGAACCTGTCGTTGAGGACCCCGAACACCACGACTGCGATGAGCAGCACGATGGCGGGACTCAGCGCCGGGTAGCGGTGCAGGACGTTCCGGATGCGGCTAAGCGGTGTCTGGCGGTCGAGGAATTCCTCGGCCAGGTCGGCATGCCCTGCTGCGGGCGGGCCTGCGGTCTGTTGCTGGGTCACGGTTACTCCCGGGTTTCTTCGGTCGGTTTCTACTTGCCCCAGCAGATCTGGCTGGCTTCAGAGGTGGTGATGCTCTTGACGCCGTCGGCCGGCTTGTCGGTGACAAGTTCGACCCCGGTGTTGAAGAAGTCGAGGCCTTCGGAGTTGGCCGGCTTCTTGCCGGTCTTGGCCAGGTCAACGATGGCCTTGACGCCGAGTTCTGCCATCTTGACCGGGTACTGCTGGGCGGTGGCGCCGATGACGCCGGACTTCACGTTGTTGACGCCGGCGCAGCCGCCGTCCACCGATACGATCAGGACGTCCTTTTCCTTGCCGGCTGACTTCAGGGCTTCATACGCGCCTGCCGCTGCCGGTTCGTTGATGGTGTACACAACGTTGATGTTGGGGTTCTTGGACAGCAGGGTTTCCATGCCTGTACGGCCGCCGTCCTCGGCGCCCTGGGAGGCCTGGCTGCCCACGATCTCGTAGTCGCCGCCCTTGCCGCCCGTGTACTTGCCGGTCTTGGCCTCGTCGCCGTTCTTCTTCTTATCGGCGGTGTCGATGCCCAGCCCGGTCAGGAAGCCCTGGTCGCGGTTGTAGTCGACGGAGACCACCTTGTCGTCAAACAGGTCGAGCAGGGCGATGGTGGCCTTCTTGCCGGCAAGCTGGGTGGCGGTCCATTTGCCGATCAGCTGTCCTGCCGCGAAGTTGTCGGTAGCGAAGGTGATGTCCGCGGCGTCTGCGGGGTCCGGCGGGGTGTCGAGGGCGATCACGAACAGGCCGGCGTCCTTGGCCTTCTTCAGTGCGTCCACCACGGACGGACCGTTCGGTGTGATCAGGATGCCCTTGTCGCCCTTGGAGATGGCGTTTTCGATGGCCTGGATCTGGGTGTCCTCGTCGCCGTCAGCCTTGCCGGCCGCGAGCTTGAGGTCCACGCCCTCGGACGCTGCAGCCTTCTTGGCGCCATCCTGCATGGAAACGAAGAACGGGTTGGCGGTGGTTTTGACGATGAGCGACACGCCCACCTTCTCGCCTGATGTTGCGTTGCCGGTGGAGCTGGGGCCGGAACTTCCGCCGCAGGCAGTCAGGCTGAGGGAGCCAAGGGTCAGGACGGCGCCCACGGCGAGCAGCCGCTTGGCGATGGTGCGGGGGGCTTTGGAAGTCAACATTGAATCTCCTGTTTATCGTGGCACTCCCGTGCCTGACAACGATGTCAGTCATCATGTAACCAGCATCACAGGGTAGAGTCAACGTAAATTCGAAGATAAAGGACGAAGTTATGACAACGATGTCTAATCGTTACCAAGCGGATCCCGGGAAGAGCCGGCCCACTATGCGCCATGTCGCTGCCCTCGCTGGAGTGGGCATCAAGACGGTTTCCCGCGTCATGAACGACGAACCCGGCGTCTCCGAGTCCACGCGACAGCGGGTCCTGGGCGCCTCGCAGCAGCTCAACTACCAGCTGGACATGGCCGCCGGTAGCCTAAGGCGCGCCGGTCGCCAGACCCTGTCTATCGGGCTCCTGTTGCCGAGTGTGGCCAACCCGTTCAGCAGTGAAATCCACCGGGCCCTGGAAGACACGCTCACAGCACGCGGCATTGCTGTCTTTGCCGCCAGCCTGGACGATGACCCCGAACGCGAAAAATCCCTGGTTGCCGCCTTCCTTGGCCGGCGGGTGGACGGATTGGTTCTTACCCCCATTGCCAAGAGCCAGTCCTACGTCATCCCGGAGCACTCGCGGGATCTGCCCATGGTGTTCATTGACCGCGAGCCTGTGGGCATCGAGGCGGACGCCGTGGTGACGGACAATGCGGTCGGGGCGGCCAGGGCCGCGGAGCACCTCATAGCCCACGGGCACACAAAACTTGCCTACTTGGGCGACCGCACCGATATCCAGACAGCCCGTGAGCGCCGGCGCGGCTTTATGGAGGAACTTGGCAGGGCGGGGATCGCTACGTCCACGGTCCCCGTACGCGAAGGCCTCCATAACGAGGAGTCATCCTGCCTGGCGGCCCTTGAGCTGCTCACGTCCGAGGATCCGCCGTCGGCTATCTTCTCCAGCCAGAACCTCATTACGTTCGGCGCCATGCGAGCCCTGAAGCAGCTCGGAGCCAGCCGCCGCGTGGCATTGGTGGGCTTTGACGACTTCACGCTGGCGGACATGATGGACCCGGGGATCACTGTTATCGCCCAGCATCCTGAGCGGATCGGGAAGCTCGCCGCGGAGCGGCTGCTGGCAAGGATCGACGGCGACTCCAGCCCGGCCCGCACGTACATTGTTCCGTCAGAACTAATCCAGCGCGGCTCAGGGGAGCTTCCGCCGGTTTCCTGAGAAGGGCATCCGACTGGAATTTTCAAGCAGAAAAAAATCTTCACCACCAAGATCCTCAATCATCGATATTTTCGACCACCGCAATTTTCAACAACTAACGAGCCCGGGCCAGCCGGCCCAACCAGCAACGAGGGGAAATACCATGACCAAAACGCTCTATGCAGAATTCACCGTCAAGCCCGGCAGCGAAGCCCGGGTTGCGGAGATGATGCGCGAATTGACCGAGCACGTGCGCCGCGAACCCGGCAACCAGCTCTTCCTCCCCTACACGCGGGAAACGAACCCGCGGGAATACTTCGTCTTCGAGGTTTACGAAAACGACACAGCTTTCCAGGAGCACATCAGCGCAGACTACGGTGCGAGGTTCAATGGAGAACTCGCGGACCACATCGAAGGGGACGGCTCAGTCCTGACTTGGCTCCAGCCGATCGACTGAGTGCCACACCGCCTCACTGACAAGCTGAGGGACTAATGACAACCTGATGGACAACGTTGTCATTGCAGGAGCGCCCAAGGGGTGGTCCTTCAAGACAGGTCATCGGACTGGAGCAGACCCCCGGTGGCCCTGCAATAATCGGAACCAGCAGTGTGGTCGGGGGCCCGCAAGGTCTCCGCAACAACAGGCAGCAGTGTAGGTTCAGGCCCATCAGACCGGACGAGGCGGACATCCATGAAGGCTCCAGACCAGCAGCAAGCGAAATCTTCAGACACACCGGTGATTTCCCCCGGGGTCGTCGACGCGGCAGGTCAGGGGTCCGTTGACCAGAATCTGCTCCGGCGGCTGGCCGATGCGCATGGCGTGGGCACCATATTCCAAGGCTGGGATGGCCTGCCGCACAGCGTTGCCGAGGAAACCCTGATCAAGGTGCTTGCCGCCCTTGGTATCCCGGCCCATACTGATCAGCTCATCGAAGCAGCCCTCGCCGAAGCGGAACTGGCGCCCTGGCGGCGGATGCTGCCTCCCGCCGTCGTGGTTCAGGAAGGTGAACCCGCTCTGGTTCCCGTCCATGTCCGCGACGGGGCGACTGCACGGCTGAGCGTTGTACTGGAGCACGGCACGGGTCCGGAACAGCCGCTGGAGGCAGTCCAGCAGGATGTCTGGGTGCCGCCGCAGGACGTTGACGGGATGCCTACCGGCCGGGCGACGTTCGCCTTGCCCCAGGGGCTGCCTCTTGGCTGGCACACCCTGCATGCAGAGTCGGAGGGGATTTCGGCGCAGGGAACGCTGGTGGTGGTGCCCGCGCGCCTGACCACCGCCCAACCTCTGGCGGAACGCCGCGGCTGGGGCCTGGCCACCCAGCTTTATTCCGTGCGGTCCAAGCGGTCATGGGGAATCGGCGACTTCGCGGACCTCGCGGATCTGGCCACGCTGAGTGGCGCCCGGGGCGCCGATTATGTCCTGGTCAACCCGCTGCACGCGGCCGAGCCTGTGCCACCCATCCAGCCCTCGCCTTATTCGCCGTCCACGCGGCGCTTCTTCAACCCGCTCTACATCCGCGTAGAGGACATTCCTGAACTGGCCTACCTGAAGCCACGCAGGCGGGCCACCGTGGACACGCTGGTAGAGCAGGCCCAGGCCCTGAACCGGAACGGCGACAGGCTGGACCGCGATACCGTTTATGCCGCCAAGCTCCAGGCTTTAGAGCTCCTCTATCACGCCAGGCGGTCGCCCTCACGGCAGGCGGCGTTCGACGATTTCTGCCGGATCTCCGGCTCCGGGTTGGATGATTTTGCCCTCTGGTCAGCCATTCGGGAGGACCTGGGGCCCGAGGATCCCCTCTGGACCGATCCGGGCCATGCCCTGGGATCGGCCGAGGCCGAGTCCTTGCGGGAGAGGCTCGCGGACCGCATCGGCTTCCACCGCTGGCTGCAGTGGATCTGCGACGAACAGCTTGAGAATGCCCAGCGGGCTGCGCGCCGGGCGGGTATGAGGCTGGGTGTGGTGCACGACCTCGCCGTGGGTGTGGACCTGAGCAGCGCGGACGCCTGGACCCTCCGGCCGGTGCTCGCCCCCGGCATCAGCGTGGGTGCACCGCCGGACATGTACAACCAGCTGGGCCAGGACTGGAACCAGCCGCCCTGGCATCCGGGCCGGCTGGCTGAGGCCGGTTACGCTCCCTTCCGGAACATGCTGTCCACGGTGCTCCGGCACGCTGGCGGCATCCGCGTGGACCACGTTCTGGGTTTGTTCCGGCTGTGGTGGGTGCCCGCCGGCAACTCCCCCCGCGACGGCGCCTACGTCCGCTACGACCATGAGGCCTTGATTGGCATCCTGGCTCTTGAGGCGCAGCGTGCCGGCGCCGTGGTGATCGGCGAGGACCTTGGCACCTTTGAGCCGTGGGTGCGTGACTACCTTGCCGCCCGGGGCATCCTGGGCACCTCCATCCTGTGGTTCGAGAACGACGGCGATTCGCCCCTCCCGCCTGAAAGGTACCGTCAGCAGGCGCTCGCCAGCGTTAACACCCACGACCTCCCGCCCACCGCCGGCTATCTCGCCGGCGACCACGTGGCGCTGCGCAGCCGCCTCGGCCTGCTGGAGCGGTCCGAGGAGGATGAGCGTGCAGAGCATACGGCCACCTTGGAGAAAATGCTGGGCCTGCTGCGGGAGCGCGGGCTGCTGCCCGACGGCGGCAATGCTCTCTTTGAGAGCCAGGGCAGCGAGGAGCGCACCATAGAGGCGCTACACCGTTTGCTCGCCCAGTCGCCGTCGGTCCTGCTGGGAGTCGCCCTGGTTGATGCGGTGGGCGAGCGGCGCGTGCAGAACCAGCCCGGCACTACCGGGGCGCTCTATCCCAACTGGCAGGTGCCGCTGGCTGGTCCGGACGGCAAGCCCGTCTTTCTGGAGGACCTTCCTGCCAACCCGCGTTTCAACTCGCTGCTGGCAGCGGTGCAGGAAGCTTTGGGCAGCTAAATGTAGGTAGGCGGGAAAGGACCGGATCATGAATGAAGGACCTGTGCTCGTGGTTGGCGGAACCGGGATGCTGGGTGGCCAAGTGGTTACCGAACTGCTGGGCCGCGGAAAACAGGTGCGTGCGCTGGTGCGGCCGGGTTCGGATGCCACACGCCTCGAGGCCGCGGGGGCCGCAATTGCCCGGGGTGACATGATGGACCCCGATTCGCTGCTACGTGCCATGGAGGGGGCCGATGCCGTCATCACGTCGGCGGCCGGTTACACGAGGCACCGCAAGGGTGACAGCCCCGAGATCGACACCATGGGAAACGTCAACCTGGTGGAGGCGGCGAGCCGCGCCGGGATCCGCAGGTTTGTGCTCACCAGCATCCTGACCTGCGACCAGACCCCGCAGGTACCGCACTTCTGGCACAAGAAGCTCACCGAAGACCGGCTGCAAGAGCTGGGTGTCCCCTTTGTGGCACTGCGCCCCGGCGCTTTCCTGGACCAGGTCACCCGGTTCGGCGGCGATCCGTTCAGCAAGCACAGGTTCATGTGGTTCGGGTCCGCCAGGGTTCCCCTGACTTTTGTGCTGACGGCTGACCTCGCCGGCTACCTTTCCGCTGCTGTGGATGCACCCGGAGTGGAAGGGCAGCGGGTGGACATCGGCATGGACCGGCCCCTGTCCATGCAGGACATCGCAGACATTTCGGGACGGCTCCTGGGAGAGCGCGTCAAGGTGCGGTCCGTCCCCGCCGGCGTCCTCCACGCTGCCGGGGCATTGTTCGGACGGGTCAATCCGATGGTTAAGGACCTATCCGCGATGATCGATTGGTTCCAGACCGGCGGCTACGTCGCGGACACCAGCCGCCAGCGGGAGGTCTTCGGCCCGCCGACTGCCGCAGAGGACGCCGTTGCGAGGCTCATCGAAGGCCTCGGCCACCCGGTCCGGCGCTAGGCGACTCCAGGCCTCGGCGCCCCA
>Ga0105246_10001802_pt1 | contig 12818 bp, 9 predicted proteins | sample KBSM64metaG_FD_99694 | JGI IMG/M metagenome (GOLD analysis project Ga0105246, IMG submission 99694) | Miscanthus rhizosphere microbial communities from Kellogg Biological Station, Michigan, USA - KBS M6-4 metaG | ecosystem: Host-associated > Plants > Roots > Rhizosphere > Soil | place: Michigan...
GCATTAGCGTGGGCCACCAGGACCTCCGAGGTGAGTGAAGACGGCTATCTCCACTACGCCCGGAGGTCCACCCATGATCAACAACCGGTAGCAGGCGTGTCACCAACCTCCCGGCCGAGTACAGCTAGCGCACCGTCCCTAAGCGGTCAGCGAAGTCTGCTGCGGCTCAGCCGCGCCCCAAAGGGGCGCGGGGCTGTATCAATTCGCGGCTCCGCCGCGGGGCGCGACCAGCCACAAGCGCCCCGCAGACGAAAGACACGTCCAATCCATTGACGCACCCCCCGTCCCCACATACCTTCACCCGTCGAAGCGCTTCGACGCCACGCATCGAATCGATTCGATGAATCGATCACCGGTGCGTGACGCCCTGATACCCATCCGGCTCTCCTGGAGGCACGGGATGTTGACGGCACGAAGGCGTGTGATGACGGTCACGGCCGCGCTCCTCGGCGGATCGCTGCTGGTGACGGCATGCGGCGGCTCGGACAGCGGGTCCTCCGACGCCAAGACGCTCAAGCTCTGGCACTACGAGGGCCCCGACAGCGCGATGGGCGTGGCCTGGAACGAGGCGATCAAGGAGTTCGAGGCGAAGCACCCGGGCGTCAAGGTGAAGTTCGAGGAGAAGGGCTTCGAACAGATCCAGAAGACGGCGCCCATGATCCTGAACTCCTCGGACGTGCCCGACATCATGGAGTACAACAAGGGCAACGCGACCGCGGGCGCCCTCGCGAAACAGGGCCTGCTGACGGATATCACCGCCGAGGCCACCAAGCGCGGCTGGGACAAGAAACTCAGCGCGGGCGTCCGCACGACCAGCATGTACGACACCAACGGCGTCATGGGCTCCGGCAAGTGGTACGGCGTCCCGAACTACGCCGAGTACACGATGGTCTTCTACAACAAGGACCTCTTCAAGAAGTACGGGATCACCGAGCCGAAGACGTTCGACGAACTGACCGCCGCCATGGACAAGTTCGTCGCCAAGGGCGTCACCCCGCTCGCCAACGCGGGCGCCGAGTACATGGCCCAGCAGTACCTCTACCAGCTGGCCCTCTCCAAGGCCGACCGCTCCTGGGTCGACAAGTACGAGCTGTACAAGGGCAAGACCGACTTCCATGACGCAGCCTGGACCTACGCGGCGAACACCTTCGCCGACTGGGTGAAGAAGGGCTACATCAGCAAGAAGTCCACCAGCACCAAGGCCGAGGACGCGGGCGTCTCCTGGATCCAGGGCAAGGCACCGATCCTGTTCTCCGGAAGCTGGTGGTACGGCCGCTTCCAGCAGGAGGCCAAGTTCGACTGGGACAGCACCCTGTGGCCCGGCTCGAACCTGACCCTGGGTTCCGGCGGCAACATCTGGGTGGTCCCCAAGAACGCCAAGAACAAGGACCTGGCCTACGACTTCATCGACATCACCATGTCGAAGAAGATCCAGAACCTGCTCGGCAACAAGGGCGGCATCCCGGTCGCGGCCGACACCTCCGCCATCACGGACCCCAAGTCCAAGCAGCTCATCGCCAACTTCAACACCCTCAGCGGGCGGGACGGCCTGGCCTTCTACCCGGACTGGCCGGTGAACGGCTTCTACGACGTCCTCGTCTCCGAGACGCAGAAGCTGATGACGGGCAGCGAGAAGCCTGACGCCTACCTCAGCGCTCTGCAGCAGGCGTACGACAAGGGCGCGCCGACGAAATGACGGTCACCGTCGAACGGGGTGCGCGGGCCACCGGCAAGGATCAGCACACCGGCCCGCGCCGCCCCCGTACCCGCGACTCGTACACCCTGTTCCTGCTCCCCGGCATCCTCGCCTTCACGGCGATCATCGTCGTGCCGTTCCTGATGAACACGGGCGTGAGCTTCACGGAGTGGCAGGGCATCGGCAGCCCCAAGTGGACCGGGCTCGCCAACTACCGCGAACTGATGGACGACTCGGAGTTCTGGGCGTCGTTCCGGCACAGCCTGTTCATGGTCGTCGCCATGGCCGCCGTACCGACGATGATCGGCCTCGTCCTGGCGGCCGCGCTGTTCGACTACATCGGCAAGCACTTCGGATCCCGGTGGGCCGCGGTGCTGCGCGCCTGCTTCTACCTCCCGCAGGTGCTGCCGATCGCGGTGGCCGGCATCGTCTGGAGCTGGATCCTCGCCCCCGACAACGGCTCCCTGAACGAGCTGCTGAAGGCGGTGGGGCTGGGCTCCTGGCAGCAGGACTGGCTCGGTGACCCCGACATCGCGCTGTACAGCGTGATGGGCGTGATGGTCTGGGTGCAGATCGGCTTCCCGCTGGTGGTGTTCATGGCGGGCCTGCAGCGCGTCGACCCGCAGCTGTACGAGGCCGCCGAGCTGGACGGCGCGGGCTGGTGGCGCCGCTTCTGGCACATCACGCTGCCGCAGATCCGGCCGGAGATCTACGTCGTCCTGACCTGGTGCACGATCGCGGCGCTCAAGGTGTTCGGGGCGGTGTACGTGCTGACCAAGGGCGGCCCCGGCGGCGCGACCGACGTCCCGTCCTACTTCTCCTTCTCCACCTTCTTCGAGAAGACCCAGGTCGGCTACGGCGCCGCGATCTCCACGATCCTCACGGTGATCATCCTGGCGCTCTCCCTGGTCCTCCTGAAACTCCAGACCCGCGACGAGGAAGGGGACCGCACATGACGACCGCCCTGCGCCGCTACCCGGTGCTGATCGCCCTGTGCATCGCCGCCCTGTTCATGGTGGTCCCGTTCCTGATCGTCGCCGTCAACGCGTTCAAGTCGCCGGCCGAGTACTCCCAGAACGGTCCGCTCAGCCTCCCCGAGGGCCTCTATCTGGACGGTCTCAAGAGCTTCTGGGAACGCGTCGACTTCGGCCAGAAGCTGGTCAACTCGGTGCTGATCAGCGGCTCGGTGGCCGTGCTCGCGGTGATCCTGTCCGTCCTCAACGCGTACGCCATCGGGATCGGCCGGATCAAGGGCCGCACCTGGGTGCTGGCCTTCTTCGTCCTCGCCAACATGCTGCCGCAGGAGGCGCTGGTCTATCCGGTCTACTACCTGAGCAAGCAGGCCGGCCTGTACGACACCAGGCTGAGCGTGATCATCGTCTTCACGGTGATCCAGGCGGCCTTCGGCACGTATCTGCTCTCGTCGGTCCTGGGCCAGTTCCCCCGCGAGATCATCGAGGCGGCCCGCATCGACGGTGCGAACAAGTGGCAGGTGCTGTGGCGGATCGTCGTCCCGGTCAGCCGTCCGACCATCGGTGTGCTCCTGGTCTTCTTCTTCATCTGGACCTGGAACGAGTTCCTGCTCCCTCTGGTCATGCTGATCTCCAACGACAACCAGACGGTGTCGGTGGCCCTCGGCGTCCTCCAGGGCCAGCGCCTGATGGACGCCACGATGACCAATGCGGCGGCCCTGCTCGGCGTCCTCCCGGCGATCGTGTTCTTCCTCGTCTTCCAACGGACCCTCACCCGCGGCATCGCCGTGGGTGCTGTGAAGTAAGGACCCCCCACGTGAAGTTCACAGATGGTTACTGGCTGCTGCGTGAGGGAGTCACCGCGGCCCACCCCGTCGAGGTCCTCGACGTCACCGCAACGGACGGCACGCTGGAGATCCACGCGCCGACCCAGCCGATCCGCCACCGCGGCGACCTGCTGAAGGGACCGGTCGTGACGATCAGCGCGCACACCCCGATGCCCGACGTCATCGGCCTCACCTTCACCCACTTCGAGGGCGAGCAGCCGCGCGGCCCCGAATTCGACCTGAGTGAAGTGGAGTTCACTCCTCAGGTGGGGTACGACGACGAACACGCGACCCTCACCTCCGGCGCCCTGTCGGTCCGGGTGGCCCGCACCGGCTCCTGGCACGTCGACTTCCTCGCGGACGGCCGCATCCTCACCTCCAGCGGCCCCAAGGGCATGGGCATCCTGCGCAACGCGGAGGGGGCGCACTACCTGCGGGAGCAGCTGGGCCTCGGGGTCGGCCACTCCGTCTACGGCCTCGGCGAGCGCTTCGGCCCGCTGGTCAAGAACGGCCAGGTCGTCGACATCTGGAACGCCGACGGCGGCACGGCCACCGAACAGGCCTACAAGAACGTCCCGTTCTATCTGACGGACGCGGGCTACGGCGTCTTCGTCGACCACCCGGGCAAGGTGTCCTTCGAGGTCGGCTCGGAGGCGGTGTCCCGGGTCCAGTTCAGCGCGGAGACCCAGGAGTTGACGTACTACGTCATCTACGGGCCCAGCCCCAAGGACATCCTCCGCAAGTACACGGCCCTCACCGGCCGCCCGGCCCTGCCGCCGGCCTGGTCGTTCGGCCTGTGGCTGTCGACGTCCTTCACGACCTCGTACGACGAGGAGACGGTGACGTCCTTCATCGAGGGCATGCGGGAGCGTGAACTCCCGCTCTCCGTCTTCCACTTCGACTGCTTCTGGATGCGCGAGTTCAACTGGTGCGACTTCCAGTGGGACCCGCGGGTCTTCCCGGACCCGAAGGGCATGCTGACGCGGCTCAAGGAGCGCGACCTGCATGTGTGCGTGTGGATCAACCCGTACATCGCCCAGCGCTCGCCCCTGTTCGCGGAGGGCAAGGCGCTCGGTCATCTGCTGAAGCGGCCCGACGGCAGCGTCTGGCAGTGGGACATGTGGCAGCCGGGCATGGCGCTGGTCGACTTCACCAGCCCGGCCGCCCGCGACTGGTACGCCTCGAAGCTGGAGGCACTGCTCGCCCAGGGCGTCGACTGCTTCAAGACCGACTTCGGCGAGCGGGTGCCCGTCGACGTGGCGTGGTCCGACGGCTCCGACCCGGAGCGGATGCACAACTACTACACGTACCTCTACAACCGCACCGTCTTCGACGTGCTGCGCAAGCACCGCGGCGAGGGCGAGGCCGTGCTCTTCGCACGCTCGGCGACGGCCGGAAGCCAGAAGTTCCCGGTGCACTGGGGCGGCGACTGCGAGGCGACGTACGAGTCGATGGCGGAGTCGCTCAGGGGCGGGCTCTCCCTCGGTCTGTCCGGCTTCGGCTACTGGAGCCATGACATCGGCGGCTTCGAGGGGACCCCGACACCCGCACTGTTCAAGCGGTGGCTGGCCTTCGGACTGCTGTCCTCCCACAGCCGGCTGCACGGAAGCTCCTCCTACCGCGTGCCCTGGCTGTTCGACGAGGAATCCGTCGACGTGCTGCGGCAGTTCACCCGGCTGAAGCTGCAGCTCATGCCGTATCTGTACGAGGCCGCACGCACCGCGCACACCGAGGGCGTGCCGATGATGCGGGCGATGGTGCTGGAGTTCCCGGACGATCCGGGGTGCGCGCATCTGGAGCGGCAGTACATGCTGGGGCCGGATCTGCTGGTCGCGCCGGTGTTCGGCGACGAAGGGGATGTGTCCTACTACGTGCCCGAGGGCACCTGGACGCACTTCCTGAGCGGGCAGACGGTGACCGGCCCGCGCTGGGTGCGCGAGCGGCACGGCTTCCTGAGCGTGCCCCTGCTGGTACGGCCGGGGACGGTGATCCCGGTGGGCGCGGTGGCCGACCGGCCCGACTACGACCATGCCGACGGGGTCACCCTGCGGGCCTACGGCCTGGAGCGGGGCGCGCAGGTGACGGTGCCGGTGGGGGACATGACCTTCACCGTCGTACGCGAAGGGAACACGCTGCGGGCCTCGTGCAGTGAGCCGGTGGCGGAGTGGGGTCTGGCCGCCGGGGAGCGGACGGCTCGGGCGCAGGCGGGCACCGGATTCCTCTCCCTGGAGCTGGGCTGATGGTGAAGATCACCGATGTGGCGCGGCACGCCGGGGTCTCCCCCAGCACCGTCTCCTACGCGCTCAGCGGCAAGCGTCCGATCTCCGAGGAGACCCGGCAGCGGGTCGAGGAGGCCATCCGCGAGCTGGGCTACCGGCCGCACGCGGGCGCGCGCGCCCTGGCCAGCAGCAGGTCGAACGTCCTGGCACTCGTGATCCCCTTACGGGCGGGCATCCACGTCCCGGTGGTGATGCAGTTCGCGGTGTCGGTGGTGACGACGGCCCGCAAGCACGACCACGACGTACTGCTGCTGACGCAGGAGGAGGGCGAGGACGGGCTGCGGCGGGTGGCGGACACGGCGCTGGTGGACGCGCTGATCGTGATGGACGTCCAGCTCCGTGAGCCCAGGCTGCCGTTGCTGCGCTCGCTGGAACGGCCGTCCGTCCTGATCGGTTTCCCCGCCGACTCCGAGGGCCTGACCTGCATCGACCTCGACTTCAAGGCGGCCGGTGAGGCCTGCGTGGAGCATCTGGCGCGGCTCGGGCACCGGGTGGTGGCGCTGGTCGGGTCGCCGCCGGAGGTGTACGTACGGCAGACCGCGTTCGCCCAGCGGGTGGTGCAGGGCTTCACGGCCGCCGCCGACCGCAGCGGGCTGTCCTCCTCCGTGCACCCCTGCGAGGCCTCGCCCGCGGCCGCCCGACTGGTGGCCGAACAACTCCTGCGCGAACACCCCGCGTTGACGGGTGTGGTCGTCCACAACGAGCCGCTCCTCGAACCGCTCATCGAGGCCTTCGAGCAGCTCGGACTGCGCGTCCCCGGCGACCTCTCCGTCACCGCCATCTGCCCCGACGAACTCGCCGAGTCCGTCCGCGTACCGGTCACCTCCGTCGCCCTGCCGTCCGCCGAGGTGGGCGAGCGGGCGGTGGAGCTCCTGATGAAGAAGCTGGGCGGCAGCGCCGTACCCGAGGCGACGCTGCTGCCGCCGCGGCTGACGGAGCGGGCGAGCACGACGCCGCGCAGCGCCTGATCAACTCACCTGTGCAAGGCCCTACTTGAAGGAGCCGTGACATGAAGGGCAAGCGAAGAAAACAGAGAACCACGCTACTGGCGGCCCTGACCCTGATCGCGGGTCTGGGCGCCACTGTCCCCGCCCACGCCGACGACCCCGCCTACCCCTTCCGCGACCCGAGTCTCCCGGTGGACGCCCGCGTCTCCGACCTCCTCTCCCGCCTCACCCTCGACGAGAAGATCTCGCTCCTCCACCAGTACGAGCCCGCCATCCCCCGCCTCGGCATCCAGTCCTTCCGCACCGGCACCGAGGCCCTGCACGGCGTGGCCTGGCTCGGCAAGGCAACCGTGTTCCCGCAGGCCGTCGGCCTTGCCTCCACCTGGGACCCGTCCCTGCTCCGCCAGGTCGGCTCGGCGGTCGGCGACGAGGCACGCGGCTTCCAGCAGCAGCGCCCGCCCGGCTGGGGCCTGAACCTGTGGGCCCCCGTGGTCAACCTGCTGCGCGACCCGCGCTGGGGCCGCAACGAGGAGGGCTACTCCGAGGACCCGTATCTGACCGGCGCGATCTCCACGGCATACGGCACGGGCCTGACGGGAGGCGACCCGGACCACCTCAAGACGGCCCCGACAGTGAAGCACTTCCTCGCCAACAACAACGAGGTGCACCGCGACACCACGAGCTCCGAACTGCGCCCGCGCGTACTGAAGGAGTACGACGAGCAGGCCTTCAGGCCCGCGATCGCGGCCGACGCGGCGACGGGCGTGATGACCTCGTACAACCTGGTCAACGGCCGCCCGAACACGGTGAATCCGGCCCTCGACGACACCGTCCGCGGCTGGACCTCGAAGGACCTGCTGAACGTGACGGACGCCGCGGCCCCCGGGAACCTGGTCGGCAGTCAGGCCTACTACGGCACCCAGACCGAGGCCGACGCGGCCGCGCTCAAGGCGGGCGTCGACAGCTTCACCGACAACGACGCGAACTCCGGCCCGACGACCACGGCGGTCAAGTCGGCGCTGTCCACAGGTCTGTTGAAGGAGTCGGACGTCGACAAGGCCGCGGGGCATGTGCTGAGCATCCGCGTCCGGCTCGGCGAGTTCGACCCCGGCGGCGGCAAGTACGGCTCCATCGACGCCTCCGTCATCGACAGCCCCGCCCACCGTGCCCTGGCCCGCAAGGCGGCCACCGAGTCGGCGGTCCTGCTGAAGAACGACGGTGCGCTGCCGCTGAAGAAGACGGGCAGTGCCGCCGTCGTCGGCCCGCTCGCCGACACCCTCTACACCGACTGGTACTCCGGCACCCTCCCCTACGCCGTCACCCCGAAGGACGGCATCGAGTCGAAGCTCGGCACCCCGGTCGCGAGCAGCGAGGGCGTGGACCGGATCGCGCTGAAGGACACGGAGACCGGCAAGTACGTGACGGCGGGCACGGGCGAGGCGGGGGCACCCCTGAAGGAGACGGCGGATTCCGGTACGGGCGCACAGTTCGACGTCTTCGACTGGGGCTCCGGCATCGTGACCCTGCGCTCGGCGGCGAACGGAAAGTACGTCGGCTACAACTGGTCGAACTTCGTCAACGACCAGGCGCAGCCGAACGGTTGGTTCGTCCAGCAGCAGTTCAAGCTGGAGCACCAGGACGACGGCACGTACCTGCTCCGCTACGCCGGCTACGAGACCTCCGAGTCCTGGTGGTCGAACCCGGTCTACCTGGGCCCGACCGGCACGGACGGCACCCTCGGTCTGGTCGCCAAGGACCAGGCGGCCCACTACACCAAGGACGTGGTCCGCAGCGGTGTCGACGAGGCGGTCGCCGCGGTCAAGGGCAAGGACCAGGCCGTCGTGGTGGTCGGCTCGGACCCCTCCATCAACGGCCGCGAGGCCCACGACCGCACGGACCTGGCCCTGGCACCGACGCAGGAGGCCCTGGTCAAGGCGGTGCGGGCGGCCAACCCGCACACGGTCGTGATCGTCGAGAACAGCTACCCGACCACCCTTGGGTCGTTGCAGAAGGATGCCCCCGCCCTGCTGTGGACCACCCACGCGGGCCAGGAGACCGGCAACGCCCTCGCCGACCTCCTCTACGGCGACGCGAACCCGTCCGGCCGCCTCACCCAGACCTGGTACCGGTCGGACTCGGACCTCCCGTCCATCCTCGACTACGACATCATCAAGTCGGACCGCACCTACCAGTACTTCACGGGACAGCCGCTGTACCCCTTCGGCTACGGACTGTCGTACACCTCCTTCCGCTACGGCGAGTTGAAGCGGGTCGGCGACGGCTACGAGGTCGCGGTCACCAACACCGGCAGCCGGGCGGGCGCGGAGGTCGTCCAGCTCTACACCCACCAGCGCACCTCCCGCGACAAACAGCCGCTCAAGCAGCTCAAGGCCTTCCAGCGGGTGTCGCTGAAGCCGGGTGAGACGAGGACGGTCCGGCTGAAAGTACGGCCGTCGGACCTGGCGCACTGGGACGTCACCCGCTCCAAGTGGGTCGTGGAAAGCGGCACTTACGACGTCCTGGTGGGCTCGTCGTCCTCCGACATCCGTGCCCGGACGGCCTGGCAGGTGAAGGGTGAGACGATCCCGCCCCGCAACCTCTCGAAGACCACCCGCGCCGAGAACTTCGACGACTACTCCGCCGTCCACCTCGTCGACGAGTCCACGGCGAGCGGTACGGCAGTGTCGGCGGCCTCCGACGGGGCGTGGCTGAAGTTCGCGGACACCCAACTGGAGCCAGGCGCGGGCGAGTTCAGTGCACGAGTCGCTGGTACGTCGTCCGGCACGGTGGAGGTGCGCCTCGGCTCACCGACCGGCACCGTCGTCGGCACCGCGCACTTCGCGGGCACGTCGTCGCCGTACGACTACGCGACGGTGACCGCGAAGCTGTCGGGCGCGGCGAAGGGCCGTACGGACGTCTACCTGGTCCTGAGCAAGGGCGTACGCCTGTCGACGTTCACCCTGCGCTGAGCCCCCAGGCGAGCCCGAGCCGGTAGGCGGCGCACAGGTTCACGTCGAGGAAATAGGCCCCGGCGGCACCGCACTGCGCGGTGCCGCTGCCGGGGTCGACAGGCTGCCCGTGCCCCATGCCGGTGATGCTGTACGTCTCGACGGCGGTGTTCCCTGCCGGGTCCCGGAAGATCTGGTGGGGATAACCGGCGACGGTGTCGCTGACGTCCGCCGTCTGGTCGGCGCCGTGCACATCGGTCCACTGCTTCATCAGGTCGGTCATGTTGACGGGCTTGACGGTGTAGTCGGCCGTTCCCTGGAAGACGGTGAGCGTGGGCCAGGGGTCGGTGTAGCCCGGCCGGGCGGCACGCACCCGGTCGCCCCACTGTTTCGCCGTCTGCGTGGCACCGACGTACATGCACACATACGGCGATCCGGCGGCCTGCGCGCATCCGTACGGCAGCCCGGCGACGATCCCGCCGGCGGCGAACTTCTCCGGGTAGTCCGCCATCATCACGGCGGTCATGCCACCGCCGGCGGACAGCCCGGTGACGTACACGCGCGAGGCGTCGCCGCCGACGTCGGCGAGCTGCCGGTCCACCATCTGCGCGACGCTCACGGCCTCGCCCTGGCCGCGCTCGATGTCCCCGCTCTGGAACCAGTCGAAGCAGGAGGAGGCGTTGTTGGCCGTGGTCTGCTGCGGCAGCACGATGGAGAACCCCCACCGGTCGGCGAGCTGGAGCCAGCCGCTGCCGGTGCCGTACCCGGACGCGTCCTGCGTGCACCCGTGCAGGGCGACGACGACGGGGCGCCCGGCGGGCAGCCCGTCGGGGACGTAGCGGAACATGCGCAGGGCGCCGGGGTTGGTGCCGAAGCCGGTGACTTCCTGAAGGGAGGCGGCGGATGCTCTGCCCGGGGTGAGGAAGGCGGCGATCAGAGCGACCAGGAGGGTCGCGAGGACGGTGAGGTGACGTGCGGCTCTGGTCTGGGTCATGGGGACGGACCGTAGAAGCGTGAACGGTCCGTCGACATGTGGTGGGGCACCACATCGGGCGCCGTGGTTGTGGGACGCCGTGACGGGCCCTCAGGCCGGGACGGGGCTTGCGGCTCCGTCGGCGCGGCGCTCGCGCAGAAGGCCGCGGATGGAGCCGATCCGCCAGGCGGTGAAGGCGAGCACGACGACGCCGGTGAGGGCGGGCCACTTCCACCGGCCGGAGCTGTCCTGGGTCGCGGTGCTTGCCGTGGCTCCGTCTACGCGGGCGGCGAGGGGCTTGTCGGGAGGGGATGTCATGATGCCGTCGATCCCGACGGCGGCGATCCGCACGCTGTGGTCGTCGGACTCGAACGCCCCGTCACAGGACCATCCGTCCTCCCAGAGGTCGCTCCACGCTCCGGTGGCGCGGTGGCAGCCGGTGACCTGGACGGTCCCGGGCATGCCGGTGAGTTCGGCGTGGGCCTGGACGATGCCGTGGCCGGCGAGGAAGACACCGCCGATGAGCCCGATGACGGCGAGGCAGATCTCGCGGGGCAGCTTGGGCAGGAGACGGATCAGGAACATGCGGGGGTGGGTCCTTCGTCGGGTGGGGTGAGGTCGTGCGGGAGGGCGAGGCGGTACGGCCGTGCAGCGGTGCGGGCGGGTGCCGGGCAGTCACTCGTCCTGGGCGAGGTGCTCAATCGCGTGGGACACGTGGTCCTCGCCGTAGCCGAAGCGTTCGCCGAGGTCCCGGCAGCGGGCGTACTGCCGTTCGGTGAGTGGCCCGGACACCGTGTGCAGGATCCTCAGCAGCAGCCGGAATCCGAGGTCGGGGTCGACCTGGAGGACGACCTGCTCCAGGGCGGTCGCATGCTCGGGCTCCAGCAGGGGCGCGGCTTCCCGGAGTTCGCGCACGACCGGGTCCGCCAGGTCGGCACGGACCGGCGGCAGGGCGGGGGTGTGCTCGGGGGCGACCTCGGCCAGCCGCGCCCGGCACGCCTCGGCGATCCGGCGCAGCCAGCCCGGTCCGTCGGTTCCGAAGCGGCCGGGGTCCGTGCTCGACGCGGCGACCCAGAGCGTGGTGAGGGTGTCGCCCGACAGCGGGGACCGAAGCAGCCGGACGGTGTCCTCCCACAGCACGAGCGCCTGGACGCCGGGGATGCGATAGCCGTCGGCGACGATGGTCCGGTGGAGGAGTTCGGGCGCCGGCACGTCCCGCTCCCACTGCGGGTGGAACTCCCCAGCGAGCCCGGAGAACCCGAAGTCCCCGTCGAAGAGACGCCGCGCGACCTCCAGGGGCTGCCACACGACGGTGAGCCCCTCGTAGACGACCGAGAAGGGATGTCCGAACGGTTCACCGAGGTCGCAGAACCTCTTGCAGCGCTCCTCCGGCACCGGCACGGCTGCCGTCTTGAGCGCCCTCAGGTAGAGCCGGAACCCGAGATCGAGGTCGGCCCGGGTCGCCACCTCCTCCAGCGCGGGCGCCAGACCGGGGAGTTCACCGGCGGACGCCCGGATCTCCGCGAGGATCGCCTCGCGGACGGTGGCGACAGCCGGCAGCCGCCAGAACGACCACGAAGGACCCGGCGCACGGCCCGCCATCACCCGGGGCGGACGGGCCGCGCAGGTCGCGTCCATCCGCGCCAGCCAGTCGCGCACGCCGATTCCGTGCGCCTGCGGATCCCACACGCCTCCCGTGGCGGCGAGCCACACGGCACCGAGCACCTCGTCGGACAGCGGGGAGTCCAGGAGCTTGCCCAGGTCCCGGCGCAGCTCCTCGGCATACCCGAAGTCGTCGTGGAACACGTCGTACCCCAGGGTGTGGCGTTCGTCCTCGCTGAGCCGCTCCATGCGCGACATGTCGACGGGCGTCTCACCCTCGTACGCGGCGAGCTTGTACGTGACGAGTCCGAGTGCCGCCTCCTCCGTCCCGGGCGGCGTCGACTGGGCGAACGACTCGCTCAGGCCGCTGAGCCCGAAATCGGAGTCGTACTTCTCGAAGGAGGGGCCGGACTGGTCCCGCACGATCTGGTCCCCCCGGTCGCAGGTCGACGCGCACGAGGACGGAGTGGTCAGGCTCCGCCGGGCGCGGCGATCACCTTATGCCACCTGTGTGGGATCTGTGAAGGTGTGCACGACAAAGGCCCAGCCGCTCGAGAGCGACGGGGCCTTGTCTA
>Ga0105246_10001804_pt1 | contig 12816 bp, 12 predicted proteins | sample KBSM64metaG_FD_99694 | JGI IMG/M metagenome (GOLD analysis project Ga0105246, IMG submission 99694) | Miscanthus rhizosphere microbial communities from Kellogg Biological Station, Michigan, USA - KBS M6-4 metaG | ecosystem: Host-associated > Plants > Roots > Rhizosphere > Soil | place...
AAATGGCGGGAACGTTTGGCGCCATCACCGCGACGGTATCGTCGGGACCTATTCCACGCTTATGCAAAGCCGATGCGAGACGGCGGCAGCGTGCGTAGGTCTCTGCCCGGGTACTGCGGTGTTCGCCGTGGATAACGGCGATGCCGTTGGGATAGGTCTCGGCGGCCTTGGGTAAGAAGCTCGGCGGCGAGAGCGAGGCGTAGTTCGCCTCGGTCTTACCCAGGCCAGCACTGTACGGGCCGCCTCTCTTAGTGTTGATCTCCAATAACGTCGTCATTGCGCGCTCCTCGATATTGTTGTCGGCGCTGTACCGGTTCCACGAGTGTCGCGTGACACCTTGAATTGGCCTGCTGCCGCTTCCGTGGACGACCTCCTAAGCAAGGGCAGCCTCTTTTTCGAACGCGACCGGACTGAGACATTCGGGGGGCGAGGGAGCAGGGAGTGCGACCACGGCCTCGCCCTCGATCACCACCAGTCCGCTAACCGTGCAAACCGTGGTGAGCAAGACGCGAAATCTCACTGGGATCATCTCTTTGACCGTGACGGTCGCACGGACAGTATCGTTGGCCCGGACAGGCGCCCTGAATCGCAGGCTTTGCGACACGTAGATGCTGCCCGGACCGGGCAGCTTGTTGGCGATCGCCGCGGAGATTACGCTTGCCGACAGCAATCCATGGGCAATGCGGCCCTTGAAAATGGTGCCTGCCGCGAACTCCTCGTTGATGTGGATGGCGTTGTTGTCGCCGGACACGGCGGCGAACAGGACGATGTCGGCTTCCGTGACGGTCTTGGCGAACGTGGCGCACATCCCGACCCGCAGATCTGCAAATGCGTAACCTCCGAGCTCATTCATCGGACCGCGCTCCTGGATTGTACGGAAACCCGCAATTCACTTTTGGCTGCTCTGTCAAGATCTGCCCACGATGCCTCCGGATTTGATGTCCGATAGGGACCGATCCCCATGCTATTTTTCCAGAACATAGCTTCCCGGTGCGTCCTGGATCGGCGGGTAGGCAGCACTGCCGACAGCTGCCGCCGGTATTCTCTTTCCGGAGCGGGCCTCTAGCCATTTGGACCAATCGCCCCACCAGCTGCCCTCGTGCTTTTTCGCGCCAGCCAGCCACGCCACCGCCGTCCCGGCCGCCGCCGCATCGCCGGTCTCGTCGGTCCAGTGGCCACCTTTGCCTGCGGACGGCGGGTTGATCATGCCGGCGATGTGCCCACTCGCGGCGAGCACGAAGCGCGTCTTCGCACTTGTCAGCTGCGCTATCCGCCAAGCCGAGCTCCATGGAACGATGTGGTCCCTCTCGGCGCCGATTGCGTAGATGTCCTTGCGAATACGACGCAGATCGATCGGTTGATCGAGAAGAGAGATCTTCCCCGGTTTGACCAGGTTGTTCTCGAGATAGGTGTTATGGAGATAGAAGCCGTGCGCCGCCGGGACCATACGTGTGCCATCGTCGTTCCAATAGAGCAGATCGAAGGCGGACGGCTTGTTCCCCATGAGATAGCTGTTGATGAACGTGTTCCAGATCAAGTCATTGGAGCGCAGAAGATTGAACATCTTGGCCATGTCACTGCTGTCGAGATAGCCGCGCTCGAGCATGCGTCGCTCCATGAACTCGATCTGGGGCTCGTCCATGAAAATAGCTGTATCCCCGACCTCGGAGAAATCCTGCAGCGAAACCATGAAGGTGGCCGGACCGAAGCGGTCGTCTTCCCGCGCCGCCAAATAGGCCAGCGTCATGGCGAGCAACGTTCCGCCAATGCAGTACCCGACCGGGTTGACAAATGCCGCCCCCGTGATCTCGCGCACCACATCGCTCGCGGTCAGTGGCCCATCGGTCATGTAGTCCTCGAACGCGATGCCCTGCATTGATGCGTCTGGGTTTTTCCAGCTGATCATGAATACCGAGAAGCCATGCTCGACGAGGAAGCGGACGAGACTGTTCTTGGGCTGCAGGTCGAGAATGTAGAACTTGTTGATCCAGGGCGGAATGAACAGCAGCGGTACCGCGTAGGTCTGCGTGGTGAGCGGCGCGTACTGGATCAGCTCGATGAGGCGGTTTCGGTAGACGACCTTCCCTTGCGTGATGGCGAGGTTCTTTCCTTGCGCGAAAGCTTCGGTGTCGGTCATCGTCATCCGATCATCGCGCACATCGGCAACCAGATTACGCAGGCCGTCAGCCACGCTGCCACCACCCGTTTCCAACGCCTTGCGAAGAGCCGCCGGGTTCGTCGGCAAAAACAAGGTAGGACTCGTCGCATCGATCAACTGTTGGACGTGGAACATGAGGCGATGCCGTTCGGTCGGATCGGCAACCTCCCGGTCGGCTTCCTCGCGAAGCTGGGCGGCGATCGCGAGATAGCACTGCTTAAGGACCCGGAAAAACGGGTGCTGCTCCCATTCCGGCGCCTCGAAGCGGCGGTCGGCTGCGGGGCCCCGAAGTTTATCTTCGGTTGGCGTCGCCAGTCCCCACCAGCGCGCTGCGGCGCCGATCCACGTCTCCGCCGCTTCCTGCCACAGCCTCATATTCAGTTTTGCGGCCACCGTTGTCGCATTCACCGGGTCTGCCATCGACCGGGCACCCAGCGTCGAGAGAGCCTGCGTGATCGCTTCCCAATCCACGGGCAGGAGCTTCTGGAGCGGATTGGCCTGCCACATCTGGTCGATCACGGCGGCGGTGGGCAGTCCGTCGACAGGCAACTGGTCCCGTGCTGGATCAGGCGCGACAGTGACCGCTGTTTCCAGGAAGATGTCGTGGACTATGTCGTTCTGCAGCGCTTTGGTCGCAGGCAGTCGCCGGGGGGCCCGCGATTTCCTTCGCTCTGGTCGCTTTGGATTCGTGGGCGAAGCGCCAGTGCTGCTGACGGGCAGGCTCATTGCATCCTCCCAGCGGAAGTTCGCCAAAAGCCGAAGCCCGAATTCGGCGGGTTGACTTCCGATCACACGCTGGTGGCCGGAATCTATGCATCAACATTTACGGTCCCGGCCGCTTATGTCGACAGACATAGTTGCGCCGTTGTCCGCATGGAGTCTGAGCAAAACAGCTCAATCTTGAGGAATATCTGTATGTACTGTGTGTGCCGAAAACCTCACTCGCCTTGATTGACCGTCTTCAAATGCTTTGGGACAAACCGAGGAGTGTTGGAGCGGAGGCTCTGGCTCATATCGGTTGGCAGCAAGGACACGGCACCGGCCTATAATATGAGACCCGCGAAGCAACCCAGGCTCATCGAGAGGGAAGTGGCGGCAAACCTGAGCCAAAGGTACCCTGGCCTCGCTACTTCAACGCTCTTGAAGTTAGGAAAGTGCAGCGGGCACGTCGCTTGCATTCGAGACTACTCCCACCCTTAGGATTCGAGGCCGCCAGCCCGTTCGCCGGTTCGGTTGGGGACGTTGATCAGGGTTAAGAAATCGCCGAATAGCCTGAGGATCAGCCGTGAGACCGATCGACAAGATCATCCCAAAAACACACACCGGCGATTTGCGCAGGTTTTGGACGCTGACGCCCGAGCACATTTATGCCGCGCTTCACTGCGGAAGCAGGGGCTTGAACGCGCAAGACGCCGAATTTAGGCTCGCACAATACGGGCCCAACAGCGACGCCGAAGGCAAGAACGACAGCCTGTTGCGCGCGGTGTTCCGACGGTTACTCGAGCCCCTGTCATTGATCCTTCTCGCTGCGGGCGTTATTTCGGTAGCGACGGGTGATGCAATCGGCGGATCAATCATTGTCGCAATTCTCGCAATCTCAGTTGGGCTCGACACCATCCAAGAAGGGCACGCAGTCAGGGCTGCCGAGGCGTTGCGATGCTCGGTGGCGCTGAAAGCCGAGGTCAAACGCAGCGGCACGTTTCGTGAAATCTTCGTAGATAAGGTTGTGCCGGGCGACATTCTGCGCGTCAGGGCCGGCGACATCATTCCAGCGGACGCGCTGGTTCTTGAAAGTACAGCCTTCACCGCCGGCGAAGCCGCACTGACCGGCGAACCCTACCCCGTCGAGAAACGGCCCGGTATCGTAACATCGGCAAGTCCAGGCGAAGCATCGAACGCGCTGTTTCGCGGCGCTGTCGCGCAGACCGGAGAAGCAATCGCGCTGGCCGTCAATACCGGGCGGGCTACGGTCTTCGGTGCAGCGGCGTCGGCGTTGGGTGAAGCCCAAGCACGGTCGCCATTCCAGCGCGACCTGCATGAATTTGGGCTCGTCATCGCGCGCCTGACGCTCGGTCTCGTGGTCGTTGTGCTCGCGATCCGGGTAGTCTTCGGCAGGCCAGTACTGGATTCGCTGATGTTCGCCGTTGCACTCGCGGTCGGACTGACGCCCGAATTGCTACCAATGATCACCACGGTAACGCTGTCGCGCGGCGCGCTCCGGATGGCGCGCCGCAAGGTGATCGTCAAGCGCCTGGCCTCGATCCACGATCTCGGTTCGATGACGGTGCTATGCACCGACAAGACCGGTACGCTGACCTCCGCCGAGATCAGCCTCGCACGAAGCCTCAATCCAATGGGCGCCGACGATCCACGCGCCTCCCGGCTTGGCGCGATCGCAGCCCAGCTCGGCGGCGACCGCGGCTCGCTCGATGCCGCACTCACCCATTGCGCCGAGAACGCCGCGGCAGGCTGGACCCTCGCCGGCCGGCACGCCTTCGATTTTTCGCGCCCGGGTGGGATCAGTGCTCACAAACGGACCCGAGGGTTCACTGCTTATCGTCAAGGGCGCGCCGGAAGGTGTTCTGCCCCTCTGCACAAAGTGGATGGACGGCACAGCAACGCCGCCGATGGAGTCGCAACAACGGGCTGACGTTTCGGCGCAGATTCACAACCTTGCCGGGGATGGGCTTCGCTGCATCGCCGTCGCATCGCGTCCGTGGTTGGGGCCAACCCACGATGTCGATGCAAAGGACGAAGCCGATCTCGTTTTCGAGGGGCTGTGCGCTTTTGCCGATCCGCCCAAGCCGACGGCGGCAGCAGCCATCGCCCGGCTCGCGAAAGCGGGAATCAGGCTCAAGATCCTCTCCGGCGACGACCCCGTCGTCGTGAAGCGGCTTGCCGGTCTCGTCGGCTTAAAAACCGATACGGTCCTCTCGGGGACCGATATTGTCGCGCTCAGCGACGACGCCTTGGCGGTCCAAGTACAGTTCGTGGACGCCTATGGACGTCTGGCGCCAGACCAGAAGTCGCGAATAGTAAAGGCGCTGCAGGCCCGGGGCGCGGTCGTCGGCTTTCTCGGCGACGGCATCAACGATGCGCCGGGGCTGAAGGTTGCGGATATCGGCCTCTCGGTCGACGGCGCGACCGGTGTGGCGCAGGCGGCCGCGGACATGATCCTTCTCGAATCGGACCTGGGGGTAGTCGCCGACGGCGTCGAAGAGGGTCGGCGGACTTTTGCCAACATCCTGAAATATGTGCGCATGGGTGCCAGCTCAAATTTCGGTAACATGCTATCGATGGCCGTGGCCTCGATCGCGCTGCCATTCCTGCCGATGTTGCCGACGCAGATCCTACTGAACAATCTGCTCTACGATCTTTCAGAAATCGGCATTCCGTTCGATACAGTGCGCCCGGAAGCGACGGTCCGGCCGCAGGTATGGGATATACGCGGGTTGGTTCGGTTCGCAGCGATCATGGGGCCGATGTCATCGTTGTTCGACTTCCTGACATTTGCCACGCTGGTTTTCTTTTTCAAGGCATCGCCTGCCGAATTCCAGACCGCCTGGTTTCTCGAGTCGATGGCGACGCAAATCCTCGTCATCTTCGTCGTTCGTACTAATGGCCGCCCGTGGCAGGATCTTCCGAATCCTGCTCTGACAGCGTCGTCGCTGATCGCATTGGTCGTGGCGATGGCGCTTCCCTTCACGCCCGCTGGGCACTGGTTCGGCTTCGAAGCGCCACCTCCGCTGATGCTCGCCGGCATTGGTCTCGTCGTAATCGTCTATCTTATATCGGCAGAATTTCTGAAGCACTTGGCCGTGAGCTACCGCCATCCGATGCTCGCGACAAAGCGCTTGATCGCTTGACGCAATAGTTTTCGTCGTACTCATCCAACCGGCGTCCAGCGGTGCCTAAACCGATTGACAACCGCGGCGAGTTGGAAACCGTCACCGTCGATCTGCTGAAGTTGGTTTTTCCGATAGAGAAGGCCGTAAAATTACTCGTGTTGCAACAAAGTAGAGATGTCTCGATTTCTGCAAAGTTGAAATGTCACTCGGCGGCCTCGCTGGGAGCGGGAGCCGGCGCCGCGGAGACCACCATATCGGAGCGGCGCCGGCTCCCGCGGAGAGCTTTCGACTTCAATTTGGCGGCTTCAGCGACTTGCAGGGCGCGGTTCTTTAGAATGCCCGGCTTCTGGCTCGATCGTCGTGGTCCATCCGGAACGCGGTTGAAGCGGGGCTGGCGGTCTTGCTGCTCCTTGATCCAGGCCAGAATCTCGCCCAGGCGCTTGTTCTCGACAATGGCGGCATGACTGACGCGCTGGAGCTTGTCGAAGGCCGAGTAAGGCAACGACCTGCCTTTCCAGCGAACCTCCAGTCGCCCATCCGGAAAGTCATAGATATCGACCATTTTGCCACGAAGGCGAACGGCCAGGCCTTGCGGCTTAAGCGTCAGCTTCATACGGCTGTAGTTCACCACCAATTGGTGCGACACTTGACGCTGCTCGCGCCAGCACAAGACTTCATCCAGATCCTGCTGGGGATCGAGCAAACGGTGGAGATCTTTGTCGCGAGCCGGGAGCTTGGCAAAGCGACCGTTGTAGTTGGCGACGAAGCTGGGCAGAAACGCGTTTGCCGCCTCGATCGTGCTGATGCCCGCGAGTCTCAGCTCCTTTACCAGACGATCCTGCAGCGTATGATGAGCGCGCTCGACACGTCCCTTCGCCTGGCTGGTATTGGCGCACAGAATCTCGATGTTGAGTTCCGACAACGCCCGTCCGAACTGGGTCATGCCATTGCCGCTGACCGCGTTCTCGTTCGACACCCGAAAGATGGAATGCTTGTCGGAGTAGAAGGCGACGGGTTTACCGTGACGACAAAGATAGGCCTTCAGCGCCTCGAAATAGGCAAATGTGCTCTCGGAGGGGACAAAACGCAGCTCCATCAGGCGGCTCGTCGCATCGTCGACGAACACCAGTAACGTGCAGGCAGCTGCACGTTCCTCGAACCAGCGATGCTCTGAACCGTCGATCTGGACCAGCTCACCGATATGCTCGCGGCGATGCCGAGGTTGCTGGATACGCCTGCGTTCAGCGCGGGACATCCAGATCCCTGCCTGCCTCATCCAGCTGCGCAGCGTCTCCCGCGAAACCTTGAGATCATGACGCTCTGCCAGCTTCTCGGCCGCGAATGTCGGTCCAAAGTCTACGTAACGCTCCCGCACCAGAGCAATCGCATGATCGCGAACCACATCCGGCAAGCGGTTGTTCGAGGGACGACCGCGGCGCTGGTTGGCGACGGCCGAAGCGCCGCCATCGCGATATCTTCTCAACAGCCGATACGTTTGCCGTAGCGTTATCGTCATTAGCTCAGCAGCGGCTCGAGCCGTTAATTTGCCTCTGTCCACCTGCAAGTCTTCCAAATCGAGCGCAGGCCATTCAACCGAAGCGCTGCCGCTAGTAGGCCGCGATACCTTCCTGACCGTGGATAATCTTGCTACCTCCGCAGGCGCACTCGATCATGGCGTCCGGGCTGTACATTCCAACAATCTGAGCTATCGAAGCAGCGCGGTAAGCATCCAGCCAGTCTACCGCGACGGCCATCGGGTCACAGGGTGTCAATTGCCCTACCTACTTGCCATTGTTGCAGCCGGAATAAAGCGGCCATCGTGAATGCGATCTGAACGAACCATTTAGGGAACCGCATGGGGATTGGTGCTTTAGCTCCCCTTGGAAGCGTCCTGGCTCGCCAATCGGCAAGAACATGAACTAAGTCCGACATTCCGAATTACATGATAATTCGGAGGTGCGCATGTCGAATTTCGTGACCCTGGTCGAGGATGATGCGTTCCAGCGTGAGGCATTCGCCGACCTTCTGAAGGATGAAGGATTTGAAGTGATCGAATGTACCACCGCCGAAGCCGCGGAATTGATCATCGCATCAACTGGTACGGAATTGCAGGCACTCATCACCGACGAGCACCTAGCCGGTGCAATGTCCGGGGCACAGCTTGCTCAATATGCCCGCCGCCGCCACCCGCATATGAACATCATCATTATGTCGGGCAAGACCGTGGAGCCTATTCCGATCAACGCCACATTCTTACAAAAGCCCTTCACTGCCGCGCAGTTGCTCGAAGCAGTCCGCGATTGAAAGCGTGCGGGCCTCGCTTCAATTCGTCGCGCTTCATCGCGGTGCGACCCGCAACAACTGTGTTTTCTCTGTGGGGCCTCCCGATTTCAATCCTGGCGTTCCCAGAGCAAACGCGGTCACTAGCAGTAAGATGCTTGCGCAGATGATCGAGAGAAAGAAACGATCCATCGGCGTCAACAGCCGAATGTGCTGCCCGTTCCTTAGAAGGGGTGATATCAGCGGTTCGGCACGTCGTCTAACGCCAACGCCCTGTTTGGAACCCAAGTTCCTGAGGAGAGTTGGGAGGTGGACCCTAGGAGGTCACCATGGACCGAGTGACACGTTGTTTGCACTGCGGGAAGAGAATGGTACCGATGCCTAGTTTGAGCGGACGCACGGAGTTGAAGTGCATCCTCTGCGACAAGCTAGACCCGATGGAGATGACGGCGGCGAACAAATGGGCTGACAGTCCGCTCACCAGTCCTATTTCCGAGACTGTCCCCGAGACAGTCTTTTAAATGAGCTGGCCCGCAGCGATCGGCATAGAACTTCGGCTCTACCCCTGTGGCCTTCGGCTTCCTGATGGGCGTGGTTAGCTTTTGCTTTCTGATCTGGCTGGAAACGGTGCGAGACCATCCTATCCCGACCTTGCCACGTAAAGAAGCCCCGGCATTGCCGGGGCCAAGTTACTTGGGAGGAGACCAGAACTACACGAAGAACTTTCAGATGGCATCCCACTGCTCAACTGCGAGCGGAGCCTTGTAGGTTGCCATCATGTCGATGGGGTTCATCGACGATGACGCAGGGGTCGCTTGCAGTGGCGTGACGGCATGCGACCATGCAATTAACGCTGCAACAGCAAGCCCAATTCCGATTGTGCCCGTTGAGAAGAATACCTTGAACATGATTGCATCCTTCGTGTTCGTGAATGCCGCCATCATGAGCTAGTCGCGTTTCGGGACTTTGCCGTTGCCCCGAAAAAATGATGTCGTGCAAAATTCGTTTGTTTCGTAGGAGACCAAAAATGTCAGCGCAGGTTTCGTGAGAAGCTGCGAATGAAACAGCCTCACCGATCCGTGATCCCATTGCCGGTGTAGACTTTCGGGAGCCTGGGTCGTCACACGCAAACTGACCAAGTGCCCGCCGCAACGGGCAGAGTTGCGACGGGCCTGAGAAGTCGACATGGAGTCAACGTGGGCGGCTCTGAAAATTTGGCAAACTTTTGAAAGGCCGACCGTACCCTGCTGGCCCGCGTTTCCCCCCGGCGGGGTACCCGCTCTCTCACTCGAAGTTCACATGGAGCTTGCTTGTCTTGGCTTGGCTGGCTGGGTCTGCCTTGGTTCGACCGGGTTCGCCGGGTTGAGGCCGCGAGGGTGCATGTCCTTACGGTCTTTCGCGCACGGGTCGCTGGCGGGATGCAAGATGCAAGGCCTCGCCCGCCGTGGCAGCGCTCACAAGGATAAGCCCCAGTGAGAACGAGCGATGACCTTCCTAAGTCCTTGGACGAGATGTCGGTTGAGCGACAGGGATCCAAACCGCTTCGCCCAAAAGTGCTTAAGTCTGGCAGAAAATGCCGTACTATACCGATTCGCGGAGTACTAAGATTCGGAGAAAAATCCATTCTCCAGGCCTATCGAGCGCCTAGTTGGATCGACTCCGGGATTTCTCTGGGGGGGAGAATGCGGGAAAACGGCCGCATTTCCGGCTTGTCTCCATATCGGAGTACGAAACCACATTTCCTGGGTGGCGGAGGGAGAGGAACTGGGATCGAACCTTCTCCAAGTACGTGTGCGTAGTCCGGCGAACAACTACGCAAACGGATCCATTTGCCCCGGCGCCGCTTGTGACCGCCATTTCCCAGCTTTCCCACACGATCCGACTGCTCGACAGTCTCTTCGGCGGATAAATCCGGCGTCCGGGCGCTGGCTGTTCGACATGTTGAACGCCAGTGCACTCAGCACCACCGCGTTGCGCTTCTTGGAAAGCCGTTTTAGAGGTGACTTTTCGGCTCTTGATGGCGACTTAAACGGCGTAAAGCTAATACAGCGCGGCTGGCGCTCATGATTGCGGCCCATGCGGTCAATCGACTTAGCTCTAAGGTCAACGGCGTCGCCGGGTGATAAAGTAACGACTTTCTGGCGATTCGAGGTTGGCCATGACCAAACAGCGGCAAACCACCGGCAACAGGTTAGCAAGTTCTAGACTTCGACCAGCGATGAAGAAACTCCCTGCTCTGCGGTTTCCGATTCAGCGCGAAATTCACAAATTGCAGGACGCGCTGGACGCCTTTAACGAGCGAATCGCAGAATTGCAAAGCGAGGGTCATCGGGGTCGTGCCATAAAAGTGTTGAGAGCAAACGCGCTGGATTTCGCACGTCAGATCGACGAACTTCGCAGCCTATTAGTTGAACCTGCTTTGAAGAATGTTCCGAAGGTGCCGTGATCGTGTGAAGGCGAGCCAGAAGTTGGAAGTTTTTCTGACACGCGGGATTGCTACCAAAAATAACCGCAAGCACGGATTCGTGAGTGTGAATCAAGTTAACTACGACATTGCCATTGCGGATGTGCATGATACAAGGCCTCACCCAAAAATGGAGCAAGAATGGCCCGGACTAAGAAGATCGTGCGTCGCGAATGGACAAAGGAAGACGTGCGGCAAATGAAGACGATGGCAAAAGCTAAAGCTGGCGTCGCAAAGATAGCGAAATCATTAAAGAGAACTCCGGGCGCTACGAGCGTGATGGCTGCGAAGCTAGGCATATCACTTTCTATGCGTGCCTAAGTATCTACAGAACCGGACTGGCCACGATGGCCAGTGTGGCCAGTCATGTGCGTGTTCGATTATTTTCGTTTGCATATCGACTTGGCGTTTTGGAAAATTCATCGGTGGCTGCCAAACAAACTCCTCGTGGTCTGGGCGCCGTGACGCAGCAAAATTTGATGTCAGCTTTTGCTTGCATAACCGACGTAGGTCTGACAACGCCACACGTCCGAAAAGTGCCATAACCGGACATGAACCCGATGCCCGCGTGATATCCGCGCTTATCGCTCAGGTCGCTTGCTGAGGCCGCAAGGACGAATGAGCAAGCCAGTGCGATGGCGTAATCTGGGCTCGGTACTGCGACGGTTACTCAGCGTCGCGCGTCAGAACTGGCGCGAGGCGTATTTGTATCCCCATTCACGGATCGAGGTCACGTGACTCAGCTAGCACCCATTCCAGCGCTCCGCACGCCACGCGGCGAAACGCCGAAGCGGGCCCGGAATAGTCGGTTGAAATGCGAAATATCCGAAAAGCCGACCTCTAGCGCGACGTCGGAAATTCGCCGCACGCTGTCGTGAGGCTCGATCAGTAACGCGAACGCCCGTTGCAGCCGCAACTCATTCACGCGCTCCGTGAACGACGTTCCCGATGACGTCATCAGGTGCTGCAGGTAACGCGGAGAAATGCCCTGACAACGGGCGACTGCCTCAAGGCTCAGCTCCGGGTCCTGAAAATGCCCCACGATGTGGTCGAGGGCGGCGCTGTGGCGCGCGGCCACAATAGCGCTCGCGCTGCTCTCGCCCAAAGGTGCGCTCTCGCTGATTGTGAGCGCCACGAGATCGTGGATGTGAGTCACGACCACATCACGTAACTTCGGGGTAGCCAGAACGCCCTCCTTCAATGCCGACTTCAGATAAGTCATGAGAAGTCGGAGAGCTTCGGTTCGGCGAGAAATCGGCCGCATGGTGAGGCTATCGACATTCGTCACGCGCGCCGTTAGCGCGTCGCGCGGCACGGACAGACCAAACTGCAATCCTTCTGCATAGGTGACAATCGCGGGTTCCGAATGCAGAAGCGCGATTGCATCGCCGGCGCGAAGCTCGATCTCTTGGCCGCGCTGAGATAGCTGACTCCTCCTGGGAGAGCAGACGATGATGCCGATCGAGTCATCACCATCAACAATGTTCGCTTTTGAACGCTTGAAACGCATGGCTGAACCCTGCCATGCGAGTGTGCGCAAACCCTGAAGTGCTTGCAGCGTTGCTTCGACCTGAAACGGAACGTCCGATGAAGGCTCCATATCGACGTGGACTATGCATCGTCCAAACTCCTCGCGCCACATCGGGATGCGCATCCGCTCCGGAAGCCCGCGGGTCGAGAATCGAAGCGATGTAAAATCGGCTGCACACGCTGGCATGCGGATTCTCCCCGCCTTGATAAACGTTCGGCCAAAGTACTCCGACAAGTTGTTGTCTGAATCTGTAATTTGCAATTCGCGCACCGAGCTTCCGTTGCGTGGTGCGCAGAACTCCAAGAAACGACAGCGTCCGCCTGTTAGTCTCACTCATTGAGATCAAGGCCGCATGTGAATGAGTTCACGTGGCGGCGAAAAAATTAAGCAAACGTCATTGCGAAAGTGGTGGTGCCAAAAATCTCTCTTAAGACGAGATCGTGATGATGAAGCGATTTCTAGTTGTTACGATCACATTCGTTTTGAAGGCTCGCTGGTCCAGCGGTGCAACTGTAGGGTCCAGCTTTACTTGTTG
>Ga0105246_10001806_pt1 | contig 12812 bp, 12 predicted proteins | sample KBSM64metaG_FD_99694 | JGI IMG/M metagenome (GOLD analysis project Ga0105246, IMG submission 99694) | Miscanthus rhizosphere microbial communities from Kellogg Biological Station, Michigan, USA - KBS M6-4 metaG | ecosystem: Host-associated > Plants > Roots > Rhizosphere > Soil | place...
GTTGAGCGTCAGCGTCGGGGTGCCGCCGGCAACCGTCACCGCCTCGCTCAGATTGAGCGTCAGTGTAACAGTCTTGCCGGCTACGAGAACGCCCGATCCAGCCGTAATTCCGGTACCGGACGCCACCAGCGACGCAACCGTCGGAACTGTGGTGTCGATCTGCAACGTGCCGGCCGGGTTGGTCACCGCACCGGTGAGATTGGCGGCGTTACCGGAGCTGTCCTTGATGGTTACGGTGCCGAGGTTGACCGCCGTCACGGCGAGGTCGGCGGTGTTCTGGCCCGCCGCCACCGTGTAGCTGAAGGTCAGTGCACCGGTGCCTGAGCCGCCCGCGTAGGTCGCGGTGCCGCCGTTGTTGAGCGTCAGTGTCGGGGTACCGCCAGCAACCGTCACCGCCTCGCTCAGATTAAGCGTCAGCGTCACCACACTGCCGGCCGCGAGATCGCCCGATCCAGCCGTGATCCCGGTGCCGGATGCCACCAGCGACAGCAGAGTGGGAGCTGAAAGCGGCGGATCAACCCCCAAATCCAGGGATGAGCTCAGCGCGTTACTGAGATTAGCGGCTGCGCCGCTTGCGTCCCTGATGGTCGCGCCGTTTGGCAAGTTGACCTGGGTAATCCCGAGCGCCGGGACGGTGGTGTCAGAAGCGCCCGGTGTATAGGTAAACACCAGCGCGTTGGTGCCGGAGCCGCCGACATAGGTCGCGGTGCCACCGTTGTTAAGCTTTAGATTAGGCGTGCCAGTAACATTCACCGACCCACTGAAGACCAGCGTCAGCGTGACTGCGTTGGGGTTCGTTGAATTAGCAATAACATCCCGCACCGCGGTGGTGTTAACCGCTCCGCCGCCAGGTGGCAGGCCCAGGTAAGCACCGGTCTGCAGATTGACGTTATTGAACGTGCTTGCAGTTCCATGCATGGGACCGGCGTCGTTATATTTGCCGACAAAAGAATAGCCCCACAGCGCCTTTGTAGTATCGATGTAATTATTGGCCAATACGGCAGGCCCATTGAGCCAACTCGTGTCGATGATAGCCATGCCGTAGGCAATGCCCGTTGAGGCCGACAGAATAGCGGTATTGTTTTGAATGCTTTCGTTCAGCAGGTAAGTATTAACATTACCTGCGGCCGTAACGATGCTTATGCCTTGCCCCGCGCTCAGAGGGTTGTTTGAATGAGCGTGTTATAGTTGATTTGAACATTATTGAAAGTTTGAGTGCCGTTAGTAGCGATGCCGAAGTCTTGTATGAAATCCCCGTGCGTACCATCGATGGTATAGCCTAGTCCGGTATTGGCTATCACATTGTACTGGATGATTTGAGCATCATTCGAGGCAGATCCGGTGCCTCCGGAAGGGCTCGCCTGGATAGCGGTCGAGTAAGCATTCTGGATTAAGTTATATTCGATCGTTGTTGTGCCCTGATCCAGAAGCCAAATCAGGCCAACGTTAGGAATTGGTTTTATTCCGCTTCCGTCGATAACGTTGTTCTTGATCGTAATACTATTAATATCGCTACCGCCTGTATTGATCGGAGCTACAGCGTTAGCGCCAACCTTGAAGTAGTTGTTTTGAATAGTGGCATTGTCGCCTGTAACCTGGACTCCCCAACCGCCCTCCAAGGAAAAATTCCAGCCGCTGAGGACAACATTGTCCCCGGTGATCTTGAAAATGTGGTTGGCGACGTCGCGCGTTACGCCGGCCGGCAACGTTCCCGTAAGTGGATCTTTCAGAACTGTCCCTGACTGTATGCCTACGGCATAGTCAACGCCAGCAACCTGCCATTCCGGTCGAACCGCATAACCGTCCAACAAGTTTGGCAGCTGCGGTGCACCTGCCGGAGCATTCGCCGAACCGTCACTCATATCATCAACTCCGCCGAAGCTGCCTCGGTCACCTTCACCGTCTCAAAGTTGACGCTCCCCGATGGGGCCGTCGCCGCAGAGTCGGCAACGCCCGCGTCGAGGGCTCGACCAGCCCGGCGCTGGAAGGACTTGGGAGAAAACGCTTTTAGCACGGTGGTCTCCTCGATTGGGTTCGAGCTTGCTCGACTACTGGCGCGAATACACGCCTTTAGTCGGAGGCCGACGCTAATGCCATTATTTGAAAAAGTTATTGGATAAGCAGGTAAAACTTTACGGGTTGTCGCCGAGACAGACGGGTGCGATCGGAAGCTGTCCGCCAAAGCAATTTCGTTAGACGCCAACGACGAAATGACGCTGCGGCCCGAGATTGAATTAATCATAGATGTATACAGCAAGCCCGTTTGTGTCCTCTGGGTTACAAGTGTCTACAAGCGCGCTGGCACCCGTCGCTCTGGACGCGCAGCAGCTCACTCATGCTGGAAAGCAAGAACGCCAACAAAGAAGCGGTCATGTCGACCGGCCGCTATCCTGTGGTACTTTTCATGAGATCCCCACCAAGCCCCCCGGCCCCGCGGCAATGCACCCCCCGATCTGGAACCGCCAGGACCGTACGATATGGTTAACTGCCCGGCTAAGGCTTTTTTGGGACGCTTTGGCGGATAGACCGAGGTTACTTTCGGCCGGCCGGCCGGCCACGACCACGATCTGAAATGACGCATAAGGCGGGCTTGGCCTTCGATATTAGGTGTTTAATTACCTTCAGATCGTGCGGTCAGTCGCAAGTCAGCAACTGCCGCGATGTCCAATTAAGTTAGCGGTGGCAATCAAGTCAGCTGTGGTATTTTTGGAGGTTGTCCGTCTGTTCCGTACCGACGACGCTGATTTGCGCACCTTCCTGGTTCCACGGAACGGACGACACAAACAGCCACAAGAATGACACCGAAGAGTTTGGTGAGAAGATTTGAGGTGGCTCTTGAACAAGCTGCGACCTGGCACCGACGCCAAGGAGCGGCCGGGCGGCTTTGCGGTCGTCAACACCGATTCGCCCCTACGAGCACTGGCACAGTCGAACTACGCATCCCAAAGCTACGTAAAGGCTCCTATTTCCCGGGCTTCCTGGAGCGCCACATGGCCGAGCGGGCGCTTACCGCCATGGTGATAATAGGCGGCCGGCCGTATTTATGGATTGACGCCAACTACGCGAGATTTGCGCCGGACCGGGCGCATCGTGTCGGGCGTGGTGAATGTCGCGGTCGGAGTTCAACAGTGACGGCCGGCGCGAGGCGCCTGGCATGAACATCGGTCCTTCCGAGGCTGAGACGTTTTGGACGCCGTTCCTGCCCAAGCTCGTCCGCCGCGGCCTGCGCGGCATCAAACTCGTCGTCCGCGACGCCCACGCCGGCGTCAAGGCCACTGTTCGCAAGGGTCGTCAACACCGGTTGGCAGGATTGCCGCGTCCACTTCATGCGCAACACACGTTGGCGCATGCCGGCGAGAGCAGACCGCGCGTGGTCGCCGCCTTCATTGCCACCGCGTTCGCCCAGGACGATGCCGAGACCACAACAGCCCAGTGGTGCAAGGTCGCCGAAGCTTGCCGGAACCTCGGCATCAGGCACGTCCGCGCGAGGGCCCTACCCGCCCAAAATCAACGGAAAGGCCGAGCGCACGAACCGGCCCCCCTGAGGGACACGACCGTCAGCGTCTTTTTGCGCGTAGCCAAACATTCATGCCGAATGATAGTCGGCCATCAGGCCAAACTCGGCGAGTTCCGCCACCGACACCGTTCGCGAAAATTTCTTCGGCTTATGGCCACGGATCCGGCCCGTCTTGGCGGAGCTGGTCTTGCCGAAGATCCAGAGAATGCCGTGTCGCCTTCACGGCCCGCCGAAACCAGCTTCGGCTCGCCTCGTCATCCCGCGCTCCGATCATGGAAATCGAGCGTCGAGCCAAATGAACGGAGTGCTGACTTAAGCGAGTGCCCACTTTATTCGTTCTTGTGAAAGCTTACCATCGGTCAACTGGCCAAGCATGATGTATTGCTTCGCCAAATGATGCCGCAACCCGCCAAACGACACGAGATCTAGCAGCTTTGACTTGGGACCCTGTATCCCGGAAACTAAACCCGCAGTGACAATAAAATTTGCATCGTTAAGTAGCTTGATGGCTGTGCCTTCGACAAAGAATTTCAGGTGAGTGCGGTCTAAAATACCCGCATCTTGATAATCAAACCGACGTTGCAGCAGAAGCGGAACCGAAACGCTCAAATGGGCAATGTTCGGTACCGAGACAATGACCTGACCATTTGCTTCCAGGTGCTTCGAAAGGTTTCTCAGAGTCGCAGTTGGGTCTGAAAGGTGCTCAAGTACGTCCAGAAAAAGAATAAGATCATAACTTTTGAGCTGGGGAAGCGCCTCGTCTATCGGACCAATAATCGGAACATCAACGTTCTGCCTTAATTCTTGCAGCAAGGCCGAGTTTATCTCCACCGCTGTTGTCTCAGTTTTTGGGTAGAGTTCCTTGATCCATTTCAGAGTGTGGCCAGCACCGGCGCCGACTTCAAGTATTCTGGAAGGGTTCTTGGGCAAAAGTGGCTTAATCTCCTGCCGCACCCAGTGATAGTAATCCATATGTCCGAAAACCCTAGGTAAATAGATACGCGAAGGCGACCAGATCCTCCGTCAAACAAACATAACAGCAATTTTTGGATGAACCCACCCCAAAGCGGCGAGAACGTTAATCTTGCCTGGATTACTCAAGCGATTGTCAACGATATTGTCTTCCCGCGAAAACAGCCGTCCGTCGATTAGAAAGATCCAACGCCTCAGGCCGATCCGCGCCGGGTCCTGCGACTGAGCTGCTCTTGGTCGATTGTCCCATAGCCGTTATCGTCGGGCAAAACTACAGGATTGGCCGATGTGCCGCCCGCCTTCCCGCCACCGAGATTCGACGTAAATCAGAACGCGTATTGATGCTCATGAAACGATTAACCGATGTAGCAAACGGCCGCGACAACAACTTCAATCTCCTTCGAATGATTGCGGCCAGCGCCGTCTTGGTTTCACACGCTTATCCCATCGCGATCGGTAACGGCGCAATTGAGCCACTGTCGTCGTTGCTACAAATGTCCCTGGGGACGCTTGCGGTGATATCTTTTTTCGCCATTTCGGGCTTCTTCATTTCGCAGAGCTTTGATCGCAGCAAAGGCCTTATCGGCTTTGTCGTGGCCCGCGTTCTGCGCGTATATCCGGGACTAGTGGCCATTCTTCTACTAACGGTCTTCGTTTTAGGACCAATCTTCACCACCCAATCCCGAACGTCGTATTTCTCCCAGCCGGAAACGTTCTTGTATTTTCCTCGAAACCTTTCACTCAAGTGGCTGCAATTTAACCTACCGGGCGTCTTTCAACAGAATCCATACGGACCTGCGATCAATGGCTCGTTGTGGAGTCTGTTCTATGAGGTTGTATGTTACGGCATAGTGGCAGCTTTGGGCGTGATTTCGCTTAAGGGAAGAAACTGGGCGTTCAGCGGTTTTCTTGCTGCTTACGTGATTGCTTACGTCTCACTGAAGTTGTTCGGTGGAAAGCTACTTGCGCAATCTGGCCTTCTCGCGAACTTTCATCTGCTGACTTTGCCGTTTGTCATAGGAATGGCCTTCTACCAGTTCCGTCGGCTTTTGCCCTTGAGCATATTCTTACTTGCCGCTCTAAGTATTGTAACCGTGCTGACCTACGGAGGTTTCTGGTTCAGGGAAGTCTTCGTTGTCTGCTTGTGCTATTCTATTTTTTACGTTGGCTACCTTCGATTGGCACCATTAAGAGCTTACAATAATTTGGGGGACTATTCCTATGGAATGTATATTTACGCGTTTCCTTGCGAACAGATGGTCGCGACATTGTGGAAGGACATTTCACCGCTTATGTTGATCTCGATTTCTTTCCCAGCGACTTTAGTGGCCGCAATGCTGTCTTGGCACTTTATCGAAAGTCGGGCGCTTGCTCACCGGTTGCCCGTGGCGAAATGGCTTCAAAGCCGCCTCGCATGATCACGGTTGTTCGGTTACCGATTTAATGGGCAAGCGCGTCAGCTGTACGCATGCCAATCGTCCTGCACTTCAAGCACATGCGGCCTGGTGGAAATCGCGAAGGAGCCGCTCGCCCTTACGACTTGCTAGTTGCGCACTGGCAATTTTCGCACACTACCAATCTCATGGCTGATCCGGTGCGAGGCTCGTTAGCTCGACGCGTGCCTACCGCCCATGCACGTCATCCAACCGCACAATATATATCGTCTTCGCCGAGATAACTGCCGACTTGCACTTCGACCAATTCGAGCGGGATCTTTCCCGGATTGGCGAGTCGATGAGCGCCGCCAATCGGGATGTGGACGCATTCGTTTTCGTGGACCGCGCTGACCTTGCCGTCGACCCTGGCCTCGGCCGTACCTTTCACCACCACCCAGTGCTCGGCGCGGTGGAAATGCTTTTGCAGCGACAGCTTGCCATTTGGCTTGCCATCCCCACCAACATTATTGATAACGATTGGTCGTTGGTGGCGCTTTTGCCTGCAGGCGCCGCTGCGGCTGTCGCGCGCAAGCCGCATAATCCGGCTCCCATCCTGCCGTGGTCCTACACCTACAGCTTAGATATCCATAGGCTCGCGCCGCCGCGGAGTTGTTCCCACCCCTTGGCGTTTCCTGTCTTCACCAGGTGATCATTCCAGAACTCGATCTGGTAAGCGCTATTCGAAGTGAGGAAGGCGCGCAGGGCATAGATCTCGTTCCACGAAACGTTCCGGTTTATCCAAAGTGCCGGGTATTCGAACGGATACTGAATGTCGTGAAAATGGATCATAACGCCGGGTTTTATGATCGGCAAAACCTCGAAGAGTTCGAATGCCAGATCCGAACACGTCTTGAGAATATGCGTGGAGTCGATGAATAGAATGTCGCCGGCTTCAAGCTCCTCGAACACGGGGAGCGGAACGTTCTGCACAAAATCGGAGATGATTTTGACGCGGTTTCGGTCGGCACTGGTGAGCGCGAGGAGTAACTGCGTTGGCCGGGGGTCGATGAAAGTGCATTTAGTTTCGATCTGCTCGTGGTCAAGCGTGTCAAGAATGCAGGCGGAAGAGAACCCGGAGCCAACTTCTATGAAGCGTTTCGGCTTCAACTCTCGTATAAAACAGCTCAGCGAGGTGGCATCGCCAAGTTCGTATTGGCTGTTGTTCCAGTAGTAACGACGACGATCCTTATGCTTTGGAAAATTGATCGGCTCAAGCTCGGACCATCGCTGAAGACGGCGCATCTGATGCTCTAAATTGAGGTCGATACCTGGAAGTGGCACTTCGCCATTGCGGTTTGAATCGCGATAACCAATCAGCGTTTCCGGATTGCAAATGGGAGAATAAAAGTGTCCCGGTGGGTAGGCAAGATGGACAGATTTAAAAATATTCTTCACATGTTGCAGTGGTTTCACATGCGACAGGCGATCCAGTAACATGGCAACTCCTAACTAAACGCGCGCCATTATTGAGGTCGATGCCTGGAAGTGGCACTTCGCCATTGCGGCTTGAATCGCGATAACCGATCAGCGTTTCCGAATTGCAAATGGGAGAATAAAAGTGTCCCGGTGGGTAGGCAAGATGGACAGATTTAAAAATATTCTTCACATACTACAGTGGTTTCACATGCGACAAACGATGCAGTAAGACAGCAACTCCTAACTAAACGCGCGCCATTTTGGGCAAAAGGACGCCGATTGCAATAGCCCCGAGAATCAATTTTGCAATGTAACCTTCGGATTTCTGGGGGCTCCACGGTTCTTGGCTCATGTACGTTGATCCCATCCCCGGCACTTAGGGTGACCTGCTCCCCAGCTTGCCCTCGTTCAAAGCTTCGCTTCAAGGCCGCTTACACTTCCGGGATCTGCGGCCAAAGGGTGAAATTGCCTAACCGGCTAACGGCCGGAGCGCCTAATGGGCCCTGTATGCTCGCTTGTAAAGTCCGGGAAGTGACAACCCTGCATAAGCGACGACAACGAGCAGAAAGACGCCTCCGATCGCAACTCGGCTGGCTAACACGTCGCCACTTCGCGCTAACAGCATCGTGACGCCAGCCGCAACGACAATCGCGAACATCGCCAAGGCAGAAAATACATGATCGTAGATAGCAGACCTCAATAAACGGCGCGCGATGTATCCAATTACAAGAAGACCAGCGATCTCTCCAACCAGGCTTCCGACCAGCACCGCTTCGAGCGTCGGATGAATGATGACTAGCCCTGCGGTGACAAATAGACCGATGAAAGGTGCTTGGCCGGCGATCGCGAGTTTGCGCGTATTTTGCGCATTAAACAGCAGCGATGTTTGAGGATCAGTGCGTATGATGCGAACATAAACCACCAACGCCAGGAGGAAGATCATGGACTCGGAAACAATAAATCTCTTCCCGAAAACCGCGGGTATGAGCTCGCCATAAACCGCAATGATACAGACGGCAAAGGCTGCCGCTACCACTGGAACGGCGCGGCTGTACAGCTTAAGCCGAGCGTCATATTCACCAGTTTCGATTCTTGCGTTATGCAAGCCCGCAAATTGGATCGGGCTCATTATCTTATAGAGACCCGTCAACGGAACAAAGGCCGCAAGTGTAATGAGCGAGTAAAGACCGAGCAAAGGCAACCCCAACAGGCTGCCAACGATCCAGCGGTCGCCCTGAGACATGATGGCCAAGCCAACGCCGTTTAAAAGGAGGGGTAGCCCGAAAACGAGAGCCTTCCTAACAAAAGGCGTCCGATAGTTGACGGAATATCGGCTGGACGCCAACAAGTGGGTCATAAGCACATAAACAGGCGCCTGGACCAACAAGTAGGCTATGTAGGCATAATGGTTTCCGAATTCATATGCGATTAAAGCCAATGCCAGGAGACCGCTACCATGCGACGCGATGGAGGCTATTGCCGGCGGCCAATACCGATAATCGCGGCTTGCGTTGACGCGAATTTCCAAATGCCCAAATGACTGAATAAACGTGGCGAGAGCAAGCCAGGCGAAACTAGGCCAATCGACGCAAGCTGCAAGTGTGCACGCCACAGGCATCGACGCAAGCAACACAAAACATCCGACACAAAATCCGCGCACCATGGAAACGGCGTGCGCACCGGCGACGGCTTCAGCATAGACAGAGCGCGGGCTCGAAAAAACAAAGTTGGTGATTGCGATATCCGTAATTAGTTCGAATGTCGCATAGGTCGCAGCGAGGGCGGCCGCAAACCCGAATTCATAAGGACCAAGGAGGTGGGTGAGGACGAACGTCCTCATGAAGGGAATTACAATATTAGAAGCGCTGTCAATAAAAAGAGGTAGCGTCCTATGGAATATCCGCGCAAATGAATTGATTTGCATGCTGTGAGACTAGCGCAAAAACCGCCGATCAAGCAACCGGCGACGCTGTGAGCGTTATTCTCGCCGCGCGCTCATCTGAACTCCCTCACGCAGCAACTACGTTGCGGTTGCGCGTCCGGGCCAATTGTTCCTCAATCCATTGGTAGGTTTTTTCCATCCCTGCCAGGAGCGGCTGTTTGGGCTCCCAGCCGAGGCTTTTGCGAATGAGCCTGTTGTCTGAGTTGCGACCGCGCACTCCGGTAGGACCGGGAATATGCCGGATGTTTAGTTTCTTGCCGGCGATCCTCATCGCCATCGCAGCAAGTTGATTGATCGAAACCATTTCCTCGGACCCGATGTTGACGGGGCCGATAAAGCCGGAGCGAGTAAGCCGAAGCGTGCCTTCCACACACTCATCAATAAAAAGGAAAGAGCGAGTCTGTTCGCCATCACCCCAGATTTCGATCTCTCCTCCGTCGCGTGCTTCTGCGACTTTACGGCAAATCGCGGCAGGCGCCTTCTCGCGACCTCCCTGCCAAGTGCCGAGGGGTCCGAATATGTTGTGATAACGGGCGACGCGAGCTTCTATTCCTAGATTGCGGTTGTAAGCAAGGTAAAGCCGCTCGCTAAACAGTTTCTCCCAGCCGTATTCGCTGTCTGGATTGGCAGGGTACGCGCTGTCTTCGCTTGTAACGGGCTTGTGAGTGTCTTCCTGATTGTGCGCCGGATACATGCACGCCGACGAGGAATAAAATATCCGACTACAGTTTCGCTTGCTCGCTGTATCGAGAATGTTGAGATTGATGGTGGCCGAATTGTGCATGATATGGGCATCGTTCTCGCCGGTGAAGATATAGCCGGCGCCCCCCATGTCCGCTGCCAACTGGTAGATCTCATCAAAACGACGATCAATGATCGCACGGCAAAAAGCCGGGTCACGCAAATCACCAACGACAAAGTCGTCGGCTTCGGTCTGCGAGAATTCCGGATATTTCAAGTCGACGCCGCGGACCCAAAAGCCCTCTTTTTTCAGCCGCGATACAAGGTGATTGCCAATGAAGCCGCCGGCTCCGCACACAAGCGCACACTTCATACCGTAACTCCTTTTGAATTTGCGAGCATTGGATGTACTATTAAATCAAATTGCGGGATAGCGATTTCTATGGCAGGAGTGCAAATAATTTAAATTGGGTTAATACAGTAAAATCACACTGGAACCAAGAAAAAGGTAATGGAGCTAATATTTGACCCGCGGTTTTCTTGTTTGGGCTTGGCTATACCAGATTGCGGTTAATTGCCGATGACCTCTGCTCGACCGCGGTCGGCCAGCGATCACGCCGAGGCCAAGGTTCCGGCTTAGTGCCTTCGGGACACGGCGCGGTTGACGCAAGGGACGCAGCATATGATGCACATCGCCGCCGGCGCGGACCGGCACCCGCAATATGCGCTATACCAGTAAATTGGTACACGATAAGATGGATAGGATTGTCGACAAGGAAAAAATTCGGACCACATAAGTTACGCTGCTACCTGGTCAGTAGGAGATGGCGGAGATTTTGGGGCCGCGAATTCAAGTCCCGCAAGGAACTGACCAGGGTGAAGAAAGCATCTTTTCAGATTCGCCCAGTCGATCCTGCGTTCCACATCCGATTGAAGTAGGAATTCAGGGCACGTCATGGCCCGTATCGAGAGCATAACCGCAACACCCTACCCACCATAAAATCGCCGAGGCGGCCCACATGATTCGAACCGAGAAGAAAAATACTGACGTGGCACAAATTGATATGAAGACCTCTTTGGCCGATCAACGTGCGACAATGATCCAGTCAGATGCAAAATACTTGATCGTCAAAGGTATTGCCGGGCTGGGCAATAGGATGCTGGCCGCGATAACCGGCGTTTTGTTCGCACGCCTCATGAATCGTCGGCTTATCATAGACTGGAGTGATTTCACGTACTCCAACGACGAAACCAATGTATTTCCGTTATTGTTCACCTGCCCTGACGCGGAGCCACCATTGGAGATTCCGGATACGGACTCAATATCGCCGCCCCTTTGGCGGGGCCGGCTCCATAAATCCGCATCCGTGGTTATCAGTGAAGTAGATCCATCGGCGTATGCTGGCCGGCGAGGCTATCGTCTCTTCTCCTACGATCTCGATAAATTGGACCACCCGGAAGAGCTTCTGGTGATGTGGTCTTACACCCAACTGATAAGGAGGGCGCGAAAGCATTTCCGCGGCCATTTCGCTGCTTGGGCCAAGATGTCCGACGAAGCAATCCTAAGCGAGATTCTTCGTACTACTTTAATTCCCCGACCGGAAATCCGCGCCAGGATAAAAAAATGGCAGGCTGAAAATTTTGGGAGTGTCCCCGTCATCGGAGTTCACATTCGATTTATGGACAACAAAATACCATGGCTTCCGTTCATCAAATTCCGGACTTCAATTGATTCCTTCTTCGCCGCTATAGACAAGATCAGAGCGAACGCACCCGACGCCGTAATCTTTCTCGCCACGGACAATCGTGAGGCTCAGAGTCTAGTGGAGAAGCGATATCCCAAGGTCATTGCGACCGAAAAGTGGTTTCCTACGACCGGATTTGAAATGCACCAAAATCCGGAATGTTCCGACAGGATGAATAATGCGGTAGAGGCACTTGTTGACATGTACCTCCTCGCAGAGTGTGACTATTTGGTATTTCCGTCGAGTTCAACATTCTCTTATATTTCAAGTTTATTGTCCAAAATACCGCGTGCTCGCATTGTGGATGTTGAGCGCAATGACCCGATCATTCGGGTCGTAAAGTTAGCTCGCTACTGGCTTACGTGAACTACGACATTCATCAAATATAGTTCGTTTGAGATTGCAGCGGACAAATAGTCGTCCGTTGACGTTGAGGGCTGACTGGACGTTGATGAATGCGGTCAGGATCAGGGCCAATGATATCTCAGCCAGGCGAGGACGCGGCGGAAGTTCTGGCCCACGGCTGAGAACGACGGTTGGCGGCATCGCCAACGCAGCCTTTGAGGTAGCAGCGGCCCAGATGACCTTCGGCCTTCAGATGTCCCGATGATGGCTCGATGGCAGAGCGGCGGCGCAGCTCTCGCTTGAGCACCGACAGCCCATGAAGCGGGTCCCGATCCACGGCCAGCCGTTCTCGCAGTAGAGCGGTCCGATCTCGCCGTCGATTCAGTCCCAATCCATCCCGCCGGCAAGCAGAACCAGTTCGTGCTCTCCGATGCACCACAGAATCATGGTACGCAGCAAAAGGGAATCCACATACAAAATTGCAAGGTTTGGGTTCTCACACTTCCAGTCCCTGCGATCTCAGATCCCTCCGGAGAGGCGCCTCGCTTGAAACCCTGGCTTATACACGGCGGGGCTTGCGCACAACTACGCAGCGCCGTTTATAAGATCATTCTTGAGGAACAAAAAATTATCCCGATCCTGATGAACCAACTGCAAGCCGATTTTCTTTAACTCCCGAATGATTCGAAGAGACTTGACCAATGAAGTTGGGCTATCGAACTCAACGCATAAGATTGAAACTGGGATTCTTTCTTTAA
>Ga0105246_10001807_pt1 | contig 12812 bp, 9 predicted proteins | sample KBSM64metaG_FD_99694 | JGI IMG/M metagenome (GOLD analysis project Ga0105246, IMG submission 99694) | Miscanthus rhizosphere microbial communities from Kellogg Biological Station, Michigan, USA - KBS M6-4 metaG | ecosystem: Host-associated > Plants > Roots > Rhizosphere > Soil | place: Michigan...
CATTGCAATCGACTCCGCCTTCAGCACCAGCAGTGCGCCATTAAGCGTATAGCGCGACTCCTCGTTAGAAATCGCGAAAATCGTTCGCGCAATCAACGTCCTCAACGCAGCCACAGCGATGCTTGTCGCAGCCACTGTGGGGAATTCAGGGACCTGCGGATAATTCGCGCGCGCCATGCCGACCATCTTGGTATTCGAGCGGCCGCTGCGGATCTGCACCCAGTGATTCTCAAGCAGCTTGATTGAAATATCGCCCTCGGGCAGCAGCTTGATGTAGTCGTAAAGCTTGCGAGCCGGAATCGTGCACGAACCTGGCTTCTTCACCTTCACCGCCGCACTGGTGCGAATGGCCTGGTCCAGATCCGTTGCCGTGATGTTCAGGCGATCGCCGTCGGCCTCGATCAGAAAATTCGACAGAATGGGAATGGTGGTCTTGCGTTCCACCACGCTCTGCGTCGCGGTGAGTTCTTTCACCAGTTCCTGGCGGCTTACGGTAATCTCCATCGCTGCCCCCTGTGCTGCCGGCTTTTCAACTTCCGTTTCCACGATCGGCATAGTTCTCGCTCCACTCCAGTTCGCCGTCGCCCCCACGCGGATTGGCTGACCTGGCCCCCAATTTTACGTCCAAGCTGCAGCGCCGCTTGGCCCAAGGCTACACCACGCACACATCCCCGCGAAACGGCTGCTGTTCCTTGCCTTTGATTTTATGCATCTTCTGGAACGATTGGCGCGTGGAAAACCGGACTTCTTCTCTGGAATCCGCGTCATTTATTCGGTCCTCGATGCCAGATCCGATCCCCGTCGGCAAGAATTTTCAATTCTGTCTCCTGCGTTCGACTGCATGCGTTCTGAGGTGATCAAAATCGAGCGACATTCCACCACTCCCTGTCGACCCGCCTTTCGTGATTCTCGGTGCTACGGCGTAAGGGTGTTTTTTAATAGTTAAGAGAGATAAAAAGCAGTAGTCACCGTCGTTCAAGACGGAAAAGTGGAAACATAGGCGATCTCCTTCTGTGTGAACTCGTTCCACCTGTGACCTGATTTCTAAAAAGTGTCTGTGTATTTCAGGGCAAATGGAAAACCTGCCCTGATCGGCTACTCGACACCCCGGTTTTCCCACCACTCCCACAACGCCGCAAGAAATCCTTGTGAATTATTTCCTCGTTCTGTGCAATGCGCGTTCCCACCCGCGTCAATACAGCTGTTCAAACGCCTTCGCGATCCACACACGTCGCCTTCTGCGAGATAAACACCAGACCAGATCCGGCAGGAAAGCCAGGCACTCGGATCCACCTCAATGTCTGCTACGGCAGCATCTCATTCAGCCCGAATCGGCTCCGCATCAATCCGCACGTATCGCCCCTGATCCCTGACCTTTTGATCCTTGATACTCCGTTTCCAGGCGCCTTCTATACTGAGGGCTGGTATGTCGTACCAGTCCGCTATCGACCATCTCGCCGCTATGGCGCCTGAACTGGCCACCCAAACCGGCCAGACCCGGCGAAAGTTTTCGCTCGACGAGATCGGCACCCTCCTTACCGCCCTGGGCAATCCGCACCGCACCTTCCCTTCTGTTCTGATCGCTGGCACCAACGGCAAAGGCTCGACCGCCTCCACCCTTGCAGCCATCCTGAGCGCCTCCGGCCTGCGGACCGGTCTGTACACCTCTCCTCATCTGAGCCGACCCAATGAGCGCATCCGCATCGATGGACTGGAAATCTCCGACGATGACTTCGCCGCGCTTTTCTTCCGCGTCCGCTCCGTTGCGCAACGCCTGGTGGATGAAGACAAGCTTGCCCAATCGCCTAGTTTCTTCGAAATGCTTACTGCGATGGCATTTCTGTACTTTGCAGAGCCTGCCATCGAGATAGCCGTTCTTGAAGTCGGCATGGGCGGACGGTTGGATGCCACCAACATCGTCGATCCGCTCATCTCCATCGTCACCGACATCTCCCTCGACCACATGGAATGGCTGGGACCGACCATTACAGATATCGCACGTGAAAAGGCCGGTATACTTCGTCGCGGTGGAACCCTCATCACCTTGCCCCAGCATCCCGAGGCCAACCAGGTAATTGGCGAAGTTGCAGACTCGCTATCTCTGCTGGGTGTGAGTGCCGTCCCTTACCTGCCCAATGCCGCCATCGCTGAAACGGCAGCTCACCTGCCCAATGAGAATGGAACTCACACCCCCTACAGGTTGGAAGTGCTTGGCAAGGAAATCGAGGTAGATTCGCCCCTTCACGGAGCGCATCAACACCGTAATCTTGCGCTTGCCATCGCTGCAGCTGTCGAACTGGCGATCAGCCACGGATTCCCGATCACCGCCAAGTCAATCGAACTGGGCATTCGCGATACCCGCTGGCCTGCGCGACTTGAACAACTCGCTACAATTTCCTCCGAAGGGGCAGCCGCCACGCAGTGGATTCTCGACGTCGCCCACAATCCCGCCGGTGCCTGGGCCCTGCGCGCCGGTCTAAGAGACATGCTCCCCAACCAGCAGTTCGGAACGCTGCTCTTCAGCTGCTTGCGCGACAAGCCGGTCAATGAGATGGCCCAGATTCTTTTTCCCGTTTTCGAGCGGGTCATCTTCGCCCCGATTTACAGTTCCCGGGCCACGCCAATGCGAGATCTGCTTGCAGCCGCATCCTCGACGGGCACTCCGGCATCCGCTGCTGCTTCCGTCGGTCAGGCAATTGATCTCGCCCTGGAACATGCGGCCGACCGGCCAGATATTCCAATCGTGGTTTCCGGTTCCGTTTATCTCGTGGGAGACATCCGAACCCGTCTCCTTGCCCGGCAGGCACAATCCGCCGCGACCCCTTCACCGCCCGAGCGCGTAGGCCAGATTACGTGATCCGTCGACGTCCGCCCGACCCACTGCCCCGTTTCTATCGCTGGCGCACCAACATACTTCAGGCACCGCTGTTCTTCCTCTATACCGGCATTTGCGGCAGTTGCTCTCTTTTTGTCTCCCTCTGGGACAAGACCGGCCGTCTTCAACACCGTATCGCCCAATCCTGGGCCCGTGGCTGCGTCCGAATTTCAGGCGCTCGTCTCACCGTCCGCGGCGCTGAAAACCTGCGAAAACACCCGGCGGCGGTCTACGCAGCCAATCACACGTCCTATATGGACACCCCGGTCATTTTCTCGACCCTGCCATTCCAATTCCGGATCCTCGCTAAAAAAGAACTCTGGACGATGCCGTTCATCGGCTGGCACCTGAATCGTTCCGGCCAGATCCCGGTTGACACTGTTAGTCCCAATGCGACGGTCTCCAGCCTCGGAGCCGGTGTTCGCGCTCTCCGTTCCGGCATGCCCCTCTTTGTCTTTCCTGAAGGCTCTCGAACCCCCGACGGCACCATTCAGCCGTTTCTAGCTGGAGCAGCCTTTCTCGCCATCCGCGCACAGGTCCCTCTCGTCCCAATCGCCCTAACCGGCGTCTACGATCTGCTGCCGATTCATACCCGTCACTTCTATCCGGGAGAGATCATCATGAGTGTCGGCGAGCCCATCTCCACCGCCGGTCTCACCATCCGCCAGACCGACGAGTTGAACACCCGCCTGCGCCAGGTCATCCAGCAGCTCCGCGAAGAGGCAGCTTTGGAGTTACGTTAAGGGCCTTCCTACCTGGAATGGACCGTCGGCGTAAATAGCGCCTGAACAGCGCTTACTTAAGATATGCAACCCATTAGTTGCCAAACATGATTCTCCAAGAAACAGCTCGAAATCTCGGTCTCAAGCTAAAAGCTAGGGGCTAAGAGCTAAAGGCTGCCTTACTCACCGCGCTTCGATCTTTCCCGCGATCCGGTTGTATTCGGCCTTCGTAATAACGTGCTTCTTCACCAATTCGTACGAGTCGGCGTAAGGCCTGTGATCGACAATCCGCTGTGCTGCGGCTTCATCAATTCCATCCAGCGAACTCAGATCCTTCACAGATGCCTTGTTGATGTTCATCGTGCGTTGCTGCCGAATCCCCTGCACCACGCCCTGCGTCACCGCCTTCGCATCCCGAACAGCCGTCGATGTCGCATGTGCCGTCTGTTCCCGGATCGCGTCGGGGCTGCGATCGTGAGGCGAACATCCCGCCAGTCCAACTGTAATCAAACCCACGAATAGGAAAATCTTCATAGCTATTGGATGCCGGGATTGGCACGATATGATTGCGCCCATGCGATCAGCCCTGCTCATGGCCGCTCTTCTTGTAGGCCCCGCGTTTTCTTCAGCCCGCGCTCAGGATGCGTCCTCCCAGCATACTTTCGCGGTAGCCAGCGGCCAGTTCCAACTCGACGGCAAGCCCTACCAGATCCTCTCCGGCGAGATGCACTACCCCCGCGTGCCCCGAGCCTACTGGCCCGATCGCTTTCGCAAAGCCCGCGCCATGGGACTGAACACCATTACCACCTACGTCTTCTGGAATCTCCACGAGCCCCGCCCCGGCGTCTACGACTTCACCGGGCAGAACGACATCGCCGAATACATTCGCGAAGCCCAGAAGGAAGGCCTCAACGTCATCCTGCGCCCCGGCCCATACGTCTGTGCCGAATGGGAGCTCGGCGGCTATCCGTCCTGGCTCCTGAAAGATCGCAACCTGACCCTCCGCTCCGCAGATCCGAAATACCTCGCCGCCATGAATAAGTGGTTCGCTCGCCTGGCAAAAGAGCTCTCGCCGCTCCTCCTGCACAACGGAGGCCCCATCATCGCCATCCAGGTCGAAAATGAATACGGTTCCTTCGGCGATGACCACGTCTACATGGAAGCCGTCAAAGATGCGCTGCTCAAATCAGGACTCGCCGCATCCGACACCCTGCTCTACACCGCCGACGGTCCCGAGCAGGTCCCCAACGGCTCGTTGCCCGGGCTCCCGGCCGTCATCAACTTCGGCACCGGCGATGCAAAACAGGGATTCGAAACCCTGAAAAAGCTCCGTCCCGATGGCCCTTTCATGACCGGCGAATACTGGGCCGGGTGGTTCGATCACTGGGGCGAGCATCATCACACCACGGCCGTTGCCGCGAATGCTTCTGAATACGAGTGGATGCTGCAGCAGGGCTACTCCGTCAGCATGTACATGTTTCACGGCGGCACCAGCTTCGGATTCATGAACGGCGCCAACAGCAACGGCACCAACTACGAGCCCGACACCACCAGCTACGACTACGACGCCCCGCTTAACGAGAGCGGCCAGCCAACGGCGAAGTTCAATGCCTTCCGCGAAGCCATTACCCGCGTGACAGGCAAAACCCCGTCCGCCATCCCTCCACCGATCGCGGCACAAACCTATCCGATCTCAGCCCGTGCGGAATCCGCTTCACTCTGGAATAACCTGCCTGCGCCCGTCGAATCGGACAAGCTCCTCACCATGGAAGATCTCGACCAGGCCTATGGCTCCATCCTCTACCGCACCCAGATCGCGAACGGTGCAGGCGAACTTGCTATCGACGGTCTGCACGACTACGCGCAGATCTATATCGATCGCAAGCTCGTCGGTGCCATCGATCGCCGTCTCGGCCAGTCGACACTCGCCCTTCCGCCGATTCTGGGCAAGGCAACCCTCGACATCCTCGTAGAGAACTCAGGCCGCGTGAACTTCACAAAAGTCATCCGCACCGAGCGCAAAGGAATTACCGGATCCGTAAGTATCGGCGGCCACCAGCCGGCGCACTGGCAAATCTACTCATTGCCAATGTCAGATCTCGTAAAGTTGCGCTTCACTCGCAAAACCTGCGAAGGCCCGTGTTTCTACCGCTATTCAATGACTGCAGCACCCTCCGCTGGAAGCGCGCCTCTGCCTGACACATTCCTCGACACGCACGGACTGTCGAAAGGCATTGCCTTCCTGAACAGCCAGCCGCTCGGCCGCTTCTGGTCCGTCGGCCCCGAGTTCACCCTTTACACTCCAGGCCCATGGCTGCATGCAGGAACCAACGAGATCGTCCTCTTCGATCTCCAGGGAACCGCAAAGGAATCGCTGCGGAGCACAGACCGCGCCGACTACGGCCCATCCGCGAAATAGACTTCCTTAGTTGCTCATCCTGCCTCGTGAATCATCCACAGTCGCCGTCTGTGTCTGCGGCTTCAACGGCAGTTTCACCTCGAGCGCTCCGGTGCGATCGTTCAACGTATTCCGCACTACCACCCGGATATACGACGCCCCCGGTGGTACCTCGATTTGCTGTACCGCCTGAAACCGGTGATCGACTTTGCCCTCCGGCTGAACGTCAGTAGAAATAATCCCCTTGTTCAATATGCTGTTCAGCATCGTCCCATCGTTGCTGTATGCGGCCGCTGCAAACTCCAGCACAGTCGGTTGCTGTTTGGCCTTCGCAACTGCCCGCAGTTTCGGATCGATCACGTCGTAGTTGATCACGTACTGCTGCAGCTTCACTGGCGAAAGAGGCTTCAGATTCTGGTTATGCCTGCGCGTCCTGAAAAAGGCCGGCGACTCTTCCAGTGCGCGCATCTCTTCAGCCGTAGCAGTTCTCGGCTCCCCCATCGTTGCCAGGTGTGCGACAAACAGCAAGTCATGCATCATCGGCGCGCCGTGCTCAGCGCTCGCATACAAGGTGTCCGCAGCTTTCGCAGCCAGGAAGCGCTGTTGAACCACTTGCTTCTTGTGCGAATCCTGCACCTCATCATCGGAGACCGCATAGTAGACGCTCCGATATGTCAGCTGATATTTCTTGCTGCTGTCCACAAGTGCAACGTGAATCTGCCGCTCCGATCCATCAAAGTTCGTGTTCTGCGGAGAATAACTCAGCGTGTAATAACTCAATCCGTGCTCAACAGCCTTATCGATCAACTCACTCGAATGATTATTGCTATAGAACGCATGACCCCCGGTAGACGCCGCAATAGCATCCATCTGCTGGTAATCGACGATGGAATCGGCTCCCCCTTGCGCCAGCACTTCATTGCTGCCGTTCACCCCCGAGAGACTTACCGGATAAAGAGCCACTCGGCTGCGCATCAGCGACGCATAGGTGTGCTTAATCGAATCAGCGAGGAGCTCAGACAGATCCAATGTCGCCGGCCCCCCCATTCCTCCTACGCGGCCCGAAACAGGCGCGGACGAAGGCAGCGTCGTGTCTGTCCCTACGACGGTCGGCCCCATTGGAATCGGAAAGTTGCTCGCCAGCCAGATCAGATTCTTCCGATCCGGCAATCCGGAAAGATACTCAGCCATGAAATTCAAATTCGAAAGCGCTCCTCCAGCGTCATACCGCCCGTATACCTCACTGAAGAGAAACACATTCGGAATCGAAGGCGGCGGCCCTTTGCGCAAGATTGCTTCGCGCAGAAGCGAACGATCCGTCGTGAACCCCTGCATCAGGTGAAGCCCCTTCGCATTTACGAACAGAGCGATGCGCGTTCCGGGTTTCGCATTGTCCACGAACTTCAGCAGTTCTCTCCGAAACGACATCTGGTCTTCTTGCGATGTATTCACCATGTCGTAGTAGAGAACGTACAGAGGCCCGCGCTCCGCCTCTCGAGGCAGGTCCACATAGGTGTTCGGCGGCATGGGTGGCAGTTTCGGAGGCACAAACGCAGCAGCACTCCCGTCAGCGACATCGAACGACAGCACCTTCTGGTCTTTCCTGTCTTCCTGCACCACAAAGTCGCTTTGCTTCAACCCGCGAACAGGTTTGCCGTCCTTGTCCTGCACCACCACATCGATGGGAACGCGCCGCACTGTCGAGCGAAATACATAGTCGTTATTCGACTTTGCTGAATCCGATGACTGCTCGCTTTGAGCAGACCCGCACACAGAAAAAGAAATGAGGCCCAAGGCAGCTAGGAAGGAAAATTGCGCAACAATTCGCAGATTGTTCATTTCTCTCCTCTCGCGAAGCTCAGCAGAGGTGTGCCTACGAGAAGGCATCGCCAGTTCAATGCAGCATTCTACTCCGCCTTCCTCCAAAGCTTCGACGTAAGTTCCACCCAATGAGTTCCTTGAAAGACCAGAATTCCCATTCCTGAACGCCCCGTGGGTTGTGTCCCCAGGCCTGTCTCCTCAAACCGATCCACAATGGCGATTAGCCTTATTTAACTCATTATATTGCAATCGGTTACAAGAATATTATTGAACAGATCGGGCTTAACAGTCGACTTGGAAGTAAGTGTATTATAATCAATAGTTTATAGGACTATACCCCGATCAGAAGGCTCAATTCCATCAGTTGCGAAAAATGCCATGAACACGGTCTGGCGTGTAGCTATCACTCTCCAGTTCGACCTTCCCGATTACTCTATTGACTGGAAACCTATGTCTATCAAGATCGCCATTCCTGAGCCCACATCCTGCGATGCAGAGTACAACGCTAGATCTCTGCCGCCTTACATTGCAGCATTGCAATCCTCGGGCGCGATACCCGTCCTGATTCCCCTCCATGAACGGCAAGACCGCGTAGCCAAATTGTTGTCCACCACCCAGGGTGTTCTCTTGCCGGGCAGCCGATTCGATGTCGATCCCGAGCGCTTCAATGAGCCGAGAATCCCTGAGTGCGGCCCTGCAGACCCTGACCGCACTTCCGTCGACGAGCTCCTGCTACAGGATGCCTTCAACCTGCACAAGCCAATATTGGCCATCTGTCACGGCGTTCAGACTCTGAATGTCTGGTTGAACGGAACCCTGATACAGGATTTGAACTCAGTATTGAAAACATCCGTAAATCACAGTCCTGGACGCGAGGTGGTCGAAGCTCACCCCGTGAGCATTGAAAGGAAATCACTGCTGGGAACGCTCGCGGCCCAGACCAGCGAGCCCATCACCGAGCGCGTAAATTCCAGTCATCACCAGGCGCTGGGGCGCATCGGCGACAGGCTTCACGTAACCGCAGTCTCTCGAGATGATCGGGTCGTCGAAGCAGTCGAGCTTGAGTCCCCAGATCATTTCGTCTTGGGAGTGCAGTGGCATCCGGAAAGAACCTTCATAACAAGTGAGCTTTCCCGTGGGCTCTTCCGCGCATTTGTTCAGGCATCCGCGCGCTGGCGTCCAACTCCGGAAACCACGCCGGAGGCAGCCCGATGACTCCAGAAGAGGTCGCTGCTCCGGATTCGCTCAATATTCTTCTCGCCGAGGCTGGCTTAGAGAAACTGCATGATTCCCAGCTTGCCCGGTTCGACTTGTATCTCGAGCTCATTCTCAAATGGAACTCCCGGTTCAACCTGACAGCAATACGCGATCGGGGAGGCATTCTTCGCAGGCATTTTGTTGAGTCCATCGCTTGCGCCCACGCACTACCCCCGAGAGTGAAGTCCGTACTGGATATGGGCAGCGGGGCGGGCTTCCCTGGCATTCCCATTGCGATCTGTCGGCCCGACCTGGCCGTAATGCTTGCGGAGTCTCAGATCAAAAAGGCCGGGTTTCTCAATGAGGCAGTCCGGACACTTGAACTCAAAGCGTCGGTATTCTCCGGCAGAGCGGAGTCGATCCGCATCACATTCGATTGTGTGGCGCTACGTGCGGTCGATCATATGAAGTCGGCGATCGAAGCTGCAATCCCATTGCTGAATCGCGAGGGCTGGTTAGTGGTGATGACCACCGAGCCTTGTCTCCCGGAGACGATCGCGGCGGGCGGAACACAAATAGGTTGGGAAGTTCCCCGAAATTTGCCTGGTTCCTCCCACGGCATCATCCTGGCGGGATCGATAAAGTAGTGTTCCACGTGGAACATGCTTGCAAAGGTTCCACGTGGAACACTACGGCCGATTGTTACAACCCGGCACGGCCTTCTCCATAGATTTCCACTGGGTTGCCTGCCGAAGGCGAATAAAAATTGACCCAGGCTTATCGCCCCTAATCTATTCATTTAGCTGGATTTCCTTCAACGGCCAAGGTGCCTTCCTTTGGGCTTTCCACAACCTTTCCCGGTTCTCCACAGATGCACACGCGCAGGTAAATGGCCCCTTCCTTTAACCTGAAATGCCATGGGAAAGATTCTCGGCGTGGTCAATCAGAAGGGCGGAGTAGGCAAAACCACCACCGCGATCAATCTCTCTGCGTGCCTCGCGCTCGAAGGTCTCAAAATCCTTCTCGTCGATTGCGATCCCCAGGCAAATGCCTCCTCCGGACTGGGCGTCGGCCGAGACGACAACCGTCACTCCATCTACGACGTCCTGGTCGGCGATTCCGAAGCAGAACAGGTCATTCTCCCCACTTCCGTTGAAAATCTGTACCTCCTTCCGGGTTCAAAAAACCTTACCGGCGCAAATATCGAGCTGGCCACCGCAGACGACCGCGCCGTTCGATTGCGACACGCTCTCGCCCCGGTGAAAGACAAATTCGACCTCGTCATCCTCGATTGCCCGCCGGCATTGGATTTGCTCACCCTCAACGTCCTCGTCGCCGCCAACTCACTCATCGTTCCCATGCAGGCCGAGTACTTCGCGCTCGAAGGAATCACCGAACTGCTCTCGACATTGGAACGCGTTCGCGGAGCCTTCAATCACAACATTGAGATCGAGGGTGTTCTGCTCACCATGTACGACGACCGCACAAACCTCGCTCAACAGGTGCGGGAGACGCTCCGCCAACACTTCGGCGACCGCATGTTCATCACCGTGGTGCCACGAAACATCAGGCTCGCCGAGGCGCCAAGCCATGGTAAGCCCGTCGCCGTCTATGACTCCCGGTCCCGTGGTACCGAGGCTTATTTCGAGCTCGCAGGAGAATTTCTCGCTCGCAATCGCATCGAAAGCCCAAAAGCCCTGGAAAGAAAAGTAGCGGCGAAATCAAGGCAGAAGCCCGAGGTTCGCTTCTGGCCATACTCGTAATCGAGTGAAGGACCCAGGTCTACAAACCTGTCTCTTTAGATCCGACTGTCCGCAACCCTTACATAGAGGAACTTCGAAATGACCACTGCCCCTGCTGAGAACAAGCGTAGAGCCCTTGGCAAAGGGCTGGATTCGCTCCTGCCCCGCGTCCAGTCCAACCCGGTTCCAACCCCGGTTCATGTACCCGTGCCAGCAGAATCCGAAGGTGGCAAGCCGCGCGAGATCCCCATCGAGGAGATCGACCGCAATCCTTTTCAGACACGAACTCACGTGGATGAGTCCGAGCTCGCAGAGCTCGCCGCTTCCATCACGGCCAACGGGGTGGTGCAGCCCATCCTTGTCCGCCCGCTGGCAGACGGACGCTTTCAACTCATTGCGGGCGAGCGTCGGTGGCGAGCCTCAAAGCTGGCGGGTAAGAAGACTATCCCGGCGATTCTCCGCCAGGTCTCCGATGAGCAGGCGCTCGAGATCACGATCGTGGAGAATCTCCAGCGTACCGATCTCAACGCCATGGAGCAGGCGAGGGCGTTCGAACGCCTGTCGCGCGAGTTCCATATGACCCAGGAACAGATCGCGACCAGAACAGGGAAGGATCGGGTTTCAGTCTCCAACTACATGAGGCTATTGAGCATGCCGGAGGGCATCCAGAAGCTGGTGGAGGGCAGCCAGTTGAGCTTTGGTCACGCTAAAGCGTTGATGGGATTGAAGTTCCACCCAGACATGGAAAAGACCGCCCAGCGGGTCGCTAATCTTTCGCTATCTGTTCGCCAGACCGAGACGCTCGTCCAGGGGATGTTAAATCCGGAGAAGAACAAGAAGGAACCCAAGCCGGAGCCAGAAGTGGACCCCAACGTAAAGGAAGTGGCGGAACGCCTTCAGCGGGCTCTTGGCCTCAAGGTTCACATCGAAGATAGGAGCGGGCGCGGGCGCGTGATCATCGAGTACGCCAACATCGCAGATTTCGATGCGCTCCTTGAACAGCTCGCCGCCGATTAGAGGTCTTCGACTCACCCCCGTACCTCGATCTTTCTCAGATCCGGCAAACTGACACGCTGCTCCAACAGACCGCAATCGATCAAAATAAAACTCAAACTGTCTCACTGCAGGGGTTCACCTCAGAACAAGTCAAGCTGAGCCCCTCATCCCTCTGCCCTAACCTCCTCATTCCATTGCAAAAATTCCCTCCGCCCGTTTTGCATGTTATTCCCATGCTTTGGCGCACAATTGATCCGTAACTGAATCTCTGTCTCAACCACCACCCGAAATAGCCAATCAACACGCAAGCCGTGGGGCCGCGGACTCAGCGCTGTGGTGCCGGGTTGTTCTAAACCTGCGCGTCAGCGCAAGCGCTAACTTGCTGACTTGCGATGTCGCGAATGGGGCTCCGCCGACGGATCTTGGTTCGTGGGGTGGAGAAGCGACGCTAACTCGCTAAGAGATTCCACAACCCGAACTCTGAACAATGAAAGCCTCACTGGCCTCGACCACTGACCGCCGACGATTGTTCACGGAGGAGAAATTATGTCGACAACCTGCAAGAGTACCCTCGCCACCGGCGAGCCATGCAACGCACCCGCAATCAATAAATGCTTTTCCTGCCGCCATCACGATCCGAGCCACCCGCACAGAACCGCGCAACCGCGCCGGCGCGAGAGCGAGCCGCTTGAGCTTCCGCCCCTTGTCGACAAGTGCGGCGTCCTCTCCGCAGTCGTTGAAGTGATCCAGGCCGTCAGCGAGCGCCGCATAAAGCGCAGCGAAGGCGGAACTCTCCTGTTCGGCCTCCAGCTCGCCGGCAGCCTCATGAATCAAATCGACGAGGAAGGCGCCTACCCCGGTGACTTCGCCGAGCCGATCGAACAAGAACCGAGACAGCCGTCGCAGCCGTCGCGCCCGACGCAGCCTTCGCAACCGAAGCAGCGAACCGGCCCGTCCGCATCAATCCAGAAGAGCCCCGGAATCCCAGGAATCGACTTCTACCGGCCCACTCCCCAAGACGACGCAGAATTCCTTGCCATCTTCGAGACCGGCAACATGGA
>Ga0105246_10001811_pt1 | contig 12805 bp, 6 predicted proteins | sample KBSM64metaG_FD_99694 | JGI IMG/M metagenome (GOLD analysis project Ga0105246, IMG submission 99694) | Miscanthus rhizosphere microbial communities from Kellogg Biological Station, Michigan, USA - KBS M6-4 metaG | ecosystem: Host-associated > Plants > Roots > Rhizosphere > Soil | place: Michigan...
GGCGGCGGCCTTCTCAACCGTACGCTCAAGGAAGCCGATGGCGTACGCAGATATGAGGCAACCGCTCAAACTGGTTCTTGGGGCGACCGCCGCGTTACGCTCGACGCGGGCCAGGCCATCAACGAGAACGTCGCCGCTCGCCTGAATGTGTTCTATGAGGGCGCCGACGGATTCCGCGACTTCAACCATCTCGAACGCTACGGTTTCAATCCGACCGTCACGTTGAAGCCGGATGACAACACCAAGGTCAAGCTCAGCTACGAATATTTCCATGACGAGCGTACGGCGGACCGCGGCAATCCTTCGCAAGGCCTTCCCGGCGGCGCGACACGCTTCAATCCCACGGCGCCGTTTGCGCCCAACGGAAACTTCCAGACCTTCTTCGGCAGCCCGTCGCTGAACACGGCGCAAACCACCGTTCAAACCGGCATGGCTATCATCGATCATGATTTCGAAAACGGTCTCACGGTCAGGAACGGTACGATCGCCGCCGACTACAAGAAATTCTATCAGAACGTCTATCCGGCCAACGGTCCTCTCGGCGGCGCGGTCAACCCTGCCGATACCGCCGTCAACCTCGGCGCCTATCAGCACACGACCAACCGCGACAACGTCTTCAACCAGACCGATTTTACCTACAAGATCGCGACGGGCCCGGTCTTCCACACGGTCGGCTTCGGAACCGAATTCGGCCGTCAGACCGGCGTCGATATCCGCAATACCGGCGTATTCCCGAACGGTACCAATACCATCGTTCAAAATCCGTTTGCGCCGACCTATTTCGGGCCGGTGACTTTCGTCCATCACTTCACCAATGTGAACAATGGCGACGGTGTCACTACGCCGGATTCCAACAGCAGATATGGGCTTAATATTCAATCCGCCTATGTCCGCGATACAGTCGATATCAATCGCGGACTTCAGCTCATCGCGGGCGCGCGGTTCGATCGCTACGACATGTCGGCGACCGACATGAATACGAACATCAATCGAAACCGCGTCGACAATCTGGTGTCGCCGCAGGCGGCGGTCATTATCAAGCCCGTCGAGAATGCATCGGTCTATACCACCTACAGCATTTCCTATCTGCCGGCGTCCGGTGACCAGTTCAGTTCGCTGACCGACGGCACTCTGATCTTGCAACCGCAAAAATTCGAGAACATCGAGATCGGCGGGAAGTGGAACGTCAATCCGAAGCTGCTGTTCCAGACGGCGGTTTACAATCTTAACCGAACCAACCAACCGATCGCGGACGGAAACAATCCTGGCTTCTTCTTTCCGTCCGGCAGCACCTTGACGCGCGGCTATGAGGCGAGCCTCACAGGTTACATCACCAACGAATGGCAGTCGTCACTGGCCTACGCCTATACCGACGCACGCATCACCGGTGCCACGTCGGCGACGGTGGTTCCGGGCAATCGGGTGCAACTCGTGCCCTACAATCAGGTCGCCTTGTGGAACAAGTATCAGTTCACCCCGATGTGGGCGGCAGCGCTCGGCGTCATCTATTTCAGCGACTCCTTTGCGTCATCGGACGACACCGTCAGATTGCCGGGCTTTGTCCGCTTCGATGCTGCGGTCTATGCAAAGATCGACGAGACCTGGAGCGCACAGCTCAATATCGAAAACATTTTCAACAAGGGGTATTGGGCTTCCGCTGACGGCAACAACAACATCTCGCCGGGTCAGGGCCGTACTGTCCGGGTGATGGCGAGGGCGAAGTTCTGAAGATACGCGACCGCGAAGCAATCCAGAGCCTCATAATAGGTGTGGATTGCTTCGTCGCTTCGCTTCTCGCAACGACGGTGGAAAAGCGTCGCTCAGCCCCTACGACAACCGCATGTCGAGCAGCCGGCGGCCTTCGGTCTTGAGCAGCTTCTTCACCGCGCTGGAAGCTGCGATCTCGCCCTGGTTGGCGTAGGCTTCGTGGTTCTTCTCGATATCGTCCAGCCGGTAGAGATAATTGACCATGATGCCTGCGGATTCGCGCAGGCCCTTCGGCGAGAGGTCGCCGAGCCAGTCGATCCGCTCCAGCCGGGCGCCATTGCCGATATGGAAGCGCGCCACCGAATCGATCAACCGGCCCTTTGAGGTGCGCGCCTTGAGGAAATAATGCGCCGCCAGCGGCTCCAGCACCGCGCGCAGTTGCGTGGTGAGTTCCGTACTCTCGAACCAGTCCGGTCTGTCGAGATTTTCCAGCAGGGTCCTTTCTTCGTCGGACACGGGAACGTCGTCCGCCTGCTTCAGCCATTGCACAAAACCCGGCACCGGCGACAGCGTCACGAATGTATCGAGCTTAGGCAATTCGCGCCGCAATTCCTCGACCACCTGCTTGATCAGGAAGCTGCCGAAGGAAATGCCGCCAAGTCCCTTTTGCGTGTTCGAGATCGAATAGAACACGGCAGTGCGGGCGCGTTCGACCGGCACCAGCTGCCGCTCTTCGGCCAGCAGCGGTGCAATCGCGCCGGGGATCGTTTCCGTCAGCGCGACCTCGACGAAGATCAGTGGTTCGTCAGCAAGCTGTGGATGGAAGAAGGCGTAACAGCGCCGGTCGGCCGGATCGATACGGCGGCGCAGATCGTTCCAGTCGCGGATTTCATGGACCGCTTCGTAACGGATGATCTGTTCAAGAATGTTCGCTGGCGTCGACCAGTCTATCCTGCGTAGCACGAGAAAGCCCCTGTTGAACCAAGAAGACAGCAAATGCACGACGTCGCGGTCGAGCGCGGCCAGATCCTTGTTGCTCTTCATCAAGGAGAGCAGGTCGGCGCGCATCGCCACCAGGTCGCTGGTGCCGCCGGGTGCGCGGTTGAGGCGGCGGATCAGTTCCTGCCGCCGCGGCTCGGACGCAAAATGAAGATCGCTGGCGTCGTCATCGCTCGGCTGCGCGCGCCAGCTCTCGATCGCCTGCGACAGCTTTTCGCGGTCCGGACCGTAGTCGCGCGCCAGCGTTTCGAAGAACGACACCCGGCCGGCGGTGTCGAGGTCGTGGTAGCGGTCGAGCACTTCGCGCGCCATCGCGGTACCGGACGCTTCGCCCCGGCCTGACAACAGCGCCTCGCACAATTCGAGCAGCTCGGAGGCGTCCTGCCTCGTGTCGGAGGATCCGCCCCGTCGAAGCAGCGTGCGGCCACGCTCGGAAATCGTCGAAAGCAGGTCGGAGAAGAAGGCGTTGGCCATGGGCGGGTTGAATCCGGAAGGTGGTGGAATCTTACATGGGATTTAGGGTCTTGCCGATGACAATCAAGCGCATGGATCGTACCGAAATATGTCTTGCCTCCAGGGAGATATAATTCACTCCATCTCGGCAAATTGCGTCGGCGTTTTGCCGGTAACCTGCCGAAAGGCATGCGAAAATGCCGGTACGCTGGCATAGCCGAGGTCGGACGCCAGTTGCTTGACCGAGACGTTGGCCTCGGTCGACAGTTTTTCGATTGCAGCCGCGATACGGGCGCGCTGGCACCAGCTCTTGAAGCTTAGTTGCGTCTCCGAAGAGAACAAACGCGACAGCGTCCGTGCCGAGGTGCCGACCTCGCGCGCCAGCGTCTCGATCTCATGGGCGCCGGTCGGATCGGCGAGCACGATGTCGGCGGCGCGCCGGCAGCGTGGCTCATGCGGCAGGGGGATGAAGGTTGTGGAATCTTCGGCCCGATGCAGCTCCAGCATCACGAGCTTTATCAAAAGCCCGATACGGTCGGGCGTGTTGTTGTCGTCGAACACCGCAAGGATCGCCTGGTGCAACAACGGGGACACCCGCACCACGAACTCGGCGCTCAGGCTGCCGCTGCGCTTTTCGCGTGCGAGCCACGCCATATCGAAGTACAGCGTCCGCATCTCGATATCGGCGAGCACGTCGATCGCGTGTTCGAACAAAGCAGGGACCCAGACCGCGCGGTCGGGGGGCACCAGCCAGCGCCCCTTCGGCGTCGTCACCTGCATCGTGCCCTTGGCGGCGTAGACCAATTGGGCCTCGCGGTGCATGTGGGTATCGAGCCGGACGCCCTTTTTGTAATCGTTCGCGATCAGATGAACGCCGTCGCCGGTCGATGTAAGGCGGCCGATGATGGCGGCAATTGGCTTTTCAGCGATATTCATTGGCGGCATCCCGTCAGGACAACTCCGTATAACCTATTTCCTGACCTTTAGGGATTCGACCGGGAATTAGACCATGAACAGCCCCAGCCGGGTGATCGGCTTCGTCAATTTGGCCCATTTTATCGACCATTATTCGATGCTGATCTTCGCCGCCGCCGTCATCGTGATGGGGCCGGCGCTCGGCATGGCCTATTCGGAACTGCTGCCTTACGCGACCCCGGGCTTTGTCGCCTTCGGGGCGGGCTCGCTCATCACCGGATGGCTCGGCGACCGCTGGAGCCGCCGCCACATGATGGTGATCTTTTTTGCCGGCATCGGCGCCTCGATGATCGCGGTCGGCTTCGTGCAGACGCCGCTGCAACTCGGCGCCGCGCTGCTCTCGATCGGCCTGTTCGCCTCGATCTATCATCCCGTCGGCACCGCCATGATCGTGTCCTATGCCGACAAGCTCGGCCGCGAGATGGGGCTGAACGGCGTCTGGGGCAATCTCGGCGTGGCCTCGTCGGCGCTTGTCACCGGCGTGATCGGGCAATATCTGGGCTGGCGCTGGGCCTTCATCGTCCCCGGCATCGTCACGATCGGGATTGGCGTAGCCTTCGCGCGGATGGTGGTTCACGAGGACCGTTCCGGCTTCAAGCAGGCGGCCGCGCAGGCACGGGTCGCGAAGGAAGACATGTGGCGGGTGATCTTGGCCCTCTTCATCGTGGTGATCGCCGTTTCCACCACCTTCAATGCCGTCACCGTGGCGTTGCCAAAGCTGTTCGCGGAGCGGCTGGCCGACGTCACCAGGAGCCCGGCGCTGCTCGGGCTGATCGCGGCCGGCGTCTATGTATTCGGCGCGATGACGCAATACACCATCGGCAAGCTGATCGACCGTTATTCGCTGAAGACGGTGATGCTGCCGCTGTCGTTCCTGCTGGCGCCGTTTCTTTATCTCGCGGCGACGTTGTCGAACCTGCCGCTGATTCTGGTCTCGATCGGCATCGTGATGGGTGCGTTCGGCCAGGTCACCGTCAACGATGCCATGGTCGGCAAATACACCAGCGAGGAATGGCGTTCGCGCGCTTACTCGGTGCGCTATTTCATCGGTTTCACCGCGGCCGGAGCGTCCGTCGGCCTCGTGGCGTGGCTGTACGAGCGGGGCGGTTTCGTCACCATGCTGCAGTCGTTCGGTGCGCTGTGCCTGCTGGTGATTGTCGCGGCGTTGATCCTGCCGCAGGAGATCAAGGTGCCTGCGGCGCAAACCGCGCCGTGAGGGCTTCTGGTTACTCGATTTTCGGCAGCACCATCTGCAGATGATGGTTTGAGATCTGCATCAAACCGCTAAAGGGATGGCTGAGGTCGACGATCAGGAACAGCGCGCTCGACACCGAGATCGCGAGGACCAGAATGAACCCGATGACGATCGCGCCCGGTTCGGCGAACAGATTGAAACTCGAGAAGATCACCACCAGCCAGAACACCAGCACGATGAAGAACGGTACCGGTATCGCATCGTCGGCTTGCGTGAAGACGAGCAGCCGGGTCCGGCCGAGATCGGTGGTGATCTGGATGATGCGGGATTTCAGCGAGGTCTGTTCTTCATTGGCCGGTTTCAGGCCTTCGACTGCGTTGTAAAAACGTTCGGCAGTGTCGGTGACGACAAAGGTCGATCCGCCCCCTGTGTTTTCCTGCCAGATGCGGGCAGTTGCCGAAGGAATGGTTTCCCGTAGCAGCGTCCGCGCCGTCCTCGCTTCCGACCCATATTTGGTCAGCATCCGGTCGACCAGCACCGCATTGGTGCCGAGTTGCCTTATGTTGGTGTTCTGGGTGTCGTAGGTGTTTTTTGCCGACGCAATCATCAGGCCGATCACGAGCGCGGCGAGGGTGGAGAGAAACCCGGCGCCGAGGCGGATCGCGTCCTTCGAACCGCCCTCGAGCATCTCGGCCGGCAACGATCGTTTCAGAATCATGCCGATCACCGTGCCGAACAGGATCGAGATGAAGGAAGCCAGAAAAGCGATTGTCGAACTCATGGAATCAGCACTCTGTGTTCTTGAGCCGACCCGCAGAGGTATTTCATTTTTGCGATTTCGCCAATCTTCAGTTGCCGGCTCTTGGCTTTATCGCAGATGCGGCCGTGCGCGGCAGGACGATCCTGAACTCGGTGAATTCGCCGGGCGTTGTGTCGACCTCGATTAATCCGGCGTGCTGCTTCACGACGATGTCATAACTCAGGGAAAGGCCGAGTCCGGTGCCTTCGCCCGGCGGCTTTGTGGTGAAGAACGGATTGAACATCTTGTCCCTGACGTCGGGCGGAATGCCGTTGCCGTTGTCCCGGATCCGGATTTCCACGCGGTCGCCGAGGTCTCGCGTCGCTGCCGCAAGCACGGGCTCATAACCGTCTGAACCCCTCTCCGCCTTGCGTTTCATGGTGGCGTAGAACCCGTTTGAAACCAGGTTGAGAAGCACCCGCGTGATTTCTTGCGGCAGCAATTCGGCCTCGCCGGCGGCTGGGTCGAAGTTCTGATCAAGCCTGATCTGGAATCCCTGCTTTTCGGCGCGTGCGCCATGATACGCCAGATTGAGACTCTCGCCGACCAGGGAATTGATGTCGACCGGCCGGCGCTCTCCCGAACCCTCGCGCGAATGCAGCAACATGTTCTTGACGATCGAGTCGGCGCGCTTGCCGTGCTGCACCACTTTTTCCAGATTGCTTCTCAGCGTTGCTGCCAATTCGCCGGTTTCTGCGCGCATCTTATCATCGAGCGGCGCCTGCTCCAGTGCGTCGTACAGCTCATCGACCAACTCCACGGAGAGGGCCGAGAAATTATTGATGAAGTTGAGCGGATTCTTGATCTCATGAGCGATGCCTGCGGTGAGCTGACCCAGCGAGGCGAGTTTCTCGGTCTGGATCAGCCGGTCCTGTGCGGCACGCAATTCCTCCAGCGACAGCGAGAGTTCGCTGGTGCGCGCCTGAACCTCGTCGAACAGCCGGGCATTCTCGATCGCGATCGCCGCCTGATCGGCGAACGTCATAACGAGCTCGATCTGCTTGTCGGTGAACGGTCGCACCTCGGAGCGCAGCAATGTAAAGACGCCGATTGTCGTTCCCTCGCGCTGCATCGGCACGCAAAGCATGGTGCGATAATCGGCGATCTTTTGCCCTTCGACGAAGGTGTAGTCGGGATCGGCCTTCACATCGAGAATATGAATGACGGCGCCTTCAAGCAGCGTTCGTCCGATCGCGGTGCCGCGCTCCGGTTTGACGGGAACATCCCGAACCAGATCGACGAACTGCTGTGAGAAACCGGCAAATTCACTGCGATAGAATTCTGCGCCCTTATGCCGGGTGACGGTGGCTTGATCTGCGTCGCACAGGCTGGCAGCCGATTCGATCAGCGTCTGCAGCACGGTCGGCAAATCGAACGCCGAACGGCTGATGACCTTTAGCACTTCGGCGGTCGCGGTCTGTTGTCTGAGCGATTCGTCCAGATCCTCGGTGCGCTCGCGCAATTCCTTCAAGAGGCGGGTATTCTCGATGGCGATAACGGCCTGCTTGGCAAAATTGCTCAGCAGATCAAGCTGTTTGTCCGAGAACGGACGGACTTCCTGGCGATAGACCGCGATTGCTCCGATCGGCTCGGCATCGCGCAGCATGGGGACGACAACCAGCGTGCGTGCCCCGCCACGTTCGGCAAGCGCGACGACGCGCGGGTTGCCTTCCAGGTATGCCGGGCTGATCCGAAGGTCCGGGATTTGCACCACCTGCCTGGTTGCCAGCGCGACACCCAGGCTGCTCTTGGGATGGGGCCGGAATGTTTCGGCATTGGACTCTTCTGCGTACGTTTTGGGTAGGTTGTAGGTCGCGCCTCGTCGGACGGTGTCTCCTTCAGCAAGAATCAGCGTGCCGAAGTTGGCGCCGCAGACCCGCGTCGCATTCTCCAGCATTTTCGCAAACACCGGCTCAAGCTCGCCGGCCAGGCTGCTGATGGCGCCCAGAACTTCTGTCGTTGCGGTCTGCTGCTCCAGCGATTCCGATAGTTCCAGCGTGCGCGCCTGAACCTCGTCGAACAGCCGCACATTCTCGATCGCGATCACGGCCTGGTCGGCGAAGGTCGTCACCAGCTCTATTTGCTTGGCCGAAAATGGCTCGACGGTCGGGCGGCATACCGCAATAACGCCGATCGGCACTCCTTCGCGCAAGAGCGGGATGCCAAGCATCGTACGGAAGCCACCGCGTCTGATCGATTCTCCCCAGGCATAATCCGCGTCGGCCAATACGTCCGGAATATGAACCGTGCGCGCTTCGAGTGCCGTTCGCCCGACCAGCGTATGCCGTCCGGGCCCGATCGCCTGCTGCTCCATCCACTTTTGATATTCGTCGGAGAAACCATGGTTGGCGGCCAGACGATATTTTTCGCCATCGCGGCGGAAAATAAAGGAGTAGGAAGCCTCCGACAAACGTGCCGCCGACTGGACCAGCGTATCGAGCACCGTCTGCAAATCGAAAGTCGAACGGCTAATGACCTTCAAGACATCCGCGGTCGCCGTCTGCTGCTGCAGCGATTCGCGCAAATCTTCCGTGCGCGCCTGCACCTCGTCGAACAGGCGGACATTTTCGATCGCGATCACGGCTTGGTCGGCGAAGGTCGAGACCAACGCAATCTGCTGGTCGTCGAATGCCTGGACGGTCTTGCGTCCCAACAGGAACACGCCGACGGGTTGCTGCCCATCGCGCAACAACGGCGCTGCCAGAAGTGTACGAAACCCGGCCCGTTTTTGCTGTTCATGGTAGGCGTATTCCGGATCGGCCAGGACGTCCTCGGATTGTACCGTCCGACCTTCCATTAGCGCCCGGCCGACGAGACCCTTGCGCCCGGGCTGCATCCGGAAAGTTTTGCTGTATTCAACCCAGTCGGCTGGAAAATTGTAGTTGGTCACGTTGTAGAAACCCGACTCGTCCTGGCGTGCCACGGTGGCCATATCCGCATTGCAAAGCAGCGCCGCGGACTCTGTCAGCGTGTCGAGCACCGTCTGCAAATCGAAGGCGGAGCGGCTGATCACCTTGAGCACGTCCGAGGTCGCCGTCTGCTGGCGAAGCGATTCGGTCAAGTCGCGCGTCTTGGCCTGAACCTCATCAAACAGCCGCACATTTTCGATCGCGATCACCGCTTGGTCGGCAAAGCTCGACACCAGTTCAATCTGCTTTTCCGTGAAGGGTGCAACCGTCTTGCGGCACAGGCTGAGAACGCCGATCGGCTCGCCCTCGCGCAGCAACGGAACGCTCAGGAAGGTTCGGAATCCGGCTTTCTTCTGCTGCTCGGCATGCATGTATTCCCGGTCGGCCAGCACGTCCGGGATTTGAACAGCTTTCTTCTCGAGCAACGCCCTGCCGACCGTGCTGCCGCGCCCCGGTTTGAGCGGTATTGTCTTGGTATATTCCACCCAGTCGATGGGAAAATTGTAATTGGTCGCGTGGTAGAAATGTCCGGCATCGCCCTGCCGGGTGACACTTGCCATATCGGCGTCGCATAAGCGCGCGGCCGATTCCGTCAGCGTAACGAGTACCGTCTGCAGATCGAAGGTCGAACGGCTGATGACCTTCAACACTTCGGCGGTGGCCGTCTGCTGCTGAAGGGATTCGGACAGATCGTCGGTGCGGCGGCGCAATTCTCTGAGCAGGCGGGTATTCTCGATGGCGATCACGGCCTGCTTGGCGAAATTGCTGACCAGCGCGACCTGCTTGTCGGTAAACGGGCGCACCTCACTTCTATAAACGCCGATTGCGCCTATCAGTTCATCGCCCTTCAGCATTGGTACGTTCAGCTGACTTCGAACTCCGCCGAGCTCGGCCGTGGCGACGCGAAGCGGTTCGCGATTCAGGTAAGCCGGTTCGGAAAGAATATCGTCGACCTGAATCGTTTTTTTCGTGGCCGCGACTCGACCGAGCCCCGTCTCTGCACCGGCTCGGATCGGGGCGCGGTTCAGAAATTCTGCATAGGCAGGAGTTACGCCGAGCATGGCAACGGGCGTATAGGCGCCATCCTCATAGCGCAGCATGATTCCTATCTTTGCATCGCAGATGCGCGTTGCGTTCTCCAACATGCTCAGGAACACCGGCTCCAGCTCGTCGGGCGTGCTGCTGATGGCCTGAAGAACCTCCGACGTTGCCGTCTGCTGTTCCAGTGACTCAGCCAGATCGCGCGTGCGCGCTTTCACTTCGTCGAACAGCCGTGCGTTTTCGATTGCGATCACGGCTTGGTCGGCGAAGGTCGTCACCAACTCGATTTGCCGTTCGGTAAAGGGCTTCACCACAGTGCGCATCAAGGCGATGACGCCGACCGGCGCGCCGCCCTGTCGCAAGGGCACACCAAGCACCGTGCGGTAATTTCCGACGCGCTGGTACTCCAGCGCCACATATTCGGGATCGGCCAGGCAGTCCGGCAGATGAATGGTCTTTTGCTCAAGAGCGGTGCGTCCGATCAGCGTACCGCGCCCCGGCGCCAACGGATGCGCCGCGGCATATTCGATAAAGGCTCTCGCCGTGTTGTTGGTCACGGCCATGTGATATTGGCCGTCCTGCAATTTGTAGATCAGTGAGAATTCCGCATCGCACAAACGGCCGGCCGCCCGCACGATGGTGTCGAGGATAAGCTGAAGATCGGTCGTCGAGTTGCTGATGGTCGCGAGGATTTCGCCGGTGGCTTTCTGCCGCTCCAGCGCCTCCGCAAGTTCGCGCTTCAGCCTGTCGTTCTCTTTTTTGACGTCGACACCGGCCGATGCTCGTTGGCGCGCTGTCGATGTCTGGCGTTTCTTGACCGGCTTGCGCGCCATTTGTTGGCGCTTCGCCATCTCCGAGCCCCACAGCTCCAAATAAGGGCCGAGCCTACCCAATCGGGATACCGGCGTATAGCCGGGCATAAGCGCACAGCCAGAGGCCTCGTAGGTTCATGATACTGTTCGACATCAGGCGCTTCAATGCCCGACGATTCTATCGCCCCGGCGACGAATTTGGGTTTCAACATTTGGGCCGATCGACCACAATGGCCGGCGAAGGCTTTGATCGAACAAAAGCCGATGGAGAAAGTCCGATGTCCAACCGTTTCCTGCCGCGCACCGCCGGCCTCATTCTGGGAATTCTTGCCATGACGACCTTGCCGGCCCGTGCCGATGCCTTGAAAGACGAAATTGCGCCGACCGGAAAGCTGCGGGTGGCGATCGCGATCAGCCCGGCGGGCGGCGCATTCTGGTCGACCAAGACCGAATCCGGCGGCTATGCCGGCGTGCCGGTCGACCTCGGCAAGGAAATGGCGGCGCAGTTGGGTGTGCCCGTCGAATATGTCGTGCACCAGAATTCCGGGCAGGTCACCGACGCCGCTTCGAAGGGCACCTGGGACGTTACTTTCCTGCCGAAAGACCCGGAGCGTGAGGGCAAGATGTCGTTCGGGCCGATCTATGAGGTTGCGGACGCCACCTACATCGTCAAGGCGGGCTCAACCGCCACGAATTTCCAGACCCTCGACCAGCCCGGGATGAAAGTCGCCGCCGTCAACAACACCACGACCATGCGTGGCGCGATCGCGCATCTGAAGAATGCCAAGGTCACGGGCTACCAGACCTATGACGAGATCGCCGGCCTGCTCACCAAGGGCGACATCGATGCATTTGGGTTGTCGCGCAACCAGCTCGACGCCATGGCGAAAAAGATTCCGGGAACGCGCGTGCTGGATGAAACCTTCAAGCAAACCGTCACGGCGGTCGCTGTGCCGCTGAACCATCCGCTTGCGTTGGCTTTTGCGTCCAAATTCCTGACCGAGGCGACCACGAACGGGACGCTTCGCAACGCCTATGACAATAACGGGTTGAAGGACAATCCGATCCGGACGCAGACGAAGTGAGCTGACGGGGGCCGTACACCGATCGCAATTGACTCGGAGCTAGCCCTCACGAATTCAAGTGCACGAAATCCCGTAACAGCGGATATATCTCGTTGTTCCAGCGTTTGCCCGAGAACACGCCGTAATGGCCGACGCCGGCCTGCATGTGGTGGACCTTGCGATAGGCGCGCACGCCGGTGCAAAGGTCTTGCGCGGCCAGCGTCTGGCCGATCGAGCAGATATCGTCCTTCTCGCCTTCCACCGTCATCAGGCCCATGCGCTTGATCGAGGCGGGATTCACCGGCCGGCCGCGATAGGTCAGTTTACCGAGCGGCAGCAGATGCTCCTGAAACACGTCGCGAATGGTCTCGATATAGAATTCGGCAGGAAGGTCCATCACGGCGAAATATTCGTCGTAAAAGGTCTTGATGAGCTCCGCCTTTTCCTTTTCGCCCTTGGCCAGATGATGGGCGAGATCGATATGCTGCTTGATGTGGCGTTCGAGATTCATCGACACGAAGGCGGTTAACTGCACGAAGCCGGGATAGACCTGCCGGAACGCGCCCTTGCACTGAAGCGGCACGTAATTGATCAAATTCTCCTCGAACCATTTTAGCGGCTTGCTCTTGGCGAAGTCGTTGACTTTCGTCGGCTGGATCCTCGTGTCGATCGGGCCCGCCATCAGGGTCAGTGTCGCCGGGCGTGCGGGGTGATTGTCCTCCGACATGATAGCGGCCGCAGCCAGCGCCGATACCGATGGCTGGCAGATCGCCACCATATGCGCGCGGGGGCCGAGCTGATCGAGGAACGTGATCAAATGCTCGGTATACTCGTCGAGGCCGAACCGGCCC
>Ga0105246_10001812_pt1 | contig 12800 bp, 11 predicted proteins | sample KBSM64metaG_FD_99694 | JGI IMG/M metagenome (GOLD analysis project Ga0105246, IMG submission 99694) | Miscanthus rhizosphere microbial communities from Kellogg Biological Station, Michigan, USA - KBS M6-4 metaG | ecosystem: Host-associated > Plants > Roots > Rhizosphere > Soil | place...
CTGGGGGCTCCGCCCCCAGACCCCCGCTTTCGGCCTGAACGGCCTCGTCCTCAAACGCCGGACGGGCTGAAAAAGAAAAGACCGGACGGGCTGAAAAAGAAAAGACAGGGCGCCCCCGGTTTCAGGGGCGCCCTTCGTCAGCTCGCCGGATCCGTCAGCTCGCCGTATCCTCGCGCCGCACCGAGAGCAGATCCTCCAGCTGCTCCTCTCGGGCCTGGGCGGCCACGAACAGGAGTTCGTCGCCGGGCTCCAGGGAGTCGTCGCGGGACGGGGTGAGGACCCGGGTGCCGCGGATGATGGTGACCAGGGACGTGTCCTCGGGCCATTCGACATCGCCGACCTGGGTGCCGGCCAGGGCCGACTCCTCCGGCAGCGTCAGCTCCACCAGGTTCGCGTCGCCGTGGCTGAAGCGGAGGAGGCGTACCAGGTCGCCGACCGAGACCGCTTCCTCGACCAGGGCCGACATCAGACGGGGGGTCGAGACCGCCACGTCGACGCCCCAGGACTCGTTGAAGAGCCACTCGTTCTTGGGGTTGTTGACGCGGGCCACGACGCGCGGGACGCCGTACTCCGTCTTGGCCAGGAGCGAGACGACCAGGTTCACCTTGTCGTCGCCCGTCGCGGCGATCACGACGTTGCAGCGCTGCAGCGCCGCCTCGTCCAGCGACGTGATCTCGCAGGCGTCGGCCAGCAGCCACTCCGCCTGCGGGACGCGCTCGACCGAGATGGCGGTCGGCGCCTTGTCGACGAGCAGGACCTCGTGACCGTTCTCCAGCAGCTCGCCCGCGATCGAGCGGCCGACCGCGCCGGCACCGGCAATGGCGACCCTCATCAGTGACCGCCCTCCTCTTCGGGACCCTTGGCGAAGGACGCCTCGACCTTGTCGACCTCGTCGGTGCGCATCATCACGTGCACCAGGTCGCCCTCCTGCAGCACTGTCTGCGAGCTGGGCAGGATCGCTTCACCGAGCCGGGTCAGGAACGCCACGCGGACGCCCGTCTCCTCCTGCAACTTGCTGATCTTGTGGCCGACCCAGGCGGCAGAGGCGTGCACCTCGGCGAGCTGGACACCGCCCGTGGGGTCGCGCCACAACGGCTCGGCGCCCGAGGGCAGCAGCCGGCGCAGCATCTGGTCGGCCGTCCAGCGGACCGTCGCGACGGTGGGGATGCCGAGGCGCTGGTAGACCTCGGCACGACGCGGGTCGTAGATGCGGGCGGCGACGTTCTCCACACCGAACATCTCGCGGGCCACGCGCGCGGAGATGATGTTCGAGTTGTCGCCGCTGGACACGGCGGCGAAGGCACCGGCCTCCTCGATACCGGCCTCGCGCAGGGTGTCCTGGTCGAAGCCGATCCCGGTGACCCGGCGGCCGCCGAATCCGGGGCCGAGGCGGCGGAAGGCCGTGGGGTCCTGGTCGATCACTGCGACCGTGTGCCCCTGTTGCTCCAGGGTCTGGGCAAGCGCGGAACCCACTCTTCCGCAGCCCATGATGACGATGTGCACGACCGTCCTTCCGATGTCAAGAGTTACTGCTCGGCCACATCAGGGTCTCAGACCGACGCCCAAGCTACACACGCGCGGTAGGACGTCGGCACCCCTGTGCACGGTTGCCGCACGGCATGTGACCTCAGCGACGGCTGATGCTGCGGACGCTCGCAAGAGTCAGGATTCCGAGGCCGACGAGGGCCGCCGCGGCGCCGATCAACTCTGCGGTGGCGTGCATGGAACCTCCAAGGGGCGGCAACTGGGGCGGTGATTGTCATATAGGCATGAGGCTGCGGCGGCCTGCGGAATCCGTCGCCGGAGCCACCTTGGATTTCACCCGGAGGGCAGATGGGTGGGGGAGGGTGGTTGGCTGCCCGTTCGAACGCCTACGATTACCTGTTGTGTCCAAACTGACCGACGTGCCCAAACGGATTCTGATCGGGCGCGCACTGCGCAGTGACCGGCTGGGCGAAACGCTCCTGCCGAAGCGCATCGCCCTCCCCGTCTTCGCCTCCGACCCGCTGTCCTCCGTGGCCTACGCACCGGGAGAGGTGCTGCTGGTCCTGTCCATCGCGGGCGTGTCGGCGTACCACTTCAGCCCCTGGATCGCCCTCGCGGTCGTAGTGCTGATGTTCACCGTGGTCGCTTCCTACCGGCAGAACGTGCATGCCTACCCCAGCGGCGGTGGCGACTACGAGGTCGCGACCACCAACCTGGGTGCCAAGGCGGGCCTGACCGTGGCCAGCGCCCTGCTCGTCGACTACGTCCTCACCGTCGCCGTCTCGATCGCGTCCGGCATCGAGAACCTCGGCTCCGCGGTCCCGTTCGTGGTCGAGCACAAGGTGCTGTGCGCCGTCTCCGTGATCGTGCTGCTGACGCTGATGAACCTGCGCGGCGTGAAGGAGTCCGGCAAGCTCTTCGCGATCCCGACGTATGTGTTCGTCGGCGGCGTGTTCATCATGATCGCCTGGGGTGCGTTCCGCGGCCTGGTGCTCGACGACACCATGCGGGCGCCGACGGCTTCGTACACGATCAAGGCCGAGCACCAGGGGCTGGCCGGTTTCGCGCTGGTCTTCCTGATGCTGCGCGCCTTCTCCTCCGGCTGTGCCGCGCTCACCGGTGTCGAGGCGATCTCCAACGGTGTGCCGGCCTTCCGCAAGCCCAAGTCGAAGAACGCGGCGACCACGCTCGCGGCGATGGGTCTGCTCGCGGTCACCATGTTCTGCGGGATCATCGTCCTCGCCCTGACGACCAAGGTCCGCATGGCCGAGAACCCGGCCACCGACCTGCTCAAGCACGGCGTCGCGATCGGCTCCGGCTATGTGCAGAACCCGGTGATCACCCAGGTGGCCGAGGCCGTCTTCGGCAAGGGCAGCTTCCTGTTCGTGGTGCTCGCCACGGCCACCGCCCTGGTGCTGTTCCTGGCGGCCAACACGGCGTACAACGGCTTCCCGGTTCTCGGCTCGATCCTCGCCCAGGACCGCTATCTGCCCCGCCAGCTGCACACCCGCGGCGACCGCCTCGCCTTCTCCAACGGCATCGTGCTGCTCGCGGGCGCGGCGACCCTGCTCGTCGTGATCTACGGCGCCGACTCGACCCGGCTGATCCAGCTGTACATCGTCGGCGTGTTCGTGTCCTTCACCCTCAGCCAGACCGGCATGGTCCGGCACTGGAACCGCCACCTGGCCGTCGAGAAGGACCAGGCCCAGCGGCGCCACATGGTGCGCTCCCGCGCGATCAACGCCTTCGGTGCCTTCTTCACCGGCCTGGTGCTGGTCGTCGTCCTGGTCACCAAGTTCACACACGGCGCCTGGGTCGCCCTGCTCGGCATGGTGATCTTCTACGCGACGATGACCGCGATCCGTAAGCACTACGACGGCGTGGCCGCGGAGATCGCGGCGCCCGAGGGCCCGAGCGACGACAGCGTACGGCCGTCCCGCGTCCACTCGGTCGTCCTGATCTCGAAGATCCACCGCCCCACGCTGCGTGCCCTCGCCTACGCCAAGCTGATGCGCTCGGACAGCCTGGAGGCGCTCACCGTCAACGTCGACGCGGCGGAGACGAAGGCGCTGAAGGAGGAGTGGGAGCGGCGCGGCATCGACGTACCGCTGAAGGTGCTCGACTCGCCATACCGCGAGATCACGCGGCCGATCATCGAGTACGTCAGGAGCCTGCGCAAGGAGTCGCCGCGCGACGCGGTGTCCGTGATCATCCCCGAGTACGTGGTCGGCCACTGGTACGAGCATCTGCTGCACAACCAGAGCGCGCTCAGGCTCAAGGGCCGGCTGCTGTTCACGCCGGGCATCATGGTGACGTCCGTGCCCTATCAGCTGCAGTCCTCGGAGGCGGCGAAGAGCAGGGCCCGCAAGCGGCAGGAGTGGAACGCGCCGGGCTCGGTGCGGCGCGGTCCGGCCCAGGAGGGCCGGCCGAAGCAGCCCTCGGGCTCCAAGGGCTGAGACACGTCGGTCAACGGCCGGACGACACCCACGTAGACTGGTGGGCTGTTGTCCGGCCGTTTCCCTTTCGATGTTGTGGAGTCACCCCGCCATGCAGGCAGAACCGAAGAAGTCGCTGGTCGGGGAGGAGTACGAGGTCGAGATCGGCCCCGTCGCCCACGGCGGGCACTGCATCGCCCGTACCGCCGAGGGCCAGGTGCTGTTCGTCCGGCACACGCTGCCCGGTGAGCGGGTCGTGGCGCGGGTCACCGAGGGCGAGGAGGGGGCCCGGTTCCTGCGCGCGGACGCGGTCCAGGTCCTCACGGCCTCCAAGGACCGCATCGAGGCGCCCTGCCCCTACGCCGGCCCCGGCCGCTGCGGCGGCTGCGACTGGCAGCACGCCAAGCCGGGGGCGCAGCGGCGGCTGAAGGGCGAGGTGCTCGCCGAGCAGCTGCAGCGGCTCGCGAGCCTCACGCCCGAGGAGGTCGGCTGGGACGGCACGGTGATGCCGGCCGAGGGCGACAAGCTGCCCGCGGGTGAGGTGCCTGCCTGGCGGACGCGTGTGCAGTACGCCGTGGACGCCGACGGCCGTGCCGGTCTGCGCCGCCACCGCTCGCACGAGGTCGAGGCGATCGACCACTGCATGATCGCCGCGCCGGGCGTGAGCGAGCTGGGCATCGAGGACCGTGACTGGTCCGGGATGGCGTCCGTCGAGGCGATCGCGGCAACCGGCTCCCAGGACCGCATGGTGATCCTGGAGCCCCGGCCGGGCGCCCGGCTGCCCCTCGTCGAGCTCGACAAACCCGTCTCCGTCATGCGCGTCGAGGAGAAGGACGGCGGCATCCACCGCGTCCACGGCCGCGCCTTCGTACGTGAGCGGGCCGACGGCCGTACCCACAGGGTCGGCAGCGGCGGCTTCTGGCAGGTCCACCCGAAGGCCGCCGACACCCTGGTGACCGCGGTCATGCAGGGACTGCTGCCGCGCAAGGGCGAGATGGCGCTCGATCTGTACTGCGGTGTGGGCCTGTTCGCGGGCGCCCTGGCCGACCGGCTCGGCGACAAGGGTGCGGTGCTCGGCATCGAGTCCGGCAAGCGGGCCGTCGAGGACGCCCGGCACAACCTCGCCGACTTCGAGCGGGTGCGGATCGAACAGGGCAAGGTCGAAGCCGTACTGCCGCGCACCGGGATCACCGAGGTCGACCTCATCGTCCTGGACCCCCCGCGAGCGGGCGCCGGCCGCCAGACGGTCGCCCACCTGTCGTCACTGGGCGCCCGCCGGATCGCCTACGTGGCTTGCGACCCGGCGGCACTGGCGCGGGACCTGGGGTACTTCCGGGACGGGGGGTACCGGGTGCGGATGCTGCGGGCGTTCGATCTGTTTCCGATGACCCATCATGTGGAGTGCGTCGCGATCCTTGAGCCTGCCGAAAAGGGTCGCTGACCTGCGGCTTCTTCGAGTGTGCGGTATGTGCGTCGTGTGCGGTAGGGCGATGTCTTGACGCATGAATGACGTACGTGACGCACGTTTGACGCACGTTCTGATGCGGTGTCAGGTCTGATTTCGTGCGGGTGGCGCTTACGTTCGGCGGCTTCTCCGCGGAGGGTGACTTCTTGTGCGATCTGGGCGAGTTGGTCTTCCTGGGGCTGGTTGGGGGTGCCGGCCCATTCCGTGGCGTGGGCTGCCGCCGCACTCCGTCGCGGCTCTGATCTCCGCACGGCCCAGCCGGTAGGTGATCCCCGCCTGCTCCGAGGTCGCCCTGTGCTCGGTGTACTCCCCTCAGAGCGTGCACGAGTGCCAGCCTCTACTGCCGTGCCGGCGCGGCAAACCGAGCTCGATGATGTTCGCGAGGTCCTCCGCGGAGACTTCGTCGACGGGGTAGGTGTAGCCGTCCTCGAGCCAGCCGATGGTGAGGCCCGCGGGCTCTTCGTGGAAGTCGTAGTCGTAGAGCGAGAAATCCGCGTAGTAGGTCATGTCGGTCCAGGGCGAGGCGGGGCACCGGGGAGAAGCCGCTTGGCGGCGTGCGGCGCGGCGCCCGACCCTTCAGGTCATCTCCGTGCCGGATTTCACGGCACATCGCCACGTCAGTCCTCGTCATCGACGATGGACCAGCCCTTCGCCGTCATACGGCTTCGCAAGTCCTCGATCCTTCGCCGGGAAGGCTTGTTGCCTGCGGAGGCATCGGCGGCTTCGTTTCGAGTGACGTGTGGATCCAGGCCGAAGGCCGCGTGCACGGCCACTCCCAGATTCCTTTCCGACAGCACATCGGACAGGATCACCAGAAGGGGGTGGTAGTCATCGTCGTCGACGCCGCCGGGGAAGATCTCAACGAGTTCTCGCACGACATCCGCCAACTCGGGGTTGTCCTCCAACACCACTTCCCCTTCCAGGTTCCGGAGACGGGATTGCCGGCCGCGTAGCCGTAGCCGCCCATCTGGTTGGGGTCGTCGCTCTCGAAGAGCGGGTCGACCGACAGGATGCGGCCGGTGACCGGGTCGTAGTTCCGTGCTCCGAGGAGGTTCAGACCGGAGGTGGCGTCGGCGGGCTTGCCCAAGAACCCGTGGTTGTCCGCTGGGTGGGCGCCGGGCCGCGCGGGTTGCCGTACGGGTCGATGGCATGGCCGGGCTGCGGAACCTCGCCATCGGGGTGCTTCACCTGCACGGACGTGACGGCACCGCCGAAGCCACACGCCGGGCAGAACACCCGTTCCACATCCTCGGACTCACATCATGATGTTGGAACGGGCGTGCTTGCGGACCACTGCATGCGGAGCGGGACGGGAATGGTCTGCGCGGCGTTGTCTCGCCGGCGAGACAACCGCAGCATGGGGAGGGCCTGCGAGGGTGTTCATGTGGCGGCGAAGCGGTGTCGGCCGCCGTTCGGATGTCGAGTGTCGGATTGTTTGCACAGGAGAGTCATGGCGAACCCAGTTCGAGGATCAGGGAGATGGCCGATGAGCCGTGGCAGAGAGGCGGCGGGCAGGTGACGATCGGCCCCGGCGACGGCCTCCTGGCCGTCCGCGGCTATCTCGACGGGCTGATCCGGGCGCGACTGACCAGCCCGTTCAGCTGCGACGTCCCGTTGGTCTCGCTCGGGTTCGACTCGCTCGCGGCCATCGAGCTGTGGAGCCGGCTGCGGACCGACCTCGGTGTGGACATCCCGGCTGGCGAGCTGCTGGACCTCACCCTGGATGGCCTGACGGCGCGGGTGCGCGCGGAAGGTGGGTCTGTCCCCGCTTTCGCTGCCGGACCGGTTGCCGGCGGACCCGCCGGGGCAGACCTCGACGACGCCTCTCCGGAGGCGGCCGCGCAGCTGCTGGCGGCCCTCGACGGCATGGACGACGCGGGGATGGAGCGCCTGGCGGCCGGACTCGGACCCGGATCCGAGACAACGCCCGCGGACTGAGCTCGGCCTCCCCGACACGGGCCGTCCATCGTTCGTCCCGGCCGACGACCCGTGCGGTGATCAAGGCTGTACTGATGAATCTCATGATGGGTGACACGCGCTGCGAGAAGTCGCGATCCTGTCAGCCTCGGCGTGCTGCCGTTCCTGCTCTTCTCCCTCCCGGCCGGTGAACGCCGGCGTGCGCTTCATCATCTGAGGCTGGATGCCGGTCGCCGTGGTCGTCGGCGGCATGCTGGGCACGGCAGTTGGGTCCGTGACACGCTATGGGTCTCGGTGATCGGTTGCTGGTGTGCAGGGTTGTAGGCGGTCTTCTCGCCGCCGCGGAGGATGCGGGACCTGTACATGATCGAGGAGGCCCGGTCGTACGAATCGGCGTTGGTGCCGGGCCCAAGGCCGAGCCAGCCACCGCCGTTTGACCGACCAAATACACACCCCGTTGTGGAGCCTCGATGAGTTCCTCCTCTGTCTTCCTGAGCGGACCGCAGTACGTGCTGGGGGAGATCGCGTCGCACCATACCGAGACTCCGGATCTGGAAGCGCGGGCCGGTGAACTAGGGGTGCCGTATGCCCCGGAGCTGTGGGGCTGGGGCCATGTGCACCGGAGCCACAAGTCGCTGGAGGACCTGGCGGTCGAGGCGGGCAAGGCGACTCTCCGCGCCGCCGGCGTCGACCCCTCCTCCGTCGACGCACTGGTGCTGTGCTGCACCAGTTTTCCAGGGGGGCCGGACAGCCACGGCAGTTTCGTGCGGACCATCTCGGAGGGGTTGGGAACGCGTGAGACCGACTTCCTCGGCATCACGCTCGACCGATGCACGAACCTGCTGGCGGGCCTGCGAGTCGCCGAGGCCTTCGTAGCTGCCGGAATCCATCGGCGGGTCCTGGTCATCACCACCGATCGAGTCACTGTCGAGGCGGAAAGACTGGGCAAGTTCGCCCTGTTCAGCGATGGCGCGGCCGGTGTGCTGGTGTCGGACACCGACGGGGAGTACGAGATCGTCGCAAGTGCCGCAGCGCACGAGATGAAGGACCTGGACTGGTCGAACCAGATCAGTCCGGAGCTCTCCCGCCGCGTGAACACGCAACTGATGAAACGTGCATCCATGGGAATCGACCAGGTCGACATCCTCATGCACACCAATATCTTCGAAGCCATCATCGTCATGAAAGAGCTTCAGGCGGGATTTGCCGAAGCGCAGTTGTATACAGACAACATCGCACGGATAGGCCACTGCTTCGCCGCTGACCCGATCATCAACCTGACGGACCTCGCAGCAGCCGGTCGCCTTCGCGACAACGGGCACTACCTGCTGGCCGCCTCGGTTCCCGGAGTACGGTACGGGGTTCTGCTTCGCAAGCAGACGCGCTAGCACTTGAACCGGAATTATCGGAATGGTCGGCGAGCGTTGTCTCGCTGGCGAGACAGGCGTCGCCCGACACGCCGCAGCAGGCTCATGGCGAAGACGGCAGGCGGAGCGCGGATCCTGCGGACGTACGGAATCCGACTCCAGACGATCATCAGGTTCCGTGCCTCTTGCCGAATCCCCGCCACGAGGTCATCAACCGGCATCGGTGAAGTGAAGCTGCGCCCAAGTGATCCACGATTTCGCCGTCCGTCATGCCCGTGAGTCCACGACCATCGTCATTTCCTGATGGGAGGAGGACCGTCACGTCGCCGATATCGGCGTGGTGCCGCGAGAGGGCTGCGGATCTGGTGGGGATAAGCCTCGGTCGCGTAAGTTTCATCGAGCATCGCCTGATCAAGGTGCGCCGGGGTCGCGGCCGTCTCGACCGATGCTGACCTGCGGATCTGAAAGGGCGACATGAATTACGCGCTGTTCAGTGGTCTCGATGAGGACATTCTGGCATTGCCGTTCTACGAGGAGCAGCACCGCACATTGGCCGTGGAACTCGCCGACTGGTGCGCCGGCCACGCCGGCCTTTGGCCACGTCCTCTGGAGCAGACCCCGGAGAAGGCCGGCAGGGAGATCCTGAGCGCCCTTGGCTCCGCCGGATGGCTGGAATTCCTCGATCCCGCGAACGGGTCCGCCGCCGGTGACCACCGTTCGATCTGTCTGGCCAGGGAGATCCTTGCGTACGCCGACGATCTGGCGGACTTCGCCTTCTCCATCCAAGCGCTGTCGGCGACCCCGATCGTCCAATACGGAAACAATGAGCAGCAGTTGGAGTATCTGCCGCGAATGGCGTCGGGCGAGACCGCGGGATCGTTCGCGATCTCGGAGGAGGAGGCCGGCTCCGACATATCAGCAGTCGGTCTGACTGCCGACCGAGTGTCCGACGGCTATCTGTTGAACGGCCGAAAGGCCTGGATCGCCAATGCCGGCATCGCGGATGTGCACTGCGTGATCGCCCGAACGGGCGGGGGACCCGGCGCGCTGGGGCTCACGGCGTTTCTGGTGCCGGCGCGCACGCCTGGAGTCCGGGTGCTGGAGGAGGTGCGGTTGGTCGCTCCGCGCTCGTTCGGACACCTGGCCTTCGAAGACTGCCTGGTCCCAGAATCGAGCGTACTCGGACGCCCCGGACAGGGGTTCGTGGTCGCGACGGACCTGCTGGAGCGGTTCCGGATGACGGTGGGGGCGGCCGCGGTGGGGTTTGCGCGGCGGGCTCTCGACTCGGCAGTCCAGCGGGCCCGTGAGCGGCGGATCCACGGCGGCAAGCTGATGGATCTTCAGCTTGTGAAGGGTGCGCTCGCCGACATGGAGGTAAAGCTCAACGCTTCCGCGCTGTTGGTCGCGCGGGCTGCGTGGGAGCTCGACCACGGGAATCCCGGCTACGCGAAGCACTCGAGTATCGCCAAGGTGGCCGCCACCGAGGCCGCACAGGAGATCGTCGACGCTGCCGTCCAGGTCCACGGGGCTGCCGGCCTGGTTGCCGACAGCGTCCCCGAGCGCTTGTACCGACAGGTCAGGTCCCTGAGGATCTACGAGGGAGCGTCCGAGGTCCAGAAGCTGATCATCGCGGACGCGCTGGGACGACGGCCGCTCGTGAGCCGATCCCGAGCAGCATCCGGAAGCAGTGCAAGTCGAGTGGAACGCTGACTTGTCCTCCCCTGCCGCATCAGTGACGCGGGCAGATCCGTCCCCCTGCATCTTGGCTCACCCTGGCTGCCGGGTGCGGAAAGACAAGCCGACGCATACACGGGGAGAACCATGAGTGACGAACAGCACTACGAGTGTGTCGGCATAGGCGTCGGCCCTGCGAATCTGAGTCTTGCATCTCTTTTGCACGGTAGTCCGGGCCTGCCGAACCTCTTCCTCGAGAAGCGTGAGGTGTTCAGTTGGCATGATGGACAGCAGATCCCCGATGCGACCCTCCAGGTGTCCATCTTCAAGGATCTGGTGAGTCTGTCGGACCCGACCAGTCCCTTTTCGTTCCTGTCCTACCTGAAGGACAAAGGGCGGATCTACCACTTCATCAATGCTCAGTTCAGCGCGGTGCCGCGGCAGGAGTTCCGCAACTACCTGGAATGGGCCAGCCGGCGCAACCAGAACGTGGTGTTCGGAGAGGAGGTCGTCTCCGTCGACTTCGACGGCGTATTCGTCCTGCGCACCAACCGGCGCACCGTCACGGCGAACAACGTGTCAATTGGCATCGGCAGCAATGCCTGGGTGCCGGCGGAAGCCCGTGACCACCTCGGCCCCACTCAGTTCCACGTCAGCGAATTCGTGCCTCTCAGCCGCGACTTGGCGGGGAAGAGAGTCTGCGTGGTCGGCGGAGGCCAGTCGGGCGCCGAGGCGTTCCTCGACCTCATCTCGCGTCCGTCCACTGAGCGGCCGCGCCGGGTCTCGTGGGTGTCACGCCGCCGCAACTTCTACCCCATCGACGACTCGCCCTTCACCAACGACTTCTACATGCCCGGCTACTCGGAATACTTCTCCGGGCTGGACCAGGAGACGCGCGAATCGTTGAACCGGCAGCACGTCCTCACCAGTGACGGCATCTCCGAGGGCACACTCCGCGAGATCTATCAGCGCATCTATGCCGAGCGGTTCATCCACGGCAACACCGACCTGGTCTCGCTGTACCCGAACCGGAAGGTGATCGCGGTCTCCGCCTCCGACAACGCGTGGTCGTTGAAGCTGTCCAACAGCAACCATCCGGCGGTCCTCGGGCAGGTCGACGCCGACGTAGTGGTCTGGGCGACCGGGTTCCGCACCGCTGCCCCCGACTTCCTCGCGCCGATCGCGAACCGACTCGAGCGTGAGGGCGACGAGTACCGCATCGACAGTGATTTCGCCGTGATGTGGGACGGCCCGTCGAACCGAAGCATCTTCCTCCAGAACGCGGCTCTGCGACAGCGCGGACTGGCGGACAAGAACCTCAGCCTGCTTGCCTGGCGGAGCCAGCGGATCATCGACCGCGTTCGATGTGTGCGCAGCGACGACACGGTTCCTTCCTTCATCGAATGGTCGGCGAAGCTCAGCCCGGACGAGAGCGTGGGATGAGCCATGACTCATGTCGACTTCGCAGTCGTTGGTGGCGGAATCATCGGATGTACGATCGCGCGGGAACTGGTGCTACGGACTCCGCACGCTTCCGTGTTGGTGCTCGAACAAGATGCCGTCGGGTCCGGAGCCAGTCGCCGGTCGGCCGGTCTGCACTTCCCTCGTGGTGCGACGGAGCGTGTACGCCGCATGACCGGCTACAGCCAGGCCTACTACAGGGCCCTGCTCGACGCTGATCCGGCGTTGCCCATTCATCCGCTTCCCATGCTGGTGGTGTCCGACCGCGCGGCTGTGGACCAGGTGGAGACGGCCTATCTTGACGAGGCCGGACTGTCCCGCGTGGACGCGTTGCCAGACTGGCTGCCACCACTTTCGGACGAGACGGCGGCCTGGACGGGCGAGGGCTGCCAGTACGCCGATGTCGGGGCGTTGACCCGAGCACTCGCCCGGTCTCTGCGGCCGCGGACGAGTTTCAGGGAAGGGGTCTGCGTCGATTCCCTGGACCGGGTCGGGAGCGGGTACGAACTCGGGTTCAGCACAGGAGAGCGCGTCACAGCCGACTCGGTCGTGCTGGCCCCCGGCCCGTGGCTGGCCGCACCAGCCTGGCGGGAACGGCTCACCCCCCTGGGCGCCAGGGTGAAGAAGGTCGTCGCGCTGCACATCGAACAGCCGCCCGCGGCCGAGGACGGAGTCGTCGTCTTCCATGACGAGGACGCATTCCTGCTTCCGCTGCACGAGCAGAGGCGCTGGCTCTTCAGCTACACCAGCCAGGTCTGGGACGTCGACCCCGACCGGCTCACCGGCAGCGTCTCCCCGTCGGACCTGGCTGAGGCCCGCGAGGTGCTGATCAGCCGCGCCCCCCGCCTGGCCGACTCCGCCCACAGCGGAAGGGTGTTCTGCGATGCGTACAGCGCAGATCGGGAGCCGCTGGTACGCGCTCTGGACGAGGAGGGCCGACTGGTGTTCGCGGGTGCCGCCAACGGCTCCGGCTACAGGCTCGCACCCGCCATCGCC
>Ga0105246_10001813_pt1 | contig 12798 bp, 9 predicted proteins | sample KBSM64metaG_FD_99694 | JGI IMG/M metagenome (GOLD analysis project Ga0105246, IMG submission 99694) | Miscanthus rhizosphere microbial communities from Kellogg Biological Station, Michigan, USA - KBS M6-4 metaG | ecosystem: Host-associated > Plants > Roots > Rhizosphere > Soil | place: Michigan...
AGCACGGGTGAGTCTGTGAAGCTGTCTGATTTTCGTGGCAAACGTGTTCTGATTTACTTCTATCCGAAAGATATGACCTCGTCTTGTACCCAGCAAGCCTGTGATTTTAGAGATCGACATGAAGAATTTCAGGGGCTGAATACGGTCATTCTGGGCATCAGCACCGATCCGATGAAACAGCACGACAAATTTATTGCCAAATACGGACTGCCATTCATCCTGTTATCGGATGAGGAGCACACGGTTGCCGAGCAGTTCGGCGCATGGCAGTTAAAGAAAATGTACGGCAAGGAGTACATGGGTATTGTGCGTTCCACCTTCCTGCTGGATGAAGAGGGAAAACTGATCAAGCAATGGACGAAGGTGCGCGTGAAGGGGCATATCGAAGAGGCGCTGGACACGGTAAAAGGGCTGTAATCCATAGGTTCCGATCCTGTAATAATAAAACGATCCATGCATACAGCTAGCATGGTTAACAATAAACAGGCTGCATCTACGGATAACATTCCATTGAGATGCAACCTGTTTATTTTTGCGAAACAGCCTTTGGGTTATTGCGTTGTTAGAATCGGCCTTTAATGAGATAAACCAGCAACAAGCACAAAGGAATGACGATACTGACTGTAAAGTCCCAATCGATCCAGGCATACATGATACCACTGGTATAGAACAGAATATCAGGAGCAAGCACAATAGCAATTCCAAATAATAGAAGCATAGTTGGCAGAATTAACGGCTTGTAGGACTTGAGACGACATAGTTGTGCAAGTCCAAAGATGAATCCAAATGTGTACAGTGAGGTTTTAAAGTAAGTAGATACGAGCCAGGCTATGGCAGAGAGTGCTTCAATTCGTTGCAGGAAGCCGCCGATGTTAATTTTCTGTGCAAGGATGTAGGTTACATAGATGTTGTGTTGTGTCAGTTCAGCCCCAAGCACAAGCAGAGAGGTCAGAAGGATGAATATTAATGTGACCCCGCCAAGCAATCCGGCTAAAAACATGTCTCGCCGCTTGTGAGTGCCGTGATTTACGTAGGGGTAAATCATGGTGATAATGATAAGTTCTCCGTATGGAGCTGTAGCACCTCGAATACTCGCGCTTACAAACGAAAACAAGGGTGTGTCGAAGAAGGGCTGGATATTGGATATTTCCATTTGTGGAAGCAAGCAAAGAACGAAGATGCTTAAACTAAGGATAACAAATGGCACTAAAATCTCTGCAGACCTACCAAAAGTCCCTAATCCTTTGAGTGCTGACCAGCCTAAAGCAATGACAAAAAGAAGAATGATTGCCCGAATCGGGGTGTGGAGATAAATCTGAGTGGTCATAAAATCTCCGACTTCGCGGATACATATAGCCGACCCGATCAGAAAGTAAAACAGGTACGCAGCAGCTACAATGCCACCTATCCACTTACCAAGTATTTTAGAGCAAATTTCAATGAGTGTAAGTCCAGGATACGTCTGATGCAGTTTATAGAAAATCCACAGGATGGCCATGCCGATAAATTGAGAGACGATTGTACAGATCCAAGCGTCCTGGCGGCCGGAATAGGTAATTAATGTAGGATAGATTAGCATCATGTCACCAATTAGGCATAAGAAGGTGAGAACAGCGAATTGTCTTACGGTAAGTTTTTCCTTAATCAGCATGATCTTCACCCTTCTTTTTAATTTGTTCTACCTTTTATGTTGGTTAACCTGGATTTAACCAGATGAATGATTAACAGCAAGACAGGTAAGACCAGGCTCACAGTAAAATCCCATTCAAGCCAATAGGGAATGACGGTTGTGTTAAAAAAGGGCATGTTGGGTGTCAAAATGTTAGATAGTGCATACACAATCAGTACGCATGGCAAAATGAGAAATTGGTAGGTTTTGAGGCGAAAAAGCTCGGCGACACCAAGAACGAAGGCATACAAATAAACGGTGGCTTTAAAGTAGGTGGATATCAACCAGGAAGAAGCCATGAGTACCTCAATACGCTGAAAGAAATTGGCAATGTTGATTTTTTGGGATAATACAAAAGAACCAAAGATGGTGTGCTGGGTAAGAAAAAGCCCCATCACCAGCATAGAAATCGTAACCAGAATGGCCATGAGCAGATTGCCAAATCCGGCGGATATCATCAGATCACGGGTGCGGTGAGCTTGTTTACTTGCATAAGGAAGAATCATCAGAATGGGAAGGGCTTCACCAACCGGATAGATAAAACCGATCACAATCCCATGCGTAAACTGGCTGAAGGTGGTGTCCGTAAAAGGTACAAGCTGTTTTAATTGTACCTCGGGCAACAAACAAACCACTAAAATAAACATAAAAGTAGTAATAATCGGTACGAGGATTTCACTGCTTCGCCCGATGTTTTCCAGCCCGTTATACAGAGCCCAGCCGATGGGAATTACAAAAATAAGAAGCACAGCCCGTATGGGCGTATATAAAAAAATTTGACTGGTCATGAAATCACCAACAACCCGTGATTGTGCTGCAGAGCTAAAAATAAAATACATCAGGTAAAACAGGGATAACACCGTACCTGGCCAAAATCCAAGGATTTTGCGAAAAATGCCAATCAAATTTTCATTTGGATACGTATCTCCGAGTTTAATGAAAAGATACATTAGCCCCATGCCAAGAGGAACACCGATAAAAGCATACAGCCAGGCATTTTGCCCCGAATAGGTTGCGATCACTGAGGGGTAGATCATCATCATGTCACCGGCAATAATCAAAATGGTCAAGATACATAATTGTCTAATGCCAAGGCGCCCTTGCTCCAGCATGTTGTCAACTCCCCTTTGGCTAGCTCCCCGTAATATAAGCAAGAAATTGATTCACGGGTTTGTAAATCCAGATGATAATATAGAGCGGGCTTGGAAACTCCCATAGATTGACCGCGACAACACCAAAAAAGATGCCTGTCAGCAATAACAAGGAATAGACAGTGACTTCTTTCCACTCCTTGTTTTTCCATAACTTAGGTAGATCGATTCCCCCCATCAGGCACCCGATAACGATAACTGCAATCGATAGCAGCAAGCGCACTCACTCCTTGGCTTTTTTCATAAATGAATTGTCCAACGTGCCTATGCGACGGATCTGTACGTTGGCCTCATATGTGATGTTTAAGTTTTGAAAATACTTATCCCAATTCTTTTCTTCTCTTTTGTAAATTTTCGGGTGTTTATGATAGATGTCTTGTCCGAATCCGAAGATGTCCACTTTATATTTGCTGCGCACCAGACTTACAGTTCCTTTCATCAATTCGACAATTCGGTCCTGTGCCAGTTCCTCCAATTGTTTGATGGCTTCCATCGAACCGATCTCCATCTCACAGTCGACGGAACCAATGACGGAGACCGTATTGACTTTCAGATGGATTTGGGGTTCGCCCCGAACCATTTTGACCTTATGATCGGTCTTGGTACGGAGTGTTTTTAGAGTAACGTAGCCCCCACCAGGGCATTGGGTTGGCCCTATTGTCGATTTCACATTGTCACGAATGTAGTTATAGCCTTTCGAATCATTCTGGTTTAGCCAGCCAATCAGCTTATCTTTCCGAAACACGCTAAGGCCGCTAAAATGGAGTGATGCCGGTGGTTTGATAGTCTCAACATTCTTTGTTTCTCCGGCTATTTTTTGATCTCCAATCAGTTCTACTCCAGTAATGACCGGAGACATGCTTGGTGTAAGGATGTATTGCATCAGCTTGTCGCTGGTTACCGTGGTCGTCGGAGCCCAGCTTTTGGATGAAATATCAAGTGCGTTAAATAATTTCTCTGCTGGAATATCTTCCAGATGAGTGAGTACGTTCAAAATGTTGGAGGCAGATGTTTTGCGAGCAACCATGACATAGTAGTCTGGTCGTACATCAGGTTCTCTTAGAAGAGCTTCAACAACATCATATATACCGTTCTCACGTGCAAACTCTTCTCCGAAAACCAACACCCGGATATGAGCCATAAAGATGGCACGAGGACTTGTCTCGGTAAGTTTTTGAATCGCTTCAAGCAGCGTACGGGCACTTGCTTGGTACTGGGTAACCGATGTAGCATTACTTCCTTGGCCTTTGGCAACCTCACGAGGCACAACAACTTGTGCACTAACTTTAATCATGTCGCCGTCTCGATCTACGCCCAGACCAAGCATAATTCCGAGCTGATTCAGCTCCTGGCGATCCCAGCACCCGCTCATTAACGGCAGTATAACGATAAGGGACAGCATGACGCGTAAACTTTTCATCATAACTTTTTCTCCTGCCTTCATTACCGCTTTGTTTTTTTACGTTTCTGCCTCGTTACATTTGAAGTGCCGTTGGATAACGGACGAGTTTTCATATGCGACCAAGGAACACGAAACAGCGTATCTTTCAGATCATTCTGAATGAAGGGGGCAAAAGGAGACATGTACGAGACCCCGAAAGAGCGCAAGCTACAAAGATGGGTCAGTGTAATGAGCAGCGTAATCAAGATGCCATAGAATCCAAACGCTGCCGCCGCCATCATCAGAATAAAACGCAAAATACGAACCGAAATAGATAATCCGTTCTCCGGAATGACATAGCTGGAGATCGCCGTGATGGAAACGATAATAACCATCGCTGCCGAGACAACACCTGCCTCGACCGCGGCTTGTCCGATAACAAGTGTACCTACAATGGATACGGCCTGTCCGACCGTTCTCGGAATTCGAATGCCCGCTTCTCTCAGTATTTCGTAGGTTAATTCCATCAGAACCGCTTCAATGAAGGCTGGGAAAGGCACACCTTCACGCTGGGCAGCCAAGCTGATCAACAAGGTGGTTGGCAGCATCTCCTGATGAAATGTCGAAATAGCGATATAAAAAGATGGAGCCAGCATCGCGATCAGAAACGATAAGTATCTCAGCATACGAACAAGGGTACTGATATCAGCACGCTGATAATAATCTTCAGGAGATTGAAAGAAGTGCATGAATAACGCAGGTACAAGCAGTACAAACGGTGTACCATCTATTATGATGGCAACTCGCCCTTCAAGCAGTGCGGCAGATACCGTATCTGGACGTTCGCTATTGTAAACCGTCGGAAAGATCGTCGTGGTTTTGTCCTGAATCAGTTCCTCGATGTACCCACTCTCCAGAATACTGTCGATATCAATTTCATCCAGCCGTCTGCGAAGCTCATCAACAACATCTTCGTTGACTGTATGTTCGAGAAATACTACAGCTACACGGGTTTTGGTGACACGCCCAATCTCACGCTCCTCAATCCAAAGCTGTGGATCACGAATCCGCTTGCGAATCAGTGCGGTATTTGTGCGCAAATTTTCCGTAAAACCTTCCATTGGACCACGTACAACGGTTTGAGAAACGGGCTCACCTACAGGACGGTCTTCCCAACCAGCAGCGCCGATTTTGAGTCCCCGAGTAGAGCCATCCAGCAGCAGAATGGCTTCACCGGCCAGCAACGCTTTCAACACATCATCCATGTCATCAATGAACAGTACTTCACTAGCGGTAAGAACATCGTTTTGAAGATAACTGAGGTGTTCATCGTCCGCTGAGAAATCGGGCAGGTTGCGCTCTTGCATCAAGGGTTGTAGGACAGCCTGATTTATCACCTGTGTATCGACAAGCCCATCAATGTATAACAGCATGGAAGGCCATTTGTGCAGGCTCTGCAATGGACGAATCATCAAGTCGTTGCTATTCCCCATCATGTTTTTGCAATAGGCAATATTCTCAGCCAGATTCGGATGAATGGCATGCGTTTCGTGTGCAAGTTGTGTATCTGTAGCCATCCATTTCTCCTCCTCACCCATCCTTTATTTGCAAATAGTATGACCTGGAGTGTTTTAGTTTATGAAAAAAATATGAATGAAAGGATATTCGGTCTTCATATCCCAATTAAAGCAAACAAAAAGAAGCCGTATATTCACGGCTTCTGTATTTTTTAAGGTTAAATGGACTCATCATTAGTCCGCATTTTGTTTTTGACGCTGACGAACAGGAGGGCGCTTGCGGCGGGAACGAGTGAACAAGGCTTTGCGGTAACGATAGGCGATGCCAGCGATCACAAGCAATGCAATTAGGGCAAGGATGTATGCCGTATATTGATGGGCCAGTGTGAATACCGCGCTCCACCCAGGACCGAACACCTTACCGATCCCAAGGAATAACACTACCCAGAACAAAGCACCGGAATAGGCATATAGAGCAAACTTGCGAAACGGAATCGCAGCAATACCGGAGAAATAACCTGTGAAGTGGCGAACTCCGGGGATGAAGTATCCGATAAATATAAGGCCATTACCATATTTGGCAAACCATTTTTGCGTCTTGTCCAGCTTGTCCGGTTTGAGTAAAAACCATTTTCCGTATTTCGTAATAAAAGGTAGACCGGCTTTAGCCCCAATAAAATACGTAATGGTCATGCCGATCGTTGTCCCAAGAAAGGCTAGAATGATAAGCGTTCCGATATCAAGCTGTCCTCTGTACGACAAGTAACCGGCATAGGCCATCGTCGTTTCGCCTGGGAAAGGAAGAGCAATAAACTCCAGCAGCAGGCCGAAAAACAACACACTATATCCGTAAGCCCCGAATAAATCTTGGACCTTCTGAAGTAATTCCAATAGGTTCACACTCCTGGTGATTTCATATGAATCAGGCTTTATGCAGCTGCATGCCCGTTCATATTCATTATTTTCTAATGCTACCGAATTGCTGCTCAACAATCAATGACTCTATATTAAAGCCAGCCATAAATGTTGCAAAATAATAGATGAAATCACGTCTTTTTTGTGAGCCGCCTCCATATAATTCTAACAAATCTGCTGAAGTCTATCAGCAAATTCAATAGAGTGCTGGAGGTCGATTTACAAATGACGCAGGGATCACACGAAATGATGCAACGAAATGGGCAGCTTGCAGAGCAGCAAACTTTATCTCATTCCTGTGGGAGAATACGGTTTTGGCAACGTCTGTCAATATGGTTTTCGCTTACTGCGTTACTGCTTACAGGTGTGCTTGGAGCAGGTGCTTCGTCTGCTGAAGCGGCGGTGCAAAACAAAAAAACAGACAAAGTTGTCTACTTGAGCTTTGACGATGGGCCAGGCAAACATTCGCCCGCAGTATTGGATATTTTACGTGATGCGAAGGTTCCGGCTACTTTTTTTGTACTGGGAGAACATGCGGAACGTATGCCAGGCTTGATCAAGCGAATTGCTAGTGAAGGACATGTTATCGGCAATCATACATATAACCATGAATATAAAGAACTATACCGGGATTTTGAAACATTCTGGCAGCAGATTAAACGCACGGAAGAGATCATTAATAACATTGCAGGCATTCGTCCTGCGCTTGTCAGAGCGCCTGGTGGAACATACGGACATTTTGACCATACTTATTTTGACTTGTTAAAAAAGGCAGGCTACGCCGTTATGGACTGGAACGTAGATAGCGGTGACTCCAAACGAAGAAATGTGCCCGCGAGCGAAATTGTCGCCCATGCAACAGATGTGCCTGCCGGAACGTCTTCTGCCATCGTGCTGATGCATGATGGAGGTGCACATGCGGAGACAGTTAAAGCACTACCGGATATCATTCGGTACTATAAACAGGAAGGGTATCGGTTTGAAGTGATGCAACCAACAGACAAACCTGTGCAATTCCAGGTCAAGCCTGCAGTGAAATATAAAACTCGTCAGTCCCCGGCCTCGAGCTGGGTTGCTAAACACGTGAACCAAAACGCGGAGCAATGGATTACAGCCAAACCGCTCAAGATTGAGCTAGGATATAGGACACTTGAGCTCAACCCAGACGAATATCGGATCAAAGACCAGACATTGCTCGTTCCACTACGTAGTTACATGAACAAGTTGGAAGGCAACATAAGCTGGGACCAAACCACGGGTACCGCCACCACCTGGTGGAAGGATCGGATTGTTCAACTCAACCCGACCACAGGTACATTAACGTCCAAACGATTACATGATCAAAAGGGGAGTACGGTGCAAGGGACTATAGAGAGCCGTGAGGGAACAATTTGGGTGTCTGTGGGCGATTTGATGCAGCAACTCGGAGCGAAACAATATACGGTTCAATCCAAGGACAGTGAGTGGGTAATTACCGTAGAACCGCCTTGGACGTCTATGGAGCATGGACATTTTTATAGCATGATTTGAAAGAATCGGCGGATCATCTGACTATTCTCTCTACTTCCGGGCAACAATGAATCATAGATTGCGATAATCAGGATTCATAGGTAATGAAGGAGAGTGTAGTCTAATGACCAGAGTGAGAATAGAGCATGATCATGCTACCGAACTGTTGAAGAGACTTAGCCATCGAATTGCCGATGTGATTATCGGCAAGAAACAGGAAATTCAATATATTATTGCTGCTATGCTCAGTGAAGGACATATTCTGCTGGAGGATGTACCGGGTACGGGGAAAACGATGCTGATCCGCACGGTAGCTTGCTCGTTAAGTTGTACGATGGGGCGCATTCAATGTACACCGGATGTAATGCCGGCCGATGTGACTGGTGTATCGATCTATCATACGGCTACAGGGGAGTTCAGATTCAGACCGGGTCCGCTGATGAACCATATCGTGCTTGCGGACGAAATTAACCGGGCTTCTCCCCGGACACAGTCTTCGTTATTAGAAGCGATGGAGGAACGCAGTGTGACTGTGGATGGCACAACCCACATGTTGCCCAAACCGTTTCTGCTGCTTGCAACGCAGAATCCTTTGCAATTTGAAGGAACCTATCGTTTGCCGGAAGCACAGTTGGATCGCTTTATGATGCGTATTACGCTTGGATATCCTGAGCCGGAACAGGAAGTAGAATTGCTTTCCCGGGAACGTAGCAAGGATATGCTGGAGGATATGCGTCCTATTATTCTGGCTGAGGAAGTTGTCGCCATGCAGCGAGAAGTAAGACAGGTGCATGTGGATGCCGTGATCAAGCAATATCTTGTAGCTGTCGCTGTGGCAACGAGAAATCATGAAGCTGTAAGACTGGGTATCAGTCCCCGAGGAACGTTGGCCTGGATGACAGCCGTGCAGGCGTATGCCTATTTGCAAGGGCGTAGCTATGTTGTGCCGGATGATGTGCAATCACTTGCTGTACCCGTGCTCTCTCACCGAATTCAGCTGAAGTCGATGAACAGGGCGGACGGGAGTTCAATACAGGAGCAGGTGATCCGTGAAGTGTTGTCGTCAGTCCCTGTACCTGTGCAGATGAGTGGGCAGGGAAGGGGACGGCGGGCATGAGAGGGCTTGGCGGGAGCATAGCTCAAGTGTTGATGGCTGTTCTTCTGGGTTGCTTCTATGTCTGGCATGGCGGAAAATCAGCCTTGTTTCTTGCAGTTGTATCCGTGCTAATCGTAATACACGGAATACTTCTGCGTGTGTTTGGTCCATCTCATATTCATATACACAGGCATATACGGCAAGGTCAGATAGAGGCAGGAGAAAGGTTGCGTGTTCGGATTGAACTACAGATCAAGTGTCCGCTTCCACTATTGTGGCTCGTGATATGTGATAACACTCCGGGTGGTGTACATCGCAAATTGCTCTTTCCAGGCTTAAAAAGACGATGGTCTTATCAGTATGAGATAACAGGTCTTGCGCGAGGAGTGCATGCATGGGAGGACGGCCGAGTATACTGGGGAGATGTTTTTGGGTGGAATAAAGCCTACACACAGATAAAAGGTGAGGAGCCCGTTGTGGTAGTGCCTGCTGCCGACGATGCGGTCATATCAATCCGGCCAGAAGCTTGGACAGACCATGGCGAAGGCCTTGGGGCACAGTATCAGTTGCAGGGAATACCCGGCGTAGAAGTCCGTGAATACCAGCAGGGGGATTCGATTAATCGGATTCATTGGAAAAGCACAGCTCGAACCGGGAAGCTGCACACCCTGATTCCTGAACTGCAGCAGCATTCCTCACTGGCAATTATGGTATACGAAGAATATTCAGGATATGCGAGTAATGGTACTGAAAATCAGACTCAGGAATCATTTGAACGCGCAGTGCATGGTGCGGCTAGCTGGGTTCGTGAGGCAGCAGGCGCACAAATGCCTTGTCAGCTTTGGTTGAGCGGAGATAGGCTGGCAATGAAATCGGAAATGCCTTTCGATGGAGTGTTATGGAATGAAGTGCGGAAGAAACACAGGGATGATATTGGTGAAAGTCAGAGAATACAGGGTAACCCTGATGAAGGACTGGCCTATGCATTAAAACGGCTAGCCTATACCCAATTAAATCAAGAGCGGGTATCAGATGGAGAATCGCTGGATGTTGGCAGACTGCAGCGTCTCCCTTATGGCTCAAGTATATTGGTCTTCACCGGGCAGCTGGATGAGCGTTTGGTTACATGGCTCGAATACGCGTCCGGACTTGGTTTCCAGGCTGTCGTACATTTAACGGAGACTGTTGTAACACCGAATGGAAAGGCCGGAAATGGAGTGTACTTGTCCTCCCAATCATGGAAGGATGATCAGGCTCGAGGAAAGAAAGAGGGACATCTGGGAGACAAAACAAACGGTCAGTTAAAGGGTGCAACGAGCAGAAAGGGAAGTGCTCGAACATCGGCTGGATCGCATTCGTCAGTAGTGCAGGCGAATCGTTCGCAAGAGTGGACTGAACGTCTTGTATCTAAAGGTGTGGCAGTTGTAAGTCAGGAGTATGTTGCGAGCGTTGGAACTATACCTGGCGGAAAGGCGGGGATTGTTGATGTGGGGGCATAAGATGGAACAGCAGCCCGAATCTGCAGTCTCCGCTGGACAGATGACGGAAACACATGGGTCCGGATCAGAATTGAAGCTGTCATTATCTTTGTACAGAAATCTACCTGCTCCTGCGCTGTATTTATGGCTTATCACGGCGGGGCTGCTCGTATTGTGCATGGAATGGATCTATCCCGTGACTTCGGATGGCCAAGTTGGCAGTGAGCGATTTGCTGCTGTTATGGCGGGTTATTCAGCCGTTCTACTATCCACTGGCTTGCTGCGTACCGGCTTGGTTGCAGGCATCGTGCTACGAATCCCTATGATCTATGCTGCTTTATGTGTAATGTATGGGGCCGGTCATCCCATTGAATGGGGCCTATCCTATCCTGGCATGCTCAATGTGGATCTGGGAGAATGGATCGACAAAGGGCGTTTTCGTGTGATGAGCAGGGAAACGAGAGGTCTGTTCATGCTATGCGGCTGGAGCATGCTGCTGGCATCGGTGCAATATTTGGTGTTGCTTCGCCGCAGTATTTCTCTGTTTGGCACGGGAACATTAGTATATCTGATTTTGCTGGAGAGTCTGGTAGGATATGATGCCTATGGCTCCGTGGTGCGTTCGGTATGCTGGCTGCTGTGCATTCAGGGCATGCTGTATCTTCTTCGTCTTTCTGAAGGAACAGCTCATGAGAGCAACGAGCAGGATCGAGGGAGGACACATTACGAAGGTCCAGACCGAAGTATAACTCAGGGGAAAAACCAAAATGTAGATCAAAGTAAGATTCATGGCATAGACCAAGATGCAAATCCAAGTATAAACCAAGGAACAAACCAAGGAGTAGGTTCAGGGGGAAACCAAAAGGCGACACGACGCGAAAAGCGTAGCTTCCATCGGATACGGAGTAAGGTTTATTTACTTTGGATGGTCGCATCCATAGGCACAGCAGTAAGTTTGGTGTTGATTTCAACACTTCCTGCCAGGTTGAGTTCTGTGTCGCCTGCCGGACAATTCTCTGTCATGGATACGGTCGAACGTTTGGCTAGATGGGCAGGATATACGCCTTCAGGCAGTGTACCTGCTTCCCTGAGTGTGACGGGATATAGTACGGTTGATGCGCCTATGGGAGCACCCCTGGTGCAGGGGAATGAACCTGTATTTGTGGCAAAAACTCCTGTCTCCACGTATTGGCGCGGGGAAACCCGTTCTTATTACAACGGCAGTACCTGGAGTGATGCGGAGCAGCGCTTCCGTTATGCGAATCCATCCGATTTGCTGCGTTCCGATGGATGGGAAGAAAATCCGTACTGGCAGCGTGTCCGTCAGATCATCACGATGGAACGGGAATGGCGAGGGCCTAATCCACTGTTTACCGGAGGTTTGCCGGTAAGTTTGTCTTATCAGGACGGAAATTCGGTTAATCAAAAACATGATAAGCGGCTGCTATCCAGTGAAGAAACGGGCACATTATGGCTTGCGGGGGGAAGGGACAGGAATGATTTTGTCCAGCATTATACTGTAGATGTGATGGTGCCAGATGTGACACCAGAGCAGCTTAGGCAGAGTGTGGGTAGGGATGGCAAGAACGTTTCGAGAGATGGCGAGCAGAGTCTGGGTGCGGGCGAACAGAATGCTGCCGTGGGGGACAATCCAGTCGATCCGGCCTCTGTTCGTAGAAAGGATTTGCAGCTCCCGGATACACTCCCGCAGCGGGTAAGAGTTCTTGCTGCCGAGATCATCGGCCCCAGTGCAACACGGTACGATGCTGTACAGGCTGTGCGCAGTTATCTGAAAGCCAATGCCCGTTACTCGCTGGATACCCGGATGCCCCCGCGCGGTACAGATTTTGTGGACGATTTTCTGTTTGTGACCCGGGCGGGGTATTGTAATCATTTTTCCACCGCCATGGTTGTGCTGCTGCGTGCGGAGGGTATACCTGCACGCTGGGTGAAAGGTTACGCACCAGGACAGGCGGACTCGCAAGTCCCAGGGCGTGTTGTTGTCACCCAGGGCGATGCTCATTCCTGGGTGGAGGTCTATTTTCCCGGCGTGGGCTGGATACCATTTGAAGCTACGCCAGG
>Ga0105246_10001816_pt1 | contig 12791 bp, 7 predicted proteins | sample KBSM64metaG_FD_99694 | JGI IMG/M metagenome (GOLD analysis project Ga0105246, IMG submission 99694) | Miscanthus rhizosphere microbial communities from Kellogg Biological Station, Michigan, USA - KBS M6-4 metaG | ecosystem: Host-associated > Plants > Roots > Rhizosphere > Soil | place: Michigan...
AGGATGCGGCGGGTCGACTCGGACATGGAACGCAGGTCGTTGCCCAGGATGAGGGGCGAGGCCATCATGGCCCAAATCGACAGATGGGCGCGGTCTTCCTCCTCGCTCATGCCGTTGCCCACTTCGAGCATGTCCATATCGTTCCAGTGACCGGGCCCTGCGAACTTGCGCAGGCCTGCCTGCCTGTCGAGGATGCGCAGCACGCCGAGACCGGTCGAGAGACCGGGACTGAATTCGCAGTCGAAGCAATTATAGATATCGGGCGTTGTGCGCCACGAATGAGCAACCTGGCCCGCCCACTCCCACGGCTTGCTCATGCCCCATTCGCACATGCTGAACAGCATCGGTCGGCCAGCCTGGGCGATCGCGTCGCGCATCGTCGTGTAGGCCGGTTCGGCGTTCATGCCCGGGGTGTTGCACCAGTCGTACTTGACGTAATCGATACCCCAGCGCGCATAGTTCCGCGCATCCTGATACTCATGGCCGCGGCTACCGGGACGGCCGCCGCAGGTGGTCGCGCCGGCGTCCGAGTAGATGCCCAGCTTGAGGCCCTTGCCATGCACATAGTCCGCCAGCGCCTTGATGCCGGATGGGAAGCGCTTGGGATCGGGCTGAATGTTGCCGTCGGCATCGCGCTCGCCCTGCCAGCAATCGTCAATGTTCACGTACTGGAAGCCGGCGTCCTTCAGGCCCGACTTAACCATGGCATCGGCGGTCTCACGGATCAGGCGCTCGTCGATATTGCAGGCAAATTTGTTCCAGCTGTTCCAGCCCATTTGCGGGGTGCTGGCCAGGCCTTCAGCCTTTTGAGCCCAGGCGTTGCCGCAGACGGCGGCACCCAGCACGATGCCTAACACGAACCGCGCCATGCGTTTGATGTGCATCTCGAATCCCCTCATCATGTGAATGCTGGCGCTCCTCCACGATTTGGGAGGTTCCGCTCGCGCCGCGGATCTCATCGGAAATCGCTGGCTGACGATCCCCGGCGCGGAGCGCGTTGCCGGACGTCTAGGGCGCGGCGAAGATCGCGGCGATCGTCGACGGGTTGAAGTTGGCACCGGTGGTGCGGTTGAACAGCCCGCACGTGTGATTGGGGAAGGAGCCGGTGTCCCAGTAGTAGGGAGCGAAGCCATGCTGGACCGCGGACTTGGTAACGTACTGGGTCCAGTAATCCCGGAACTTCAGCGATGGATCGTACTCGGTCCTCGAGATGGCGCAGTATTCGCCGATGATCACGGGGATACCCTTGTCGGCATAGGCGGCCTTCGCCCTGTCGAACTGGGCATCGACATGGGCCTCGTTGTCCCACGCTTCGGTTGCCGCGGGATCGGTCGCGATCGATCCCCACTGCCAGATGGCGCTCTGGTCGTTCAGGGTGAAGTTGTACGAATCGTAGTAATGGAACTCCATCATCAGACGGCCGCTGACCGTGTCGGTCGGGACGGGAGCTCCGCACGCGTCGATCGTGTTGGTGATGTCGGTGTTGTAGCCCTGGAAGACCAGCGTCCGCGAGGCATTGTTGCCGCCGGTCGCGCGCACCGCGTCGACGAACGCCTGGTTGAAGCCCGCCTCGACCGTGCAATTTTCCGCCGACGGCACCCCATAGTCGACGTGGATCTCGTTGGTGCCGGCGAACAGCAAGTGGTTGTCGTAATCCTTGAATTGGTTCGCGATTTGCGTCCACAAGTTGGTGTAGGCCGCGTTGCCGGCAGCTTGCTGCGCGGCAGTCGGGTTGTACCAGTCGCTATTGTGCTGGTTGATGATGACGTAGAGCCCGGCGCTGCGGGCCATGTCGACCACTTCCTTGACCCTGGCGAGCCAGAACGGAGCGACGTTCCCGCTGGCGTCCATGTACTGGGCCCACTCGACGGGAATGCGCACGCTTTTGAAGCCCGCGGCCGCGACGGCGTTCAGCAAAGCCTGGTTTACCGCGGGATTGCCGTAAACGGTCTCCTGCGAGGTCGTATGGGGCTTGCCGAAATCGTTTAGCGACTCAAGCGTATTGCCGATGTTCCAGCCCCGGCCGAGTTCGGCCGTCGTGACCGCCGCAAGCGTCGACGCTGGGGTCGGCGTCGGTGTCGGAGTTGGCGCGGGACTTGGCGTGGGTGTGGGAACTGGCGTGGGCGCCGGCGTTCCGCTTCCGCCTCCGCAAGCCGTCAGACCGAGCGCAACCAGGCCCGAAAACAACACCCGCCGGTGCATTCGACCACAAAATTTCATGTCATCCATCCCCAAGCATGTCGGCCGCTATCGCTGCGCACTGCCGCCCAGTTCACGCAGGGCCATACCTCAACGAAAAATGGCCCGTCGGATTTTGTTTCGGGCTGGAGAATGATGGCTGCGAAATGGAGCCGGCGCGTGGGAACGGGCTGCACCGCCCGCTCGCTTGGCCGAATCATCATATTTATTAGAGGTTCTGCCCCAGCATTGCTTCAACCTCGGCGCGATAGCTTCGGCTCATCATGAGATGACTGCCGTTCTTGAGCAAAACCGCGACATCTCCGTGCGAGCGGCGTTCGAGGAGCTCGATCGATCTGAGGTTGACGATGCTTGAGCGATGAATCCGGACGAACCGGAACGGATCAAGCCGGCTCGCGACCGCGGCGAGGCTTGAGCGGTAGAGGAATTCTTCGCCCTCAACATGCACCTTCACATATACCCCGGCCGCTTCGACCCAGTCGATATCCTGGGTCATGATGAGGCGGGCATTGTCGCCAGATTTGATCACGATCCAGTCCCAGATCTCGCCTGGCCTGGAGCGCTTCGCGACCAGCTTGAGCAATTCCGGACCGAACGAGCCAGAACCGTCGGAATTGCTCGACCGCTCATCATGCAGGCGCTTCTTGACCCGCTCCATCGTCCGCTCGTAGCGCGTGTTGCCGAATGGCTTGAGCAGATAGTCGGCCGCGTCGGCTTCGAACGCCTTGAGCGCAAACTGGTCGTAGGCCGTGACGAACACGGTCAACGGCATCTCATCCGGTCCCACGGCATCGATGACGCCCAAGCCGTCAATCTCGGGCATCTGCACGTCGAGAAATACAATGTCGGGTTTGGCCTGCTGGATCAGCGCAATCGCCTCTACGCCATTTGCGGCCTCCAATATCTGACCGATGTCGCTATCCTTCGCGAGCCGATCGGTAAGGCGCCGCCGCGCTAGCGCTTCATCGTCCACGACCAGCGCGCAGATCGGCTTAAGTTGCGCTTCCATCGATTGCGACTCCGGTCGTGTGCAGGGGAATTTGGATGGCTACATGCGTGCCACCACCCTGGCGCCGCGAGACCATGAAGTGGTGCTCACCGGCTTCGGAATAGAGCATTTCCAGCCGTTCGCGAGTCACGCGCAGGCCCAGCCCCGATGACGTCTCGATGCGCCAATCGGGTGGAAGCCCGACGCCATCGTCCTGCACGTCGATCTGCAACCTGTCATCCGCGAGACGTGCCGAAACCCCGATCATCCCGCCCGACACCCGGCGCTCGATACCGTGCCGGATCGCATTTTCGACCAGGGGCTGGAGCAGCAGAGAGGGCACCATGGTCGCGAGCGTATCCGGATCGGCATTGATCCGAATGTCGATCCGGTCGCCGAAGCGGAGCTTTTGGATCGCGAGATAGTGATCGAGCAGCGCCAGTTCCTGTGCGAGTGGAATCTCCGCACTGCTTTGGCAATCGATCGACCCCCTGAGCAGCGCGCCCAGATCCTCGATCATATCCTGGCCCAACTCCAGATTGGCGACGACCTGCGACGATATGGCGTTGAGGGCATTGAACAGGAAATGCGGTTCGAGCTGCAGGCGAAGCATGTTCAGGCGAGCTTCGATGAGCCGCCTTTCGACTCTTTCCAGTTCGAGCTGGCTGGTCAGGAACCGTTTGTAAAAGTTGAACGCCTGCAAAATGCCGACGAAGGCGCAATAGGTCGTCCAGCCGCCGAGAAAGAAATAGATCGCGAACGGCGGGTCCCGTAGCGGGCTCCACCAAATTTTCGGGAACGGATAGAGAATCAAGCCAGCAAGGTACGTATGGACCAGGCTGAACGGAATGCTCAGCGCCAGATAGACCAGGACCAGCTTCGACAGATTTTTCTGCGACAATTCCAATCGGCGGTCGATTAGCAGGACCGCCGGCGTGAGCAACGCCCAGGTCCAAGCCTCGACCATATGTGAGACAAAGAGGGGCCAGTCGAAGCTTTTGACCAAGTCCGGTATAGCCTGAAAAAGACCCGCCGCCGTCCAGATCAATATCGTCACGATCGCCGATAGGATCATCGCGCGCCGCGTTCCGCTCCAGGGCGGCGCGAAATCGGAGTGGGGCAGCGCCATGGAATGCGGCTTGGTTACGGCGACGGCGCGATCATGCTGGGCGTGTTTCATGCGCGGCTCCAGGCCCTCTCGGCCGGCAGGGACATGATAGAGCATGCCCGCCGGTCCCCCAACCGATTCAATGTAGATACGCGCGAGCCGCGCTTCACATGCCGTGCCCGCCCCACCAATCCACTCCCGCGCTTCTCGATCTATCATTGACCAATCGGCCGCCAGACCCGGTTGGACACTGCGCACGCCACGATCTGCTGCGCGTGCCCTGTGCAGCTTGCCCAGTCTCCCCCATTCGGACCCGACGGCCAAGGCCGCCTCACGCGCATTTTTTCAGAAATGTTACGATCGGGATTTTTGCCTCGCAGTTCGGATTTTTGGCGAGATGAGGTGGAATGTTGGCGCTAAAATTCCATTAAAACAATGAGTTTTGGGCCAATCTATACCCGGCGGATTGTGGACTCGCGGGCAAGTTTATGACTTTTGTCTGAGTTAACGGAAGCGAATCGGCATTTTACTGATCCGTCGAAAAGAAACGTTTGGAAGGGTGGATGCGGCGCCGGCAATGGCGGCAGCGCGGTCATATTATGGGCCCGCGCGGCACAAGGAACGCTCCGACAAATGATTGCGTCGGCCCTGGCATCAGGGCGGGGCAACCGCCGGGACCATCCGGCGGTCTGGTGCTGCGGCACGGCGCAATATGGCTTGGCCGCGATGTTCTTGATCGTGAGGGGATATAATGCAGATCAGTAATTTGATGCACGGCGCCAGCGTTTCGGCGCTCATGCTTGCAAGCCTGAGCATTGCGGCGCCGGCATGGGCGCAGGACGCGGGGACGACGAGCTCCGACGATGCCACAGCGGACAAGCCCGCCAAGGCGGAAGATAAGAACGACGACGCCCCGGCCGGCATCCTCGTCACCGCCCGGCGCAAGGCGCTGGCCGATGCAATTTCCCTCAAAAAGAACGCGGATACGATCGTCGACTCGGTGACCGCGGACGAGGCGGGCAAGCTTCCGGACAATTCGATTACCGAAGTTCTTCAGCGCGTGCCAGGTGTGTCGATCTCGCGCTTCGGTGGGACCAACGGCGGCAGCACCGCGTTCCAGATCGAAGGCACGGGAATTACCGTGCGCGGCCTTCCCTTCAATGCGGGCATGCTCAACGGTCAGCAGTTGTTCAGCGCCAACGGCGCCAGCGCCATTAGCTGGAACGAAGTCACGCCCGAGCTGATGTCTCGGGTCGATGTTTACAAAGCGACGCGCGCCGACATCATCGAAGGGGGTGCGTCCTCGATCGATCTTCGCACGCATCTGCCGTTCGATTTCAAGGACACCCAGTTCAACGTCACCATGGGCGGCAGCTACGGCACACAGGCGAAAAAGGGTTCGCCCCGCATTTCCGCCCTGTTTTCCAAGCGTTTCGACACGGGCATCGGCGAAATCGGCGTGTTGTGGGATCTGGCCTTCAACCGTCTGTACCAGCAGAGCAGCGACGTGCAGGTTGGCGCTATGTTCGCCGAGTATGTGCCGACCTCGAATCGGTCCGACCATCTGGCCTTCGTTCCCAGTTCGTTCAACTGGAACTACAACCGGAGCAAGCGCGACAGGTACGGGGCTTACCAGGCCCTACAGTGGAAGCCGGCTTCGAACCTGACGTTCACCAACACCGTGTTCTTCTCGCAATATGTCGAGCATAGTCAGGGGAACAGTGGTGTGGTGGGGCGCAACCCATCCGCATCAGCCGAAGTTATGCCGACGGTCGGCAGTCCGGTCGAATATGACGCCAATGGCGCCTTCCAGCAGGGAAACCTCACGGTCGGATCTACCGGTAAATCGGTGACGTATGACAACACGACGTTCGGCACCGGTTGGTTGCCCTCATGGTACGAGATGGATTGCGGTGCCACCTATGGCGCTCCCGCGTCGTCGGTACAGTGGGACTGGTCGGTTGATGCGGGTGTGGATCCGGCAACTCTTCCTCCAGGTGCGCCTCGCCTGGCTCAGTGCGGTCCCGCTGCAACGCTGAACCCCACCAGCGGCGCGACCGCATCGCACGGCAAGAATTCCACGCTGGATATTTCGCAGAGCTTCGTCTGGACCCCTGGGGACCGGGTCGCGGTGCGTGGCGGTGCGCAATATGTCGACTCCCGTTCGACCGGACAGCAGTTCTATGTTGGCCTCTATCAGTCCAGCCCGCTGGTCAGTTCGATGGATGTCGACCTGACTGGGTCGTTGCCGACAGTGTCAGGTCTGTCCCCTGAGGGCATGCTCGATCCGAGTACGGCGTACCTGGCCCAGATGGGCTATCATGAACCCAAGAACGTCGGGAAGATGCTGGCTGGCCATCTCGACCTTGAATACAGGGTAAGCGACGACGGATTCCTGCGCAGGATCTCCGTTGGCGCACGCGCCGCCAAGCGCACCGAAAACGACAACTTCGTGGGGACGTATTGGGCACCGCTGGGCCAGTCCTGGATGGGTCATAACTTTGGAGATCATCCGGGGGACCCGACGTTTGGGCCTGGGAATATTCAATATCTCAACAACTCAAATGTCCGGCAGTCGGATTATGAAGTTTCAACATTCCCGAATTTCTTCAGCGGCGGTGGGGCTGTTCCGTCCCAGCTTCTAGTCCCCAGCCAGTCGCTCATGCAGAGCTATGATTGGTACCATTTGCTCAAGACCTATAACGGTTCGATCCCCGACGGGACCGCGGACGATTATTGGACGGCGAGTATCGATCAGGGCCTGAACAAGACCGAGAGCCGCATCATCAACAAGGCTGCCTATGTCGAGGCCAGCTTCGCACATGATCGGATCGGATTCATTCCGGCGTTCTCGGGCAATATCGGGGTTCGCGTATTCCACGATTCCCTGCAGGCGAGCGGTCTGCTGCAAACGCCGAACGCTGCGAACCTTGCTCTGACCGAAGCGGACAGCACGGCGTACTTCAACGCGCAGCAGGGTGTGCCCGGTGCGTCGAACGTGTACCCGACGCTCTATGGGTTTATCGGAATTCAGGCCCCCCAGACCCGCAACTATGATTACACGCGGGTGCTGCCTTCGTTCAACATCAAGTTCGACGCATCCGACAAGTTCAAGATTCGTGGTGCGGCATCGCTGTCGACTTCTCCGCCGAGTCTCAATGACATTCGCGCGGGCGGCTGGATCGACGTCAGGTCACTTCCCAACCCCACCAATGCGCTGGCGCCAAACATTCTCACGGGCTTTGCTGCCCGCGACGCGGGCGCCAATCTGAAGCCGACCATGATCACCAGTGAAGATCTGTCGTTCGAGTTCTACCCCTCGTCGTCCAGCTTCTTCTACGTCGATCTGTTCGCCAAGCAGATCAAGGATTCACCGATATTCAATTCGTTCATCGCGGATAACCTTCCGGTTCCGGCCAGGGCCTACGCCAACGGTGCGGACCCCGCCGATACGCCGGACACGAACCCGGATGTTACTGATACTACCGTGGATCTTCCGTGGCTCTATCTGCAGAATAAATCGTCGGATCAAAAAGCCTACATCAAGGGCTTCGAGATAGGTGGCCGCAAGTTCTTCGATCAGCTTCCGGGATTGCTCAGCGGGCTGGGCATCGAAGGCAACGTGACCTTCATCGACAGCAGCAACCCTGCTCAGCAGGCGAACAGCGTGTTGGGTCCCATTCCCACGCCAGACGGGGGCCTCAACCCGGACGGCACGATACCGCAGACCTACCCCAACCTTCCCTACGCCGGAATGTCGAAGTGGGCCTACAACATCCAGTTGCTATACAGCCGCGGCAAGGTCAATTTCCGTCTGGCGTACAGTTGGCGCGACAAGTGGTTGCTATCGACCAATGTCAATCCGCTGTCCTATGCGACGAGCGGCGGCAATCCCTATACGCTCAACACCAGCCCGACTGAGTTTGACTCGGCCCATTCCTACCCGGTGTACAACATGATTCCGGCCTATGTGGCGGCGGCCGGTTACCTGGATATGGGCTTCGACTACAAGGTGAGCGATAAGATTTCAGTCTCGTTCAACGCGAACAACATCCTCAACACGATTTCGCGAACCCTTCAGGAGCCTGTGCCTGGTGTGTTCCAGCCGTACGACTACAACGTCAGCGATCGGCGCTATGATCTCACAATCCGGGTGCGCCTCTAACGGTCCGAATCGAGAAGGGCGCTTCCTCGGGAGGCGCCCTTCTTATTTTCTGATGCCGGTCGGTTGCGGCACCGGGCATCTTCGTGACGAGGCCTATTTGTGAACACCGAACACCAACAGGATATCGTCATTCTTGGTGGCGGTGCGGCGGGGTGGATCGCGGCCGCGCTGCTGGCCAAAAAGACCGATCGCCGGCGGACCCGCATCACTCTGGTCGAATCCGAGGAAATCGGCATCATCGGCGTGGGGGAGGCGACGATCCCGATACTGGCGCAGTGCAACGCAATGCTCGGGATCGAAGAGTTCGACTTTATTCGCCGCACCCAGGGCACCTTCAAGCTGGGCATCGAATTCCGTGACTGGGGCGTTGCCGGAAACCGGCATTTCCATGCATTCAGCGACTACGGTCACCCGGTCGAAGGGGTGTCGACCCACCATTACTGGTTGAGATTGCGGCAAGCGGGCGACGATCATCCGATCGATGACTATTCATTTGCCTACGCCGTCGCGAGGAACAACAATTTCGCCCCCAGCGATCCGAAGAACTCGCGCTATCACCATGCCTATCATTTCGATGCCGGACTTTACGCCCGGTATCTGCGCGACGCCGCGACCGAATTGGGCGTGCAGCGTATCGAAGGCAAGATGACGCACTTCGATCTGGACGGCGAGTCCGGCAATATAACCGCCATCCATCTTGCCAATGGCACCACAGTTCCCGGCGATTTCTTCCTCGATTGCTCCGGCTTCGCGTCCGAGCTGCTGGGAAAGGCGCTGGACACGCCTTACGTCGACTGGTCGCGCTGGTTGCTTTGCGACAGCGCCATCGCGGTGCCGTCAAAACGCGCGGATGCTCCCACGCCGTTTACCCGGTGCACCGCGCACGCCGGGGGCTGGCGCTGGACGATCCCGCTGCAACATCGCAGCGGCAACGGCATGGTCTACAATTCGGATTTCTGGAGCGACGACGAAGCGCACCACGCCTTGCTCGGCAATATCGAGGGCGAACCGCTCGCCGAGCCTCGGCTATTCCGGTTCACCTCCGGGCACCGCAAGCAGTTCTGGAACCGAAATTGCGTGGGGATCGGGTTCGCCTCCAGCTTTCTCGAACCTCTGGAATCGACCGGAATTCAGTTGATCGTGATGGGGGTCTTGAAGCTGCTTCAATACTTCCCCGGCCGGATCATCGACCCCCTTTTGCGCGACGAATATAATCGCCTTTCCACACGCGAGATCGAACGCATCCGCGACTTTATCATCGCGCACTATCATCTGTCGCGCCGCCCCGAGCCTTTGTGGTCCGCGTGCCGCGACATGCAAGTGCCCGACAGCCTTCAGCACAAGCTGGATGTCTGGAGCGCCAGCGGGCAAATCGTGCTGGGAGATTCCGAGTCCTATATGGAGCCGAGTTGGCTCGCCATCCTGTTGGGCAACAGTGTCGTTCCGCGGCACCACGCCGTATCGGCCGATCTTCATCCGCTGGAACAGATCCGCACGGGCATGAAATTGCGCCGCGAAGAGATCACGCGTTCGGCGCAGGCGGTCACCTCGCATCAGGATTTCATCGATCGTCACTGCAGGGCTGCCCAAACGTCCCCGACAGACCAGGTTGCGCCTCCGCGATGCGACTGAGAAATACATAGGAAAAGAGCCTGATCGGCGACGCCTCCTGTGTGGAATCTAGGCAAAAAAGGGAAAGCATGATGCCAATCAGGTCGAAATCGCCCGCCATAGTCATGGCCGGGCTGGCGTCATGCGCGGCTTTGGTGCTCGCGCCGTCCGCGGCGCCGGCATCCGCGCCGAGTCAGGAAGGGCCGGTTGCGAGAGCGCCCAGCGGCATGTCAACCGCGACCTGGACGCCGGACAACGGCGACGGCACTTTCACCAATCCCTTGTTCTATGACGAATTTTCCGACCCGGACATGATTCGTGTCGGCGACTGGTTCTATCTCACCGGCACCACCATGCACACCATGCCGGGCCTGCCGATCCTGCGCTCGAAGGACCTGGTGAACTGGGAGTTCGTCGCCTACGCCCTCGACAAGCTCGACCTCGGCCCGGCCTACCGGCTGGAGGACGGCAAGAACGTCTACGGCCAGGGGATCTGGGCGCCGTGCTTCCGCTACCACGACGGCAAGTTCTACATCTTCTCGAACGTCAACGGCCAGACGACCCAGATGTTCACCGCCATCGATCCAAAGGGGCCGTGGACGCGCACGGCGATGAAGCGCAGCTTCCACGACCTGTCGATCCTGTTCGACGACGACGGCAAGACTTACGTCGTCTGGGACCACCAGGCAATGCACCTGGCGCAGTTGACGGACGACCTGACCGACATCGTTCCGGGCACCGAGCGCGTGCTGTTCGCCGCCGATGCCGGGATGGGCGAGGGCGCGCATTTCTACAAGATCGGCGGCAAGTACTACATCGTCAGCGCCGAATACGCCGGCGGATTTCGCATGCCGGCGGCGCGGGCGGATCATGTCCTGGGTCCTTACGAGGTCAATCGATCGATCAGTTCGCACGAGGATTTCGGCATGGCGTCAAGCATACGCCTGGGTACGCCCAAGCCGCCTTTCGAGTTCTGGGGGCCTGACCCTGCCGCCAAACACAGCCTGGCGATGCACCAGGGCGGCATCGTCCATACGCCCGAGGGCGAATGGTGGGGCTTTTCGATGATGGACTTCAATTCGGTCGGCCGGCTGCTCAGCCTGTCTCCGGTCACCTGGAAGGACGGTTGGCCCTATTTCGGCTTGCCAGGCAATCTCACGCGCACGCCGCGGACCTGGGTGAAGCCCAAGACCAGTGCGCCGCAGCCGGTGCGGGTGCCCTATCGGCGCAGCGACGATTTTTCGGCGCCGCGGCTCCAGCCGATATGGCAGTGGAACCATGTCCCGGTGGACGGCAAGTGGTCGTTGTCGGAACGGCCGGGCTTCCTGAGGCTGCATACCCTTCCGGCGACCTCGTTCTACGACGCGCGCAATACGCTCACGCAGCGGGCGATCGGGCCGATGTCGTCGCCGACCGTTCTGCTCGACGTGTCGAACTTGAAGCCGGGCGACACCGCGGGCCTGGGGCTGCTCAACCTGCCTTATGCGACTCTGGGCGTCGAAAGGCGCGCCGACGCACTTGACGTCGTCTTCCACGACCAGCGCCGCGACAAGGCCGTGCGGGCGAAAATGACCGGGAGCCGCATCTGGCTGCGGGTCGACTGCGATTATCTCACCGAACGGGCGCGCTTCAGCTATTCGTTCGATGGCGTCACATTTACCCCGATCGGCGACGAGGTCGTGCTTGTCTATCAGACGTTTACCTTCCAAGGCGTCCGCTACAGCCTTTTCGGCTACAACACGACCGGCGCCGAGGGCGGTTTCGCGGACTTCGACAGCGTCGACGTCTATCAGCCGCACACCCACGGGCTGATGCGGCCCATTCCCTACGGCCGGTCGATCCTGTTGACCTCGTTCCGCGCGGCGACCGGGTTGGCGGCGGGCGGTGGGCGCCTGACTTCCGACGTGCCGACGCGGTTCGAGGTGATCGACCGCCGGCTGGGCCGCGTCGCTCTGCGAGCGGGCGGACGCTATGTCACGGTCCGTGAGGACGGCGCGGCCGTGCTTGCGGCCGGCCGGGCCGGATCGGCACAGACCTTCCAGTGGATCGAAACGCCGACGGGGGAGCTGGTGCTGATGTCACTGGTCACCAACCGCTTCCTGCACATCGATCCGCATGGCGGGGATATCCGGGCCGATAGTCCTGGTCCGATGCCTGACGACAGCGACCGTGCGCGTTTCGTCTGGTCGGAATAGCCGCCCAGCCGGCATTGTGCAGGAACGGCCACTTACCTCGTCTGGCCGCCCCTGAGAGGCAGGGCCGGCTTCCACCATTCATCGTCTTCGCCGCGACGTGAACGAGTGAAATCCTGCTCGAGTCCTTCCTTGCTCGATTTGCGGGTGTAGATCGCGCAGCGGACCTGTTTCATGCTGCGACTTCCTGTTTGAGGCCGAAGAAGACAGGCCCGACCAGCGAGTGCCGGTGATGGCGCGGGCGCCCTCGCTCAGGCTGCGCCACTCCCGCTCGTTCCAGCGGATTACGCCGGCCTCGTCGATCACGACGACGTGCGTCCGCCCGTTCCACGATCGCGCCAGCCGCAGCAGCCCGGCACTGACCTTTCGGAACGGCGTGACCGGTGAGCTTAGCCCACCGGTCCCTCAGTTCCGCCTTCGACAGTGTCTCGAGCGCGCGCAGCTCGTCGTCGAGCCGGTCCATGATTAGGCCTTCGCCGCGATGCGATAGCAGGTCGCATCGTCGCGCTTGGCCTTCTCGACCGCGTG
>Ga0105246_10001818_pt1 | contig 12785 bp, 11 predicted proteins | sample KBSM64metaG_FD_99694 | JGI IMG/M metagenome (GOLD analysis project Ga0105246, IMG submission 99694) | Miscanthus rhizosphere microbial communities from Kellogg Biological Station, Michigan, USA - KBS M6-4 metaG | ecosystem: Host-associated > Plants > Roots > Rhizosphere > Soil | place...
TTCTGGGGCAGAACCTTCAGAACGATGGGATACAACGTCAGACTGATACCAGCCCAGCACGTTAAAGCCTTTGTCAGAAGCCAGAAAAACGATGCTAATGATGCGCTGGCGATTTGTGAAACACGTACCAATTGAAGAATTCTCAATAGCATGATTTTTCAGGGAGATTAATGAATGGAATCGAATCAGTTTTTATCGGACTGGCATAAACAAGACATCCTCGCCGCAGTAAGAAAAAAGAAGAAATCACTTGCCGCTTTGTCGAGAGAGAATGGCTTCTCGGCAGGAACGTTAAGTAATGCGCTTACAAAACCCTGGCCGCGTGGCGAGGCGATTATTGCCAGCGTTATTGGCCTGTCGCCTGAAGAAATATGGCCAAGTCGCTATCAGTCAAAAACATTCAGAATCCGCAAGCGAAAGTGTGCCGAAAAAGGCATGCCTGCTGCTCAGGAGTAAATACATCATCAGTAGCAGTCAGGAATAAAAAAGCAACACCAGGGAATTACCAGAATAAAAAAATCATTTAACTGAGAATGTAGCATTTATCTGGCCAACGAGCCAGGGAAAAGAACCCACACATAAATCAGAGAGAATTAAATTTATTCCCGCTGAAAAAGGTTTTCCCGTGGTGCATGACGTTATGACCGGTCCAGTATGGCGACGGGTCAGGTAACTATGGAGCGTTGCTGATGTCATATTCTGATACGCCTGAACAGGCAGCTGTTATCGGCTGGGCGGGACACCGTCTGGTGGTCAGTGCGTTCGCCGGCACGGGGAAAACTTCCACGCTGGTGCGTTATGCACTCGCCAATCCTGGCAGCAGGATGCTGTACCTGGCTTATAACCGGACGAAGCTGAGCAAAAATTTCACGTCACTCTGGTGGCGCTACTGGTAAAGATTTCGCGGGGGGACCTGCACTGTTCCGGATTTATAAACCCGACTCAACTGGTAATGGCGAACATTTCCGCTTCCCTGACATCGCTACCTTATTGTTGCCTTTAGGTGAAGGTTTGCTCCCCTTCTCTGGGGGAAATGGGAGTCATACCGTTGAAGGTTATTTTCTTTCGCGTCTTGAAACAACGGCGCTGCTCACTGTCCCCCTGTCACCGGCTAGTTCTTCTTCACCCCAACCGGTCCTGGCGCGTTCACAGGATTATAGGACTGTGAATGACTGCCCCAGCACGGTATATGATATTTTATCAGGCTCGCCGGGGACGCAGCCATCGCGGGTTGATCCCCAATTTATCCGCCGCGTCCAAACTCGCCTGACTGGAGAGCAGCAAAAGGAGTACGAAAACCAAGACAGTGAGCAGTCCCTGATGTGGCTGGGGCAGGATGCGACGGCTTTTCTGACAACCGATTTCACGGCATCACCGGATGCCGCCCAGTATGTTCCTTTCCTGCAAAGGACATTCAGCACCCCGGAGATGTGGTTAAAGTTGATTTTTCTGGATCAGGAGGTTTTATTTAGTCTGATTTGCCTGAGCCAGCAGGCTAGGGAACCAGAACGCGGCCAGACAGATATCTGTCTGGCTCAACTTATTTTTCAGGCCGCATTTAATGCAACTTCAGCTTTACCGGCTACTGACAGCCGTGCAAACCCTGAGTTTTGGCCCTTTAGGCAGAAAGTCGCGGCAGTCCGATAAAACGACGCGACGTGTCAGCGGCATTCATTTATGGAGTGAATCGCCACATTCCGGCTCCCCCAACTTCCATACAATCTGCTGAACTACCTGCTTTTTTGCATCGAAGAGCCAGACTAGGGGGCCAGCTTCCAGACGAAACGTATGGCGCTCATCATGAATGTTGATCCTTAATGAAGCGATGCCAAGTGTTTTACAGCGTTGCTCAATATTTTCTGTCTCCTGTTTAACCGTATCAGGGATCCACAGCACTGCATCTACGATGTGAAATTCTTCCGCCAGGGTTTTGATAAAGGATTCAAGTACTGCGGGGCTGATTAAGCAATCGGGAAGACGCTGTACGAGGATATCTTTGAGCCAGGAAAGCCATCCCGTCATTAATTGCTGCTGTTGGTGAAGGACATCCGGTATCTGTACCAGAACTTCCCTGAAACCAGCCTCTTTTCCCCGGCGGAACCCTTCATGGTAGCGTGCTTCAGCTTCCCTTTCGGTCTGACGTAACTGGTGGGAGACGTAGGTGCGTAATTGCTTGTGCGCATATTCTGTGGCTGGCTGTGGAGCCTGATGCGCTTTAATCACCGGCCCTTCAGAGGGCATAAAAGTCGTAAGCGTTCTTGGTTGCATGATTAAATGATAGTTCCAGGTTCTTCAAGTTACAGTTGCATCGGCTTAGTGTGCTCACGCCAGTGGCTAACGTCGTTAAGTCAAGCTTCCGGGGATTCACATATGGGGCGATTTCTTGTTACTCGAATTAGTTTTGGGATTAACAGATTTGATGCAGCGCCCAAATAATTATTTTTTCAGGAATAGATCACAAGCCAGTAGGGAGGATTCTCAGTAAAAAATCAGATTGTGGCGTGCAAGAGGTCTTAGAATAATCAGCAAATAAGACAAACATGAAAAAGAGATAATTATTTCCATGAATAGGCCTTTTTTTTTCACGATAATACATTTTACCTTGCTGCTTTCTGCTTGCTCTGCCACCCACACGGTTGCACCGCAGGGCAACCGTCGGGATGACCGTCTGTTAACAGAAAAAATACAGAATGTGATTATCCATTGCGCATTGCCGGGGATGTATTATCGCTTGCCTACTGATAACGCGGCTGTGCAGGTGCAATGGTATACGACCCAACATAGGGTGCATGTGAAAAGCACTATGGACGGAGCGCTACAGTCCTGTGTGGCGCAAGCTATGGCTGCACAATCTTATGTTATACATTCCGGACTGTCGGGAAGTGTCGTTATCAGGGGGAGTTGACCGTTTAGTGCTAATGACATAAAACTGCACGAAAAAATCGCCCCTTGCGGGGACGCTATACAGAGCATGACGAGGACGTTATATGCAATTTGATATCGCAGAAATTCTGCGCCGTTCGTTAGAAAATATGGGCTACGTAGGAGAAAAACTTAATTTTGATGCACACTCAACTATTGAAATCGCACTAGAGAACACTCCAAGTTTATTTATTTCGGTTATTGATGAGCGCTACTGGCTATGGAGTCGGTTAACCTGGTTAAGCAGTGACACCCTGGCTACCTGGGGAGGGGAGTTATGGTGTGAATTACTGGATGCCATGCCTCACGTTGTGACCGGGCAGCCCGTATTAGGGCTTGGTGAAGAAGGTTATGAACTTAAAGCTTTGATTGATGAAAATTGTTTTCAGCAAGAAGGCGGATTGGAAGCGTTGCTTGAAAGCTTCTTCCTGCTCTGTACGCGTTTACAGGAACGTTTCAGTCGGCTGGGATGATTAGGTATGCTTGACTATATTGAGTACTACGCACGGCCACTGAAGGTTCAGAGTGGGCTGATGGAGGTGCCGCTTCCCCATGTCCGGCTTGGTGAGATCTGCCTGATCCAGACCGATGATAAGCACAACGCAGCCTGGCGGCAGGGGCAGGTCATCGGATTTAAACCGGGCTGTGCGTTGTTAAGTTTATTTGATGGGGGTGATGGACTGAGCAGTCGCTCACGTGTTTATCCTACTGGTCGTTCTTTATTAATTAAGGTTAGCGGACAAAGCCTGGGCAGCATTTATAACGGGTCAGGAGAGATATGTGCCCGCATTGCACCTGGCAACACACAGCAACACACCGATTTTGAATCAGCATGGTGCGCCATCGACAGTGCTGTGCCCGACCCACTGGCTCGCCAGACTGTTACGCAACCTTTCTTCTCTGGTGTACGTGTAATTGATGGTCTTATAACCTGTTGTAAAGGGCAGCGGATAGGGATTTTTGCCGCGGCTGGTGCGGGGAAATCCACTCTGCTGCAGGCGCTGTTATTGCGTGATAATGCCGACGTGATTGTCATCGCGCTAATCGGTGAGCGGGGCAGGGAAGTCCAGGATTTCATTCGTGAGGGATTAAGTCCGGCGCAACGGGAAAAAACCGTTGTCGTATTTGCCACCTCTGATGCCCCTCCGATTGAAAGGAAAAATGCAGCCCATATCGCTATGACGATTGCAGAGTATTTTCGCGATGCCGGATGTGAAGTCCTTCTGCTGCTTGATTCCCTGACCCGATATGCGCGCGCTCTTCGCGAAGTGGGTTTTGCAGCAGGCGAGCCGGTTGCGTCTTCGGGCTTTCCCGCTTCGGTGTTTGCCGCATTACCCCGATTGCTGGAACGGGCCGGCGCGGGTCCGACAAATGGCACCATCACGGGATTCTTTACTATCCTGCTTGAATCCCAGCATGGGCACGATGTCATTGGTGAAGAGGTACGTTCTATTCTGGATGGGCATATTTATCTCTCCTCCAAACTGGCGGCCGCGAATCATTACCCTGCGATTGATGTGCTAAACAGCCTCAGCCGTTTATTTACGCGCGTTACCTCTCCTGCCCAGCAACAGGCGGCCAGTATTCTTCGTCGGGCGTTGCAACGGCTGGATGAAGTTCAACTGCTGCTGGAATTGGGTGAGTATCAGCATGGTCATGATCTGTTTACCGACAAAGTTATTGAGCATAAACCCTTGCTGATGGCTTTTCTGCAACAACTACCTGAAGAGTGTGAAGAGCCGGAAATAACAATGGAGAAAATGTATCATGTCGCCGCTGCTTTTTCATAGATTGGCTATCCGCTCCCGTCGTCATAAACTGCAGGGGTTATCTGTTATGGCTGAGAAGCAAGCATGCCTTGCTGAACTCAATGGACAACTGCGAACAAACAGTCAGTCATGCCAGGAGGTCAGGTTAAAAATAAAGCAGGCCTTATCGCGATTAATCCAGCAGCAAACTATGACTGCGCAGGCGGTTTATGAAGTGCGCTTGCTGGAGGCAGTGTTGATGCGTAGCCTACTCCAACTGGAAACTCAAGCAGAGCAGTGTCTGGCAGAAAAGACACGTATCGAAAAGGAAGTGCAGTCGTTAAAGCAGGCAATCCACATTTTTGGGGTGAAGGAGGAAAAAATGGCACAGGCAGAGGCCCGCCTGCTTGATGCTGCGCGGACATATCAATAAGTTTGGAATTTTTCATCCCGTCTAACTGTTCACGCAACGGAGTCCGTTGCTATGACCATAAATGTTACTTCCGGTACAGTCCCCGAGCTTTCGTTTTCTGTAAAGGATTCCCAGGGCAAAAATACCTCCCCGATGGTCCGGACAATCTGTAGCATATGTAGTACCGTTTTCTCTCCGCTGACTTTGGCTTTATCACAAACCGCTCTCCCTTCGTCACCGAGGGAATTAGTCAATAATGTTCTGACTAATAGTTCGCTATTCACCGTAGCGTTTATTACGCGCAGGTGAAGCATCCGGTTAATGTGCAAAGAATTGAATTGCGAAGTCGGGTGAGAGCATTCCATACTCTCAGTCGTGGCGCTGCAGGTAGTCGGGCAATCAGCCAGATGTTACGCCAGAGTGGCGTTGATGCAGGCCGGTGGCTGGCGCGACGACTGATGCAGGAATACGGGCTGACCAGTCACCAGCCAGTTAAACATCGCTACGGGGAAATTCAGACAACAGCCCAGCATCACCAAACTTATTGAACCGGCAGCTTAACCCCGCCGCACCAAACCGCGTCTGGTGTGGTGATATCAGCTTTATTCGCCTGCAGGATAAGTGGTGCTATCTCGCGCTTGTTGTTGATTTATATTCACGCCGGATTATTGGTACAGCCCTCTCATTAACCGCTGATGCTGATTTGGTGTGCAGGGCTTTGCGTAATGCCCTGGAAACACGACCGCGTAATGAACGTCTTCTGTTTCATTCAGATCAAGGGGTTCAATATAAAAGCAATAAATACAGAAGGTTACTTTGGCGCTATGGGGTAATGCAAAGTATGAGTCGCAGAGGGAATTGTCTGGATAATTCGCCGATGGAAAGAGTTTTTCGCAGCCTTAAAAGTGAATGGCTACCGAAAGGCGGTTATGATGATTTTAGTCATGCAGTACGCGATATAAGCCAGTGGATAAATGGTTATTACAACGTTTACCGTCCTCATACGAACAATGGTGGGTTATCGCCTTGTCAGCATGAAGAAAAGTGGAAGCAGGTTATTCCGGTGTCCTGATTTTGTGATCCACTACAGCATCGCGGAAGCGGCCTGCATGGCGCACGCCCGGCGGAAAGGTATGACGCCAGCGTTTGCAGGGCACGACGCAACTTATTAATCATCACCCTTACGCTATTATCGTTGACTTCAACACCCGAGCTGCGCCAGCCGATTTTAATGAGCTGCTCATGAGATAACACCTCGCCACCATTGCTTGTAAGCAGAGGCACGCACTGGCTGGCAGAGTTACGCTTTTCCCGTCGGACAACCGCCTCAGTATTCTTGTCTGTAAATCCAGCGTCATTACCGAACCGATCTCAATATGATTCAGCATAGAAAATTAATTCTTATAAATATTAAGGTGGAAAATAATCGTTAATATCTCAAGCCTGTTTTTAACAGGCGAGTGGGTGCGGAGTTAACAATTAATTTTTTAAGTAACTCATGTCAGAAATGAAATTTATGCTCTGCATCATCCTCTTACTGCACTGTTACAGGCCAGTTACAGCATACTGCTGTCAGAATTGGTCAGGGCGTAACGCACCATGTCGGGTAGCAGCAGCGCATTACTGCGCCGCCGCCGCCTGAGAACGGTACGTGCAGGTTTCTCTGCATACCGCTCAAGCCTTTATAAATGCCCGTTGTGGGCACCGGCCTCCCTGTTGTGTAACTGACGGTGGCAGTTGGGGTGTAGCAGTTCAAGATTGGACATGTCGTCGCTGCCGCCCATAACCTTCCTGACACCGGTGGTGTATATTCCAGCCTGTCTGGTTAGTGATGAGTTGTCTGCAACGAGGGCAGCACTTACCCTGACGTTTCCACAATGCCGCCACGGTTTTCATCTTCTTCAGCTTTCCGGTCCAGATCAGATCCAGACGACGCTCGAAGTAGATTTCCATGCCGGGCGAGTAAGGTGTTGCGTCGCCCCTGATCTTGATATGGCGTTTGATGGGGGGCCAAACCGTGATCGATTCAGATGCCATTTTGCAATTAAGTTCACTCAAAGTACGATCTTGCCCTGACCGGATGCATACACTAAAACCCGAAAAGTAATAGCAAGGAAGATCGCCAGATGCCTGAAAAGTTCAAAAAAATCCCCGACATGTACGCCAGGGATTTGTGTATAAGAGACAGCATTCACGGGAGGGCAGGACAAGGTGAGTATGTAGCGATGTATGCGGTTTGTAACCGGAGAAAAACCTCCTCCCTGACGCCCCACCGGCGGTTCAGTGAGTCGTCACATGGCGATGAACTGCAGTTTTGCCTTTTTATCCGGGTTGGGTCGTGCTGATGTTCTATTAAACGCGGCCTGAAAAACCAGCTGCGCCAGGCTTATGTCTGTCTGGCCACTTGCAGACGTCAAAGCCTGTTGCCTAAGACAAAGAAGGCCAAATAACACTTCCTGATCCAGAAAAATCAATTTCAACCACATTTCCGAGTTGCCGAAAACGTGTTGCAGGAAAGAAACATATTGGCTGCTATCCGGTGATGCTGTGAAATCGGCGGTCAAAAACGTTTTCGCTTCAGGTCCCAGCCAATACTGCTCACTCTCTGACAACGTCAGAGACGGTTCACCCGCCTGCTTTTCGTACAACTTTTGTTGTTCGCCCGCCAGGCGGATTTGCATGCGCCGGAGGAACTGAGGATCGACCCGCAATGGCAACGTCCCCGGAGAACCGGATAAAATATGGCTTACCGTACTGGCACAGTCATTCACTGTTTTATAACCGCCTGAACGAGCCTGAACCGGTTGGGGTAAAGAAGCACCGCCAGACGATAAGGGAACAGCCAGCAGCGCTATGGTTTCCTGGCACGAAAGAAAATAACCGCTCACGGCCATACTCTCGTTGCCGCCTAAGGATGGGCCACTTAATTCTCCCAACGAGAACAAATAGGTTGGTGTTTCTGCAAATTGGAAACGTTCACCCTGCTCTGTTGAAAAGGGTTTATAGAGCTGCACCCTGTCTTGCGCTAAAAACCCTGTTAACAGCGGTTCCAGTATGTCGTCAATAACGTGGCGTAGACCCGTTTCCAGTTCCGAAAATTCTTCAAACCCGTCAGGAGCATAGGGTAAAAGATGTGCTAAGGGTGAAGGAATTACAGAAAGTGCGGGCAGTAAAGCACGCAATTCGGCGATGCCCTGATTGATTTGGCGGGTAATAACGGATGAAGCGTGAAGCGTGACCTTCCAGCCGCCCTGAGTGACTTCCGCGGGAGAAAGAAATTGGCTGATCCCCGCGTACTGGCGGAAAAAACGATCAACCGCGCGCTGTGTTTGACAAACCGCGTCAATTTCAGCATCTGCATTCTTCTGAACACGGCTCAGATCCTGAATAGATTGCAATGTGTTGATGACCTTATTCAACAGTAAGACGTCCTTAGCGGTGTGCGGCTCTCCATTTGCTTGCTCACGAAGCAGTTTATCTGAATAGCATTGCCAGAAACGAAGATAGTCATCAGCCCACAGGGCACTCTCTGGGGCGGTGAGTTCGATGCCGGTGAAAATTTCCGGGAAATCATAGTAATAATGAACGTCAGGAACAGTATTGCTAACGAGAAAAAGTTGCCATGCCTCTGCCTCATCTTCCCGCCATTGTTTTATTTTCGCCTTGATGTCATCAAGATCAGAAAATTGTTGTGTCAGCGCAGAAATAACCTTCGACTGGTTAAGCAAACTCTCATTAAGCTCCTTAATTTTCGCAAGATGCAGCTGTTCGCTTCGGGTGTTAAGCGCGATAAGCGGAACACGGTGCAGCTCCAGTGCGTTTTGCTGTTGATTCAGCTCCTCCCGCGTTTTTGGCAAATCCTCCGTCCAGACCGGGCAATACTTCAGCGTACCCTCTGAGGTCAACATGCGATAATGTAAGGAAGGTTTATTTTCATGATGAAACGCATAAATAAACGTCTCAGGGACCGTCGGCAGGAAGAAAATACGTTCACACTGCATGCCATCTGGCGTGGAAATATAGCGTGACAGCACATGCCTGTCGGTCAGAATCTGATGGCTGATTTGGTCCGCAGAGAGCACGCGCTGGTTTTCACTCTTATGTAATCGCCATGGAAACAGGCTGTCAGTGTGATTTTTTAAGCTGATGCGCAAATCAGCGGGCATATTGTCACCCATCAGGGTCATTATCGTTTCAGCCCCCTTATAGGCGATATTTACCCTGATATAGCGATCCTGAAATTGCCAGTATTGGATGCCATCGGCATTTTGATACAATCCAGGTTTGTCTTCCTGCGCCGCTAACGTGGAAGTACAGGAAGAGGGTAATGAATAGGGGAGAACATGATTTAATTTAGCCATTAACGGCAGACGGGTCTGGAAAAAGTCAATCGCCGTTACTCGACTACGGATGTAATCATCAAACCACTGCGTCAGAGGCTCACCACTAAAAAGCCGATTATCAGGTACGGGTGTCACATGAATATATTGCTCTCCAGACATATCCAGCGGTGTAATACTCACACTTATTGTATCGTTCGCGATGTGCAATGTTGCCGTACCGGTGAAAGCGTCCCAACTGGCACCACCGAGTTTCGCATTTTGACAAAGATCCTGTAAACGTCCGCGCATGGCATCAACTGAAGGGATGTTCGGAAGGGGCGACAGCACACCGTTGTCGACCAAGCCAAAAATATGGTTGAGCAAATAGTGGTGTCTTTCAAACACACTCAGCCCGGAAGGCATCGACCAGTCGTGCAGAGGATAGCTTAGTAACGAAGCGACACGAGGCGCGCGTCCGATCAATTCATCCATCAACGCTACGCGCAAAAAATCCTCCGTTAATGCTTCAGGGCCGAAGCGTAGTCCAAGCTTGTTGAGCCATTTCAGCCTTTCAAGCGACCATGGTTTTTCTTCTCCCCATTTGGGCGGGTGCGCTAACGACCCGGTGAAATGCTGATTGAGTGTCTGAGCCAGACTTTTGCATATCTGCTGAGGATAGCGAGTCGTTTCATTAAGAAAACGTTTCAGAGTCGATAAATCACCGAGCTGAATGCTAAAATTTTCTTCAGGGATTTCGGGGGCACTAAATAGGGTTTTCAGTTGCGAAGGATTCTCAATATTGGTTAGCCGGGTTGTCTGAAAACGCAGACGGTTATTAATCGCCCCTTGCGATGCGAAATACCATCTAAAATCCTTTTCGCTGGTGCTATTTATTGAAAGAATACAGCCAACACGCTGTTGATCTTCATACCCCTCCGGGTTAATTACTGTCATGAAGACGGGCATGGTTTGCAGAAGGTGATCTTTATATCCATCGATAAGCCGCCTTTGATCTTCTGGCTGCAGCCAGCCAAATGCCCTTTGGTACATATTGTCTTCAAGACGGGTAAGATTATTGCGTAAATCCTGCGCCTCACTAAGCGGGCGTGAACCCGGCGTGATAATGTTTTGCTTAAAAAAATGCTTCAACCGACTTAAATCGTTACGATAGTTGCCTATTTCCCGCCAGTCATCATTGATCAACCGATTAGCTTCGACTAAAAAGTGCATTCCGCTGTCAGGGGGAGATGAGGGGGAAAGTAAGCCTATGGCATCAACACTACTGCCTGTCCAGGGCCACTTTTCCGGGGCCAGAAACACTTCATCGCCTAACGTTTTTAATGTATCGGCTGAATCAACGGTTAATCCCAGCATAGCGGCGAAAATAGCCCCTGTTACTTCACGTTTTCCATCCCAGCTGAGTAATGACGGGTTTTGCGGGGTGTTGGTGAGGTGGGTCCGAAAGTAAAAAAGTGAATCCAACCGCTCAGCCACCAGGCGCTCAATAAATTCCGGCGTGAGCACAGCAGCCAATGGTTCAAATTGCGCCTTAACCGCCATCTGGCAGGTGTTCACCCATAACCGATGACGCCGTGGGTTGGTAAGCACCTCTGTTGTTGCATTGCTGGGGCGGGCGAAAAGTGCGGCGGCCTGCTGTAAAATAGCCTCATCGAGGTCGGGTAAAAGGTGGCCCGTCGGAGTCTGCCAGACGTCATTGCTTAGTGTTGATCTTAATATTGAACTTAACAGTTTCAGTGTTTGCCCCTTTTCTGGGCGCCCTGACAGTTTTTCTGCTGCCAGTGTTTCCCACAATAACAGGGCCTCTTGCTCATTAAACCCATTAGACGTCAAAATTCGATTTGCCAGCACCAAAATATCGCCGGTAGCAAGTGGAGCAGCGTTATTCATTTTTGCATCATGCAACAGTGAGCGGCGGATGGAGAAAGGCGCGGCACTCAGACGTACCCAGTGTACCAGGCGCTGCGTGAGTAATGCCTGGTGCTGTTCGCCCTGGTTTTGCTGTTGTTGTATCGTAAGCCAGGGCAGCGACAGTGGCCATACCACGCGTGCGGGACGAATCAATTGCGATAACGTCAGGGTGGTTATAACCGCAGGTTCTGTCGACGTGGCCCCCCGTGTTTCGCTGTCCATGCGAAAGCGCCGTTTTGCTCGCCGTTTGGCTTGTAAATCGAAGTCAGGCAGGACCGGGGAAAGGTTCGCAATGGTTTCCCGGTCGCCACGGGTTAGGCTAATATCATAGATGGCGTCCATATACGGTAAAGAAGAACGCTTCTCAAAGACAGCCTCGCGAACCCTGGTCCACATTTCTTCCCTGATCGCTGCCACTGTTTCTTCCGCTGTATTCCGGGGCCCGACCGGGTTGTACATTGGCGGCTGGAAAAGCGTGTTTATCTCGGTGGGGGTGAATCCACCCGCATCTGTTACCACGTTGATGAGGGCTTCAATACCGGTTTGGATTAGGGTATTAAGCTCCTGGTCTGGCACTGAATCATGTATTCGTGGTTTAAGGTTGTCATAAATTGCCAGTGAGGCGGCAGAAGATTGCCACTGGTCAAAGGGGTAATCACCCAATTTGGTAAAGCTATATTCAATACTGTAATAATAATCCAGTGACGCCCTGATCAGCTGCCGACCTTTAAGTTGTAAGCTATGCCAGTCACGAAGTGTAACGGTCTTCAGGGTTGTATTACTTATAAAATCGTTGAATTGTTTTCTCTCCGGTTGAGACAGCGCTTGCTGACAAGCCGCATTCTGATGACAGAACGTCGCAAGCATGTTCTGCCAACTATCCAAAGCAATACCGATAAACACCCGGTACTGATCGTAGGTATCATTGATTTTCCATACAGCAGACCGTCCTGTTCTGCTCACAATACGGTCGATCAATTTTTCACGCCCGGCCGTATTGTGAGGAAACTGATTTTTTTTAACGGACTCTGTTTCGAAGACTTTATGGATAAAAAAGGTAAAGCTATCGGTAGCAGCATCGACAGGATCAAGCCGGATCTTTTCAACGTATTCAGCTAGCTTTTGAAAACGGTCTTTTTCTTCAACAGATAACGTTGTTGCCATCTCTACTGGTAACTGTTTTCTCCTGAGTGCCTGAATAAAACTCTCTCTAAACTGGCGTAACGAAAAAGGAGAACCTTGTGAGATGGGTTGCAAAAGGCGCATTTCTGATATAACGGGTTGAGTCAACCAGGCAAAAAAATTGAGCGACATCGTTTCTTCATAGGTGTTACTGAGTCGGACCTTATCACTTCTCATGATATCCCGTAAACGCTTTGCCGTTGCGCCGCCTGATACCACGCTAAAAAGGAGCGAGTAAAACAGATCAGGGTTATCCGGGAAATGTTCAAA
>Ga0105246_10001821_pt1 | contig 12773 bp, 13 predicted proteins | sample KBSM64metaG_FD_99694 | JGI IMG/M metagenome (GOLD analysis project Ga0105246, IMG submission 99694) | Miscanthus rhizosphere microbial communities from Kellogg Biological Station, Michigan, USA - KBS M6-4 metaG | ecosystem: Host-associated > Plants > Roots > Rhizosphere > Soil | place...
CCTCCGATTGTATAAGCAGGCTCGACGTAAAGCCGGTCCAGATGTCGGAAGCGCAGAGGCTCATAGGCTGGCCTCAATCCTGTCCGTCATGGCGAAATGCCTTGAGCAATCCGAGTTTGAACGTCGCATCGCCGAGATGGAAGCTGTCATTGCTCAGCGCAACAATGTCGAGCCCATTAGGCCGAAGGTTGTCGCATGAGCAGTGCATCCTTCCTGAAACGGTTGGAGCTGCTTGAGCAGACGATTAGGTTTCGGCATCCCCGCATCATTGTCCTCACGGTCCCCACTGGCGCCAGCACCGGCAAGCGGAGTGCCGAGACCGACGCCGCGGTGGCCGAGTTCCATCGAGAACTAGGCGTCACCGTTAGCGACCTCGTGGTGCACGTCGCCAATTACAGCGACGGTCCCGAGCAGTTGCCGCAGCTAGTAAGCGTCACACAGCAATCCTGAAAGGAGTTCAGAGCGGTAAAAGATAACGGCCCCGAAAGCTCGTTCTGAGGCCGTTATCGACCTGGCCCCCTGGGCCTTCCCCCTTGGTCGGAGGGCGCGAGAAGGCTAGGCCTCAAACTCTTGCCGAGTCGTTTATAAGGTCGATCCGGCGCGACCGGCTAAGGCAGCGCCCAAAGCCAAAAATAGTAGTCCCGTTTTGTGGGTTGGTGTGTGGGATCGCTCCAAACCTAGCCAATAAACTCAGGTTTCAGGCCGATTGTCGGCGGAAAGATGCTCCGCCAGAGGCGTGAGACTGCCCGCAGGCGCCTGCAAGCTCCACCTTTTAAGCCCGCGCCACGGCGCTTGAGGACACTCGAAGGCGTCATCCCAAGTACCTGACAGATCGAGGCTCCCATCACCCTAAATCTTGCGCGTGGCAGTGATGGAGGGCGCCAGGAATGGGCTCTCAATTATGCGGGATTATGCGAGCATGAGCCGGGACACCCGTGAAATCATCGGTAGAAAATAAGCATGCTTGTCGCTGCATCGAGGTGCCGCGGGGGGTGGGCTTCGAACGCGTCCTGCTGCATCGGCCCGCAGCAAGTTCTCTATACCCGCACCCCACTTTTCGGGTTGAGCTTAGCTTGGGGGGCACGAAACAAGCGAATTTGACGAACTAGGCCGTGTACTCGTAAATCGCCGCTTATTCCGAAGTCGAGCTAAAGGGAGCCCCAAGCCGACGAGCGATGTCGATCTCGCCATCACGGTCGACGGTAATAACGCCGGTACCATCCTGGGCAACTGGTATGTTGAAGGCAAGCGTTGGCAGCCACAACTGACGACCCTTGCTTGGCTTAAAGGCTCATTTGGATCTCTACAATGACCCCGACGGCGACAAGGTTCGCCTTTGGCTCACGCAAAAGCTGCTATGGGGGGCAGGAGCGGTGCGTCGTCTGTGCGGGGCGGGCCTAACCACGCTGCAAGGGAGTGCGTTTTAGCGGAAATAATGCCTGCGTGGCTGAGTGGATCGGAATTCGATTGTAGGAGATTCACTGACACAGCAGCGGGGGCCCTGGCCCAACCTGCAATACGGTTACCGGCGCATAGACGATTTTTGAGGTCGCCTTCACGCTTCAGCTTCTGAAGCCGACTTGCTGCTTTTTCGGAAACTGAGCAAGTCCAGGATGAGGTTGCCAATTCCCCGGTCGCGGTTCGCGTTTCCGAGTTACGTTCTTGACGCGAATTGCCTCGAACCTGATCAGGATGCGCAAACCTGGGGCGTTATCCTCGACGGTCAGTTGCGAGCCATGGAGTGTCGCCACGGCAGCGACAAGGGCGAGACCAAGCCCGGTGCCTTCGACCTTCGCGCTACGTTTGAGGCGATAGAACCGTTGAAAGATTCGCTCCCTTTCTTCCTCGGGCACGCCCAAACCGTTATCCGCAACGCTTGCGACGATCTTTGAACCCTCGCGACAAATCGAGACTTCAATTTGCGTTCCCACGGGCGTGTGCCTAAGGGCATTGTCCAGGAGATTGGCCAGCATCTCCGCGAGCAGATCTTCGTCGCCTCGCGTCCGCAGCGATGGGACGATATTGGTGATGATCATCTTCCCTTGATCTTCGGCTGCAACGGAATATGCCTCACAAACCGTTTGAAATAGCTCGCTTAGGTCCATGTCGCGAAAACCCGATTGGCGAGCCACCACCTCTATTTTCGAGATGCGCAGCAACGCAGAGAAAGTCTTCAGAATCCTTTCTGTCTCGAGCTGCACGCTTTTGATGGCATTCTCGCATGCAGAATTGCCCGAGGCAGCCTTGCGCGCGACTTCGACTCGTTGTTGAAGCCGCCCGAACGGGGTGCGGAGCGCGTGAGCGATATCATTTGCCATGTGCCTCGCGCCCTCCATCAAGACTTGGATCCGTTCCAGCATCAGATTGAGGGTGTCGGAAAGAAGATCAAAATTATCGTTTGTCCCGCGCAAAGGGATGCGCGAGCGAAGGTCGCCCCTGATAATGGCCTCGGCAGTCGTTCTTATCGCGTCGACACGCCTCAGAAATTGCCTACTCAGCACTAGTCCGCCCACGGAGCTAAGAACTAAGAACGCAATGAGACTCCACACGCCGGCCTCTATCCAAGCCTGGCGCATGTCTTCTATCCCTCCATAATCGTCCGCTACCGCCAGGCGCATGCCGTTTGATAACTCGACGGAATGAATATGAAATGTCCTCGCGAGATCAGTTCCTGAACGCTGCGTCGGAAGCTGGATATCACTCCAACCAAGGCTCTTTGGGGTGACTGGTAAGTTACCGGCAATGCGGTTGTCCTTGGCGTCGACAAGCAGATATTCGAGTGGGAGAACATCGCTGCGTCTCTGAACCTCTTCGACGAGCTCGGAGTCGCCTTCAGATTTCAGCTCCTCGTTAAAAAGGTCGATTTCAGCGTCGATGCGCGCTGTCATTTGCCGCTCTAGAGACGCCTCAATGGTCCAATAGACGACTGCTCCGATGATCATGACCGAGCCAGCCATTAGCGCTGCATAGAGCAGCGCGAGACCAAAACTTGCAGTGCGCATGATTCTAGGAAGGAGGCCTAATGACATATCCATAGCCTCTAATGGTATGAATTAGCTGTTGCTCATTCGTCTTTACAACCTTTGATCTTAAACGGCTGATATGGGTCTCCACGATCTTGGTCTTGGGGTCAAAATTGAACTTCCAGACCTTCTCGAGGAGCATCGCGCGCGTAACGACGCGCCCTGCATTTCGCATCAGATACTCCAGCAATTGGTACTCGCGGGGCTGCAGATCGATCTCGACATCGCCACGCTTCACCCGATGGGCAATTAGGTCCATTTCCAGGTCGGCAACTCTTAATATAGTCTCCGACGAAGCAATGCGCGGCCGACGCGCCAGGGCATTGATCCGGGCGATGAGTTCGGTAAATGCGAATGGTTTCGTAAGATAATCGTCACCTCCGCTTTCCAGGCCTTCCACTCGATCCTCTATGTCGCCGAGTGCTGTCAAGAAAAGTACGGGGACTTCAATACCCACGCCCCGAAGCGTCCGAACAAGGCGAAGCCCGTCGACCTCGGGTAACATCCGATCAACAACAAGGACGTCGTATTCTCCGCTGAGAGCTCGATACAAGCCATCTTGGCCGCCCGCTGCGTGATCAGCTAGGTGTCCCCTTTTCTGGAGACCCTCTACAACGTAGCTCGCAGTGTCAGAGTCATCTTCGATTACAAGGATCCTCATTTCAGTTTTCACGTTAATAGACTTTGGCAATCAAATTTTGTGCGGATTACAGACTAGGCTCTGCGCCCCGCCCCTTCTCGAGATTGCAACTGCGCCCCAACATCGCGTCCAAATTTGGTCGCTGCATTGGGATGCGTTTGATCAAAGTATACAGATCGGTAAACTTGCTGATTTGGCATTAGTCGAGGGCGCTTATTGCTCTTACTTTGAGACCGGCAGCGTCCCTTGATTTCGTCGTGTCGTAAAGGCGTCGGCGCACGGGCGGATCGACTCACAAGTACCTTCTCAAGCGTATTCCTGCAGTGTGAGTATTTGTAACCCTGCTAACGCTAGCGCGCCACAAATCCGAGCAAACAAATCAAAGCACGAGACCGCTTAAGGGTCAGGTCGCGATCGTTCTCTTGTCCTGAGCAGGCGACGCGGCATTGGGCCTAAGAACCCCGTGTGAAAGTTCACGTCGTGGTCAGAGGGGACAACCGGTGCTTCAGCCAACAGCGATTATCGCCCGTGCTGGCGACTCTTCCGGCTCGGTCAGCGCCGAGCGAAATGTATCGGTGCTTCTTATTGCCTTTGTCGTTGTCTGGACTCTTTACGGCACGATATCGAGCGCATCCGGGGCAATCCATAACGACATGGCTGAAGCCTATGCCTGGGGGCACGAATTTCAGCTTGGCTATGAAAAGCATCCGCCCTTCTGGGCATGGCTTGCGGGAGTCTGGTTTGAGTTCTTTCCCCGCTCTGATTGGGCATTCGCCCTTCTCGCCATGTCCAATGCTGGTCTCGGGCTATGCGGCTCCTGGATGCTCATCGGCGACTTTGCTGACGGAGAGAGAAGGCTTGCGGCCACCGCGCTTCTGCTGCTGACGCCCTTCTATACGTTTCTTGCACTCAAATATAACGCCAACTCGATTTTTCTCTCTCTTTGGCCGTGGACGATGCATTTCTTCATTCGCTCGATCGACGATTGTCATCTCGCGGACGCAATCCTATTTGGCCTTTTCATCGGTTTGGCCCTTCTGTCCAAGTACTTCGCAGTGATCTTGGCGGCGACGTGCTTCGTTGCAGCTCTCGTACATCCGTTGCGACGCGCCTATGTCACCTCGGCAGCGCCTTACGTGTCCTTGCTTGTCGCTACGTTGGTCTTTGCGCCGCACGTCTGGTGGTTAGTGCGCAGTGATGCGCCGCCAGTGGATTATTTCATCCACAAGACCGGCTTCGGTTTGATCACGGTACTCATTGCTTGCATAGAGCTGCTCGCCGGCGTAGTCCTTTTTCACGCGATCGTCGTAGTTGTAGTCGCTATCGCCAAGCAAAGCGACCCGCGATCGTGGGGCGCAGCCATTCGAGCGCGTCGGGCCGATCCTCGTTTTCGAGTCCTCACAACACTCGCAGTGTTACCGCTGGCATTGACGTTCATCGTGGGACTCGCATTCCGGCTACGGCTGGATACCAACATGACGATCGGCATCTTCAGCCTTTCGCCGCTTCTCTTTATCGAGTTAGCCGGTGCAGGAAGGGACACTCGACTTTATCAAATCGGTCGCACATTCTCTATTGCGGTCACGCTCGCCGCACTGGCGCTTTCCCCCGTAATCGCTTTCGCCAAAATCTGGTACCGCGAGGACCTCAATTATACCGAGCCACGAAAGGAGCTTGCACGCGAGGCAACGGAGCTGTGGCACAACACCACCTCATTACCCCTCCGATATGTCGGTGGCAGCCAGCGTTACGAAGATGCGGTTGCATTCTACAGCCCCGATAATCCCCATGTGTTCATACATTTGGACAACCACCGAGCGCCGTGGGTGACGGCAGACGATCTAAACCGAGCGGGACTCTTGGTGGTCTGTTCTGCGACGGACAAGCGATGTCTCCATTCTGCGGCAAACGTCTCCAAACCTGAGACTCACCGGACCGAATTAAGGCTCGTCCATTCCTTCTGTGGCTATACCGTTGGCTATTCGAGCTTCGTGGTGACGATTGTGCCCCCGGGCGGGTCATTGACATCCGGCGCACCCACTTCTGCGGAATCCCCGCCAAGTTGATTTCGTGCGCCAGACCAGCGGGATCAACTCACCTAGGCAGGCGCTTACTGAAACTGCGCAGCGTCCTTTGCTTATGCCCACGTCCCATAAGCTCGTATCAATTGTGGCCCCCTTCTACAACGAAGGAGAGGCTGTGAGACCGTTTTACCAAGCGCTGCGCGGTGTGCTTGAGGGTATCAACGATACCTGCTTCGAGATCATATGTGTAGACGACGGCAGCCATGACGATACTTTGTCGAGACTAATCTCCCTTGTTGATCATGACCCACGCTTGTCGATTATTGAACTCTCTCGCAACTTCGGCAAGGAAGCGGCACTCACGGCCGGCCTCGATGCTGCCAAAGGCGATGCCGTGATTCCAATCGACGCTGACTTACAGGATCCGCCCGAGTTGATCCCTGCTCTCATCGCTGCATGGCGGAAAGGCGCCGACGTCGTGCTTGCGCGGCGAACCAATCGAGATTCCGATACATTCTTCAAAAGAAACACGGCGCAGCTGTTCTATCGCCTGCACAATTGGCTGTCGCAAGTGCAGATACCCTCAAATGTGGGAGACTTTCGCCTCATCGACAAGTCTGTTGTCGAAGCTATCAAGCAACTTCCCGAGCGGCAGCTCTTCATGAAGGGACTCTTTGCTTGGTTGGGCTTCAAGACAGTCACAGTCGAGTACACCAGAAAGCCCCGCAAGGCAGGATCGACAAAATTTTCGTGGTGGTCGCTTCTAAATCTGTCCCTTGAAGGCTTGACCAGCTTTAGCACAGAGCCGTTGAGATTGTGCGCTTACGCGGGCGGTGTCATTGCGGCGATGACACTTTTCTATGGCGCTTTCATTGTGTTGCGGACTTTGGTCCAGGGCGTTGATGTCCCGGGCTATGCTTCTTTGCTCGTGGCAGTGTTGTTTCTCGGCAGCCTGCAGCTAATCAGCATCGGCCTGCTCGGTGAGTACGTGGGACGGATTTACCTGGAGACCAAGCAGCGACCACGATATCTCGTTCGCAAACTCTATAAGCACTCCGGTACAAGTTCTGGGAAAGCTTAGGCTACCACCATGGTGGCCTGCTCGAACCGCGGGTTACCGATTTGTATAGTTCCCGAAAAACCATCGTTGACTATGGTTATCCAATGGACCCTCGATGGAGGAGAGAATGCAAGTTAGGAACCTCGTCTCTTGTTTGGCATTGGTCGTTCTCGTTTGTGCGACCGAGGCTGAAGCCTATAAGGGCGAGCAATTGGCGCCGAAGGCAAAAATCACCATCGACCAGGCCCGGTCCATCGCTATGAAGGCTCGTCATGGCACCATCACCGATGAGGAATTGGAGAAGGAGAAGGGTGGCAGCGGGCTCCGCTACTCTTTCGATATCAAAAACAACAATGTGATTTACGAAGTCGGCCTTGACGCTGAGACCGGCAAAGTTTTTGAAAATGCCAGAGAGGGACGCCACCCGGATTGATTACTGTGAAAAATGAGATGACGCGGGACTCCCAGATTTACAGCAAAGTGCCAGAGGTCACGCTCGGCTTTTGGATCATCAAGATCCTTGCCACGACCCTCGGTGAGACGGGCGGTGATAGCGTCACCATGACTTGGCTCAAGGCCGACGTCATGGCCAACTCAGGCTACCTGATCGGGAGTGCAATTTTTCTTTCAGCGTTGATCGTGCTCGTTCTCATTCAGATCGCTGCCAGGAAGTTTCACCCCTTCCTCTATTGGGCGACTATCGTCGCCTCCACGACCTTCGGCACGACTTTGGCCGATTTTGCAACCCGATCACTGGGCATTGGCTACACCGGAGGGTCGCTGCTCCTGTTCGGCTGCCTCATGCTTGTGCTCGCGCTTTGGTACGGGTCCGAAGGGACTATCTCGGTGAATACCGTCAGCGCGCCACGAGTGGAAGCGTTCTATTGGACGGCCATCACGTTCTCTCAAACGCTGGGAACGGCTCTCGGTGACTGGATCGCCGACACTGGTGGTCTCGGTTACGAGGGCGGCGCATTGGTGTTCGCTGCGGGATTGGCAATCACTGCCGCTTTGTACTACTGGACGGATGTGTCTCGCGTGTTGCTGTTCTGGGCAGCGTTCATCCTGACGCGACCTCTTGGCGCAACCTTGGGTGACTTCCTCGATAAGCCGCTCGACCATGGCGGCCTCGCTCTCAGTCGTCCCGTTGCCTCCGCGGTTATCGCCGCGATCATGATTGGCCTGATTATGGCTCTACCGCAAAGAGCGGGCAGTCATCCCCGTAGTGCACACGCAGTTAATGCATGAGGCTAGCAACAAAATCCGGCCTGTCCCTTTGCAAGTTGAACCTGCTTTTTGCCGCGTAGAAGATGGCTCAAACCCAGCTATGCGTGGGGCTGTTCCAAACGAGGCGAAACCGGGTCAACGAGCTCCAAGCACGCGATAAACACTTGCCCTGCTGATGCGCAATCGCTTCGCAATTTCAGTCCGGGTCTTTGAGGCACGCAAAGGGGTCGCCATCGCTCTCTGTGGCTAATCCAGCCGCCACATCTGCCACATCCGCCACAAAATTGTTTTTATTATCAAAAATGTGACGGTTGTTGCGCTTGTGGCGGATATCTGAGGCAGAGGGTAGGTAGCGACGCCAAGAATCGGCAAAGTCGGCTGCATCATATCCCTTGGGCTCCCACAGCCCTTTTTCAGGTCTGATTTTGGGATTGTTAAAGCTTCCGGCGTTCCCGAGCGTAGCATTGCGTTCGAATTTCCTGACGGCGGTCGTAGAGTCCATCCGTAATTCGACGCCCATCTTCTCAACGTGCAGGCTCTGGCCGTTGAGACGTTCGGCTATACTCTTTGACGATGACCCACGCGCTACCGTCGCCGCCGCGCCGTTGGCGGCCGTAGCTGCACTAAGGTTTCGACCCGAGCCCCTTCCAGCTTGCGAACCACGTCCATCGCAATCTGCGTAAACTTGGTAGGAGCCTCCCCCAGGAGGCTCTTGCCCATAGTTATTGCTACCGCAAGGAGCGCCACCGCCACGTCGAGAGGTGGCACGCCGTCTTTCAGCTGCGCCGCGCTCCAGTCCCAGGCGTCGGCAACGCACTTTCGGAGTTGCTCGTGTTCCTCGGTCATTGCAACTCCCTCCTCGGTTTAAGCGGAACCGCTCCGTATTGCTGGCGCGGCTTCGGTCATGGCAAATCGTTCGCCAGCGACCGATTTATGATGGCCTCACGTCACTTGCCCCGCGTGCCTCGTCGATCGAGCTCAGGCGGGATATCGAGATCGGCCCAAGGGTCAGGAGTGGGCGGCAGCGTGCCGGTGCTTAAGTTCGTATCCACATGGTAGATATCTATATGTGTCCTTGTGGTCGGACTGAGCGCGTTCTCGTTTATTGAGTTTTTTCGACAATGCGTCCTTCTGGTCGGACTGAGAGAAGCCTTGCGTCCTTGTGGTCGGACTTTAGCGTCCCTCTGGTCGGACTGAGAATAGGCAGGCCAGCTCTTGTTTGGCAGGTCTCCGGTCTTATCGCATCGGTAAAAGGTGAGGCGCCATTCGGTCGCTCGCTTGCCGCGCCACACGCCTACCGTGGTTGGTCTCACTAGGCCTGCATCGTCTAATTCTGTAAGCGCGCGATTGGCAGTGTCACGCGAGCATTTTAGTGCCTCTGATAATTCGCGACAACCGAGGCCGATCATGCCGTTGTTGATGCCAGTGTAGCGGTCTAGGAGTTCGATCAGCGTGCAGCGGGCGGGAAGGCTCAAGTCATGCCAAGCCTGACTGCGCTTGATGAAATGGTAGAGCTGCACAAAACGCGGCCCACTCTTTCGTCTCTGGCGTCGGTGTTTGATGCTCAAGACGCCCTCCCGTTCTTAAACGGATTGCATCCGCGCTGCGGATTGTGTGGATTGCGCCCCATGCGATAGGGCCAGAACGGGCAATGGATTGTGCTACAGCGGCGAGTTTCGGCGTCATTTCCGCCAGTGCAGGCCAGACACCAGCTACGGATACCCGTGATGCGCTCAACCCGCTCCAGCCCGAAATTTTCGCCGCCAGTCGTCTTGTTGAATGCGGCGATCAGGTCACGTGCTCTTCGTGGCGGATGCCCTGATGCCGTCAGCACCTCGGCCGGAATCGACATCGGATCGCGCCCGACGCAGTCCTTGCCTACGCCATCGGCCAGAAAGGGAAGCCATTCGTAATTCTCTGCCTGCGTCCTCCCGTCAGGTGTCAATTTTCGCCGCAGGGAGACGGGAACGGGGTGCGGGGTAGGGAAGGCTTGCCTTGCAGCTTTGGTGTCGAAAGGGGCGGTCATTTCGCACCGCCCTTCATGGCCTTGGCCCATCGGCCCAAGGTCTCGCGTTCCGACTGCTCGGCGATGCGAAGGATTTTCAGTTGCTCTTGATCGATGTGCCGCTCGATGCAGCCCCGCACGAGATCACGGAGCTTCTTGGCCGGAATCGCATCAAGCTCGACGGAGGTGCCGGCAAATTTCTTTGCGCGGGTGTCCGTCATTTTGGTCGGCCTCGATGGCAGATCCCACTCCGTCACCTGATCGCGGGTGACGGCAACTCGCTCAAAGTGGATCTCAGCCTTGGGCGCATAGCGCCGAAGTTTGGCCTCGATGTCCCTGGCAGCATCTTGGCCAGACGGGTCGAGATCGCCGAAGTGGTAGATGTACGCCGGCTTTCCCTTCGCCTCGATCACCATCGCCGCGCTGTGCAGGAAGCTGATCGAGGCATATCCACGCGACACCATGAGCGGCACGTCGTAGGGCTCGGTCTCCTCCATAAGCACGCCGGCGAGGGCATCTTTCTCGCACCAAACCTCGATATAGACCGGCATCACCGACCAAAGATCGCGGCGATAGAACTTCGCGGTGTTCTTGAGACAGGCGTCGAGACCGACGAAGGTGGTCGGCTTGCGCATCCACCTCGTGTTATCGGCGATCCAGTGGAAGGGGATGATTCCCGCCTCCCGCATATCGGTAAGCAGGCGGATCACCGTCCGCTGATATTCGATCTCTGCCTTCTTGATGACGCCCCGGACGGTGAGGGCGTATAAGACTTGCCGCACCGTTTGCGGGTTGTCGCCGGCGAGAACGACCTCGATCGCATTACGGATCGAGGTAATCTGCACCTTCGTGCGCCGGAAGCGTTTTATGTCGCTAGCTACATAAAGGCCATCTTGCTTTGGATTGTGGCCTTGGCTATCTCTTGGTGAGATCGTGCCTGCCAGCCGATCAAGTCTCTGAGGCCCGCTCGCAGCCACCGCTGCGGCGGGTCTCGTCGCATTTGAGCGAGGCATCGCTCACGCTGCCTTCCCATCGCGTTCGCGCGAGGCGAGCTGCGCGGTCTGCCATGCGGCAATTTCCGACGCCAACCAAGCTGCAATGCGTTTTGAAATGCGGAACTGTCGAGGAAACTCGCCAGCGTTGACCATTTCGTAAATGGTGGATCGTGGCAGGCCCGTTAGCCGCTGCACCTCTTTAAGGCGCAGAAAGCGCATCGGGTCGTCAGCCCCTGGCGCGATATTGGGTTTGAACATGTCGAACCTCATAGATTTCGACGGAAGCCGTCGCATAGGTTCGGATTTAGTATTTGGAGTCGTGGGACTGTAAGGCTAAACACTTGATTTCAAATAGAAAACGAGAACCGAAAGTAGGGGTTTTAGTTCTCGCCTTTGCCTCTACGCTTATCCGCCAGAGGCAATCGGACGCGCGCTTGATTGCGCAGTTGATCACATGCCTGCCGATAAGCCGGATCGGCTCTCCACTTATTTATCGCTCGAGCACTCACCTTGAGGCGATATCGGTTCAAAAGGCTGTATCGCATTTGGCCCCCTGTGAGCTGCTCTAATCCGGCAAGCTCACATTCTACCTCCAGAGCCACGCCCTTCCATTGACGGTCAGTCGGGCGAGGCACCCACGATCCCAAGCCCTGGCCCGTTCCAGTCATGCCAAGCTTTAAAAGAGGCTCTACAGGAGGCCGTGCCCTTGTGAGGCATTAAGCGATGCCGTGTAACGCAAGCACTTTGCCGGTCGCCTGAACTGGCGAGCTACAATAGCGAGCCCACTCCTCCATCAAGCGCCGCCGCTTTTCGAGGGCGTCTCCGCGCCGATATGCGGCCTCTGATTTGTCCTTGATGGTATGGGCAAGCGCCGTCTCGATCACGTCGCGCGGGTAATTGGTGCGCTCGCGGGCCCAATCGGAGAAGGTCGAGCGGAAGCCGTGGACCGTGAGCCCGTCACCGTTCATGCCACGAAGCAGCTCAAGCATGGCCATGTTGCTCATTGGCTTGCCCGCACTCGCGCCGGGAAACACAAAACCCGAGCGGTCGCGCGGCAAAGTCTCAAGGATCGCGAGCACCCGATTACTCAGCGGAACACGGTGCGGCCGTCCCGCCTTCATGCGCTTTGTCGGGACCGTCCAGACCTTCGCCTTGGTGTCGATTTCATCCCACGTCGCGCCGATGGCTTCACCCGTGCGTGAGGCCGTCAAGATTGTGAACTCAAGCGCGCGCGCCGATAGGCTTTCCCGGTTACGCAGTTCGGCCATGAAGCTAGGTAGTTCGGCAAATGGAAGCGCGGGATGGTGCTTAACCGCTCGCACCTTCGCCTTGGCGGGGAGAAGTGCGTCGAGGTGCCCGCACCATCGCGCCGGATTGTCGCCGTGGCGGAAGTGCTGCACCGTGGCCCAAGACAAGATGCGCTCGATCCTTCCACGAAGCCTGCTCGCGGTTTCGGGTTTGTCCTGCCAAATGGGACGAAGGATTTTCAGGATCAGCGTCGTGTCGATCGACGCCACGGGAAGGTCGCCTATCAGCGGCTGCGCGTAGGTGTCGAGCGTGGCTTGCCACTGGCCTTTGTGCTTGACGTTCTTCCAGGCGCCCGAATGAGCCATGACGTAATCATCGGCGCATTGTTTGAACGTGACCGCCCTCGCCCGCTCAAGTCGCGCAGCCTTGCGGGCCTCGTGCTTCACGTCGATCGGGTCGAAACCGTCGAGCAGCACTTGGCGGGCTTGTCGCGCCCTGGCGCGGGCTTCTTGGAGGCTCACCGTGTGCAGAGCCCCGAGGCCCATCTCGCG